>Ga0207646_10001129_pt1 | contig 34085 bp, 29 predicted proteins | sample KBSK5502metaG_FD_184343 | JGI IMG/M metagenome (GOLD analysis project Ga0207646, IMG submission 184343) | Corn, switchgrass and miscanthus rhizosphere microbial communities from Kellogg Biological Station, Michigan, USA - KBS K5-50-2 metaG... | ecosystem: Host-associated > Plants > Roots >... | reverse complement strand
CGAGGGCGCCGCGAAGGTCGCCGAACGGTACGCGGTCGGGCCGGCCCGGGTCCAGTTCCAGAACAAGAACCCGCGGGGCTGGGCCGAGTTCGCCGGGGCGCTGGCCGGCCACTCCTCGCTGGGCAGCGCCCTGACCATGCGCGGCGTCCAGGCCGCCCGCCCCTCGCTGTACGCCCTCGCCGACGGCCTGGCCGAGGTGAGCGTCCCGGTCCTGGTCCTGGTGGGCGACGAGGACGAGGGCTGCCTCGAGCCCGCGTTGATGCTCAAGCGCACCATTCCCACCGCCGGGCTGGCCGTCCTGCCGCGCACCGGCCACACCGCCAACCTGGAAGAACCCGACGTCTTCAACCACGCCGTGGACCGCTTCCTCAGCACCGTCGCCCGCGGCGCCTGGCACCCCCGCGACCCGAGGTCCCGCTCGGCCTCCACCACCGGCATGAGCTGACCCGCCGTCTCCTGGGTGCCCTATTGTGATGGAGCAGTAGGACCTTCACCGGAATCAAGGGATTTCTGATCACAATTCGTAGTCCTGCTTGAACAGGTGTCGAACCTGTGCTGCGCTATACCGTGCGGTCCGCATCGTCTGGCATGCGTCCCGCGGGGGGGTTGACCGTCATGGCAGACGAAGGCCGCGGCAGGGAGCTGCCGCAGCGTGACCGCGGCGCGGGCCGGGCCGCGCCGCCCGCGTCCGGCTCGCCGCCGGCACCGGTGATGTCCGCGCAGCTGCGGCAGCGCCTGGAGGCGGCGGTCACCGCCGAACGGTCCGAGGCGGCTGCCGGTGAACAAGACAAGCCCACGGGCGGCGAGGTAACCGGCCCCTCGGTCAAGAGCAGGATCGGCCTCGCCGCGCAAGCGGTACAGCCCCGCGCCGCCAACGCTGGCCCCATCACAGAAGACGAGGTCACCGAGTGGCTTGGCACCGTCGGCAAGTCCCCGTCGGCCGCACCGCCGCCGGGCACGACGCCGCCGGACACGACGCCGCCAGGCGCCACCGAGGCTCCGCCTGATGCCGAGCCGGAAACAGCCAGCTGGCTGGGTGCCTGGATCGCTGCCCTCGTGGTGATCCCCGCCCTCGTCATCGGGTCGCTGACCGTGGTGGCGGTTAGGCATTTCACTGGAACGCGGCAGAGCGGCGGGCCCAGCGCCGCCTCGGTCCGGCACGAGGCGGCGGTCCGAGGCGGCGCGGCCGCCTGGGTCGCCCAGCAGGTCAGCCACAGCGTCACGGTGTCCTGCGATCCGGTGATGTGCGCGGCGCTCGCGGCGCGCGGGTTCCCTCAGCGCGACCTGCTCGTGCTCGGACCGGTCTCGCTCGATCCTCGCCACTCCGCCGTGGTGGTCGAGACGGCCGCCGTCCGGGCGCTGTTCGGCACCAGCCTCGACATGGCCTGGGCGCCGGCCATCCTGGCGTCCTTCGGTTCCGGGTCCGCGGGCATCACCGTCAGAGTGATCGCCCCCCATGGGGCCGCCGCGTACCAGATCGCGCTCGCCGCCGACCTGGCCGCCAGGAAGGCGGCCGGCGCCAGGCTGCTGGCCGACCAGCGGATCAGCGTCCCGGCGACCGCCCGGGCCCAGCTCACCGCGGGCCTGGTCGACCTGCGCCTGCTGTCCGCCCTCACCACCCTGTCCAGGCACCTGCCGGTCAGCCTCGTGGATTTCGGCAACGCCGGCCCGGGCGCGAGCGCGGGCGTCCCGTTCCGCTTCGCCGACCTGAGCCAGACCAGCCAGGCGGCCGGCCTGACGCAGGCCGCTTATGTGCGATCGGTACGTTCCGGCCTGGACGGGCTGAAGGCCGCGTTCCGCCCGGTCAGGATGGTGCCCGTGGTGCTGCCGGACGGCCAGGCCGTGCTGCGCGTGGAGTTCACCGCGCCGAGCCCGCTCCAGCCGTCCGGGAGCTAAGGTCCCGCCGCGGCCGGCTGATCTCTATCGGACCGAACGGGCCGGGTTTCACGCCCGCCCGCACGGTGAGCTGCTCACCGGTTAGGCGTGTATCCGGCCTGCTTGGTGCTGGCCTGGTACTGCCAGATGACGTAGGAGCCCTGGCCGACCGGGGGGATCTCCATCCCGTAGGGGACGACCTGGACGACGTGGTAGTGCGGATTGCGGCGCAGGTCAGCGGCGATCTGGCGGTCCAGTCCGGTCGTATCGACGAAGTTCAGCGCGACCGCGGAGAAGTAACCGCGGGCGATGTAGTTCGCGTAGACGGGAGCGTTGCCGGCCCCGGCGACGCTGGCGCCGGAGGCCGGGCCGCCGGTATAGGTTCCGCTGGGCAGGGTGATGTTGCGGGTGCTGGACCACCGCTGCCACTGGGCGCCGGCGGGCAGGTAGTACTCGGCGACCGCGGGATCTTCCACCAGGAGCGGGCCGCTGGCGTGGTCGGCGAGCGGGCCGAAGACCGCGAGGAAGTCGGACGAGTTCGGCCAGTCGGACGAGAAGGCCCGGGACTGGACGATGCCGAGGTAGGCCGGGAAGACCAGCGCGATCACGCATGCTCCACAGGTCACCGTGCGGCTCTGCCCGGCCGGCGCGGCCGCGATGAGCCGGTCGACGGCGTATCCGGCGGCGATGGCGGCGAACCACGCACCCAGGCCGACATGATGGTTGAGCGTCGCCACGGTATGCAGGTGCGCCTGCTCCAGCGGGCCGAATATCAAGGCGGCGGTCAGGAACACGAGCAGCACGCTCTGCGCGGCTGCCTGCCGGGTGGCCACGCTGATGACGACCCCGGAAACGGCCAGCACCAGCAGCAGGCCTGCCCAGTACCAGGACTGGCCGAGCACCGACTGGGCCGAGGCCGAGCCCGCGACGCGGGTCACCATAGTCCGCTCGAACCCGCCGAGGTAATCGGCCCGGTCGGCCGCCACGACCAGGCCGAGCAGCGCAGCCGTCCCGGCCAGGACGGTCCCGGCCCGGCGAGCGGCGAGCAAGCCCCGGCTGGTCCATGGCGAGGTAAGCAACGCGAGCGCGACGATGATCGGGTCGGACAGCAGGGTGGTGTACGCCGCGACGTTGGCCAGCGCAAGCACGGCCGCCCCGGCGAGCATCCACCCGGTCGCCGGTCCCCGCGCTCCCGGCCGGATCACGCACCAGGCCGCCAGCGCGACCAGGAACACCGACATCGCGTCGTAGGTGGCGAACACCCCGAGGTGAAGGGTGGTGCCCGTGAGGGCGAACAGCGCGATGGCGAAACACGCGGCCCGCCGGCCGAATAGCCGGCCGGCGGTACTCCACAGCAGGATGGTGGCGCCGAGCATGAACGCCAGCGACAGGACCCGGGCGCCGGCCAGTCCGCCGATGCTGTCCGCGATCCCGCCGATCGGCGGGTAGACGACCGGCGCTCCGGAGAAGTACTTCGGGAACGGCGGGATCGGTGTGCCATGCAGCCAGTTCGCCCATTCTAGGTGCCCGGCGCGCAGGTACAGGGCCTCACTCTGGGATGCGGTGTCGGCCCACAGCAGCCGCAGCGACAACCCCGCCTGAACCGCCAGCACCACCAGCAGCGGCCACAGGCTGAGCAGACGCCGCCTGCGGGCACCAGCACCCGGCAGGGATTCGGGCAGGACCCTCGCCGGCTCCTCTGTCCAGGCGGCGGCCTGCCCGGCGCGGCTTCTCCGCGAAAGCGGAAGCGGCCGCCGGGGACCTGATCGCGCGGAAGGCGTGTTCGAGCCCGGCGACGTATCGAGAGTCACGGCCAGTCTCCCCCCAGCTCGTTACGTGCTGATGCGTTCGGTGAATGTCCGCCAGGCCCGGCTCACAAAGTCACCAGACTAATCCCCGCCCTCGTGTCTTGTTCGTGACTTATGCAATCGGAGCAAATTTCCCAGGCAGATGACGTTCTGCCGAAGATCAACCGCCTCCGGTCATCATGGACGCATCAGGCTCAGCGCGGAGGCACCGCGGCGGAACGCCGTTTCGGCCGCTTGGTTGTCTTCGATGCGCCAGTCCTGGTGGTAAACCCCGTTGTGCTGAGCGATGTCGAACCACACCAACCCGAGAGTGCCATAATGGCGCATCCCGGCGAACAGGTCAGGAATCTTCCGCGCCTGGTCGGCCTGGGGGCCGACGGCAACCTCGGACAGCAGCATCGGCAGGCCGGTCAGAGCCCGCACATCGGCAATGGTCTTGCCGAAGATACTGAAGAAGGTCTCGGACGGATAATAGTAATAACCGTCGATCCCGACCCAGGTGACGTACTTCTCGCCAGGCCACCACGAAGCGATCGGCCCGGTGCCCGGCTCGTCCGCCTGTAGCGTCCACAGCCAGGTGACGTTCTCAGCGTGACGAGCGCGGAACACGGTTACGATATGCCGCCAGGCTGCCACGAATGTGGAGGGCGAGGTATGTCTGTAGCCCCATGAGTACCAGTAGGCGTTCATCTCGTGGCCGAAGCCGATGACTACCGGGTGGCCGAACTCGCGGACACTGTCCGCGAACGACCGCAGGTAGCTGTCGTAGCCGCCGGCCGCGATCTTCGAGACCGAGACCAAGGTCGGGTCCCACTGCACGATCGTTATCGCGCTGTGCCTTGTGGCTGTCTCTGCGAACGACGTCTCGAAGGGTTCCCTCCAGCCGCTGTAGTACCCGACCAGGTTCGGCTGCTGGCCAGCCGCCTCGGAAAATTCCGTGACCGGCTGATAGGTACTGAGCGCCCCATGCTCATAGACCCCCAGATAAGAGGCCGGGTTAGTCGGCAGAGGTGCAGGTACGCCTGCCGAGCCTGAGGACGATGCGAACTGCTTGACTACGAACGCCACGGCGGTAGCAGCGATCAAGACGGCGACGAGTATCACCATCCAGGCTCTCATGCTGCTCCCCCAAGGAGGTGTGGCGCCGATGACGAGTCACGTCGGGTCAATCAGGGTAGCTGAGAGGTCGCCACAGCCAAGGCTGCATTGGAATCCCAGTCACCTCATTAGTCTCACGAGTCTCACGGCTTGAACTCAGTCAGCCTGGTTGCGTCGGTGCCGTCTGCGCGACCCTCCCTGTTTCCAGTCCTGTTCCGAAATGTTCAAAACCCCTGCATGGCCGCGGATCGAACTGTACGTTCATTGAGTTGGTGCCACAGTTGCGGTATACGCCACGACATGTGACATCGGTAACACATTGGGTTGGGTGCGGGAGGGACCAGGATCCCGTCAGCCCTTGATCGCGGATAGATGCTGCCGGTGGACCTGGGGGTTGACAGGTGCCATCTAGGCGCAGCCCGCACGGACAAGAAGGTATACCGAAGATACGCCAATTACTATTCAAAGGGGGGGAACACGCGCATATGCTGAAGCCTGCAGTATCTGTCGTGGTTCCTGCACTTAACGAAGCACGCAATATTCCGCATGTTTTCGCCAAAATTCCCGACGATGTTCATGAGGTAGTTCTAGTCGACGGTTACTCAGTAGATGGCACGGTGGCAATCGCGCGTCAGGTCAGGCCAGATGTGCGTGTGATCGCTCAGACGCGTCAGGGGAAAGGAAACGCGCTAGCCTGCGGGTTTGCTGCAGCAACAGGTGACATCATCGCGATGATCGACGCTGACGGTTCCGCCGATCCAGCAGAGATTCCGCGCTTCGTAGCCGTACTCCTCGACGGGGCTGACTTCGCTAAGGGAACACGGTTCGCCGAGGGGGGCGGCAGCAGCGACATCACGCGATTGCGCAGCTTCGGAAATTCTGCCCTAACCGCCTTTTTCAATGCCTGCTATGGCAGAAATTACTCAGATCTGTGTTATGGGTTCAACGTATTCTGGCGGCGGCACGTGCCGGTTCTCGGCCTAGACGCCACATCTCCTCCGGACCCTGAGGGTGACGGTTGGCTTTGGGGTGACGGCTTCGAAGTCGAGACCCTCATCCATGTTCGTGTCGCCAGGGCAGGGCTAGTCGTCGCTGAGGTCCCAAGCTTCGAGCACGCGCGAATTCATGGAGTAAGCAACCTGAACGCGTTTCGTGATGGTCGTCGCGTAGTGCAGACCATCCTTGCCGAACGACGCCATACCCGATACCCATCTGATGTTGGAGCTACCCAGCCACCGCTCCCTCTCCGACCTGGCATCGCAGCTGAGGAAGTACCTGAAAGCAAAGTCTCGTCCGACCTAGAGCAGCCGGGCCGGAGCAGCGCGCGGTTGTAGGAGCAGGCAAAGTTTCGTCACACCTGACATGCATAGGAAGATGGCCCTGGGCAGTCCACCGGTCTTCGGGTCATCCGCCGTCGTGACCTCGGGCAGTGTCGAGCCGCGCTTGTGCGAGCTGCTCCAAGAGAGCCACCGATCAACCAACGGTCACCTCGCATAATGGTCACAGCCGCCCGCCGACAGTTGTGCAAGATCAGGATCCTGCACAATCCGCAGGTCGTCGTGGCTGATGCTGGCTATTGTTGGCATCATGAGCAGATGGACAACCTCGCTGCGGCGAGGATTCCGGTGCCCCACCCGGACGCGGCAGGCGCAAGACCAGTCGGCCGGGGTGGCAGGGCGGCCGGTACATCTGAATGTGTTACCTGCTCGCGACCGAGAACGGTCACCTCCTGTACCGAAAACGTCAGTTATGGCGATCCGGCAATGAAAACTACAAATGGAGATGGAAATGGATATAGCTCGCATGGCCGACATCATCCGGCGCGCACACTTGGTCTCGCCTGCGTACCAGGTGGCGATTATGCTCGATACCGCGCGAAACTACGCGGATAACCGTCGCTTTCGTCTCCAGCATCCGGACTTTGCCGTTCCTCCACCGAGTCTCACGTACTTGACTGCACGGTCGACTAGCTACGAGAATTACTTCCGGACAGGAGCCGAGCGCGCGAGGTTCTTGACCAAGCTAGCCGGTAAGGCTAACCCTCCCGAAGTACGGCGTATCTTGGAGTGGGGCTGCGGCACCGGAAAGGCTGTGCGCCATCTTGCGGCCGACCCACTGTTTCATGTCTACGGCACCGACTATGACGATCGTGTGATCGGTTGGTGCAGAGAGAACATTCGGAAGGTGACGTTCGCGGTGAACGACGTCGAGCCGCCTCTACCCTTTGACGACGACTATTTCGACATGCTTTATAGCTACTCCGTGTACACCCATCTGCCGCCAGAGCTCCAGTTCCGATGGCTGGCGGAGCAGCTTCGCGTTGTGCGTCCTGGGGGCCTCGTTCTTCTCAGCGTTCATGGAGACGCGTATAAACATCGGCTTACGCCGGCTGAGCGGGAACAGTACGACTCTGACGGAGTGGTGGTGCACGGCGGCATGGCGACAGGCGGTCCGTGGTTCACAAGTTTCAACAGTCCGCGGTGGATGGAGGAAGAGTTCCTGGGCGATCACGATATCGTCTACCGAGAGATCTACCCGGAGGGCGGTCCGACCCAGGACGTTTGGGTCGTTAGGAACCCGAACTAATGCTACGTTCCTCTTTGAGTAGTTAAATTGTGGTACGGGAAGTCAGCCGACTGGCTGGAGGCGAGTTCCGTGCCGAAATACTTACGCGCGCACGCCGCACGGTGACGGCGAAGCCAGGAGGATCCGCAGGCTCGCGGGTGCCCGGCATGCCCCGGCGGACTGGATCGAGCGGGCCCGGATCATCGCGCTGAGCTGGGACGGGCTGGACGTCGCGGCGATCGCGGCCAGGGTCGGCTGTCATGAGAACACGGTGCGCCGCTGGCTGCACCGGTTCAACGCGGCCGGCGTCGACGGGCTGGGCAACCAGCCCGGCGCCGGGCGCAAGCGGCGGATCACCGAGGCTTAGCGGTCGGCCATCATCGCGCTGGCCCGGTCGGTGCCGCCTGGGCGGCTGGCCTGCGACCGGGGCCGGGAGCTGTCGGCTGAGTGGGAAGACGGCCCAGCGCAGTGGACCCTGGACACCTGCGGTCGTGGAGCTCTACACCGCCCCGCCGGAGGGCTCCACCGTCATCTGCGCCGATGAGCTCGGGCCGATGATCCCGCGCACCTTCCCGCCCGCGCCGGGCTGGTCGGGCGATGGGCACCGGATCAAGGCGCCGCTGGAGTACTCCCGCGGCCCGGAGAAGACTTGGGTCTACGGCGGGCTGCGGGCCGCTGACGGACGGGCGATTACTATGTGCGCCCCGTCCCGCAACAGCGCCTTCTACCAGGACTTCCTCCAGCTGGAGGAGCAGGCCAACCCCGTCGGCATGATCTACGTGATCGCCGATAACCTGTCCAGCCACGACAGCAAGAGCACCCGGGCCTGGCTGGAAGACCATCCCCGCATCCGGCACGCCTTCATCCCCAAGGGCGCCTGCTGGCTGAACCTGCAGGAAGGCTGGTGGCGGATCTTCCGGCGCCAGGCGCTGGCCGGGCAGGACTTCGCCGACCCTGACGAGATCGCCCATGCCACCGAGGTGGCCACCGCCCAGCTGAACGCCCGCGCCCGGCCCAGGATCTGGGGTCGGCCCCAGCCCAAACCGCGCTCCTACCGACGGCGCTTTATATACATCCTTTAAGGAGCGTAGCATTAGCGCCATTAGCCATTTCACTGGGGGATGGTCGCCCAGGCGCTGAATGTGTCCATTCACAGGTCTGATTCGCTTCGGTGTGCGGCTCCAGGCCTGGCAGGTAACGTCACGGTTGCAGTGCCCAGCCCAAACCGTCCAGCACGCCGCGTCGCCCAGGACGATCGCGACGTGCCACGTTTCGGCCAGGGCCCGCGATGCTACGCCTAGTGAATCGCCCAGGGATCTTGGAGGCTGATCCCTGGAGCTGGATCATTACCTGGAGATCGTGGTCCGCGAGCCCGGCGCGCCGCCTGGTTCGGCGGCCCTGGCCCAGGCTCGGGCGGCCGCGGTGTTCACCAGCGTGCACTAGGTGTTCTGGGCCGCGGCGCGGGCCCGGCATGGCGCCGCCGCCGGGACGAAGGCGCTGATCGAGGTGCTGCTGCTGCATCGGCGGATGCTCGCATCCCTGGTGATCGCCGGGGATGACCACGGCGCTGGCGGCGGGGCAGTTGCTCCCCGGACGTGGTCGCGGCCGAGGCCCGCAAGCACGCGGCGAGTCGGCTAGGCCGACGATGCGACCGCGGCCCTCGCGCGCGGCGGCCATCTCCTTGCCGGCCCGGCGGGCCCCGCTGCCGCCAGACCAGCGCCCGGCGCCGTCGCTGGCCGCCTACGACCAGTTGCTGGCACCCGTGCCATGGAAGGAGGCGCGTGATGGCCCAGGCCGCGACACGGGATGCGCTGACCGACACTGCTGCGGACGCCGCGATCGACCAGGCCTGCTGGATCTTGCGACTGCCGACCATCCGGGACCGGCGCGGTCGCCGCCGCGGCAGCCCGCCAGCAGGTCGGCTAAAAGGGCTTCCTGGTCGAGCTGCTCGCGCTGGAATGCGATGACCGGGAGGCCCGCTGGTCCGCGAGGCCGTCTTCCCCGCCCCAAGTGGCTGGAGGACTTCGACTACGCCGCCAATCCGCACGTGCCCGCCGCGCTCATCCACACCCTGGTCATGGGCACCCGGGCAGCCGTGCTGCCTGGTCGGCGACTCGGGCACCGGAATGTCCTACCTGTTGATCGGGCTGGGCACCGCTGCTGCGGCTCGGCGGGCTCGAACACGGCCGTTGGTCACCTGGTGCTGCTGGACGCGGCGATCACGGCGCTGCCGCCGGGGTTCCGGCGCAGGCTGATGATCACCTGCGACGGCGCCGGGCCAGCCAAGGCCTGATCGCCCGGCTGGATGAGCTGACCGGGGTCGCGGCTTCGAGTTGATCTACTCGGTCGGCTGGGTGCTGAGGGAGCGCGAGTGCGCGGCGCTGCGGCTGGTCCCGAAGTCGACCTGGCAGATCGCCATCGACGGGAACGGGGGGTCCGCGAGCGCCGCGCGGATGATGCCTACGGCAACGACCCGTGCGCGCACCGGGCCTACTGGATCGAAGAGGCCCACGTCACCGAGCTGACATCGCCGCTGCGCGAGGGCCTGCACGGGGACCAGCTGGCCGGCTGGCTAACCGCCATGGGGGTCTTCGTCCGCCGCGAGCAGCCGCACCCCGGCGCGCTACTGAGCTTGTTCGAGGCCGACGACGGCTGGCGGTACTGCGGTACCGGGTGCTGCATGCCGTGGCCCGGCTGGCCTACGGCCGCCGGAAGCGGGAACTGAAGATCCAGGCCACCCGGCCCTGGGCCGAGGCGATCACCGCCGCCTGGCAGCGTATCGACGCGCTGCCGCAAGCCCCCTAGCAGCCAGAAGCCGTCTCTGCCATCCAGGAAGGAGAACCCGGGGCCGTGGAATCCTCGGCCACCCGGCCCGCCAGCCGGGCCACCGTCATACCCTGACGTTAAAATCCACGCTAGAAAACGCGGCCCCGAGGGCTGTCCGCGACAGTCATCAAACCTGATAAAAATCAGGGTTAGCTTCACAAGCCTCAGAGCTTGAGCTCAGTCAGCCTGGTTGCGTCGGCGCCGTCTGTACGGCTCGTGGGTTCAGTTCCGTTACGAAATGTTCAAACCCCGTACGTGACCGCCGATCAAACTGTACCTTTTGGAAGTCGATGCCACAGTTGCGGCAAACACCACGACACGTGACATCGGTAACACATTGGGTTGGGTGCGGGAGCGGATCCCGTCAGCCCCCCGGATCGCGGATAGGTGTGCCTGGACCATGAGTGACAGGTGCCGTCTTGGCGCGACCGGCACGGATAAGAAGGTATACCGAGATACACAATATATTATCTAAGGACCAATTATATTATCTAAGGGGGGAACGCGAGCATATGCTGACGCCTGCAGTATCTGTCGTAGTTCCTGCACTAAACGAAGCCCGTAACATTCCGCATGTTTTCGCCCAGATTCCTGACGATGTTTATGAGGTAGTCCTAGTCGACGGTTACTCAGTAGATGGCACGATCGCAATCGCGCGTCACGTAAGGCCAGATGTGCGTGTTGTCGTTCAGACGCGCCGGGGCAAAGGGAACGCACTGGCCTGCGGATTTGCTGCTGCAACAGGTGACATCATCGCGATGGTCGACGCTGACGGCTCCGCAGATCCAGCGGAAATTCCCCAGTTCGTGGCGGCGTTGCTCGACGGGGCTGACTTCGCCAAGGGCACGCGGTTCGCCGAGGGCGGCGGAAGCGACGATATCACGCGTCTGCGAAGCCTCGGCAATTTCGCCCTGACTGCATTTTTTAATGCCTGCTATAGTAGAAATTACTCGGATCTGTGTTATGGGTTCAATGTCTTCTGGCGACGACACTTGCCTGTTCTAGGCCTAGACGCCACATCTCCTTTCCAACCTGGGGGTGGCGGACAGCTATGGGGTGACGGATTCGAGGTCGAGACGCTCATCCACATTCGCGTTGCGAAGGCTAGCCTGGTCGTGGCCGAGGTTCCGAGCTACGAGCATGCGCGGCTCCACGGGGTCGGCAACCTCAACGCGTTCCGCGACGGCCGTCGCGTGCTGCATACTATCCTGGCCGAACGACGGCATCCTCAGCGTGCGCCTCTTCTCGAAGCAAGCCAGCCACCAGTTCTTCTGCGACCTGACGTTCCTGCTGAAATGATGAGTAGTAAAGCCGTTTCATCTGTGCGGCCAGGACTGAAGCAGACGGTTGAAAAGAACAGAATAAGCATCCGGCGCTCTTTACATGGTTGACAATCGATGCTGAAGAATCCAGGTGTCAGCTTTCTCTCCGTCGGGACGCAGACAATCAGCGCTGACTTTGCAATGCCTGACGTTATTTAAGACATCGTAGCGTCGGTAATTATTCGCGACATGCTACGCGCTTATACAAGAAATCGCTCGAAGCGAGTACCTGACAGGTGTGCGGCGACTTGTTCGTAGTTGGCTATAGTATCGCGCAGGTTGTCGCTGGATATTTTGCGTAGCGGAGAAGTCAGACCGCCTGCCGGGACAGACTGGCCCAGAGCGTCGCACAGCCGGGCATCATCCCGAGCGCCGCCAGCGCCAGTATAACTTTCGTACAAGATCTCGATGGTGGGTAGCCCCTTGATAGTATTACGTGCGGCTCTCTCGGCAAGCTGTATCCTGCGGAGGCGGGGTTTAAGGCTCCGCAGTGAAATAACTATTTTACGGTCGCCGACCGAGGCGCTTCTGCTATGGAATCGTCCGCTTTGCGCCGCCAACTCGTGTGATACAAGGATCTTCAGATGATTTTGGCGCAACGTGTGGACAATGAGTACCTCGTTTTCTCTCAGCCATTTTCGAAGTGCAGGGTCTTGGAGCAACTGAGTAGCACCGGGCATCAGGTAAGCAAATTTGGGCCATAGCGACAGCTGGTTATACATAACCTTGAATCCAATGGCTCCTATATCACCAGATATGTTTTTGACGTCAAATAGTGACGTTAGAAAAGAGGTCCTGACACTGGGTACTACTCTCAGCCATTGAGGAAGACCTCGAACGTCAAGCCACTCTTTCACCGAAGGACTGGAATCAACCGACGGCAGGAATACTTCTTCATGACATCTGATCCGGGGATGGCTATTTAGTCTGCTAGCAAGAAGCGTTGAGCCAGTCCTCTGGTGTCCAAAAACTATGAACAAGACCGGACGCTCGGTGCCATGACTTGTAATGCTTTCGCAAGCCTTCTCACAGCCTCCGGCACTCAACGCGCCCCTCCGTTCTATCATCACGGCTACTCTATACCTTGAGTTGGACGCGGATACGCCTAACGTCGCGCGGTGGCAAGTCAGGCTGACTGCGGCTGAGCCTCGTCGGGTAGCAATGCCACTTCGTCCTCAGGCCTTGGCGCGGCGCTTGCACTCGTCCTCAGGTCCTCAGCTGATCAGGCAGGGTCACAGTTCCGGCAGCATCCCAGGTCAATCCGGGTACTCGTCCGCAGATAACCCGTAGGCGCATGCCTCATCAGTTCTGGTGCACCGGCTCGTAGCATGCGGTTTATCTCACGACGAGCCCTGGTGTAGCAGGTGACCTGCGCGGCGCCGACCGCGGCGTGGCAACTTCGTGCGGCGCTGAGCTTGACCAACATCGTGTCAGACGATTGGCCGCTGGCGCGATGCAGAGAAGCACGCCCGAAATCGGCTATGCCGTCGCTGCTCCTGACAAATGTGGGAATTTTCGCCATACACGATGAGAGTTCTGATATAGTTTTCAAGTTAGGTTGCCGTATCTGCTGAATTTGGAGGTCTTTGTATTTCCTAGTCGCGGGTTCCAATACCTGTTTGTTAACCCGCAGGCACTTGCATTTGGCTCTGACGCCAACCTCGGAAATGGCAAAGGTCTATTGATGCGCATTCTCATGCTTGCCCAGTTCTTCCCGCCGGACATTGGCGGCGAGGAGCGGCACGTGTTCAACCTCGCGAACACCCTGGCCGAACGTGGCCATGAGGTCGCTGTCGCGACCCAGCGAATGGCAGGCGTACCAGACGAGGAAGTACTGCTCACAGGAGTGCGCGTGCATAGATTTGAGACCTTGGCCATGCACCTTCCGGGCGTCTACTCGACCAGCCGTACCCATCACCTGCCGGTACCTGATCCGCTTGGTGTGCGTGCGCTGGCCCGGATTGTCCAGCGGGAACGCCCCGATATAGTTCACGCTCATAACTGGATCGTCAACAGCGCTCTGGCGCTGCGTCGGCACTCAGCCACGAGACCGTCATTCGGCCTTGTGCTCACGCTCCATGATTACAGCCAGGTCTGCGCTACGAAACGGCTTATGCGGGCGGGCAGTGTTTGTAAGGGTCCGGCGGCTGGACGCTGCCTGTCCTGTGCGGTCTCTCACTACGGTCCCGTCGTTGGTCCAGTTACTGCGGCCGCTACCGCAGCGATGCGCCCTTGGAAGAATCGGGCCATCGACCACATCGTCAGCGTCAGCCGCGCTGTCGCAGAGGCGAGCCGCATTCCGGACAGCCAAGCGAGCAGTGTTGTTCCCAATTTCGTCCTAGACTCCTCAGTGCTGCCTTCGGTTAAGGCGGCGAGCGCGCGGGTCGACGCACCGGCCCTCCCCGAAGAGCCGTTCATGCTATTCGTCGGAGAGCTCTCTACGGAAAAAGGGCTCAAAACGCTACTAAAAGCTTATCAGTTGCTAGACGGTCGCCGTCCGCCGTTGATGCTGGTCGGGAAGCGTATGCCGGACACGCCGACGCAGTTCCCGAACGGCGTTCAGGTAAATCTGATGTGGCCGCACGAGCACGTCATGGCCGCATTCCAGAGTTGTGTCTTGGCTGTCCTGCCGTCGACCTGTCCTGACGCATGTCCGACTACCCTCCTTGAGGCAATGGCGGCCGGCCGCCCAGTGATCGCGACCTCGGTCGGCGGAATGATCGACATGATCGTTGATGGGCGTAGTGGACTGCTAGTGTCGCCAGGAGATGATCAGGCGCTAGCGCGGGCGATAAGCCGGATATTGGCGGACGACCGCCTTCGCGCACAGCTCGGCGCCGGCGCGCGGAAGCGAGTACTCGCGTTCACGGCCTCGGCGGTCGCCGAGCAAATCGAGTCCATATATGCGAAGGTCGCGCCTGCGAAATCGCCCTGATGCAATGACAGTGAAACCGTCCTGGTGGTGGTATAGCGAGGCGGATGCCAACGAAGGGATGCGAGGTTCCTGGCTCAGGAAGGCGCCAATTCAGGAACCCCGTTAAATCGGGCAAGCAAACCACTGCAGAGATCTTCGACGGAAGGATGCAATCCACCTGACGATCTCATAGGCTGACGTATCGCATTCACCATTGACCGTGACGGCAAAGACAGTCCAAGAAAATCACTAACGCCGCGAAGGCATTCCGATGGCGCCTCGATCAGCGATTCGTATCGCAATATTCGGACTCGATCGTCCTCCCGCAGGTGCTGATCAAAATAGAGCTGATTTCGTGCCCACCAGAAAACCGCCGCGGCGTCCAGCGGAGAAAGGTCGGCTTTTATAAGGACCGAGACTTGTTCCCGTACCTCTGCGCTACAATTCGCGCGCCAATCAGAAATATCTCCGGCGACCAACCTAGAAAGGTTGCGAATGCCGTTTTCGGGACCGAATCTGGCTACGTCGGATTTAGCAACCGCAAGGTAATGTCGCAGCATCCAAATGGCTTTCGCCTTAGAAATAGAATTCAAAATCTCAATCGTGCGGTGAGATTCCACAAGCGGTTTTACCACGACAAGCTCGAATGGCAATTGCATCATTCGATGTGAAATCTCCTGAAGAGGCTTCCACAGAATCCGATCAGGATCGTCTGTCCGGACTAGTCGACGATCATGCTCTTCCAATATAACGACTCGCCATGAGCGATCAAGTAGACTCTGCTGAAGCATCGTCGTCCCGGAGCGCTGGCATCCCACGACGACTAGCACACGGCGTTCGTCGACCGGGGCCGGCACTGCTGTCCTCGCCATACGTTTCAAGACTGCCCGACCGCGCCTCACCACAAGGGGTTCGTCATCGCGCCTCGCGCGACCCGCGGTATGGAATTTCGCCACTGCCTTGTCCCACCAATGCTTGCATTCCCTCTGATGTGGAGCGAGTTCCTCTGCCGAGGCCGCTACCTACATCACTCACACACTAGAATGGAAGATCACGTACAGGAACAAGGCATCATCCAGAAGCCGACGAGCAGCGGCCAACCTCAATGATGGGCCTCGCCCAGCAATAGAGCGTACCACGGCATACCGCCCAAAACGGAGTTTTCAAATTTTATGGGTGCGGAGCACGAACAAGCCACCCGACGGCGTAGCATTCCTCAAGCGCCGACAAAGCTCATATGCCGTCACGCACGACGGCACAACGCCAAGGGCGCACGCTCTCGCCGAGGCGTCTCACGGGGGCTCGTGAACGACCTGAGTTAAATTGAACTGGACAAAACCCATTTGCAGTGTCAAGGGCTGTGGATGTCAACTTTTAGCCAACGTACGACAGTACCGTCATTGAGTGATTCAAGGTTTATCGTCCAGACTCCAGCGACGTTGATCGGCACGCGCTCAAAGATGCGTTGCCCATCCCCTCCGGATTTCACAGTAAGAGGGGCGCTCGAATATTGGAGTGCGCCTGACGATTTTGATGCCGCTACAATGCGGTACCTATCACTCAGAGATGTTGAGTCAATCTCGACGACCACGGAGTCCGGGCTTGTTGATGTGAGGGCGAATGCTAGGACGGGTTGCCGGTTCCACTGTCGTACGCCGACTACCGCAAGCACTCCGGCTGCAATAAGTACCATGCTCGCCAGCAGGACCCAAGGGCCGAACGATATGATACCGCCGAGTGGCTTCTCGATATGAGTGCCAAGCTTCCTGCGCCAGACTAGCACACCAAAATTTATAATCGTCCAGGCGAAAGTCAAAGTTATTCGAGTCAGCCCCCACGGCGTCAGGTTGAGACCGATGCCGATCAAAATGAAAGCCGTTACCGTAATCCCGCAGCCGAGAAGCAGCCTGTCAATCGAACTCGCGGCGTAAGGACGGATTGCCAGTTCAGCGGTAGCTGCAATCGTCAGGAGGCCTAGAGGAGCTGCGATCCAGACATTTATGTTATATGCGATCGCTGCTAGAAGGCCGATGATCAACACCGCGCGAAGTATTATCTCTTGCGAGCGCATGGGAGACCCTCCAGATCATAAATCCTGGTTGCGCCGTTGTCGAAAATCCGCTCAGCGCCCGGAACGCTATTAAACTTAGCAAGAGCGCTCGGAGGAGGTGGTAGTGTTCGGTTTCCATTCGGATATTCTCCGGCGTCAATATAAGCGCCTACGTGGGGCAAGCTCCAGGTTAGGCGTTTGTCGGCGATAAGGTATTGGACATTCGCCTGGCACGCGACATCGGCGTCAGCGGGCGCCGGAGGGGCTAGGAGCAAAGTGCTCAATGAGTTCGTGTTAATACCGTCCGCAAGAGAAGTGAGCATATGCTGATTTCCGTAGACTTCTGCCAGGAGAGCGTTGACGCGATCCGTTAGCACGCGACTATTCGGAGGAAGATTCTGTCCCTCCCAGGAAGCTGCCTGTAGAGCCAGTTGATCAACGGACCGGTTTTCCGCGGAGACTAGGTACGCTCCTGGCCCATGAAGCCAGTCAGGGCCGGATCCTATGATCGTTCCACCAACGAAGCAGATGGATAGGCCTGGTATGAGCAGCCAGGTATGCCGCCTGGGAGTGAAGCTGCCTCGCTTCCCGTGTCTGTGGAATGGAAAGTCGCGGAACCACCAAGCAGCGATCACATAGCCAAGCCCAGCAAAGACGAAACCAGAGGAGCGGTCTGCTATCTCAGAAACTGCCCCGGTAAGATGACCGACCGGAATGATCGGGTAAAGGGCTGCTATCGTAAACAATACCATAACTGCGGCGCTAAGCAACCGGCGCTTGGTTATGGCCAACCAGAGTGAGGGAACAAGAGTTGACGTTATGATCAGTACCGAGGCTATCGATAGCGCGACTTGCCAAGCGGGGGCATGCGCGCCTGTAGGATCGGTAAAGAATTTATGATTAGACTTGCCGCTGAGAAAAGCTATAATAGTCGCTATACTGTTACGCGTGATCCCACTGATATAGGGAATTACATCAGAACGGACTAGCCACAGCCTTGTCGCAACCAAAAGGGTGCTGGCAGCGGCGAACAGAAGGAGTTGGCTGACATGCCGCTTGGTAATTAGCGTGAATAGGTACCAAGCCCAGAGAACGACCACTACTGCAATAGATGTAAGGTGATGCGTGACCGCCACTGCGGCGACCACAGCCGCTGCGGGCGCAATTGCAATCAGCTGCCGCGACCTAGACCGCATGACAAATACGTATACTCCAAAGAAAGACAATGGAAGCGCGACAGACTGGTAGGCGAACGTTGAGTTGAACAACAGATACTGAGGATTTGTCGCATATATCAGGGCGGCCAGGCATCCGACTGTCAGCTTCTTACTGATGCGCTGAATAATACGTATCAGTGCGAGCGTCATGATAACTCGCACGGTGAGCAGAACTATTATACCGGACGAATGGAGAGAGAGTCCGGTCAGCTGGTGGATTGTTATCGTTGCTATCTCCATGCCAGGATAGTCCGCGGCGGCTGGGAGCAACGAGTTTCGCGTGAAGAGATGACCGCTGTTGGCTATGGAGAGCAGAACCCGGTAGTTGATCAGTTCGTCATGGTACACGAATTGCGTCGGATATAGCACGAACCGGGTCGCGAGTAGGGCCAATGACATATAGAGGGTAAACCAAACCCTGACCCGATCATTGATGCGCCGCGACGTGACGAGGGCGGCGGACGGAATAAAGATCAGGCAGAGCGTGAGATACCACAGATTAGTGGAGAAAGAGCCCGTGATACGCGCCCGGTAGCCGAGCCATGCCTGGCCCAGTACGCCGAGGGCCACTACAAGGAGCACCGGTCCGGCCCAGCCTGCACGCAAGCGGGTGGGTGTCACCGCCTGCTGTCCGGCGGCGTCCAGTACACCGATAGGTTGCGCCGCTTCGTTAGATGCGGTCAGGGGGCGGGTCTCTCCAGGAGAGCCGCGGAGCCAAGGCGGGGATTGCCGCCCAGGCAGGTCAGCAGGTTGTCCGAGGCCGTACTGAGGATTCCCATCCTCTATCGGCTTCTCACCGTAGCTAGGGATCCCGGTACCCAGTCGATATACCTGCCTTGTCATGGGCGGCGCCTGGTAGGAAGGAAGATGTCGTTGTGAGACTGGTCAATCCGGCCGAAAGCCGATTCCTCACCCAGACGCGTCCTGAAGACTGCCTTCCCGGCGTCCATCGTAGCTCCGGCCGCGGTGCTGCGCGTACTGCACAACGGCGTCAAGTATCCTTCATCCTTGGTAGCGGAAATCCCGATGCGGCTCGTAGCCCCCCTGTTACGCGGGCGTCTGTGTCTGCCTCGCCTGTCACCGCGATGCTGCGACTCGCGGAGCCCTCTTCTCAATGCCAACCAGGAAATCGCTCCTACCGATGACTGAACGCTGACGATGGCAAGTCCGACACCGATCAGCCCCATGCAACGGCCCAACAGCATAGTGGCTGATAGCGTCGCTATACACACATATGCCTGGACCATCGCTGATCTGTGGGTGGTGCGACAGATGCGGCAGTACGCATAATATACGGTTGCCACTGCTTTGGGAATGCACGCAGTTAGCAGCAGACACATCAAGGGAACAGCGTTAACGTATTTGGCCCCAAATGCGCGAAGCAGCCAAGGGCACATGATAATAAGTACGGCAACCGCCGGAAGGATGATCGCGAAGATATGCCTCAAGGCTGCGCCTATAAGTGCCGCTATCTCTTCGGGGGAATGAGCTCCTTCCACTACCAATGGCGAAGCATAGCTAGAGGCAACTTGGTCGATAGCGGTGGAAAATAGAAAGGAGGTAAAGAACAAGGCATTTATCGACGCCCCCAATGACGCGGCAATGAGGACTGGCAGAAGATACGTCCATATCTGCGTGAACAGGTTTCCTGTAGCGTCGCCTACTGTGAAGCGGACGATGCTGGAGCGGGTCGCTCGACCAAGCCGGGCTCTGCGCCGTGTTTTAAATGCTGGCGGGAGAAACCTACCAAAAATTACAATAGAGATAACCGGGATTGTAAGAGTCAAAGGTATCATCCATGCGCTGTAGAGCGCGAATGCTGTGCCGACGGGAGCTACCGCGAAAAGTACGAAGATCTTTGCTATACCGAAAGCTCCGTTCTCCACGGGAACCCAAACTGCTCGCCGCAGCCCTACCAAAACGCTGTCCTCTATCGCGAAGATCGCCGTGGCCGCGGCGGCTAGTACGAGAGCCGCTGACTCGACCGTGTCGAGACGCAATCGAGAATTCGGGGCTGCGAATAGTCTTATCGCTATCAGCGACATCAACGCAAGGGATGCAGGCGTGATTGCGGCATAGGCATAAGTTGACAGTACGAGCCTCCGGCTTTTCCCTCCCGCATTCGGGAGGAATCGCATCAGCATATTGGATAGATTGAGCTGTCCGATGCTGGCGAAAAGCGTGGTCGCTGAGATTAGGGCGCCAGTGGCTCCTACTGTGTACGTTGAAAACAGGCGAGCGGCTATGATCCAATACACAAAGCCAAGGACACCGGTCAGCCCCGTGTTGACCAGCAGTGCCAGACCGCCACGCGAGAGAGGATCTGACCACTGGCGTCTAGCCGTGGAAAGGACGCGTTGAGCCAGCCGCCCGGATCCATGCGTCGTCACGCCTGCGGGGCCAGCGTCAGCTTTCAAGAGCACGGCTGCACACCTCTCTGACCCCAGGTGGGCATAGGATAAGCGACGACTGCAGCGGGCGGCGTCGATCTGACGTGGGCTCCAATCCTGCCTGACTCATACCTCCAGGGGCGCGGATTCGTCGATAAGACGTGCCACGCACCTGTCGCCTGGCGCTGTCAGCGTCATGCCATGGCCGCGCGAGGAAATCGGCAAGCGGGGAACATGCCGTTGCCGGTCTCCTCATGCCGGGGAGGACCCATTGTGGCGCCTGCTGGGTATGCATTACAGATCGTATGGGTGGACGAGTTCTCGGGGACCCCCGATGACATCCTTATAGATGCGCGCTAGATCGGTTGCGGCAGAATCCCAGGTGGCTGGTGGCGGGGCCGGATCTCTGACACGGCGATCATTCAGCGCCGTTATCAGAGCATGAGCGATGGTTGTCGGCGAGGCGTCCTTCGGAACCCCTATGACAAATCCGTCTTCGACAAGATCACCTATACCGGCGGTGTCCAAGCCGACTGTCGGAATGCCAAGTGTCAGCGCCTCCATGACTGCAACCGGGTTGGCCTCGTACTCTGACATCGCGGCGAACACCGCGGTCGCGCCCAGCGACATAGCCATTCGTTCACGGTCGCCTGGTGCGATATGTTCGATCGTCACGGACTTCTCCAGTCCCAAATTGGCTGTAAGCTTTCGCAACTTGCCCTCGTACGGTCCTGACCCGAGGATATGCAACGTAGCATGGGGGACCGATCGCTGGACGATAGGCAGAGCTTCGATAACGCGGTGGTGGCCCTTGTACCGCTCAAGTCGGCCACTCGAAACTATTCGGCCTGGGATTTCTGTTGCTTGCCCAGCGGTAGACGGCAGATCACCTCCATTCCGGACGATCCTGAAGCGTGATGCGTCAAGACGGCACGTCTTCTCGAACAGCTGCTGCTCGAAGCGGCTGACCGCTATCACGATCGCTGCGTGTCGAAGCAGCGGACCTAGAGCGTACCATTGAGCATTCCGGAGTTTATGGCGGAGGGTAGCGGAGTGCCCGCCCGTGTGCAGGGTAACCACATATGGTATCCTCCCCCTTCTCGCGGCAAGCATTGCGAGGATAGGCACGGCAGTGTGTATTCCTTGGCAGTGAATGAGATCATAATTACCGCTAAGCATCAATTTTTGTAGGTCGGGCGCAAAGTAATAGTCACGGTGCCGTGGATAGGAGCGGCAACGCACGACAGAAAACTGGTCAAAATATTCTCTGATTGGAAGGGCGCCGGAACGGTCAGTCGTCAGTACCGTAAGATCCAGAAAACCATACTTGGCCATTCGACGAGTTGTCTCGTGGACGTGAGTCTCGATTCCGCCCAACTCGGGCAAGAAACGCGCTGAAACAACTAGAACACGAATACGCTGCATCTATCCGATCGCCTCCATCATAGCTTGGGCGTCCTCATACTGCCTTCCTGTTATTATGCCGAGGCCGACGAAGGCTGCTCATGCAATAGCCAGTCGCGGTGACGGCAAACCCCATCGCAATCATCGCCGAACGTGCGGCACCCCATAGATCGCCGGTAACAGTGTCTCGAAGGCCTTGCCAAATTCCTTGCGGTAGCACTCGTGAGGCGTAGTAGCGCTCGGTACTCAATGCGCTTGACTGGCCGACTCGCCGTGAAACCTCGGCCTTCGAGTGGCCCTCAGCCCAGCAACGCCTTGCGAAATAGCGGATTGACCCACGCTGCTCCGGCACCTGGTGGTCCACTTGTGCTGACGGATTGAATAGGAGGATCGCGTCCGGATAAGCCTGTGTCAGCCGAATAGAGAATTCGGTCTCCTCGCAGCCAAGAGGGCGGTTGGCAACGCGACCTATTGACTCCGAAAATTCACCCACGCTGTCGAAGGCGGCCTTCCGGAAAGACATGTTGGCGCCAATAAGGTTCCGAACCGGCTGTGCAGTTGTGGGTAGCCCGCGGTAACTGCATCCTACTACCCACAGAAATTCTTCTGGGAACCAGTCAGGCTTGCCGCGGTGCCAGCACGGCCTGACTAGGCCGCCGACACCGTAGACACACTTGTCATCATATGACGCTCGAAGTATGTCGAGCCAGCCATCGAGCGGAGTGGCATCGTCATCCAGAAAGACTATGATCGACCCGTGCGCCTCCTCGAGCGCAGTGTTCCGCGAGCCCGATAGCCCGCGCCGGTAGCGATTGGGGATGACGGCACAGTCGCTCATCACCTCGCGGCACTTGGCCAAAAGCGACTCATTGTGATCCACGATGACAAGTATGTCGTCATCGAATCTAGTCTGTTTCAGCGCCACATCGATTGCGTATCGCAGCGTCGCCCAGCGATCCTCGGTGTACGCACAGATCACAATAGTAATTGAGTTCACGAATACCTCGCTAACTTCGGTATCGCTTCGGTTTTCACTCACTCAGGCCTCCCTCGCACAAGTCATGCGCCGATGATGTGCGGTCACGCGGACCACCTTTGCGAGCCGTATAGATCTTGTCGTCATGAGTCCTCAGCTGTGGTAGCGCTAGATTTGCCGGAAGGTTTCATGAACGCCTTGACCTCGCTGCGGAATGCGGCGAGGGCGGCAGGGCTTCCAAGCCGCCAATTAAGCGCTTCGTCGGGGATGGCGGCACTGAATACGTCGTCATTGAAGTATACGAATCCCAGCAATCCGAAGGTACTTACGCCAGCAAACAGATCAGCGATCTTCGCGGGCTGGCCCGCAGAAGGCTCGGCACCTGTCTCAGCGATGAGTATCGGGTCAGATGTCAGTCGGCGCACGTCAGCGATGGTCGGCCCGAATAGCGACGCGAATCCCAGGGATGAACTCCAATAGTAGCCGTCAATGCCTACCCAGTTCACGTAAGAGTTACCGGGCCACCAGGGAGAGGGCTCTGGAATGCGGTTTGCTTGTGCGCCGATAATGTTGACAGTCCACATCCAGGTAACGTTGCTCGCCCCCTGCCCTCGGAAGATAGTCACAATATGCCGCCATGCGGCAACAAATATCGCAGGGCTCGTATGCTTGTAACCCCAAGAGTACCAACTGCCGTTCATCTCATGCCCGAAAGATAGCACCACTCGGCTGCCGAATGCCTTCACTGCGTCCGCATAGGACCGGAGGTATGCGTCGTACTGTCCGCTGACGATACTCGACAGTGGTATATTTCGCGGAGCGATCTGTACGAGTGTTACCGCTCCATGCTTCGCTGCGGTGCTAGCGAAGTTGCTATTGAACGGCTGGAACCAGTGACTGTAATATGGCACCACATTGGGTTGCCTGCCTATGGCCTGCGCAAACTGGTTTATGCCAGCGTACGAGCCGGGTGCGTCGGGTTCGAATACGCCGAGATAAGGTACCGACTGCTTGGGCTGAAATGACCGCGCAAGCGAACGATGGAGCGCGATAGGGACAAGGATTGCAGCAGCTATGACGATTGCGATCCCGATGGCAGCCACGGCGCAGACCATAGGGCTGAAGCGTCTTCCGGTTTTCGGCGGCCTCCGATGGTTACCCCAGCGGACACTAGGTTCGTGTGTCGGTTGCGTCACGCCCAGCTCCTGTCACAAGGACGGAAAGCATTACCGCGGCCGGTGCGGCGGAACGCTTCGACGACTGGGATAGTAATTTCCTGATCCATGCGTCCTACCTGCCTGTACTTTGGGATGCAATAGCGGCCCCGGCTATGCTCGTGTGTTCTGTGTACGATCCTGGCGACATCCTGACAATAGAGATACTGTCTATGAAAAGGGTACTTTCCGATTCTCCTGAAGATGGCGAGTTCGCCGAATTTCTGGGTTTGGCATCCCTGGCGCAGGTCAGGGATGTGCGGAGTCCATCGTTCATCGTGCGGCCCCTTCGTATCTCTCGACGCCACGACGGAGTGCGGCGATGGCGGCGGGACTAGTGAGGCGCCAATCGACTTTGTCGATCGAGTCGAACCATACGAAGCCGAGCAGTCTATAGAGGTTAAGTCCAGCAAACAGGTCGGCTATCTTTGTCGGCTGACTTGCGGCAGGCGTCGCGGATGTCTCGGTAATAAGTATTGGATGATCCGTCAAGGTCCTCACATAGACTATAGTGGGCCCGAACACTGAGGCGAACACAGCGGATGAATTAGTAAAGTAGCCATCAATGCCAACCCAGTTTACGTATGAGTTACCTGGCCACCAAGGTCCAGGCGAGGGTACTCCAGTTTTTTTGTGGATGGTGTTTATTGTCCACAGCCAGGTGACATTCCGGGTTTTCTCTGCCCTGAACAGATTAACGATGTGGCGCCAGGCAGCTACGAAAACTGCCGGTGATGTATGCCTGTAGCCCCAGGAATACCAGAAACCGTTCATCTCATGGCCGAAGCTTAGGATTACCGGGTGATGATAGGAGCGGATACTTTTAGCGTAGGCGCTCAGGTAACCGTCGTAGCGTCCAGCAGCAATTGCGGCGACGCTGGTACGAGTGGGATTTATCTGTACGAGCAGTAGCGCGCCATCGTTCGCCACGGTCTTGGCGAAGCCGACTTGGAAAGGCTCATTCCACCCGCTGTAGTAAACCACAACGTTGGGCCGTACTCCGGTAGCCGCAGTGAATTCTCTGACCGGTGCATATGAGTAGGGTGCCCCGTGCGCGTAAAGGCCTATATATGAGCCAGAAGTGGTCGAAGAATTATGGTGGCTCGGCGCAGAATGCCCAGCTTGTGCCGGATGCCGCATGCTGAACGCCGTGACTGCTGCAGTGATAATCACAGCTATGGTGGCAGCGGCGATAAATACCGTCAGCCTTTTTCTTCGACGCCGGTCCGGTGTGTGCAGATTTTCGTGCAGCGCTCGACGGTGCCGTCCGGGGAGTTGAGGGTCGACCAAAACCTTTGTGCCTCCTACCCCCATGTCATGCCTCGCCTGTGACGAGGTTCGCTACGGAACTGTTCATGAGCCAGGCCGGTGGTAGGCACTGGCGCCCTTCTTGAACGCCGTGATAGCCGCCGGACTGCCGAGCCCGAAGGCCTGGCCGACGGTGTTCGTCGAGTTAAACCAGACGAATCCGAGCAAGCCATAGGAGCGGATGCCGGCGAACAGATCATCGATCTTCGCTGGCTGGCCCGCTGCAGGTACCGCACCTGTCTCGGCGATGAGAATCGGGGCATTTGTCAGCGTGTGGACTGCGGCAATAGTCGGCCCGAACAGGGGAGCGAACTGCCAGTTGGGCTTGAGATAGTAGCCGTCAATCCCCACCCAGGTGACATAAGAGCTGCCGGGCCACCATTGCCTCAGATTGCTGTCGACCTTGCCGCTGCGCGAGTCGTTGATGATGTTGACGGTCCACAGCCAGGTTACGTTCTTGGCACCAAGGACTCGGAAAATGTTGACTATATGCTGCCATGCGGCCACAAAGGCCGCTGGAGATGTGTGCCGGTAACCCCAATCGGACCAGTTGCCGTTCATCTCGTGTCCAAAGCTCAGGATGACCGGGTCACCGTAGGCGCGGACAGCCTCCGCGTAGGAGCTCAGGTAGCCGTCATACCGGCCGGACGCGATGCGGGCGATGTTAATGCCGTCCGGATCCATTTGGACAAGGGGTACCGCACCGTGATTAGCCACAGTCTTGGCGAAACCCGTCGGAAACGGGACATACCACCCACTATAGTACATTACTATGTCCGGCTTAGCTCCTGTGGCATCGGTAAATGCTGTTACCGGTCCATACGAGTCGGGAAGTCCCTTGGCATACACACCTAGGTACGATTCCGATGCTGGCGGCAGATGTACGGGCAGCGGACCGGTGGGCTCCGACGACTCGTTGAATACGATGATTCCGATTGCGATCGCGGCCACCGCTATGATCGCCGTGCCGATCGTGACAATCCGTCGGCGTTTCCCTGCCCCATTCCCGCGGCCATGCTTCCTAGCGCCGTTCCTCCGCGGATCCGGGAGCGGCATAAGGGACACTTCCTCCTCCGGGCGGTTCAAGCGGCTACCTCCAGAGTTTTTTCGGAGCGATTCCAGACGCCCTTGCTTCGCGTCAGCAAGGGCGCGAGCATGTAGAGCTGCACGCCGGCGAGGATCTCCGTGGCCCAGTACGCGTGCCAGCCGTACTCGCGTACTCGCAACGCCAGGCCCGACCATAGGAACAACTGCACGACGGTGATCCAGATGAACAGGATCCGGTTCACAGTCACCGGAACGTGTCCCGTATCGGGCGAGGCGCCCGTCGGGACCCATTCGGCGACCCGGCCCCGGATCGCATACCACACCGCGTAGATGTGGCAGCAGGAGTTGATGATGCAGACTCGGTAGATCGTCGGCCGCCAGCCGCGGCTCAGCACCGGGAACGCGAACAGGCTCGCGGCCAGTGCCGGCAGTATCGGCAGGTAGTTGTGCGGGTAAATAAGGCCGGGAAAGAACCAGATCATCGTCAGCGTCGGAAACGGCCCGGTGAGCAGCAGCGCGGCTGACGACATGTAGTAAAGGAAGGCGGCCCAGAAAGCAGCCCGCTGTTGCCACGTGAACTGTGCCTCCTGGAAGTGCTTCTCGATCATCAGCAGCATCGAGGAACGGCACCAGCGCACCTGCTGATTGGCCAGGGACGGGAAGTCGCGAGGCGCTACGCCCTTGGCCAGGCACAGGGGCAGGTAGCGGGTCTCGTAACCGGCCCACGCTAGCTTCACTCCGGAGTGGACGTCCTCGCCGATGGGCACCCAGGCGAAGCCGCCCGCGGCCATGACGGCCGCCCGGCGGTAGACCAGGTTCGTGCCCGCGCAGATGGCCGCCGCGTGGCGGTCGCGGGCGGGCTGAATGAACCGGAAGAAGATCTCCTGCAGCGTTCCCGCGTAGCGCTGGATGTAAGAGAATGAGCGATTGCTGACGTCGTAGTACTGGGCGGTCTGTACGATGCCGACCTTCGGGTCGGCGAAGTAGGGCATGGTCTCGTAGAGAAACTCCGGCCTTACCGCGAAATCGGCGTCGATGACCGCGATGTAATCCCCAGCGCTGATGCTCAGGGCATGGGTCAGGTTTCCGGCCTTCTTCATCTTCCCCGGGTCCGGCCGCACGATGTACTGGAAGCCGTACTTGTCCGCCAAGTCACGGACGTCGTCCCGGGCCGAGTCATCGAGTACGTACACCGTCTTCGGCCCGGTCCACGTCACGGTGCTCACGTACCGGAGCGTGTTGTCCAGCACGGCTAGCGGCTCACCGCAACTGGGCAGGAACACGTCCACCGCCTCGTCGTGCTCCCGCTCTCGATAGCTGGCCACAGTTGCCCGGTGTTCAGCCAGGGTCAGCCGGGGCGGCCCCATGCGCAGCCAGAAATTGATCACCACCGGCGGCACCATGACCATCAGCAGCAGCCACATGAGCGGGGCGATAAGCCAGGCGTGCTGGGCCACATGGATGTAGCCGTACAGCACCCCCAGCGAAGCGATGAGCAGCCACGCGAACACCCAGCGGCGCCGTTTGCCGAAGTATTTGTACTTTTCCCGGTCATCAGGCGGGTCGGGCAGGTAGATGTCCGCCCGTCGCTCGGCGACCGCGGGCTCAGTGAGGGCCATGATCACCCCCTGACGCCCAGATGGTGAACTGGCCGGCCCGGGCCAGCACGCGGTAGCCGCCGGCCCGGCGCATGTCCGCGGTGATCTCCATGTCGGTCGTCGCGGTATCCCCGAAGTCCAGGATCACGAGCGCGAAGTAATGGCGGCTGAGCGCGGCGGCATATGAAGGTGCACCGGAAGGCAATTCCTGGTAGCGGAAGTAATACGTGTTCGACCATCGCGGCCAGGGAACTTCACCCCGGAGGTAATAAGCCTCGACGTCGTAGTCCTCCGCCAGGTAGTGGCCCGGATGGGAGCGAACCGCTGAGCCGAGGACGCGGACCGCGTCGGCCGCGTTCGGCCACACCCCGTACAACCAGGCCGCCTGACCCAGCGAGCCGAACAGCGTAGACGCGGCGATCGGCAGCGCCATGACCGCGGCCCAGCCATAACCCGGATCGACCCGGCTCAGCCGCGCCATCGCGTACCCTGCCGCGATCGCGGCGAACCAGGCGCCAAAGACCACGTGCTTTTGCAGGCCGACCGTGGTGTGCAGGCGGGCCTGCCCAGCCGGGGCGAGTACTGCGGCCACGGTAAGGACAGCGGGCAGGAACTTCCCGCGCCCTTCGGTCCGGAGGGCCAGCACCGCACCGAGCACGGCCAGGAGGAGGATCAGACTGGTCCAGATGTACGCACTACGCAGGACGGCCGTCACGGGGGCATCTGCCTGCGGCCTGGCCAAGGTGCTGGCCGTGATGCCTCGCCAGTAGTCCCGGCCGCCGGCCGCGATGGCCAGTCCAGTCAAGGCGAGCCAGGAACAGAACACGGTGACCAGCGCGGCCAGCCAGGAGTAACCTTCGCGCCCTCGCCATACCGCCAGGGATACTAGGACGAATACCACGGGGGTGAAAAGAGCAGTGGCGTACTTGGTAGCGTTGGCCGCCGCCAGGATGATCCCCGCCGCGACCAGCAGAGCCGCCCGCGTCCGGAATGGACGGTCCGCGGCCCGGACTCCGAGCCACGCCGCCAGGGCCAGCAGGAACAGCGCCATCGCGTCATAGGTCGCGAACGCGCCCAGGAACTGGGTTCCGGCCAGGGTGGCGAACAGCCCGGCCGCCAGCAGCGCCGCCCGCCGCCCATACAGCCGGCCCGCCGTGGCCCAGAGCAGGCTGGTGACCCCGAGCATGAAGCCCAGCGACAACACCCGCGCGGCCGCCAGGCCGCCGAGGCTGTCGGCCATCGCCCCCAGCGGGGGATAGATAACCGGCGCTCCGGAGAAGTAGGACGGAAAGTCCGGGATCGGCGCCTGGTGCAGCCACCGAGCCCACTCCAGGTGCCCGGCCCGAAGGTACAGGCCCTCGTCCTGGAACGCCGCGTTGGACCAGATCATCCGGAGCGACAGGACGGCCTGCACGGCTAGGACTGCGATCAGCGGCCAGCGCGCGGCGACCAGGCGGCCAGGGCTGGACCGCCCGATCCAGCGGGCCACCGGGTCCGGTCGGGCAGGCATGCGCGTGATACCGGGTTCGGGTGCGTCTTCTGGCCGCGCAGCGTCAACTACGGGCACCGCGGTCATACCCCCACGCCCGCACAATGCATTTGCTGAATCACTTACCGTGATTGCACCCACCCCATGGCCAGACAATAACTACAAAAACGTACAGCCAATATCCCGGGCCAGCCTGCCGTTCACGGATATTTCCTGCTATCCGTCCGGTTCGGTAAATCGCGATAGCCATACTCGTTCGGCGCCTAACCAATCGCGTGGTAGGGCGCCAGCTCCTGACGCACGCCGAGCCGGAAGGAGATCTGGGCCTGCACGTTATCCGCCAGCCTCCAGTCCTGGTGGAAGACGCTGCCGTGCTGAGTCTTGTCGAACCACACCAGCCCGAGCGTCTTGTACTTGGCCATCCCGTGGAACAGATCCTGGATCTTGACGAACTGGCCGGCGGTCGGCCCGACCGCGGTCTCGGATAGCAGCACCGGCTTGCCGGTGAACGTCCGTACCTGGGTGATCGTGGTGCCGAAGACGCTGGCGAAGGAGTCGGTCGGGCGGTAGTAGTAGCCGTCGATGCCGACCCACGTGACGTAGCTCGCACCCGGCCACCACGAGGCGATCGGCCCGGTACCGGGCTGATCCGCCTCGAGCGTCCACAGCCAGGTGACGTTTTCCGCGCCCTCCTTGCGGAACAGCGTCACGATGTGCCGCCAGGCACCCACGAACGTCGCCGCCGGTACATGCGTGTAACCCCATGGGTACCAGGTGGCGTTCATCTCGTGTCCGAAGCCGATGACCACGGCATGACGGAAGTTGCGCACGCTGTCGGCGTACGAGCGAAGGTAGTCATCGTAGGTGCCGTTCGCGATCCCGTTGATCGAGGTAGCGGTCGGATCGATCTCGACGAACGGGACGACGCCGTGCGCCTGCAGCGTCTTGGCGAACGCCATGTTGAAGGGCTGGGTCCAGCCGCTGTAGTACCCCACGATGTTCGGCTGCCTGCGCGCCATCTGCCCGAAACTGGCGACCGCGCCGTAGCCGGGCGGTGCCCCGGGCTCGAAGGTACCCAGGTAGGAGGCCAGTGCCGGAGCGAGCGAGGCGTGCGCGGCCGGAGGCGGGTCAGAAACTGACCCAGCCAGGCGGCTGCCCGCGTAGCCGACGGCCACCATGGCCAGCAGGACGGCCACGATCAATGGGATGCGGGATTTCATGCTGCCCTGCCTCCAGGGAAGATCACGCGGCCCACGACGGCCAGGTTGAGCAAGCCGAAGAACAGCAGGACCGCGAACTGCAAGGAACCCAGAGTCGCCGTTCGCCAGATGGCCAGGACGAACCAGAGCACGGCCACGCTGCCGCTCCACCAGGTGATCCCGATCCGGAACCGCCGCAGCGAGCTCCCTGGTGTGCGGGTCGGATGCCAGCTCATCGACTTGCCCCAGGCGCCGTCCCAGATGGCGAATACGTGCGCCCAGCCCCGGGCGATGCCTAGCGGCCAGATCCCCAGCCCGAACCTGGACCGGTGCCACAAGGGGTAGAGCACAAATCCGGTGAACATCGCCGGCAGCAGGACCACGAAGTTACGCAGCCTGATATGGCCTGGCAGGAAGGCCAGCATGACGATCGGTATCACCGGGCCGAAGAACGTCACCAGGGCGGTGTAGGCGTAATAGAAGAACCCGGAAACGTAGGCGAGCCGGGCCCGGACCGGCATCTGTACCGACCACAGCCGCCACGAGAACACGATGCCCACGTTCCCGGAGCACCAGCGGTACTGCTGGCGTACGAACGCGTCGAGGTTGTCGGGGCAGATCCCGGTCGAGAGCAGGATCGGCACGTAGACCATGGACCAGCCGGCCCGCCGCACGTCGAGCCCGGTGTGCACGTCCTCGGCGTAGGGGATGAGCGTCGGGCCGCCCTGCGGCTCGAGCGCGGCCCGCCGGTAGACCGCGGAGGTGCCGCAGCAGACGGCGGCGTCCAGCCGCTGCCGGGACACCTGGACCGCCCGGTAGAACACCTCCTGGATCGGCCCGGCGGCCCGCTCGATCCACGTCTGGTCCGGGCTGGTCCTGAAGTACTGGGGCGTCTGCACGATCGCGATCCGGTCACCGTCCATGTAGGGCAGCGTCTCGGCCAGGAAGTCGCGCCGCGGCGCGAAGTCGGCGTCGAAGATGACCAGGTACTCCGCGCTGGTCTGGGAGAAGGCGTACCGCAGGTTGCCGGCCTTCTTGCCCGCCGGCCAGTCGGGCCGGCGGATATAGCCGAAGCCGAACGACCCGGCCGTCACGCAGGCCTCCTCCGACGGCCCGTCGTCCAGGACGTACACCCGCGCCTCGCCCGGGTACTCCTCTATCATCCCGCCTACGGCGGTCCACGTATTGCGGAGCAATTCCATCGGTTCGCCGCAGATGGGCAGGTAGATGTCCACCTCCGGATAGGACACCGGACGCCACGCCTGGATGCGGGCCTGGTGGGCGGCCAGATCGAATCCCCGGCCCGCGAAATTCACCGGCAGGCTGATGGCCTGGTAGACGATGTAGACGGCGGTAAAGAGCAGGAACGGCACCAGTACGAGGTCATGGATCTCGAACCTGATCTGGCTGTAGATGAGGCAGCACGAGCCAATGAAGATCACGGTCGTCAGGTAGAGCAGGTTCCGCTCGATATACAGGTATTTCTCGTCGTCGCTCGGAGGATGCGGGGGCACCAGGCCGCGCTGCCGGCCAGCAGCGGCAGTCGGCTTGGCGATGGTTTCCGTGCTGGCGGCCCTCTGGTCGCTCATCCCCGCGGCTCGTATTGCCAGATCACGTACTTGCCGGGTTCGGGACCAACCGGGCCGGCGCCGTAGGGCACGACCTGGACAGCGTGGTAGTGCCGGTTCCGGTGAATGTCCGCGGCGATGCTCTCATCCAGAGCGGTCGTGTCGGCGAAGTTCAGCGCGATGACCGAGAAGTAGCCCTCCTGGATATACATGGCAAATGTGCCCGCGTTGCCTGCCCCGACGATCCCGGCTTTCGTGCTCGGTCCGCCGGTGGGGTTTCCCGATCGTGAGACGATATTCCGCGTGCTCGACCATCGCTCCCATTGGCTCCCCGACGCCAGGTAGTATTCCGCGATCGACGGGTCCTCGACCAGCATGCGGCCAGTGCCGTTATCCGCCACCGGGCGGAATATCGCGATAAAGGCGGAGGAGTTCGGCCAGCTGGTCGCGAACATCCATGACTGGCTGGCCCCGAGCGTGACGGGAAAGCACAGTGCGACCACGCAGGCCCCGCCGGTGACGAGGCGCATGGTCCCGGCCGGCGCCGTCGCGATGAGCCTGTCGACCGCGTAGCCCGCGGCGATGGCGGCGAACCAGGCGCCCATGGCCCCGTGTTTGTTCAGCGAGGCCGTGGTGTGCAGGCTGGCCTGTTCGGCCGGCACGAGCAGCGCGGCGGCGGCCAGCAGGGTCAGCAGCCAGGCCCGGGTGCGTCCGGACGGGCTGAACCAGCCGACGACCGCGCCACAGACGGCGGCGACCACGATGATTCCGGTCCAGGACCAGAAATGGGTGATGACAGTGAGCGCGGAGTCGGTGCCAGGCGTCCGCTGCAGCGTGGTCACGCTGATCCCGTGCCAGTAGCGGCTCCCGCCGAGCAGCAGCCCCGGGGTGAGGATCACCGCCACGATCGCCAGCAGGGTGACCGGCCGGGCCGCGGCCAGCTTGCCACCCGGCCTCGGGAAGGCGGTGACCAGGGCGAGCAGCAGGACGACCGGGTCGAATATCGCCGATGAATACGCGGTCGCGTTGGCCAGCGCCAGCGCGGTGCCCGCCGCTATCATCCAGACGGTCGCGTCGTGACGGTCGCCCGCCTGTACCACCAGCCACGAGGCCAGCGCGAGCAGGAACAGCGCCATGGCGTCGTAGGTGGCGAACGCCCCCAGCTGCAGCGACGGGCCGAGGACGGCGAACAGGGCGGCCGCGAAGAACGCGGCCCGCCGCCCGAACATCCGGTCAGCAATAGCCCACAGCAGGGTGGTAGACCCCAGCATGAACGCAAGTGAGAGGACTCGGGCTCCGGCTAGGCCGCCGATGCTGTCGGCCAGCGCGGCGACAGGCGGGTAGATGACCGGAGCACCGGAGAAAAACGAAGGAAACGGCGGTATCGGGGTGCCGTGCAGCACGCGCGCCCATTCCAGATGGCCCGCCCACAGGTACAGCGCTTCGTCCTGGAACGCGGTGTTCGCACCCACGAGCCTGAGCGAAATGATCATCTGAAGGACGAGTATGACCACCAGCGGCCAATAGCGGGGGACACGCGTCCGCACTATCCGTGATGACCGATGCGAAGCAGCCGTATTGCCGGCGGGCGCCGTGGCCGGCACATAGGTTTCCGCCGAGTGCCGCGTCGCCGGCCTGTGGTCCATAGATGGCATCCGCCTGCTATCAGGGCATACAGGGGCGCTAAATCAGCCCCCTAGTAGCTGACCTACTGTGGTGAAGGTGTCACCTAACGCAACGCTGCTGTACGAATATCGACACCGCAGATCAGACCGTAACCTGCGGTTTGCCCTCAGGGGGTGTATTCGGGAAATTTTCTGGCAGAAGTACCATGCTGCCGCACGGCGGCGCGGAGCAAACCACGCTGGGTTTCCGGGCGAATACGCGTACTTCCTACAACAATTCGCTATGCCGCTTGAATACCTGCCGATCATGTGCTCCGCTATACCGTGCGGTCCGCATCGCCCTATCTGTGTACCGCTCAGGGGGTTGGCCTGATGGCAGACGAAGAGCGTGGCAAGGAGCTGCCACAACGAGTGCGAGGTGCGACCCGGGCTGCGCCGCCCGCGTCGGTACCGTCGCCGTCGGCACTGCCGGATGAGCTGCGGCAACGTATGCAAGCCGCCGTCGCAGCCGAACGTTCCGGGGCGGCTGTCCAGGAGCAGGAGCATACGACCGGGTCGCAGCGCCGCACGACCACTCCGGCCACGGACAGCG
>Ga0207646_10001128_pt1 | contig 34097 bp, 30 predicted proteins | sample KBSK5502metaG_FD_184343 | JGI IMG/M metagenome (GOLD analysis project Ga0207646, IMG submission 184343) | Corn, switchgrass and miscanthus rhizosphere microbial communities from Kellogg Biological Station, Michigan, USA - KBS K5-50-2 metaG... | ecosystem: Host-associated > Plants > Roots >... | reverse complement strand
GCCAGCACCTGGTTGTTCAGATCGATGAACGAGGCCAGCAGCTGCCCGGACGGGTCGAGCTTGACGGCGAGCCTGCCCTCGGTGAAGTCGATCTGCACGCTGTGCGCGCCGCCGTCCAGGGCGCCGCGGATGTCGGCGGCGGCCTCGCGTACCAGGTCGGCCACGAACACCTCCCGCGGGTAGCCATCGATGCCGTCCGGCGGGTAGATCAGGCTCAGCGCGGACGCGGCGATCACCGGCTGCTTGACTGGGACGCGGGCATAGCGGCGGGCCAGCTCGAGGTACCCATCGGCGTGGCGCGCGTACCGGAACGGCCCGGCGGTCAGCCGGGGCAGCTGCCGGGTGTGCCCATCGGCGAACGGGATCACCACCCCGTCGCCGGCCAGTGCCGCCAGCCCGGCGAGCGGGTAGGTCGCGAAGCTCGGCTTGCCCTGCTCGCCGTCAGTGATCACCGGGGAACCGGTCGCCTCCAGCTCGGCGATGGTCTCGCGCACCGCCGCCTCGGCCAGCTCTGCGTAGGCCTGCACGCTGATCCGCCCGGCGGCCAGGTCCTGGCCGGCGCCGATCAGCTGCGCCGGCCGCGGGATGCTGCCGATCGGTTCGGTGGGGATGGCCATGATCGCACCGCCTCGGGGAAACCGTTCCGGACTATGCGTTTCAGAACTGGTTCTCTATGCTGGACCGGTCAGTTCGCGGCGTCAAGGGATGGCAGATGGCACGGCCCCGTAGCTTCAGCGCCGAGGACGCCGTGGCTGCGGCTGCGGCGGTGTTCTGGTCCAAGGGCTACCGGGACACGGCGATCTCCGACCTTGAGCGGGCCACCGGCCTTAACCGCTCGAGCCTGTATAGCGCGTTCGGCACCAAGCAGGCGATCTTCGGCCTGGCCCTGCAGTGGTATCTGCGCAGCTTCATCGGCCCGCGGCTGGCGCCCATGGAACGCCCCGGCGCCGGCCTTGGTGACATCGAGGGCTTCTTCGCCGGGCTCGCCGCGTTCTTCCGCACCGGCGGCCAGGCCAGGCGGGGCTGCCTCATGATCAACACCATCGCCGAGGACGAGGGGCGCGGGACGCTCCTGGGCCCCCGGGCCCAGGCCTTCCGCGACCGCCTCAGCGCGGCCTTCGCCAACGCGATGACAGGCCAGCACGAGCCCGGCCCGGTGTCCGGACGGGTGCAGGTTCTTACCGCTGCCACGTTCGGTATCTGGCTGACAGCCCGCATCGACCCCGCTAGCGCTGCCCGGGCCGCTGATGCCGCTGCCGCCTGCATCCGCAGCTGGCAGCAGGCCCGGATGGGCCGGGCAACCTCTGCTGAAGCCAGCACGGCCAGCACTGTCAGCAGCCTGACACACGGCCCCGGGCCGGCCAGCGCGTGACCTAGCATGCGAGGCGGCCCCGCGCCGGTGAAGGAGAGGCATGATGCGGCGGTATCTGCTGGTGCTGGACATGGACCTGCTGGCCGTGGACGAGCAGCTCGGCCTGGAGCCGATCAGCTATCTCCTCGCCCGGCACGAAGAACAGCCGTCCGAGGTAGTCGTGCTGTCGCTGGCCGACCACCGCCAGGCACGGCTGCCAGCGCTGGAACTTCTGCTCGGCACCAGCTCTAACATCACCAAATTCCCGGTAGCGCCCCAGCCCGATCACGACATCGGCGCGGCGGCCGAGCACCGCATGAACCTGGCCCTGCGCCATCTGAGGGTGATCGGCTGCCAGGCGAGCGGCTTGATCAGCGACGACGACCTGGTCACCGCGGTGCGCACCGAGACCCGCGTCCACCATTACGACCAGGTGATCCTGGCGGCCCGCCGACAGCCCGGCACCTGGCTGGCCCGGGCCCTGCGCCGGGACCCGGCTCACCGGCTGCGACCACGCCTTGGGCAACGGCTGATCGTTTTTCCGCTCAGTCAGGGCGTGCCGCACCCCGGGTCGGCCCTGCCCAGCGAGGCGATGCCGCCACGGGCAGGCCGCCAGGCACGGTGCGTACACCGCTGGCACTGGCTGGCCGGTCACCGGCAAGGAGCATGCAGGCGGTGAGACGATGGAGGCTGGCCCGGCCCCGGGCCGCGCGGAGAGCGGAGGAGCGCGATGGGTGAGGCAGATCGCGGCAGCACGGCCGCGTACAACTATCCCCGTTTCGACGAGTACGTCGCCGCTGGGAGTGACCTGGCGGATGAGGACGCGTTCTGGGCCTCGCCCAGGGTCGGCCAGCGCGCACCGGACTTCACCTTGCCGCGGCTGGGCGACGGCGCGGGCGTCCGGCTGCCGGACCTATGGCGGTCCAGGCCGCTGGTGATGGAGTTCGGCTCGTTCACTTGACCGTACTGCTCAGCGGAGGGTCCTCTGCTTGATGCCGCGGCGGCCCGCCACCCCGAGGCCGCGTGGGTGTTCATCTACACCCGGGAGGCGCACCCGGGCGAGAACGTTGGTCACCACGACAGTTTCGAGCGCAAGCTGGCCTGCGCCAAGCTGCTGGCCGAGGAGGCCGGGATCGGCCGGGACATCCTGGTGGACGACCTGGACGGCACGGTGCACCGTGCGTACGGGCTGATGCCGAACATGACCTGGGTGATCGGCCGTGGCGGCCGGGTCGCCTACAAGGCAAACTGGACCAGCGCAGCGAACGTGGAAGCCTTCCTGGGCCGGTTCCTGGCCGGCCGGGCCGAGCACCCGCCCGGGACCTCGCCCGTGATGTATGAGATGCAGCAGGCTGAGTTCCGCTACACCGACCGTCAGCGGTTCATGCAGCACCTGGCGCGCAACGGCCCGCGCGCGGTGGCCGAGTTCGAGAAGGCCCAGCACCTGTGGGCCGGGCGAGCCGCGACCTGACCAGCCCGGGCTGACGACTAACCCGGCGGGAGGGTCGTCGCTGCCTCAGCGTGTAGCAGAGCCTCTGGTCAGAATTCGGTGCTGAGCCTTTGGATATCGCGAGTGCGCTCGCGCAGTTGCGCGTAGGCGGGCCGCTCGCTGATGCGGGCCAGCGCCCACCGGATGGCCTCCGCGCGGCTGTTCGCGATGCCCGCGGTGATCAGCGTGTCGACGATTTCCAGCTCCGGCGCTTTGAGCCGGACCATCACGTGGGTGATGTCGCTCCCGGCCGCTTCGCCGGGGTCATCGAGGGCGATGACCAGGCCGCCCCGGCTGTGGCCGCTGGCATCTTCGAACCCGATCCCGAGGTGCTGGATCTCAGGCCACCGCTGTGCCAGGTCGCGCCGGAACTGTTTGACTGCCGGGCCGTGGGCATTCTGGAACTTCTTAAATACCTCGCCGGGCTCGGGCCGCCCTCTGCGTCGGCCAGGCGGTTCGGTAAGGACCAGCGAGGGCAGCAGCTCTCCCGGCTCGAAGTGCGGGTCGTCGCTGTGCGACTGCCAATCCACCCGGCGCAGCGCGCCGCGAAAGAGCGTCCTTGCCTCGTCTTCGATCTCGTTCCGGATGCGGTCTTTCGCGGCCTGGTCCATCTCCGGCCTCCTACAGTTACGTGAGTAACTCAGATTACCGTGTGGCTCGTAGCTTTTCGATACTTACGTGATTAATTTGAGCATGCTGTCCTCGCGGTCAGCGTGTACGGGGTGGTCTTGAATGACAGCAGGCGGACAGGCTGAAGGTTCCGGGTGAGAGCGATGCGACAGTGAGTTACGTACGCCCTGTGTCCGTGGCCATGAGAAAGTCCCCGTGTGTGGCCAGGTCTAGGTCCCCGCTGGTGGCCAGGTAAAAGTCCCCATCCCTCGTTCGCCGTGTCTGCCGGGAGTTCAGGTCCCGGGCGGTGGCGGTGTCATCCAGTCACCGCACCGCCCGGGAGCTTCTATTGAAGTCTGCGAGGAAACGCATGGACATTATCGCCGCCTACCGTAAGGCAGGCACTTACCGCGGGGCCGCTCAGATCGCGGGGACCACGCACAAGACCGTGAAGCGGGTCATCGCCCGGCAGGAGGCCGGGCCTGCTCGGCGGCGTGGGCCCCGAGGCCCCGTGCGATGGATTCCTGGACCGGGCCGCGGGGTACCAGCGCGCTCCGCAGCCGGTCCAGCACGGCGCGGGCGTCCTGCGGGCGGTCTTCCGGGCGCTTGGCCGGGAGTCGGCCGATGAGGCTCTTGAGCACGACGTCGCCGCAGGGAGCCTCGGGCGGGACCTGGGTAAGGTGGCCCGCCCGCAGGGCCGCCTGGTCCCCGGTATAGGGCGGGGCGCCGGCCAGCAGCTCATACCCCAGGCACCCGAGCGCGTACAGGTCGGTCTTGACCGCGGGAGATCTGAGTTCCCACAGTTCGGGCGCCATGTAGGGGAGCGATCCCCAGCCCACGAAGGTCGGGTCCTGGGTCCCGATCTCCTGATCGCGAGCGATCCCGAAATCCGCGAGTTTCCACCGCCCCTCGTGCCGCAGGACGTTGGCGGGCTTGAGGTCACGGTGAATGATCCCGATCGAGTGCAGGTCCTGAAGGCCCGTGGCGATGTCCACCAGCACCGGCACGACCTCGGTCTCGTCCACCGGGATGGCGTCCGCGGACAGCGCGCCATCGGCCAGGGGCATGACCAGCAGCAGGGCGTCATCGGCGTCAGCCGCGTCGATGACCGGCAGGAGCATCTCGCTGCCGCTATCGGCAACTCGCTTGCCGATGTCGATCTCGCGGCGCAGGAGACGGTCATCGAGCGCTTCTTGACCACCTTGACCGCCATGGACGTTCCGTCCGGCCCTTCGGCGGCATAAACGCCGCCGAAGCCGCCCGGCGTGCCGAGCGGCTTGCCGTCCCGGTACCGCCACGTCATGCCGGACTGGCCGGTAAAGGTCACCTCATCGGCCACTGCCTGATCACCCCGCTCGAGAACTGCCACCGCGAGCTGCCGACCGCGGACCCCGACCGCGGACGTCACGCAGCTACACCCTAACGGACCTGGAACCATGCCAGATTCGCCGATACGCGCCGGCGGGCAGGGCGCGGCCGGCCTGCCGGCACGAGCGGTCCGTCGGCCCGCTCGGCCCGGACAGCGTGTACCGCCGGGCCGGGTGAGCGGGCGCCTGCCCTGAGCCGCCGCCGGCCAGGGCGGCGGGGACGGCCCGGGTGCTCGCGGCAGGGGTGCTAAGGTGCCCTGGCCGAGGGCCTGGTCCAGGTCCTTGATATGGTCGCCGGGGTCTTCCAGGCCGACCGAGAGCCAGATCATGCTGTCGGCGATGCCGCGGGCGGCGCGCTCGTCGGGGTCCAGGCCGTGGTGGGTGGCGGTGACCGGCTGGTGACGATGCTCTCCAACCCGCCGAGGCTGGGCGCGATGGCGAACGTGGAGCCGGTCCACCACGGCCGCCGCGGCGGCGGCGCCGTCCAGCACGAAGCTGATCATGCCGCCGAGGCCGGTCGTCTACGCGCGAGGCCGGTCGTCTACGCGGCGACGATGCGGGGCCTGGTCCCCGCTGGCCAGGCCAGGGTAAGTTCACCCGGCGCACCCGCGGGTAGCTTCAGGCACTGCGTCCGATAGCGCTAGACGTGCGACGTCATAGGAGACGGGTCACCAGCAGGAATCACGCTATGTGACGGCATCGGAAGATGCCTCCCCAGGCGTGATCTGGTGGTGGCACCGATGGTATAGACCATTGGTCTAGTGGACGTGGCAGCCGGCCGTCGCCCGGCGCGGCCCGATCGCGGCTGTTTTGACAAGGCCGCCACGACCCGGTCCTGACTCACGAGCTAACACGGATCCAACATGGGGGCAAAACGGACACACAAAAAAGACCTGGAGCGATAAAACCCCAGGTCATCACGGGTGCGCCGCCAGGGACTCGAACCCCGAACCCGCGGATTAAGAGTCCGCTGCTCAGGAGTTCTATTCATCCAATCTACCAGCATCTTTACGCTAGCACGCTGGCAAGATACCCGTAACCCGCCGAGGCAAAGTACCGGCTGCGGACGGCTGATACCGGGTGGTACCGGGACATCCGAGCAAACATGGAGCGAACACGGAAGCCGTATGGTCTAGACCACTACGGGAGGATCATCACGACAACCAAGCAACTGGTTTACGGCTGTTCGGGGACCGTCGCGCGGGAGCCGCCTGAGCGGTGGACACGGTCCGTAACTCCCGCAGCGTCGAGCCCGCAGCGGTGCCTATGCCGGAAACTTCATCCGCCCAGGTGAGACTGGCTATGGTGGACCTCGGCGGCCGGATGAGCTGGTTGTTCTCCGAGAGTCCCGCCCGCTGCGGCATGATGATCGGCTGTGCTGCTTCGACTTGCCTATATCGGTATTACGAACGCGTTCGCATTACTGCGGCTGCTTGCGGTGAGTGAACGGGACAAGGAGGTGGAGATCCTGGCGCTACGCCACCAGATCGCGGTCCTGGAGCGGCAACTGGATAAGACCCGGCCGCGGTTCTGCCCGGGCGACCGGGCGTTCCTGGCCGCCCTGCTGCACCGGCTCCCACGGGACGTGCTTGGCCGGTTCCGGCTGATCGTGCGGCCGGAGACGGTGCCGCGCTGGCACCGGGACCTGCTGGCGCGCCGCCATGCGGCGAGATCCCGCACCAAGCGCCCGGGCCGGCCGCGCACCGTCCGCTCCATCCGCCTGCTGGTGATTCGCCTGGCAGTAGAGAATCCGTGCTGGGGCTACCGGCGCATTCACGGCGAACTGCTCGTCCTGGGGATCAGGACCGCCGCCTCCACCGTGTGGGAGATCCTTCAGCAGGCCGGGATCGATCCGGCGCCTGAGCGCACTTCTACCACCTGGGCTGATTTCCTCCGCTCCCAGGCCGACGCCCTGCTTGCCTGCGACTTCTTCGAGACCGTCACCTTGACGGGCGCCCGCCTGTACATGCTGGCGGTCATCGAGCACGCCGGTCGGCGGATCCGGATCCTGGGCGCCACCCCTCATCCCACTGCACCCTGGGTCGCCCGAGCCGCGAGGAACCTCGTCATGGATCTTGAGGATGTCGGCAGCCGGGCGCGGTTCCTGATCCGGGATCGCGACGGCAAGTTCCCCGGCCTGTTTGACGCCGTCCTTAAGGACGTCGGCATCGAAGTGGTGCTCAGCGGGTCCAGATGCCGAGAATGAACGCGTTCATAGAGCGATGGGTGCAGACCTGCCGCCGCGAGCTGCTCGACCGGACCCTGATCTGGAACCAGTGGCACCGCTACACGCCCTGCGCGAGTTCGAGCAGTTTTACAACTCCCATCGGCCTCACCAGAGAATCGCCAACGCCCGGCCGCTGCGCGCACTGCCCGCACCGATCCCCGAGCCGACTGCCGCCACCCGGCTCCACATCCACAGACGCGACCGCCTTAGCGGCATCCTCTACGAGTACCGGCATGCCGCTTAACCTGCACGGATGAAGTTCTCGGCAAGCACACCGCCCGAGTGATGGGGCGAGGTATAACGCAGGCTCGATACGTCCCAGATACCGCGCCGCAGGTCGCGGGTCGGCGAAATGAAGAGACGACATGATCGCAAGCCAGGACGGTACGTGAACCGACGACGAAACCAACACCGATCACCATCCGGCCACCCCCTCCTTAACTAGACCGCTCCGTCGCTCGTGCCACAGTAAATCCTTCGGGAGGCCATTACGCATATTTGCCGCGCATCTCTTCCGGGCAAGGCTGGCAAGCCTCGATCCGTGCACTAGAGCCGCATCAGGTAACGTTTGCCCGGTCATCGAGGCGGCGGAGCATTAGCCGTGGGCGTGCGTGTGGGTCGCGCGGATGCGGGCCTGTGTCCCGCGGTGAGTTTCAGCCGACGCAGAACTCGTTGCGTTCCGGGTCGTGCATGACCACGAAGTAGATCGGGTCCTTCGGGTCGTCATGCCTGGTTCGGCGCTCCGCGCTGGCACCCAGCCCGATCAGTTCGGCAACCTTCGCCTCGACGATCTCGATCCGCCGCTCCATGGGCAGCGCGTTATCGCGGCCAGTGGGGTAGAGGTCGAGATGGAGCCGGTTCTTCCCGGCCTTCGCCTCCGGCACCTGCTGAAACCAGATCGGCGGACGCAACCCGGCCGGGTCGAAGAGCCGGTCGTCGAAGGCTGCATCCTCCCCCAGCCGGGCGTGGTAGAGCGCGTGCCAGGTCGTCGCCGGCTCCGTCGGCGGCACCGGCCGATAGCCCAGCGCTTGCGCCCAGAATCGCGCCAGCACAACGGGGTCATTCGCGTCGATCGTCAGCTGCCAGAACACCATGTCCAGATGCTAGACCCGGCCACTGACATCCTGGTGCCGTGGCAGGCTACGTTTGCCGGCCGGGTCTTTCCCTGGAGGCGCTGATCACTGAGACTGGGCCGGTGACGGAACGGCTGCGGGTGCGTGAGATTGACGATGACGAGGGCCGGCGGCTGGTGCGGATCATCCGCCGGGACAGCGGGTCGGTGGTGATCTGGCGGCGGGCGCAGATGGTGCTGCTATCGGCGCAGGGCATGGACGTAACTGCGATCGCGGAGGTCGCGTTCACCAGCGAGGACCGGGTGAGGGACGTGATCCGCAACTCCAACGCCGATGGGTTCGGATCGCTCTACCCGAAGTACAAAGGCGGCCATCCGCCGAAGTTCACACTCGGCCGGCGGCGGGAGATCAAGAAGATCGCCAAGTCCAAGCCGGCCGAGCATGATCTGCCGTTCTCAACCTGGAGCCTGTCCAAGCTGGCCGATTTCCTGGTGGCCGAGGGGGTGGTCGACGACATCAGCCACGAGGGCCTGCGGGTCCTGCCCCGCCAGGAGGGCGTCACTTTTCAGCGCCTGAAGACGTGGAAGGCGTCGAAGGACCTGCGGTATGCGCAGAAAAAGGCGCGGGTCGAGCAGCTGTACGCGATCGCCGACCGCGAGGTGGCGCCGCAGGCCGGCGACCCGGAGATCGTGTTCTGCGTGGATGAGTTCGGGCCGCTGAACCTGCAGCCCAGGCCCGGGCGGCAGTGGACGGCGATCGGCGGCAAGGGCAAAGAGCCGGGCCGGGCGCCGCGGCCCCGGATGCGCGCGACCTACACCCGCAAAGCCGGGGTCCGACACCTGTTCGCCGCTTACGAGCTGGGCGAGGACAAGCTGTACGGGCACATCAAGCCGCGCAAGACCCGGACCCGGTTCCTGGAGTTCTGCCGCTACCTGCGCTCCCTCTACCCGCTCACTACCAGGATCGCGATCATCTGCGACAACTTCAGCCCGCACCTGACCACCAGCCGGGACGCCCGGGTCGGGGCCTGGGCGAAGGCGAACAACGTCGAGATCGCCTGCACGCCGACGAATTCGTCCTGGTTAAACCGCATCCCCATTAACTGGCCCTCAGCCTGGCGACACGCCCGGGCTGCCTGACATCCCACACCTGGGAACTGGCGGGGTCACACTGAGGTCAGGTGTCCCGGGGGAGGGTCGATGGGGCAGTGTGTGGTGCTCGTCAGCGATGGTCACCGTGTCGAGGGCTGCGGCCCGGACAGTGAGCTGGTCAACCGGTTCCTTGCGCATCTGGGATCGCGGGCGTTCTCGCCGGCCACGGTCCGGGCTTACGCCCATGACCTGCTGAGCTTCCTGCGGTTCCTGGCCGGGCGGGATGCCCGGCTGGCCGATGTCGTGGCCACGGACTTGTTCGATTACCTGGACTGGCAGCAGCGCCCGGCGGGCACCGCGGGCCAGGCGGTGGTCAGGCTCGGCGCCGGGCGCGGGGCGGCACCGGCGACGATGAACCGGCGGATCGCCGCGGTGCGCGGCCTGTTCGAGTTCGCAGTGATGACCGGGGCGCGGGGGAGAGCCCGGTGCCGGCCGCGCGGCGGTCCACCGGGCTGCGGCCCAGTCGCCGGGGCCTGCTGGGGCATATCGGCCCGGGCCGGCCGCGCAGCGGCGGGCGCCTGGTGCGCCAGCCGCGGCGGCTGCCCGAGTCGCTGGAGCCGGAGGATGTGGCCGCGTTCGTGGCGGACCTGCGGACCTTCCGGGACCGGGCGATCACCCTGGTGATGCTGCTGGGCGGGCTGCGCGCCGCGGAGGTCCGGTCGCTGCGGCTGGCCGATGTGGACATGGGGCTGCGCCGGGTCCGGGTGACCGGGAAGGGCGGCAAGGAGCGTGTCGTCCCGGTGGACGCCGTGTTCTTCGCCGAGCTGGCCGCCTACCTGCGCGAGGAACGCCCGGCGTCGTGCCGGGCGGCGGAGTGCTTCGTGGTGCTGCGTGGCCCGACCGCCGGGCAGCCGCTGACGGAGGCCGGGCTGCGCCGGATCTTCCGTACCCACCGGCTGGCCTCGGGGGCGCTTCGGGTGCGGCCGCACCGGCTGCGGCATACCTACGGGACCGAACTCGCCTCGGCGGGCATCGACCTGCTGGCGCTGCGGGAGCTGATGGGCCACGTCAATCCGGAGACCACGGCCGCCTACGGCGCTGGCCGCCCCGGCCGTCCGCACCGCCTACGAAGAGGCGATGAGCAAGGCCCGGGCCCGGCTGACGCTTGCCATCGCCCCCGTCGGCCAGCCCATCATCCCCGGCCGGGTGGAATGGCTGCGCGCCGAGATGCTGAAAACCCGGGTCGCGCACGGCTACTGCTCCCGCCAGCTCGCCGCCGAGGCCTGCCCCTACGCCAACATCTGCGAGCAATGCGACAACTACGTCACCGCCCCGGAGTTCATCCCGCAGCTCCAGGCCCAGCTGGCCGACGTCACCGCGCTCCGCGACGACGCCGCCGGACGCGGCTGGCACACCGAGGTCGCCCGGCACTCCCGCGTCATCGCCAGCCTCCAGGCCCACCTCTACAGGCTCAAACGAAACCAAGAACCGGACATAAAGGGAGATATCCCCCAAGGCCGGTTAATCGAGGCGCAATTCACCGCGCTGCGCTACTTCACCCTCGACGGCACCGACCACGCCAGCCACCAGGAACAGGCAAGCATGATCCGCCGGTACATCATCTGGCGCAACAACCACGCCTACGACGAACGACTCCGCCGCATCGTCGACAAGGCAAACGTAGCCTGATGCGGCACTAGTAACAGTGCGGATAGTCGCCGGATGTACCGGCCTGCTATGGAAGCGATCATCGAGCGCATCAGGGGGCGGGACGAACGACTGGGTACACCCGGACGGGTTTCGCAGGGGCCGCGTGCAAGTCCGCAAAGTATTCGTGACAAGCCCGCGCAACCGTGGAAAGCCCACAGTTGGACGCGGGTTGGGTTCTCCGCGATCCGGTCCGGGCCGAAAGCGATTTCTGGATACTCATGTTCCTGGGCATCACAAGGGATGTTGTGAGTCTATAGACATCATCGACTTCGTCCTACCCTTGGGGTTGGTTGCACATTATTGACCGCCAGCAGGGCCGTCCATAATATCGACCACAACTAGGTTCTTGAGGCAAGGATTGAGCAGCGCCAATCCGAATCCGAACCAGAAGCATGCCGCTCGGGAGGCGTTCATGACGACAGTGACGGTCCCTCAGCGTGGTTCCGCTGCTCGCATCGCCGATCCCGTGCATGCGGGACATCCCCGACGAGTCCGAATGAGCAGCCGCAAGTCCGGTTGCGTCACCAGTTGCGAAGGAGAAGACTGTGAGTCTTCGCGTGCTACCGGACCTGACCGATCCTGACCTCTACGCGAACGGGGATCCCCATGCCGCATGGGCGATGATGCGCAGGGAATGCCCCGTTCTCTGGCATGACCATGGCGGCCCGGATCAGGAGCCTTTCTGGGCCGTTACCACATATGAGACGGGGTTGCAGGTCCTCACCGATTGGCACACATTCTCCTCGACGAACGGGACATTCTTGCGCGCCAATCTTTCTGATTCTTTCCCGGGTGGCGGCAAGATGCTGAACCTCATGGATCCGCCGCGCCATACCATGCTCAGGCGGGCCTTCGCCAACCTCTTCACGCGGGCTGCCGTTTCTCGCATGGAACCGAGAATCCGGGAGATCGCGCGGGACCTGATCGCGGCAGCGGTGGACGCCGGGGCCTGTGATTTCGCGAATGACGTCGCCGCCGAGTTTCCGCTGACCGTGGCCGCGGAGCTGCTCAGCGTCGAGCCCGAGGATGTCGCGAAAATTTCCAAACTCAACCGCCTGGCGGCGGAGAACAGCTCGGAATTTGACGGAGCTATTGCGCAGGGAGCCCATCTAGAAATCTTGCGGTACGGCGCAGACGTGGTTCAGAAACGGTGGGAGAACCCAGGCGCCGACCTGATCTCGGCGATGGTCCAGGCGCAGCATAATGGTATAGACGTGTCCGTGGAGGAGATGGTCCTCACCTACGATAATGTGCTTTTTGGCGTAACGGAGACGACACGGCACACCGTTACCTCGGGGCTGCTGGCGCTGCTGGAGAGCCCTCGCCAGCTCCAAGCACTGCGTCGCGGCGAAGCATCGCTTGAAATCGCCGTGGAGGAGATCCTCCGATGCTTCCCGGCGATCAACCACCTCCTCCGGACCGCCACCGCCGACACCACAGTGGCGGACGCGAGCATACGGGCGGGTCAGCCGGTGACCGTGTGGCTTGCGTCGATGAATCGCGACGAGACGCTTTTTGAATGTCCCGACGATTTCATTATCGACCGGTATCCGAACAGGCATATCACGTTCGGCGGCGGCATGCACTTCTGCCTCGGCGCCGCGCTGGCGCGGCTGATGATGCGGGTGCTTCTAGAGGAGCTTTTTGGAATGACCCGGGAGATCGCCCTCAACGACACGCCACAGCGCATCCCGTCGCACCTCACGTCCGGCCTCGAATCGTTGTTCATCACCCTCAGGCCGCGCTAGCCAATCCGGATTATTCGAGAAAGAAACGATCGTGTCTGACGCAGACATCCAACTCATCCGCGTATCCGTCCCAAGGGAGCTCCGGCAGGCTATGGACGACCTCGCGTCCGGAGCCAGAGCCGACGGCTCCGATGTGCTGCTCGCGGCGTTTGCCGTGACGCTGTACCGTCATGCCCTGCAGGAGCAGCCGAGTATCAGGTTGACCGGTACCCGCTGGGAGGGCCAGGAAGCCGACGGCACTCTCCGGCTCGAGCAGCTGCCCGGCCGCAGGTTCGCCGAGGTCATTGAGGAGATTGCGCGCGCCCTGCCGCGGGGACGGCCGGATGAGCTCGCCGCGCACGCGACGGTGGCGGACGTCAACGCCCGGTTCGAGGCCAGGAAGACGGCGGAAGGCTGGGACGTGGACCTCGGTCCGGGCGGCTACGCCAGGTCATATCTCAATCTGCTCGCCGAGGCCGTGCGACGGCCCGACGCATCCGTCGACGGGCTGGCCATGCTGCCCGCGGCGGAGGCGGCGGAACGGGCCGCGCAGATCAATGCCGCCCACGACGTCTACCCGGACCTGCGGCCGGTGCACGCGCCCTTCGAGGAGAAGGCGGCGCGCGAGCCCGACCTGCTCGCCATCGAACAGGGCCAGGTAAAGGTCACCTATGGCGAGCTGGATCGAAGGGCAAACCTGCTGGCCAGACGCCTCATCGACGCGGAGATAGGTCTGGAGCAGACGGTGGGGATCTTGACCGAACGCTCGGTCGACCTGGTCGTGGCCCTGCTGGGGATCTGGAAGGCGGGAGCCGCGTACGTACCGCTCGACTCGAAGATGCCGGCGGAGCGGATAGCGCTGATCGCCGGTGACGCGGCGCTCTCGGCGGTCGTCACGCAGGAGCGGTTCGTGGACCTGCTCGAAGACCATGGCCTGCCGGCCGTCGTGGTACAGGACGAGGGAGCCCCGGAGGCACCGGGTATCCATGTTTCGCTCGACCACGCCGCCTTCATCTACTACACGTCGGGGTCGACGGGCGTACCCAAGGGCGTGGTGACCGACCATCGCTGCGCGGCCGGCCGGCTTGAGTGGCTGGCGCGACGGTACCCACTGCGGGCCGGTGACCGGGTCGTGCACAAAACACCGCTGATCTTCGATGTGTCGCTGTGGGAGATCATCGGCGCGCTGAGCGCCGGAGCAACAATCCTGATGGCCGACCCGGAGGCGGAGTCGGACGTCGCTCATCTCGGGCGACTGCTGTCCGCCGAGCGGACGGTGTTCGCGCACTTCGTGCCGTCGATGCTGAGCGCCTATCTCAACCTCGCGGCGGAGCGGACATATCCCGACCTGCGCTGGGTTCAGCTGTCGGGCGAGGGCATGCCGACTCGCCTGCTCAATCGCTTCACCGAGCACTTCGACGCGGAGTTCCACAGCCTGTACGGCCAGACCGAGACCTCGGAAGTCGCTGCCTGGGAGGGCCGCTTCTGCTCCCGGGGAACCTTCGTGCCGCTCGGCAGGCAGATCGGCATTTACCGGCTGTACGTCATGGACAACGACCTTAACCTGGTACCGCCCGGCGTGCCCGGCGAACTGTGCGTCGCCGGGGTCGGCGGGCTCGCCCGCGGCTACCACGAAAGGCCCAGCCTGACCGCGGAGCGCTTCGTCCCCCATCCGTACCCCATCGAGCCCGGTGAGCGGCTCTACCGTACGGGCGACCTCGCCGCCGTGACCGAAGATGGCGTCATCTCCTACCTGGGACGGCTGGACCACCAGACCAAGATCCGCGGCTGCCGGGTGGAGACCGGCGAGGTAGAGGCGGTGCTGGCCCGGCACCATGCCGTCGTGGAGTCCGTGGTCGTCGCCCGCCCCGACGACGAGGGCGCGAACGAGCTGGTTGCCTACGTGGTCGTAACCGGCGCATCCGTAGCCGAGTTGGCGGCGCATGCCGGACGCTACCTGCCGAGCTACATGCTTCCGGCGGTATATGTCGTGCTCGACGCTCTGCCGATCGGCCCCTCCGGGAAGCTCGACAGGAAGCGGCTGCCCGCGCCGAGCGCCGATGACCGCGCGGCGCTCGCTACGGCCGCCGGGCCGCTCGGGCCGGTGGAGGAATGGCTGTATCAGGTCTGGAAGGAAATCCTCGAGATCGGCCGGGTGGGCGTCTCGGACAACTTCTTCACTGTCGGCGGAAACTCGCTGAAGGCGCTGCAGATGCTGAACCGGGTCGCCGAGTCGTTCGGCCTGGAGTATCCCGTGCGTGACTTCTTCGCCGGACCGACGATCGGACAGATGGCGGCATCAATCGAGCGTTCTCTCACGGAGATGGTGGACGCCATGACCGACGAAGAGGCGAGCGAGTACCTCAGAGTGCTGAAGGGGTGAGCTTATGCCGACCATCGAGTTTTTCGGATGCGATCCGGAGCTCCGCGATGAAGTGGAGTGCCAGATACGTCAACGGCTGGTCTCGGAGCCGTTCCATCGCGATTGCGTGTTTGTCGAGAGCCAGCGCTCGTTGGTGCGCGACTGGCACGGAAACAGTCGGCCCTTCGTCAGGGTCAGCACCCGTTCAGCGGAGCGGGCGGCGCGGTTCAGGGCGATTCTCGCCGATATGTGCGATCTCGAGGTCGTGTTCATCGATTTTCAGCCGGCCACGGTCCAGCCGCAGCGTCCCTCTTGATTCTTGATTCCGCCGCAGCGTCGCCTCCGGAGCACTCCTACGCGAAGCTGGGTGATGCCAGCGGAGATGCCAGTGGACGGGCCTCAGCCGGATCGGCGTCCAGGCTCGCGGCGACCTGCCGGGCTATCCACTCGGCTCGGAAGGGCATGACCGGGAGCAGAGTATCGCCCAGACCGTGGGAGTGCTCCGCCGCGCCCTGGACGTAAATCCCGGCGGCCAGTTCCGGTTTTGCCGGCACCCGGTAACCTCGTTCGATCACGAGGCGGCCTTCGGCGTCGCGTTCGAGCAGCGACGACAGGTCCCCCGCCAGCTCGGCGGGGAGGTCGCGATGGTACCCCGTCGCCAGCACCAGGAGATCGGCCTGGAGTCCGGTGACCGGCCCGGCGATTTCGAGGAATAGCCGCTGGTTCTCCTCGGCTACCCCGAGCAGCCGGCTCCGCGTGTGGATGTGCAGCCGGTTCCGCCCTCTGGCCGCCTCCTGGTACTGGAACCGGTACAGGGAGTGGAGCAGGTCGGCATCCACAACGCCGTAGTTGCTGTTCCGGAAGGCGGCGTGATAGTCGGCATCGCCGCTTCGCTGGGCGTCGAAATGACGATCGACTTCCGGCTCCATGAAGATGTCGTTGATGTAAGGCGTATCGTCCGCTGGCCGGGGTGCGGGCTCGGAGACGATCCAGTGAATCGCCGCCATGGGCAGTTCGCGCGCAAGATGCTGGGTGAGTTCCGCACCGGACTGCCCGCCGCCTATCACGGCCACGGAAGTTGGCGTCGGCTGGTCCAGGAGGATTCGGGGGAAGCGCCGGAGGAACTGCGAGCTGTGCACCACTCTGGGCGAGGGTGGGACCAGATCGGGCAGCATGCGCGGGCGCCCGCCGATCCCGAGGACCACGTTGCGCGTAACGGAGGAGCAGCGTTCGCCCGCCTTGTTCACAGCCTTCACGGACACGGTCCGCGCGATACCGTTGGCCTCGAAATTGGGAACCAGCTCAACGGCCTCCCAGTCGTATCTCACGGACTCAGCGAAGTGGTCGGCCACCCAGCGTATGTAGTCATTGAACTCCCACCGGGATGTACGCGCCTGCGCCAGGTTGATGAATTGATGAAGCCTGTTCTTTGCCTTGAGATAAGACAGGAAAGAAAACCGGCTCGTCGGATTTCGCAGCGTGACGAGATCTTTGAGAAACGAGTTCTGCACACCGGCGCCTTCGAGCATCATGCCCGGATGCCAGCCGGCCTGGTCCTCCCGTTCCAGGAACCGCGTCCTGGTCAGCAGGGAACGTTCCTCGAGCGCTATTGCTAGCGCGATATTTGCAGGCCCGAATCCGATTCCGAGAAGATCGAGTACCGGTGCATCGGTGACTGCCATTGATCCTTCTCCCATAGCGGCCGTACTCCGAGCTCCATCTGCAGATCGCATCGGACCTTGTCAATCGATCTCAGCCCGGCAGCCAGCCGGGCGGCGGAAATGCCTGTCGGCAGCCGGATATGCCGAGGGTAGGCAGGGTAATAGTTGAGCCCTGTCGTGATCACAACCTTTTCTTCTGCCATGAGACGATCGGCAAACAACTCCGCGTCGCTAACCTGGAGATCGACCCACACCTGTGTGCCGCCGTGGCCGGCGGTCACATCGATCCGGCGCGCGGTCGCCCAGTCGAGAACCAGTTTGCGGCCGTGTCGTACCGCATCGACCAGTGGTTCGTTGCCGATGGCGCACAGCGCCGCCGCTCTTAGCTGGGCCGTCGACGAGACGGCGATCCGTTCCTTCTCGAAGCGGCCCGTCAGTTCCTCGACGACGGACGGCTCGGCCATCAGCCAGCCGACGCGCAGCCCGGGGGCGCCGAAGTTCTTGGAGAAACTATTGAACGCGAAAACCCCCTGCCAGTCGTCGACCCACGCCAGCGGGGACGCGGCATATTCCTCATCGAAACAGAACGAGTCGTAGACGAGATCCAGGATCACGCTGAAGCCGCGCCGGCTCCGGTCGGCGAGCAGTGCCCGGGCCATGTCCTCCGTCAGGCAGGCTCCGATCGGGTTATGTGGTGTATTGATGTAGAGCACATCGGCCGCGCCGAGGTCCAGTAGCCGCCATTGCTCCCCGATGAGGAACGTGTTCCAGTCGGTCGCTATCAGTTCCAGCCCGATGGAGCGGAACAGTTCGGCGACGCTGGTGAGAACCGGACCGACGCTCACCACTCGCTGGGCGTTCTGGGTGCGCAGGAAGCGAGTGATGAGCGCCAGCGCGTCGAACCCGCCATTGGTCACCATGAGCGACTCGGTGCCCATGTCGGCACCTTGCCTCCGGCATCGCCCGGCTAGGGTCTCCAGTAGTTCCGGTGCCCCTTGGCTGGGGCCGTAGGCGTGATCGCCGTCCTCCCAGCGCAATACGGGAACCTGGGGCACGACGGGCCACTCCGGGATGTTCTCGGCCAGCACTGTCCAATCGGTCCCTGGCGACCGGGCCATGAGGCTGAGGCGACGTGAGAGCGGAGTAAGTTTCACTTCATCTCACTTCTTTCTTGAGCAGGCAGCCGAACTCAAGCCCGGTCGAATCCACCTTTGGATTAACGGTGCGCTGTGAAACAACCGTCGCACCGGCCTCGTCGAACAGGTCAAGCCAGAAGTCGGTCGTCTCCAGGCGCTGCTCGGTGAGTATGTGGAGGAGGTAATAAGGGTTGTAGTATGCCTGGCCGAGCCCGTGCCGCATGACTGAAGGATCTGTCGGCCGGTGGTCCACCTCGACAACCGCGAAATAGGCCCCGTGCCGGAGGATCGTGCGCACCATTTCGATGATCGTCGCACGCCCCTGTTGCTCCAGGATCTCCTGCAGGAGAAAAGCGCCGACGAAAAGCTTGTCCGCCCAGTCGGCGCTTCCGCCGTCGGCCTCGAGGGCCCGGACGAAGTCCACCGCCGAGGCCTGGTGGAACACCAGCGAGCCGGTCTGCTTATCGACCGGCGCGTACGGGTCGACGCCGACGGCGGTGACACCTGGATAGTCCTTGGCGAGGTCAACGAGGAAGTCGCCGCTGCCGCAACCGATGTCGACGATCTCGGCGGGCGACACCGGCGCGTCCATCAGCAGCTGGCGGACCAGGGGAAGCGCGTCGTACTGGCTGATACCGCAGCTGCCGAGCCCGACCATCGCCCCGTCACGGGTGGCATACGCCTGCTGGCTCATCGTCTGAGTGATCTGGCCGAACGTGTTGGCGTACCCGCCCACCAGCAGCTCGTACCAGGGGCGGAAATCACGCAGGCCGCCGCCCTTGGCGGTCAGGGTGGCGACGTCGTCCTCGAGCGAGACGATGTCCTCGTTGGCAAGGTACCGAAAGAAACCGGCGACCCGGGAGGGCTCCATTTTCAGCGCCTTTGCGATGTCCTCGACGCTGGTCGGGGACGCCTCGATGATCTGGTAGATCCCGCTGTTGATGAGCTGATGGATGCTCTGAGCCAGAGCCATTCCGCGGATTGGCTGCAATGCCTCGATCAGCCGGGACTCGAAGTTCGGGTCCACCGGCGACTCGGTGGACTGATTCAAGAGCGTCATGCGCTGTCTCCTTCATGTAGAGCCGTTCTGCGACGCACGGAATCCCCGTGCGCCAATCCCTGCCGAGCGGGGATCCACGTAATCCCGGGAAGTGAGGCCTATCCGGCGCATCGCCGTTCCGGTCAGCGCCTCCAGGACACAGCGGCGGGCGAACTGCGCCGTTATGCCCGGGCCGAGGTCGTAGGGCGGGCTTACCTCGACGACGTCCATGCCGACCATCCCCACTTCTGCCGCCAGCCGCCGGACGGCCCACATGACCTCGGCGCTGGTCAATCCGCCGGGCTCGGGGGTGCCGGTGCCCGGTGCGTAGGCTGGGTCGGCGACATCGACATCAACGGAGATGTAGAGATGATCGGCCGTGTCCAGCGCCTCGTCCACGGCCCGCTCGAGAACCTGCCCGAATCCATCGCGCCGGATCTCCGCCATGTAATGACTACGCATCTGCTGCTCGTCCATCCAGGAGAGAACGGAAGCCTGTGGCAGGTAACCACGCAACCCGACTTGGACGAAGTTGCGTCCGGGGACGGCGCCGCTTTCGATAAGCCGCCGCATGGGGGTTCCGTGGCCGTGCAACGCACCACGCATGTCAGGCGCCGTGTCGGCGTGCGCATCGAAGTGCACAATGCCGACTTTCCCGTACCCATATGCGTCGGCGACCGCGGTCGCCGACGGCCAGGTTATGCCGTGATCGCCACCGAGGATGATCGGCATGGCGCCACCCTGAATGATCTCGGAGACGAAGCTCTTGATATTGGCGTAGGTGCCCATCGGATTGCCGATCAAGACGTCGGCGTCGCCGTAGTCGCAGATGGCGAGGTGCTCGAGCGGGTCAACCCGGACATCGAGATGGCCAAGGCTCGGTGAATCGGTAATGTAGTCGCCGCGGCGGATCGCGCCCGGCCCAAGATGGGTGCCCGTGAACCCGGTGGCCGTGCCGTCCCAAGGTGCGCCCCCGATGGCAACGTCGATACCACCTGCCATAAGGTCCTCGGGGGTGAGGCACACCGGCAATTTCAAGAATGTCTGGATTCCGCTCCAAGCCATCTCGTTATCTGCGCGATTCACCTTGAGCGGACCAGGCTGGCGCCCACCGTTGGCCATCAGTCATCATCCTTACTCTTCTGCAGCCCACGAGGCATCAAAAGCCAGGGGTAAATCCTGAGTTAATGACTGGGACAATACATAGCACTTCTTCTCCGGTCAATACCGAAGGATCTTCCGCCTTGGACACCGCCGAGCTGTGCTGGTTGGACAGTTTCGCGCCCTGTTGTGTTGACTATGCTTGCTTAAGACGATGTGCCGGAAATATCGCACAGTCCACCGAAGGAGCAGCGCGATGGAAAGATTGGCTTTTGTCGGGTGCGGGCGAATCGCCGAGGCCATTGTGCGAGGGCTCGTCGCGTCGGGTTATCCCGCCGAATTCATCTGCGGCGCTTCCCGGACGGGCGCCGGTGCCGGGCGGCTGGCAGAACGGTTCGGCATCCACGCGGCAGAGAATGCCGTGGCGGCGGTCCGGCGGGCGACGGTCGTCGTTCTCGCCGTCGACCCAGAGGAGGCGCTCGCCGTCGCGCGCGGGCTCGCCGGGGCGGTCGATGAGCGCCACTGTCTTGTCTCCGTGGTCGCCTCCCGGAGCACCCACGATCTTGTGGCCGAGCTGCCAGGAGTGCCGCTGATCCGGGCCATACCCAATCTGGCGGTCGCGGCCCGCGCTGGCGTCACCGCCATCGCGGCCGGTACGACGGCAGGCGCGGAGCATAGTGGTCGCGTAGCCGCGATCTTCGGCCGTCTTGGTCTCGTGACCGAGGTCGACGAGGGCCTGCTCGACCTGGCCAGCACCCTTTTCGGGATAGGGCCAGCCCTGTTCTCGCAGGTCGCAGTCGAATGGGCCGGTGCGGCCGTCGCGCGTGGGGTGGACCAGGAACTCGCCCGGACGCTGGTGCGTCAATGCTTCCGCGGGACGGGGCAGCTGCTGGGGGAGTCGACACCCGAACAGATCATCGCGGCGGTGGCTTCGCCGAAGGGGATGACCGAGGCGGCCTTGCGCGCCCTCGATGACGAGAAGCTCGGAGCGACGATGAGTGCCGCTCTTGATGCGGCGATTCGCCGATCCGCCGAGCGTCAATGCAGGTTGAGCGCATGCGCGTGAAGAACATAGAGATCGGCGCCACCTACTGGGTGGGGGTCCCCGAGGGGGTCCCCTCGCGGCTTTACGGTTCTCCGGGCTCCCGCCGCGGTGCCGAGCTGCGCAGGCTCTGTGGCCGGCGGTTCGAGCTGACTGTCATCCGGGTTGAGACCTCGGCACGGCCCTATCCCATGGTGGAGGGAATGAGCACGGTTGAGATGCCGCTCGTCGCGGTCCGGGTCTCCGCGGGCGAACTCGCCGTCAGCGGACGCATCGACGAGCCGGTACCGGCGGGGCACACGGGCGGGTTGGGTGACCAGGATGGCCGGTCGCTGACAATCCACGGCAAGGTGCGAATCCGGGTACCGGCACGGTGGTTGCGGAGCGAGAGCCGGTCGGCCAGCTAGAACCCGCCTCGGTCTTAAGAATTGCCTCGGTCCTGCGAATTCGCGTCCGACCGGTGAAAATCCCCAGTCGGACGCGATCAGGCGATTGGCCGCGATTTGAGCACTTGAGCAACGGTATTCGCGGGCGACGTCATGCGCTGAGCGCGGTCTGGGCGGTCCGGGTCATACGCCGTAGCGGATTTTCCGTGATGGCCTGCAACACATCTGAGAGCTCCTGGACGATGGCCCGGGCGGTGGCCGGGACGAACAGATCGGTGGCGAATTCCAGATGCCCGTGGATGCCGTCGTGGCCCCCCGAGTGATCGAAGCACTCGGTGAGTATGAAGGTGAGGTCGAACGCGGCCGCCTTAAGGTCGAGCTGTTCGATCGAGACTTCCAGACCAGGCATCTGCGGGGCTTCCGGCCAGCCGACCTGGAAGCCGAGCATGACTTGTACCAGCGGGTTGTAGGCCATGGTGCGGGCCGGCTGCATCAGCTCGACTACCCAGTCGAAGGGCAGTTCCTGATTCTCCATAGCATGCAGATCCGTCTCCCGCACCCGCTGGAGGATCTCGTCGAGCGTCGGGTCGCCGGACAGGTCGGTGCGCAGGGCCAGGGTGTTCACGAAAAACCCGACGAGGTCGTCCAGCGCCCCGTCCGAACGCCCAGCGCTCACCCCGCCGATGACAACGTCGGTGCCCGCCCGCCGCTGGTTGAGGACGACGGCGAGCGCGGCATGCACGACCATGAAGACCGTGCAGCCCGAGCTGCTGGCCACACCGTGAACGGCACGGTGCAGCTCGGATCCGATGTGCACGGGGACCCGGTCCGCGCGAGGCGACAGGACCTCAGGACGTTCGCGATCGGTATCCAGGGATATCAGCTCGGGTGCGCCCCGCAGCGTGGCGCGCCAGTAGTCGATCTGCCGTACGGCCGGCTCGGACAGGTGCGCCTCGTCGAATAGGGCCCGCTGATGGCCCGCGGAGTCGGCGTACTGCACCGGCAGCGGCTGCCACGGCGGCGCCATGCCGGCGAGCCGGGCAGAGTAGGCGAACCCGAGGTCCTTGGCTAGGGGCTTGATCGACCATCCGTCCACGGCGATGTGATGGATCAGCAAGAGGAGCATGTGCCGGTCGTCTCCGCAGGAGAACAGGTGCGCCCGGAAGGGGATCTGCGCGCCGAGGTCGAAGGGGCGGCGGGCCGCCTCCATGACGGCGTGCTCGACCTTTGCTGCGCTGACCTCCTCGGTCACCTGGAGCTCCACGCCGGAACCCGCGGGCATGATCTCCTGGCGGAGACCGGCACGGTCGGTGACGATCTTCGTGCGCAGCGCCTCATGCCGGTCGACGAGATCCCCGACCGCCGCGTGCAGGGCGCGGGCGTCCAGGGCGCCGCGCATCCGGATAGTTACCGGGATGTTGTAGCGGCTGCTGGGGCCGCTGATCTGCTCAGACACCCATAGGCGTTCTTGGGCGAACGAGGCGGGCAGGCGACCCGACCGAGGAAACGGCTTGACCGGCGGCACGGCCGAACGCGGGGTACGAAGCGCGGCAGCCAGGCGCCGGACGCTCGGGTTGCGGAAGATGTCGGCGACGGTGACCTGGAGCCCCATGACGCTCTTGATCTGCGCGGCCGCCTTTGCCGCTGACAGCGAATTGAGGCCGAGCCGGAGGAGGTCTTCGTCGGGCAGGACGTTGTCCAGGTCGAGGGATTCGCCGAACACCCGGGCCATCATCGCATCTTGATCGTCCACCACGTCGGGCCGTGACGGCGCCGACCCCTGAGCTGGCGATCCTTGGGGCGGGGGCAGCGCGCTGCGGTCCACCTTCCCGTTGGAGTTCGCCGGCAGCTCGCTCAGCAGCGTGAAGGTCGCCGGGACCATGACATCGGGGAGCGTCTGGAGCAGGTGTTCGCGTGACTGCCCGGCCACGTCGACCGCCCCGGAGGCGGGCACGATGTAGGCATCGAGCCGCTTCGCCGCACCCTCGCCTCGCACCAGCACCGCCACGTCGCGTACGTACGGCAGGGAGCGGATGGCCGCGTCCACCTCGCCCAGCTCGATGCGGACCCCGCGGATCTTCACCTGCTGGTCGCCGCGGCCGAGGTAGACCAGCGTTCCGTCGGGGCGTCGGCGGGCGACGTCGCCCGTGCGGTACATCCGCGTTCCCGGCGGCCCGTACGGGTCGGGAAGGAACCGGTCCGCCGTGAGGTCAGTACGGCCGTGGTAGCCGCGGGCCAGGGCGGTGCCGATGACAAAGACCTCTCCCTCCGCGCCATCCGGCACCGGCGCGAGTTCGGAGTCGAGGATCCGTACGCCGGTATTCCAGATCGGGCCCCCGATCGGTGCGGGGCTCGGCCAGTTATCGGGCGAGAGCGGCAGCAAGTACGACGTCGCCGCGTGCGTCTCGGTCGGTCCGTAGTGGTTATAGAGCCGTCGTCCGGGACACAACCGGAAGAAGGTCCGTACGGCCTCACTCAGCGTGAGTTGCTCACCGGCCTGGGCCACGTGCATGAGGTCGGGCAGCGTGAACCCGTGCGTCAGGGCAGCGTCACACACGGCCTCGACGACGAGGTTCGGGGCGAACAGGTCGGTGATCCGGCGATGGCTCAGCCAGCGGACCAGCCTCCACGGATCTCGCCGTGTCTCCTCACCGGGGATCACCAGGGTGGCCCCGGAGACCAGCGTCGAAAAGATCTCCTGGACCGCGATGTCGAAGCCGATCGCGGTGAACTGGGCGACCCGCCGGCCCAGCTCGGTGCCCAACTCGTCCAGGTGCCAGGCGAGCAGGTTGGCCAGCGCGCCCTGGCACATGACCACCCCCTTGGGGCGGCCCGTAGAGCCCGAGGTGTAGATCAGATAGGCCGGAGTATGGTCATAGACCAGCGGCTTCGCGGCTCCCGAACACGGTCGGCGGCCGTCCGGCCGGTCGGCGATATGCAGCCTGAATTCGACCGGGGTCAGCTCTGCTATCCAGTCGGTGGCGTCGCTGTGCAGGACCAAGGCGGGCTCGGCGTTCTCCAGCATGTAGCCGATACGCTCCTCCGGGAGACCGGGATCGATCGGCAGGAACGCCGCGCCCGCCCGGTTGACGGCGAGCAGGCACATGACCAGCGCGGGGGAACGGGGCAACGCGACTGCCACCGCCTGCTCGGGGCCGGCACACGCGTGGCGCAGCCGCAGGGCCGTGGCCTCGACCCACGCATCCAGCTCCGCATAGGTGTACTCGGCGCCGTCAGCCTCCAGCGCGACCGCGCCCGGCGTCCTGACAGCCTGAGCGTGGAACCACTCGGCCACGGTCAAGTCTCGGTGCGGGCCAGGGGACATCGCACATCGCCTCCGGTTCAGGCCGCCAACACGGCCTTGATGACGGCTCCGTCACCGACCTGACGCAGGGCCTCGCCAACCTGGGGAAGGGGCAGGCAGGTGACGAGGCTGCGCAGGTCGAACCGCCTGGTAAGCGCGGGGAGCATGCGGATGTACTCGCGCAGATGGGCGCCGGTGAAGGCCCAGGAGCCCACCATGTCGAGCTGCCGGTAGACGATCTGGTGCGGGTTGAACCACGCATTACCGCCGTCGGTGTACTGTCCGATGATCAGGTACGTGCCGCCTCGGCGCACCATCCGGGTGCCCTGATCGACCGCGCCCGGAACCCCTGTGCACTCGATCACCAGATCGGCGCCTCGTCCCCTCGTGTGAGCCAGGACGAAGTCGATCGCACCGGCGACGTCACCAGACTCCACGACCTCCACGTGATGGTCACCGATGCCGACGGACCCGGCGGCGGCAAGCCGCGAGGGAGGTCCGCCGACGATGATGACCTCGGCACCCGCCAGCTGCGCGAGAGCAGCGGCGGCCAGTCCGACAGGCCCGCTGCCCTGGACGACGACGATCTCCCCGAGCCGTACCGGGCGCCGCTCCCACAAGGCGTGGACCATGGTGGGTCCCGCGCAGGCGAAGGACATGGCCGCGATCGGGTCGATGCCCGTGGGAAGCTTGATGATCGTCGTGCCCGGCTCCAGGGCGATCATGCCCGCCCAGGAGCCGGACAACGGCGAACCGGCGGAGGACAGGCGGTTCACGCCGTAGGTCCGCCGGTTCTCACACAGCGTCGGCTCACGTACCTTTTGGCAGGCGTGGCACCGTCCGCATGCGATCGACGACGCCCACATCACCGTGTCCCCAGTCTCGAGCGGGTCACCGTTGACGTCGCTCTCGGTCCCTTCGCCGAGAGCGTCCACGGTGCCTAGGCCCTCATGACCGAGTACAAGGGGCGTCGGGACGTCAAGGTGCCCGGCGATGAGGTGCAGGTCCGTCCCGCAGATCCCGCCATAGCGGCAGGCGACATTGAGACCGCCGGGCATGGGTGGCGGGACCTCGAAGGTGGCGAGCGTGGGCGGGTTTCCGAAGTCCTTGAGGACTACCGCAATGCTGGTCTGCACGGTCACACCATCTCCGGAATGATTCTCTTGCGCGGTTTTCTGAGCTGAAGTTGACGCATCGTCCTTCTCCAATGGCGGCGATGATGGCAGTCTGGCCGATCACGCAAGACTCGCCAAGGGATGCTTTCACGACCTCGGGTATGAAAGATTCACGCCCAGAATATGAGCGAAAAACTTCGCGATCCGATCGTTAGTCATGGAGAATTCCAGCGAACTCATAAAGACTCATAAGGAGGAATCATGGCAGCTATAACGTCCGCGAACGCCAGGGCAGCCGGGCCGGACGCCCACTGCGAGGGTCGCCAGGACCTCCGCCTGGCGGGCTGCGCGAACGTCGAGGGGGACATCGTGATCGAGTACCTCGATCACTCGATGGCGTACGCCGTGCCCACATGGTGCTCCACGAGCCTTTTGCGTTAACGTCCGATGGAGTCGACTACGCAGGTCAGGTTCAAGCGACACCTGGCGGCCGAGACGATCCCCGGTGAGGGAGTGTTTCTGGTCTCGGCCCGTGGGACGATCGCGGTGTCCGGACCTGGCGTCGAGGCGGTCGCGCCGCTGCTCGACGGCACCCGTACCATCGCCCAGGTGCAGCAGGCGGTCGCGCCCGCTGTCACCCCGGGCCAGGTCCTGAACATCGTCGGTCAGCTGATGGACGCCAACCTGATCAGCGACCGGCGGGACGGCCTCGCCGACAAGCCCGCCGATGAGGCCGTCAGCGCCGCGTACTGGGAGCTCGCCGACCTCGATCCCGATCGGGCCGGTGCGGCGCTGTCCCGTCACCGGGTGCGGATCGTGGCCCCGGAAAGCATGGCGCCCGCGGTGGCGGATGACTGCCGGAACGCCGGGCTGGCCGTCACTAGCGGCCCCGGCGATCCGGCCACCTTCACTCTCGTCGTCTGTGACGACTATCTGGAGCCGTATCTTGCCGCGTTCAACACGCGGTTTCTGGCCGACGGGTTTCCGTGGCTGCCTGTCAAGCCGACCGGAACAGACATCTGGATCGGCCCGGTGTTCGGCGTGCGGGACGGCCCCTGTTGGTCGTGCCTGGCGAGCAGGCTGCGCGGGCATCGGATGGTGGAGTCCTACCTCCAGGCCGCCACGGGCCGTCGTGAGCCTGTCGGGCCTCCGGATGCCGCACTACCGCCGACTATCTCACTCGGCCTGAAGACTGCGGTGCTGGAGACGGTCAAATGGCTGGCCGGCTACCGCTACGCCGGTCAGGGGCAGCTGCTGACGATCAACACGCTGACGCTGGAGGGTCGGCGTCACCCCGTCGCGCGGCGGCCGCAGTGCCCCGACTGCGGCGACCCGGAGCTGATCTCCGCCCTGGCGCGCAGGCCGGTGAGCCTTACGTCCCGGAAGAAGGCGCCGGCCGGCCGCAACGGCCACCGCGCGGTCTCGGCCGAGGAGCATTGGGAGCGGTACTGTCATCTTGCCGATCCCATAACCGGTGTTGTCGACGGGCTGCGGCGCGACCCGGGCAGCCCGCCGTTCTTCAACTGCTATCTGGCGGGGCCCAACCTCGCCATGAGCGCGAGCGGCCTGAACGATGTGCGGGCGGGTCTGCGCCGCCACAGCGGCGGTAAGGGGGCCACCGATCTCGAGGCGCGGGTGAGCGCGCTAAGCGAGGCGGTCGAGCGCTATTGCGGATCGCGTCACGGCGACGAACTCGTCGTTCATGACAGCCTGTCTGGCCTCGGGCGGTCCGCCCTGCACCCGAACGCGATCACGCTCTTCCACGATCGCCAGTATCGGGACCGGGACCGGTGGAACGCTCATCGGATGGCCTGCCAGATGGTCCCGGAGCCGTTCGATGACCGGACAGTGACCGAATGGACGCCTGTGTGGTCTCTGGTCACCTCCGAACGCCGGCTGCTGCCGACTCAGCTCCTGTACTTTCACTCTGCCCGCGAGATCACGGGCAGGGTCTACGCCCAGGCCGACTCCAACGGCAACGCCGCGGGCAGCAGCCTTGAGGATGCGATCACGCAGGGCTTCCTGGAACTCGTGGAACGGGACGCGGTAGCCCTGTGGTGGTATAACCGGACGCGGCACCCGGGCGTCAGGCTCAGCTCATTCGGCGATCCCTGGATCATGGATGTGATCGAGCGCTATCGCGAGATCAATCGGGAGATCTGGGTGCTCGACATCTCCTCCGACCTGGATATCCCGGTCATGGCGGCGATCTCACGCCGCACCGACGGGCCGACCGAGGACATAATGCTGGGCTTCGGTGCGCATTTCGACCCCGCGGTGGCTGCGCGGCGCGCGCTGACCGAGCACGGGCAGCTCCTTTCGGCCGTACCCCCGGCCCTCCCGTCATCCACGTCATCCCCATCCCGGCGCGGGCGCGGCGCCGTCGATCCTCATCTTCTTCACTGGTGGAACCACGCGAGTGTGGCGAACCAGCCCTATCTCTTGCCGAACCCCGCCGAGCCGTCCACCGCACTCCACGACTACCACTACGACGCCAATTACGACCTGAGCGGCGACATCGCGGACATCTGCTCCCTCGCTCGCCGGTACGGGCTGGACGTTTTGGTCCTGGACCAGACCCGCCCGGACATCGGGATGCCCGTCGTCAAGGTGATCGTGCCCGGCCTCCGGCACTTCTGGGCCAGATTCGCGCCCGGCCGCCTTTATGACGTACCGGTCAAACTCGGCAGGCTGGCGGCACCTACGACCTACGAAGAACTCAACCCGATCGCCATGTTCCTCTGATCTTCGGGAGGCTGCGCTTGAGCAAGGAACCGGTCCGTTACTGCCTCTGGTCCTTCCGTGAGGACGTGCTGATCGAGGCCGATCCTGACACGGGAGCGGTGATCCTGCACAGCCAGTGGGGGGATACGGCACTGCCGCCCGTCACTGAGCCCGCGATATGGGAGGCGCTCCAGCGGATGAGCCTGGGCCCGATCCTGCTGGAGAACGTCACGCGGGACCGGGCCGACCTGGCAGCGATCGAGCGGGTCCTCGAACGTCTCGAGCATTTGGTGGTCCGGTCGATCGGGGTCGATGCCGACCGGCCCCTGTTCTCCGTCGTACCGCTCACGCCTCAGGCCAGTTTCGCCCTGACCGACCTGGCCGAAGACCGGATGATCCGGCTGTCCCGGTTTGCTGTACTGCAGAGCAACGGCTCCCGGTATCACCTGGAGTCATCGCTTTCATTGCACCGTGTGATCCTGCACGAAACAGAGGCGGTGGACCTGATCGCCGCGCTGGGCCGCCCCGTGCGGCCGAGCGCAATCGTCGCCTCGCCTCTGTCCGTCGCGGGACTCCCCACCGCCGAGCTGCTCAGCTATCTTGTGGCGGCCGGGATGGTAGTCGTCGCCGAACCGGCCGAGGCGGGCCGTCCAGCGGTGTTCTCCGAGGACGTGGACCCCGCCCTGACCTTCTGGCGGCCGGTGGACCTGATGTTCCACGTGCGGACCAACCTCGGTCGTCACGACGAAGAGTTCGGCATGACCTACCCACGCGAAGAAGGCCTTCCCATCGAGCCCGTGGTCGCGCCACGGCGGGGCGGGCCCGCCATCGATCTCCACCGTCCGCGGCTGCCGGAGCTCTTCGCCGCCGATCCGCCGTTCACCGCCGTGGTGGAGGGACGCCGGCCGGTCAACCGTTCCGACGAGTCGGTTCCCACCGCACGCGAAGTGGGAGAGCTGCTCTACCGAACGGCCAGGGTCCGCTCGTTCTACGAAGAGGCGAGGGAAGGGCATCCTCGAGCCACGCTCAGCGAGCGGCCGTACCCTACCAGCGGGTCCTGCTACGCGTTCGAGGTCTATATCGCGGTGAACACGTGCTCGGGCATTTCGCGCGGGGTGTATCACTACGATCCGGTGCGGCATCAACTGGAGCCCCTCCCCGCCGACGGCGCGGGAGTCGATGAACTTCTGGAAGCCGGACGAATCGGGGCCGGCCTGCGCGCACAGCCGCCGCTCCTCATGGTCATTACAGCCAGGTTCTGCCGCCTGTCCTGGAAGTACGACGGACTGAGTTACGCGCTCGTCCTCAAGGATCTCGGACATCTCACGCAGACCGCCCTTTTGGTGAGCACCGCCATGGGCCTGCCGGCCGACACGGTGGCGGGCTCCGACATCGAGATGTCCGCTCGGGTCCTTGGGACGGACTGGCGGACGGAGTCGAGCGTCGCTGCGGTGGTGATCGGCACTCAGGCGGAGTACGGACGCCCTCCGGGTGGAGAAAGCGGGGTCAACGACGCCGATTGGGCGGACGAAGCCGCGGCGATCCTGGCAAGAAAACCTCGGCGGCGCTGAGAGTTTCCATGGGGCACCCCGGGGTACTTGCCATGGGCCCTCCGGGGTATGTTGTGAAGACCATCGGTAGATAGCCGAGGCTGGTGTGGATGACAGGGCTTGGGCGAGTGCGGCCGCCAGACGCGAGGCGGCGGACTCATCCCACGCACTGGAAGCATCGTTCCCCATCGTCGCACCGGAAGCATCGTTCCCCATCGTCGCGCCGCTGGCCAGGCGGGGGTATCGCGCGGCGCGCGTAACTACGGCGTCGGTCTTGACGGGGTACGCGGCTGTTATCGCAATTAACGAACTGTGGGGGCCGGGACGGCAGCACCTGTGGGTGTTCGTGGTGTGTTTCGTCGCGGTCTTCGCCCTGCAGATGGTGCATTCGATCAGTGGGGCCCGGAAGTCACCGCGGCGGGTCCGCCTGCTGACGCTGTCCGCGCAGGCGGTGCCGACGTATCTTCCGCTGATCTGGATGGCCCCTTGGGGCTCCATGGCCGGGTTCCTCGCCGGGTCCGTGCTGCTTCTGACGACCGGGTGGATCCGCTGGAGCCTGTACGCCGGGGTGGGAGCGAGCATCCTGCCGTCGGCTCTCGCGTGGCACACGACGCCGGACAACGTCGTCTGGCTGATCGAGTCGAACCTGCTGACCGGCCTGGTGGTTTATTGCGTCAGCTCGCTGGCGACCATGGTCGTCGACGCACATGCCGCGCGTGAAGAACTGGCCAGGATGGCGGTCGCACGGGAGCAACTACGGGTCGAGCGGGAACTGCACGACGTGCTCGGAACGAGTCTCGCGCGGGTCGCGCACAAGTGTGAGGCGGCCGCCTCGCTGCTCGCCCGCGCCCCCGCCAGGGCGAAGGAGGATTTGGCGGAGGTCCTGCAGGTTGTCAGGCAAGAGCTCGTCGAGGTACGGAAGACAGCGCGCGGCTACCGCCGCATGTCGCTCGGCGCGGAGGCTGAGACGGCCCGGGCAACGCTCACCTCGGCTGGCGTCGAGGCGATAGTCGTGATCTCGGATACACCCCTACCGCCAGACGTCGACAGCCTTTTGGCGAACGTCCTCAGGGGGGTGGCGGCGAGCCTTCTCGTACTCGGTCCCGGGCGGGGTTGCCTTATCGAAGTCGGCGAGTTGAACGGTGTGGCGCGGCTGCGCGTGGTCATCGACGACACCGAACCCGCCCCGGACCTCGAGGCCATGCGTACTCGGATGGACGCCGCAGGCGGCAGGCTGTCGGTCGATGTGGATGATGACGGTCGCTTCCAGCTCACCGCCGAGGTCCCCACGAGCGGCGCTTCGAGGCCGCCGCAGGGGCTCGGGGCGCCGGGACCGCAGCGCCCGTTGCCCGCGCCGCCATCCGTCTCGCTCGGCCGGCACGCCTTGACACCACACACCGCGATGGTCATAACGATGGTGGTCTTGACCGCGTACGCGCTGGTGACCGCCGTATATGTGTTGTCAAGTGGCGTCACGTACCTGGGGCTCGCGCGTCTCGCGATCTGCTTGGGGATCGTCTTCTCGTTGCAGGTGGCGCACTCCTCGGGGGGCACGGTGCGCAGGTCGCCGCACGTCCGCGCTTTCCTGCTCTCGATTCAGGCAGTCGCCACCTACCTTCCCTTTCTCTGGCTGGGCCAGCAATGGGGGGCCATGGCAGGCTTTCTGGCGGGCGCATTCCTGCTGACCGTGGCGGAGCCCTGGTGCTGGATCCTGTACGGCTCCGTCGCCGGCAGCGTCGTCCCGATCCTCTGGCTGATGGGCCTGCCCGTCATATCGATCGTGTACGGCTGCGTGTTCACCCTTCTCACCGGTTTGATCGTTTACAGCATCAGCTCGCTGCAGGCGCTGGTTGGCGAGGCGCACGCGGCCCGCGGGCCGCTGATCAGAATGGCCGTGGTCCAGGAACGACTCCGGATAGCGCGCGATCTCCATGATCTGCTGAGCTACAACCTGTCGGCGATAAGCCTCAAGACCGAGCTGACCTACCGGTTGCTCCCCGGATCAGCGGACCGGGCGCACGACGAGCTGGCCGACGTGCTTACTCTCACCCGCCGGACGCTGGCCGACGTGGACAACGCGGCCAGTGGGCAACCGCACGTCTCGCTGGGCATCGACGGGGAATCGGCCCAGTCCACCCTGTCCGCGTCGGGAATCGACGGATCGGTGGAGATCTCCTGCGGACCGCTGCCGTACGAGGTCGAGAGCGTGCTGGCGATCGCGCTGCGGGAGGCCGCGGCGAACATTCTCCGGCACAGCAAGGCACGCGCGTACCGCATCGAGGCGGCACGGCAGGGAGCCACGGTGAGCCTGCATGTGGCGAACGACGGCGCCGGGTACGAGGTGAAAACCGGTTCCGATCTGGGCGGGGCGGGCCTGCATAACCTGGACACCCGGCTACGCGGCGTCGGCGGGACGCTGACCGCGGGGCTGGACCGCCAAGGCTGGTTTCACCTTCGGGCTGTCGTGCCTGTCCACAGTGCTGGCCAGCAGGAGCACTGACCCCGAGCCGGAAGGCCGCGATATCAGTGGCTGGCACGTCGACGATTTGCGGGCTATCGCAACCACATACCCCACCCTCTCCATCCTCCTTCGGGGACGCTCGGGGAAGTGTGTTGACACCCCGCACGAGTGATAGTAGGTGGGTGGGGTGGCCGTTCTTAGAGTCCTCCTCGCTGAGGACGTTGCTATGGTTCGCGGGGCGCTGGCCGCACTCATCGAGATGGAGCTGGATCTGACGGTTGTCGCCAAGGTCGACCGAGGCGACGCTATTCTTTCGGCGGCTCGCGAAAGCCATCCCGATGTGGCGATCATCGACATCGATCTACCGGTCGTTGATGGCCTCACCGCAGCCCAATTGCTCGCCGAGGAGCTCCCCTCATGTAAGACCCTGATTCTGACGGGTCTCGACCGGCCGGGCACCGTCCGACGCGCCCTGTCTGCCGGAGTCTCAGGCTTCCTATTGAAGGACACATCGTCCGATCGTCTCGCGCAGGCGATCCGTGAGGTCGCTTCGGGCCGCAGGGTCGTCGACCCCCAAGCGGCGCTCACAGCATGGGAGATGGGAGATAACCCGCTGTCACCACGGGAAACGCAAGTTCTGGGGTTGGCCGCCGATGGTGCAGAGCCGAACGAGATCGCGGCCCAGCTTGGGCTCTCTGTCGGAACGGTACGCAACTACCTGACACAGATCGTCATCAAAATGAACGCTCGAAACCGGGTTGATGCCGTCCGCATTGCCCGTGACGCCGGCTGGCTTCCGTGAGACGTTGGGGCTCGAAAACCCTGAATCGGGCCTCGTTACCCACGTGTTACGCCGCGGGTGGCCGCAGCGGACTAGGTGCAGCAGGTGAGCGGGGATGATGGGACCTGGTGGCCCGGATCGCTCGGCGACCCTCCCTCCGGCCCCTCGTACCTGACCCCGGCCGTCCTCCGCCCAGATCCGTATGTGCTCGGTACGCAAGTCATCAAGCAAGCGTGCCAGCATCGGATCACCTTCGGTGCATGGTTATTCTCCTACAGATTATCCCAAACGGCATGGACGCCGGAACCGTGTGCGACTGGAGAGAATTCGCAGTCATACGCCGGTGGGGTGTGCGACTCCAATGCATTGCTTCGGCCGGGAACGACAGCGATGATTTGGAGCCGGATGCCTACCAACCGCGTGGAGAGAAAAGCATGAAGATACGCTCGGACCAACGCTCCGGTGATCTTGATGCATAAGGTCGCCAAGATACTTGATGGACTTCGCGGCCACGGCGCGCAGGTCTGGGTCCAGGATGGCCGGCTGCGGCGCCGGTCTCGTGGATCACCGAGCCCAGCACGGATTGCGGCGCTGCGCAGGTACGGGCAGATCTTCACCGACATCTATAACTGCACGCCGCGCACAGCGCGGTCCAAGGCTGGCTACCCGCCGTTGCGGTATATCGAGAATGAGCCTAGGAAGATATACGCGATCATCGAGCGGTTCAACTTCGCGACGGTGATCTCGGCGCGCGGCATAGAGGACGTGGTCGTCACCCACGTTCCAGTCAC
>Ga0207646_10001127_pt1 | contig 34109 bp, 50 predicted proteins | sample KBSK5502metaG_FD_184343 | JGI IMG/M metagenome (GOLD analysis project Ga0207646, IMG submission 184343) | Corn, switchgrass and miscanthus rhizosphere microbial communities from Kellogg Biological Station, Michigan, USA - KBS K5-50-2 metaG... | ecosystem: Host-associated > Plants > Roots >... | reverse complement strand
GTCGGCGGAACTGTTGGAGTAGGTGAACACCGCGCCGGTGCCGGTGCTGGCCCCGATGCCCGCCGAGCAGCGACGGAACTGCCACGTTTGCGCCCTGGCCTGGCTGGTGGTGTTGCCGGACAGGCTTTCCGCGACCAGTTCCCAGTTGCTGTTAGGCGGCGTGACCGTCATTGAACAGTCGTTCATCGACAGTCTGACCGTGAGCAGGTTGTTCAGCGTGGACCCAACACTGGTGGCAGAGAACCAGGCGTTGATCGAGCCGGCCGCGCCGACCAGGTTGTTTGACTGCTGCACCAGCGTGAACGACCCGCCAGCACCCGCACCGAGGACGAGCGTTTCGGCGATGTTGCTACCGGAGGCGTACAGCCTTCCGCTGGCCCCACCTTGATCCCACCGCAGGTGCTCGGTGGTGTTGTCCAACTGGCCGAACTCGGCCCCGCCCAGCGCCGACCAGGTGTTGCCATTGTCGGTGGACTGCCACGCCAACTGCCCCGTGCCGGTGTCGGTGGTGGTGGCCACAAACAGCGCGTCCGTGGGGCGGAACCGGATCGCGCCACAGTTCGGCAACGTCGAAACCAGCGTGTTGCCAAGGGTGCCCACGCCGTCCGCGTTGGTGAACTTGCGCAGGTTGCCGTTGTAGCTGATCCACACTTCGCCCGGGTTGAGCGGGTGCGCGGCTATTTCGCTGCTGTTGGCCGACCCGCTGCTGTAGGCGGTGGAGATCGTGGACCAGGTGACGCCGTAATCGGTGCTGGCATACACCCCGGTTTTGGGATCAAAGCAGTAGACGACTGGCGGCTGCCCGGTGCGGCCAGGGCCGATGTCGAACCGGTAGTTGTAGCCGGGTGGCAGCAGCGTGGACGTGCCCACCGCGGTAGCCGCGCCTACCTGGGTCCACCCCTGGAAGACGCCGCCGGAGGTGACGTTGCGCCACAGCCCGCCGCCTTGGGCGGCCAAGGCCAGCAGCACCTTGTTGTTGCTGCCGTCGCGGAAGGTGGCCAGGCCCATGGGGGATTTGCCCCCGGTGGCCGTGGTCCAGCTTGGTGTGCCCGCTACGTTGGAGAACGGGCCAGGCGGCCAGGTGGCCCCGCCAGCGCCTTGCATCACCTGCCCGGCTTGCGGTGCCCGCCCGTATTTGTTTCCCAGGCCCAGGTACACCGTGGAATCCACCGGGTCCACGGCCACGGCGAAGGTCTGCGTGCTGCCAGGGATGCCGCTGCCGCTTTGCACGCTGGTCGAGGCGCTGGCCGCCACGCCGTCCTTCCAGAACAGCACCCCCCAGTCCGAGCTGCCGACCGCGCCCCACCCGGCGGTGTTGGGGTCGGTGGCCAGGCACCGGCCCAGGAACTGGCGCATGCCCCCGGATGCCAGGAACCACGACGTGCCGCCGTTGACTGAGCGGTAGAACCCGGACACGCCCACCACGTACATCTTCTGGTGGGTGGCGTCGCCCGGGTCCCACATCACCTGCGGGTTCTGCCAGTTGGTCTGCCCCAGCTTGAAGTTGGTGCCGTCGTTCCACCACGTCTGCCCGCCCGGTGTGATGGTGGCCGTGGTCACGGTGCTGTTGGTGGCCAGGTTGGCCCGTGCGCTGACCGTCTTGGTGGCCTTGGTGACGGTGATCTGCGCCACGCACGTCTTGCTGGCGTCGGCCGGGCTGGAGCACGTCACCAGCACCAGGTGGTGCCCGGAGCCGTCGTCCACCACGTCCAGGCTCATCCAGATGCTGGCGGCGTTCAGCACCGGGCCTGGGGTGGTGCCGCCCTGGGTGCCTATGTTGATCCAGCTAGCGGACAGCGACAGGTCAGCGGTCTTGTCCGCCAGGTACACCCCATCCGTGCCGCACGCCACGTAGATGAGGCCGCCCAGCACCTTGATGTCCTCGACCACCGCAACGTTCAGCCCGGCCTGCTTGACGAAGTTGGGCGTGCCGGTGGCGTGTGCGTTGGTGCACTTCCAGAAGCCACCGAAGCCACGGCTGCCCCCGGTGTCGTTGTGCTCGATGAACCCGGCGTACATGGTGGTGTGCTGGTCCGGGTCTTGCGCCAAGGCCCGCGCGTAGTAGTTGGACCCCGGCGCGCTGCTGTTCATGTTGGCCGTGGTCGGGAACGTGACGCCGTTGTCCGGGCTGCGCTTGATGCCCTGCTTGTAGGTGGCCGCCCACAAGAAGTCACTGGTGGTGCCGGCCACGTCGTCCTCTACCAGCAGCCGCCCCACCGGCCGCTGCCAGTTCAGGCTGGGGATCGGGTCGGCGCTGTTGGCCCCGTTCGCCGCCCACGTCACGCTGCTGTTGACCAGCGTCCAGTGCAGCCCGTCATCGGTGCTCTTTAGCAGCCCATCCCCGGTGCCCATGTAGGTGGTGCCAGGCACCAGCACCGAGGAGAGGATGCACGCGATCTGGTTGTAGTTGGCCGACGCGCCCAGGCCCACGTTGCGGCTGGAGATGTTGTTACCGAGGGTTGCGCTGCCCGGGTCGAAGTAGAACCCCTGGGTATCGGAGCCGATGTACAGCTTGCCGGTGCTGGGGGAGACGGTGCCGATGTCCAGGCACTGGGCCAGGCCGCCGCCGTAGAACCCCAGTGGTGCCCATGCCGCCATCCGTCAGCCTCCGTATGCGCCGGCGTAGGCGCTGCGCCGCCCGGCCCGGTTAAGTGCCTCAGCCATCCCGCTGGCGGTGCGCCCAGGGGCGGCCTCCATCGCTCTAATCAGCCGGTCCAGGCGGGCCAGGATGTCACGGCCGCCAGCGGCCAGGTGGCCCGCGCTGGACACGTACTCTGGCTGGCCGCGCTCCGCGAACTCATACGGTGCGCCGCTGCGCATGCCTATGCCTGACACCGGCTCGGTGATCCACCCGCCGTCACCGAACCGGCGGGCCTTGCCGCCCTGGGCGTAGTACGCCCGGTAGGCCCCGCTGGTGTAGGTCACCCACGCGCCCAGGCCCTGAGTGCGCCACTTGGCGACGGCCATCCTGGCGTTGGTCAGCGGGTCGAACGGGTTACCCGGGAACGGCAGGCCCAGAATCTGCCACAGCCCGCTGGCCCCGGACGGATTGTGCGCGCCGGCGTTGCCACCGGATTCGGCCATGGCTATGGCGGCCATCAGGTGCGCCAGCGAACGGGGGCCGCCAGCGGCCACCCACAGCGACTCCAGGAACGGGATTGACCCGTGGGTGGCACCGCCAGGCGGGCCGCCGTGCCCGCCTAGGCCCAGCGCGCCCAGGATGTTTAGGGAGTTGCTGTTGGCCAGCTTCTGCACCGCCGCCAGCACCCCCGCGTTGATGGCCTTGGTGGACGGGAAGCTGGCACGCACCGACAGCCCCGGGCTGCCGCCGCCCGCGTAAGCAATGACGGCCCGGCCCTCGTTCACCGCAGCCATGGCCTGGTCGCCGTACATGGTGGAGGAGGCGGCGTTAATCACCCACTCCCGATCCGACAGCCACGCCGGTATCTGGTCGCCCGTGGGGCCGCCTGGGCCACGCATCTGCCCACCGCTGGCCCGGTGGAATAGCTGCCCCGACTGCGCGGCCCGCCCAGCGGCGGTCAACGGCGAGAAGTTCACCCCCACCGTGACCGTGTGCGACTTGATGCCCAAGATGGCGTTGGTCACGTTGGTGCGGAACTGGTCAAACTGCCTGGAGGCGGTCTTGAGCTGGCCGCCGATGCCAGGTATCCACCCAAACGCGCGGGCGGCGCTGTGCAAGATGGCCGCGAACGCGCCCAGGATGAAGTTGAGCAGCCCGGCCAGCGACAGCCGCAGTATCCCCATGGCCGCCTGCCACGCCGTCTTGATCCACGATGTCAGGCGGTCCCAACTGCCGCGCACATTCCCCACCAGGTTGCGTGACAGCACCCCGAACGCCACGAACCCCGGCCCCACCACGTGCGCCAGCACCCAGGCAATGATCCGCAGCCCGGCGGCCACGGCAAGCAGGTTGACACCGATCACCACCAAGGCGGCCTTGAGCACCGGCCCCAGCAGCGGCGCCCACGCCACCCACACCGCCTTGGTGGATGCCCACACCTGCTTAAGGAACGTACCCAGGTCGCGCAGCGACGGCAGCGCCAGCGCCCACGCCCTGGCCAGCACCGGCCCCAGCACGTGGGCCGTGTAGTCACCGATTGCCACCACCCAGCCGTGCACCACCTGCAAAACGTGCTCCCACGTGGATGCCTGCGCGGGCACCGGGGGCAGTATCTGCGCGGCCGTGCGCCCCGGGGACGCCGCCAGCGCGCCCGTGATAGCGGGGGAAATAGCTGGCACCACCCGCCCGGGGGAGAACCGTGACACCACCCCAGACGGCTGCCCGGCGCCCCGTGGCACCGGGGCCAGCCTGCCGGTGGTCAGCAGCCCCACCGCCGTGTGCAGCACCGCCACCGCCCGCGCGGCGGCAGGTGACACGAACGCATCCCAGAACTGCATGACCGCAGGCACCCCCGTGTTGACCAGCCACGAGGACACCCGGGTCAGCACCGGCAAGATCGCATCCCCCAGGCGAATCATGCCCACCTGCACGATGGCTTCCAGCCGGTGGAACTGCGCCTCGGCGGTGGCCCGCTGCGCTGCCACCGCCGCCCCGTACTTGCCCATGGAGCTGTTGATCTGGTCCTGCTTCTTGCGTAGCACGTCCAGGTTGTTGATAAGCCCCAAAATGGTGGCCGAGGACCGGCCGCCGCCGAACGCCCGCGCGAGCAGCGCAGCCGCCTGGGTGGCCGACAGCCCCGAATCGTCCAGGTGCGTCTTGAGCAGCGTCACCGCCGCGATCAGCCCACCAGGGCTGCGCATGGCCTGCCCTAGCTGTAGGCCGGTGATGCCGATGGTGGCCAGTTGCTTGGCGGCCGTGGCCGAGGGGGCGCCCAGTAGCGCGAACGTCATGCGCAGCCGGGTGGCCGCCTCAGCCGCGTTCTGCCCCTCGTCGGTCATCAGCGCCAGCGCCCCGCCGACCTGCGCCAGGCCCAGCCCCCACGTCTTGGCCGCTGGCAGGATGCCGGTACCGATAGCCGACACGAAATCGGACAGCGTCATGTTGCCGGCGCCGATGATGGCGTTGACCGTGGCGGCGGCCTGCCCGAAGTTGGTTGCCCCGCGTATGCCGGTGCGCCATGCCCCGGCCAGCGCGTTAGTCGTGGACTCCAGGTCGGCGCCGCCCACCGCCGCCAGGTCGCTGGCGGTGCGCAGCGCCTTCATGGCCTGCACATTGTCAAGGCCCACGGACTTGAGGTGGTACAAGGCGGCGGCCAACTGCTGCGGCCCCTGTTGCGCCCGGGTGGCGCCCAGCTCCAGCACCTGATTGGACAGCACCGCCACGTCCTTGGCCGTGGCCCCGGCCTGGGTCTGAATGCGGGTCATGGCCGCTTGGAACTTGACCGCCTGGTCGGCCGCCACGGCCCCAATGCCGATAGCTGCCCCGATGCCCGCCAGGGCCGTGACTGCGGCGGCCTTAAACAGCTTGCCGAACTTGGCCCCCGCCGGGGCCGCGCCCTCCTCCACGTCCCGGGCCACCGCCCGTTTGAGGTCCGCGCCGTCTACGCGCAACCGTACGAACGCATCAGCCACCGTCAAGCCAGGCACTAGGGCTCACCCCCCGCCCACCCGGCGCAGCCCGGCACGGTAAACCGCCGGGTTACCGTGTTCGCGGTTGCCCGGCGGTCTACCAGTGTGCCCAGGTAAGCGCCCATCTAGCCCTCGGCGGCGTCGATGAAGGCGCGCACAGCCGCCTGCCTGTCGGCAGCCGCCTGCCCCGGGGTCCAGCCCATCTCCTCCACCGTGGCGGCCCACTCCTCCCGGGGCGTCTCGTACTCCTCAGCCAGGCGCGTGGCGCCCTGGTATTGGGCCACCACCGTGAGCAGGCGCAGCATGTCCTCCCGCTCGTGCTGCGCCAGCATCACCCACTCGATCAGGTCGCACCGCTGCCGCAGCGCTAGGTGCCGCTGGCAGAGCCGGCCGCGCGCTTGCTCGATGCGGCGCGCCCGCTCCCGGCGGGCCGCCCCGATGGGGCCTTGCGCCTGGTGCCACCCCTGCCACCCGTCGTCTTCCCATCGGCTGGCAGCACCGTCACGTCCCCCGTGCCCAAGGAGATAACCTTCCGTAGCTGCTCGGCCCTCTCCGCACCCCCATGCGAGGAGGGCGAGGGCGGCACGGTAGGGCGGTCGGTGGCGTCCACCATGAATGCCTCCAGCTCCTCGTTGATGCCGGCCATGATGGACATGATCACTTCGGGCCGGGTGCGGTGCTCCCTGGTGTGCCACTTGAAACGGGCATACTCCTGCGGGCCGAAGGCCATCTGCAAGAACGCTGCGATAGCCGCCTGGGCCTCGGGCCGGCGTATGTCCGTGGCGCTGGCAGCCAGCAAGGCCAGCTCCGACTGGTCCAGCAGGTCGGGCTCCCCGTTGCATGAGAACACCTCCCCGTCCAGGGTGAAGCTGACCCCCGCGAGGGGGTTGACCATGGGCTCGCTGTCGTCTGGGACGCTGATGTAGGAACGCATGCGCTGGGTTGCCTTCCGCGAGTAGGGGTTATGCACGCTGCGGGGTTGCCAGGATGGCCCGCCAAGGCCGCAGCCCCGTGGCGGGAAGCTCCAGATTGAACACCACCGGCATGGTGACCTTGGCGGCGCCACGGCCGCGCACCATGGCCACATCGCCGCCCTGGAAGCACTGCCGGTAAATCCACCGCTCGGTGTGGTCCTCGCTCTCAAACAGCAGCATGGCCCGCACCTCGCTGCCCAGGTCGGGCGGCTCGTAGATCGTCACCCCGCTGCCGGTGGTCACTACGCCGCCGTTGAAGGCGGCCTTGAGATTGGTGATGGTCATCTGCGCCAGGGCAAACTGCACCGTGCCCACCCGGCTATCCGGCTGGTAGCTAAGCGGGTCCAGCACCTCAGCCACCTGCACCTGGGCGGTGTTTATCTGGTAGTGGAACTCGCTGCCCACATCGGTGTAGCCCATCAGGTTCCACGCCGCTGAGACGGTGGCAATGCTGGTGGCCACGTCCACCGGCTCGGTGGTGCCGATGGGTGCAAGGTACAGGTATCCCGGCCCGAGGGACAGGGCTGCCGGGGTGCCGCGTGCTGGCATGGTTGCTGCTCCTTAACTGCCCTGGTCGGTGCCAGCGCTGTCTGCGCCCCCGGGGCCGGGGGCCTGGTCCTCGTCGCCTACGGCTGCGCTGGCGGCCTCGGCGTCTTCGGGGGTGGCTAGCAACGGCTGCCACTCCGGGTTGGTGTCATACACATCCACCGGCACGTGATCCCCCGCGCGGAACGCGCACACCGGCATGACGTTCTCGGCCACCGGGGTGTACACGTCGGTCATGGCCACGTAGTACGCGGGCCGGGCCGGGGCCTCCTCCTCGGTAGCCTCGGCCGCCCTGCTGCTGCGCTGGGCCATCGGCTCAGCCGCCCATGATCACAGGGCACACCTTGCAGGTGGCCCCGGTAACCGAGCAGGTGGCGGTCACGTTGCCGTTTTGGTCCCCGAATGGGTACAGCGGGAACGGCCCGTACAGCCGCAGCCCGGTGGTGGCCTCTACCGTGGGCGACAAGGCCAGCGGGGCGTTGGTCAGCGCCAGCGGGCCACCGCCCGTGGGCGGGGTGACGGTGACGGTGACCGCCGCGCCGCCAGTGTTTTGCACCAGCAGGTAGGTGTTGGGGCCGGCGGGGAACGTGTCGCCCGATCCGCCGCTTGCCACCAGGCCGGTGGTGAGGCTGCCGCCGCCGGTACGGCTGGCCACAACCGGGGTTAGTGCTGCCATGGTTGCTCCTTCAGGTTGGTGCCAACACCAGGTCGGCCTGTACTTGGAACAGGTACGGCTCCGAGGCGTCCGCAGGCTGCGGCACGTATACCGGGCCGGCCAGATTGTCGTGCACCAGCACGGTCATGCCATCCCCGGCAGGCTGGGGGCAGCCGGTCAGCAGCTCCACCGCCGCCGCGATGCCGGCCGCCGCCCGTTCGGCGGCCACCTCGTCACCGGAGTACACGTCCCATTGCATGCGCGCCTGGGTGACTATGCCGTCCTCGGCCACCAGGCCGCCGCCGCCGGCGATGCGTGATACCAGCGCCCACGGCCCTGACGCGGGGGACCGGGGCGGCGGCTGAAGAAAGCACCCGTTCTCCAACGGGTTACCCAACCCGACCAGCCCCGGCTGGTTGTTGGTCCACTCGCACACCGCCAACTCCACCGCGCTAGCCAAAGCGGAACACCTTGCCTCTCAGCCCCAGCACGGTGCGCTCCACAAAGTGCGCGCCCTTGGTGCCGGGGTGGTGGACCAGGGGGCCGAAGACCTGCCCGGTGGCCCGGTTGCGCAACGGCCAGGGGCCGGTGGAGCGGATGATGTGCGGCGGCGTGCCGTTGTTCACCCACTTGCCGTAGCTGGCGGTAGGGCCGATCAGGTACCCGCCGCCGCGCTCCAACGGCAACGGGATGGGCTGGATGACGACGCTGTTGCGCAGGTACCCGCTGGGCCGCAACGGCAGGTCCCCGGCGTACCGGGCACGCGCAACAGCAGGCCCCTTGGGCAATGCCAGGCCCCGCCCGAACGCGCCAGGCACCTGGTAGGTGGTGCCCTTGCTGTACCCGGGGGTCACGGGGTAGGCGTACACGGGGTAGACCGGCGACACCGGAATGAGCGCCTTCATGTCCGCCGCCGCCAGGCCAGCCAGCAACCGCAGCGCCGTGCGTGGCTCGCCTTCATACCAGGCGTGCAGTGCCGCGTCACGCCACACCACCCTGGTTACCGCCATCCCGCAAACCCCCTCACAGCAGCAGCTCATCCCCCCACGTCACCGGGTCCGGCGCTGCCCACTGCGGGTACAGCTCCGGGCCGCCGCCCTGCTCGTTACGCAACGCCGCCAGCACCTGGGCAAGCGCGGCGTTGGCCCGGCTGTCCAGGGTGCTGGCCACGTTGATATTGGCCGTCCGCTCGGGGTAGGCCATCTCGATATCTGCGGCGGCCCGCCACGCCGCCGCGTCACGGGCGGCCGCCTCAATCTCACCGGCCAACTGCCCCACGGTGGGCAGTTGCCCGGTGGCCGCCAGCACCCACGCCACCGCGTTATCCACAAACCCCTGCGCCTGCTCGGCGGTGGGCTCGGTGTCTTCAGTGAACTGGCCCAGTAGCTGGGTGCTGCCAGGCGCGGCCCTGCTACGGGTGCGGGTCGGGATCTTCTCCGCGACCTCACCCGTAGTAGGTGCCCACGCCTCAGCCACTACTTGTCGGCCTTGCCTGCCGCGCCGCTACGCGAGGTGCCGCCGCCCCGAGGGCCAGACGTGGAGGGTGACGGCGCGGCTGGGGTAGGGGTTTCGCCGCCCTCACCCTCCTTGGCCGCTGCCTCCTCGGCCTGCACATCCACCCGCTGCGGCCCCGGCGGGCCGCCCGGCGGGTCAGCCGCCACGGCCGCCCGCTCGGCGGTGGACATGGGGAACGCCTCGATCAGGTCGTGGCTGGCCAGGTGTGCAAGCTGCTCCTCCCGCACGTCCAGCGGCAGCACGCCACCCCGGTGCAGGCCGATGATCCGCATGCCCTCCGTGGTGGCCGTCTTGACAGTCACGTACGGGGCGCACACCCGCCACCAGTACTCGCCGTCCTGCATGTCGGCGGGCTTCCAGGCGGCCCGCTTCTCCTTGGTGTCCGCCACAGCGGCACCCCTTCCCTTTGTCTCAGGGCTGCCCGGGGCAGCCAGTGCGCTGGTGCTGGCTGCTGCGGTCAGGCGGTCAGGATCTCGCAGGCCGACCCGGGCTCCTGCACGATCGGCACCGTCTTGCGGCGCCCCTGCAAGTCCCAGGCGTCGTTGCCGTCGAGGCGGATGCTCTTGATCTGCACCGCGAGCTGATCCATGGCGTACCCGGGGGCGTTGTCCATCTCGTCGGCCATGCCACCGAGCTGGGTGGAGTCGAGCACGTAGGGGTGCGCGGCCACCGACGAAGGCGACACCACGATGATCAGCCCCGCGATGATCTCCAGCGTGCCGGTGTAGATCGGGTTGCTGGTGGTCTCACGGCGCAGCGCGTTGGTGATGGCCGTGTCGGACATCATGTAGGCGTAGTGGCTGTCGTCCACCAAGATGGTGTCCGGGTGGTAGCCCAGGTTCTTGCCGTACACGTGCGCCTTGGCCAGCAGGATGTCCTGGAAGATCGTCCGCGTGGCCGCGTTCGACCAAACGGCCGTGGCGGTGGTGGTGTCGGTAACCGCCGACGCGATGGCCGACATGGCCTGACCGTCCACCTGCTGGATGATCGAGTTGACGACCTTGCGCATGTTGCGGTCCACCGTCTGGCCCGCATAGACGTTGCGGGCCACCTCCTCATCGGTGAGCCGCACCTTCTGGCCCCACTTGGACACGCTGGCGATGCCTGCGGTGCCGGTGGGCAGGTTGGCGAACGGGTACTCCGCACCCGGCCCCACCGCTTCCACGGTGCGGTCAGTAACGAAGGGCTCCGACAGCTCGTACAGCGCAGCGCCGCCGCTGGTGCGGAAACGCTGGGTGAGCAGTTGGTCCGCGACGAACCGGAGGTCGGTGTAGTCGCGCAGCCGCCGCCTGATCTGGGTAGGCGACTGCAAGAACCGGGAGATGGTTTCCAGGTCACCGCTCAGTGTCGGTGGGGGAGCCGGGTAGCTACCTGGCATGGCTTGCTTCCTTTCCTGCGGTGGGCCACCAGCGGCCCCCTGCTTGTGGGGCCGGCGTCAGACGCCGACGAACCGGGCCTTGACGGTGCCCCCGGCGTTGCCGGTGCCACCCTGGACGCAGATGCCGATGAGGGTGCCGGCGGCTGCCACGGTGGCCAGCGTGCCGGTGTCTACCTGCCCCGCCGCGCCGGCGGCGGGGATGACCGGGTTGCCTGCGGCGATGACGACGGTGTTCTTGATGACCACCTCGTGCACGTTGCCTGGCATCGGCCACACGGTGACCCGCCCGCCGGATACGGCGTCGTGCTCGGCCACGCCGATGGGCCGCAGGGCGCCCGCGCTGGGGCCTACCGTGCCGTTGCCCGTGGAGTCGAGCACCTGGCCGCCTGTGATGGTTGCCGACGCCGTTTGGGTGAACGGCTTGTCCTGGTTAACCGGTGTGTAGTCGCCCACGGCGGGGCTCCCTTCCGTTGCGTGGCCTGTGGGCGGCCACCAGGTGCTACCTGGCGGCCATCCACCTGACCTTGGTGTTGTCGGACGCCGTGGTCAGTGCCACGCCGAGGATGGCCCGGGTGCCCACCACATCCGCTGCCGTGGGGGTGGAGACCGCGCCGAGGGTGCGCACCTGCCGGCTGGCGTTGGTGGCCGTGACAACCTGGTCGCCAGCGGTCACCGTGCCGTCCGCGACGGACTCATGGACGGGGCCGAAGCACCACACGCTGATCCGCGCGCCGCTGTTCTGATCGGACTGCGCGATGCCGACCACCTTGACGCTGGGGGTGGCGCCGGGGGTGATGGGGGCCACGGTGCCGCTGCCGGTGACCTCCAGCACAGCGCCGCCCACGCACGAGGCGGACAGGGTGAGGGTGATGCACTCGCCCTCTACCGCTACCGGTGTGTAGTCAGGCACGGGGCATCAGCCCTGCTGCCCGTCACGGCTGAAGATCGCCGTGCGGGTGTACTCGGGCGGGAACAGCCGGGCGTAATCCTCCTCCTCGGCCGCTGCGGTGGGGCCGCCAGCCTGGCCGATGTCCTGGGTTGGGATCACGCCAGGCTGGAGGCCGGCGAGCACCAGTTCGGTGCCCTCGGGGTCAGCGTCGTAGACACGCTGCCAATGCGCCACCCGGGCCGCGCTGAACTTCCCGGCCTGCACCGCGCTGGCAATGGCCGAATCCCGGCGGGCCATCAACTGCTCTCGGCGGGCTTCCTCGCCCTTGCGGATGCGCGCCTGGGTGTCCTCCCACACGTCGGCGTCCACCACCTTGACGCCCGCTGGCAGCACGGTGCGCGCCCCAGCCGCCACCGGCTCCTTGTCCGCCTCGGCGGCCGGTGCCGCCTCGGCCGCCTTGGCGGCCATGGCCATGATGTGCTCGGCGGTGATTTCCTCGTCCTCGGCCAGCCCGAGCGCTGCGCGGATCTGGGCCTTCTGTGCGTCGCTGAGTTCCACGTCAGCGGCTCCCTTCCTACTTGGCCCCGCACTTGCGTGGGCGTGGTCGTGGACGCCATCACCCGCGTGGGTGTGGCTGTGGTCGTGGGTCTCGTCGCCGCCCTGGCTGCCCATGGCCGTGTGCTCGTGGCTGTGGGTGCCGGTGTAGGCCCCGTGGCTGCCAGCGTCCACCTCGTCAGCGCTGGCGGCGGCACCCGGGCCGCTGTAATCCGGGGGCTCTTGCCCCGCCGCGCGCAGGTGCTTGGCCATGTGGTTATACGCCTTGCGGGCGTCAGCCTCGCTGACACCCTTCAGGCCGCCGTGGGCGCCGTTGATGGCCCCGATGCCAGCCGAGCAGCCGTCAGGGTTGGCTGCGCCCACGCTGTGGCTGGTGGCGTCCACGTCGTGGTGCGGCAGCTTGCTGTCTGACTTGGTGGCAGCGGGCAGCGCGAACATGGCCTTGATAGCCGAGGCGCTGGGGTCAGCGCCCATGTTGGCTATCTGGGTGGACGCCGACCAGGTGGCCTGCACCGGCACCGGCAAATCCAGGCCAGCCCGGCTGCTGTCAGCGGTGGCGAACGCCACCAGCGTGCCGTGCCGCGCCTGGGCCATGGCCTTGATGTCCTCGTACACCACCTCCACCGGCACGGCCTCAGCGAAGGTGACGGCGCCGCCCTTGATCGAGAACGGCACCCGGTACACCTTGCCCTCGGCGTCATCGCACACGATCAGTTGCGGTGGGTCCATCTGGACCTCGGTGATCCACCGCGACATCGGGGCGGTGCTGTAGTACGCCTGCCGCACGTCATCCACGGTGACGGCTGCGGCTGCGCTGGTGGGGTCGGGCATTGCTCCTCCAGGTGCTGTCTGCCAGGTGGCCGCCGCCGTACCGGCAGCCGCCGCCACCCCGTACAGGGCGGCCACGTCCTCAATGCCGCGCAGCACCCCCACCCCCGGCGGTGAGATGCCCAGGAGCGCCAGGCCGGTAATTACGAAGGGGTGCAGGTGCCCGATCTGGCATTGGAAGCCCCACGCGCCCTCTATCGACCGCTGGGGGTAGGCGGACTCCGCGATCACCGCCAGCCACCCGGGCATGCCCGCCAGGTCGCCGGTGATCTTGCTGCCCTCGGCGGCCAGGGCCAGGTTGCGCACCCGGCCGATGGCGGGCTGCCCGTCGCCGTTGAAACGCTTGTCGGTGTGGCCCAGCTTGATCACTGGGGCACCCACGGCCGGGCATTGCGCCGCATCCACCGCATCCGCCAGATCCTGGGTGGTGAACGTCGCCGGGCCGGTGGACAGATCCCATTCGCCAGCGGCCACCAGGTCCACGTTGGGCAGCGTGACCAGCGCGGGGACGGTCACCTGCTGCGCGGTTGTCATCAACCCCCACCGCCCCAAAAGCCCACGACGGTGCCACGGCAGCGCATGCCGCCCTCGCAGAACAGGTAGCCGCCGTTGGGGTAGGCGTCCTGCGCCTCGGCCAGGCTGGTGAACTCAAGGCCGTCTTCGTCCTGGCATGGCTTGCACGTGTTGTCGTCTTCGATTTCGCTGGCCAGGTAGGTGGCGTTAGCCGGGCCGGCCAGGAATGCGGCCATGCGGCCCATGTTCTGCGCGGCGGTAAGCGCGGCACCAAGCTGGTCCGCCACTGGGTTCTCACTCAGTAGCGCCAGCCACCCCGCCAGGTCGTCGGCCGCATCCACCGCCTGCTGCGCTGGCGTCTTCGGCTCAGGGTGCTGCGCCGGGGGGCTTGCCGCGCGGACTTGCTGAAGGACACGGACCCCGGCGGCCTGGGCCAGCCTGGCCGCGATCAGTTGCGCCCGCGCGCTGGCCACTTTCTGCAACCGGGCCACCTGGATGGTCACCTGGTCCATGGGGATGGTGACGCCTTGGTGGGCGGCCTCGGTAGCCACCCGTAGCGCGCCCAGGTCGGCGGTCTGCTTCATCGCTGCGTAGATGACCGACTGGCCGTCGCTGGTGGGCACGCTCAGGCTGCCCAGCTTGCCCATCTGCCCGGCCTCGACAGCGGCCACCACCTGCTCCACCAGTTCCGCGCGCTGCGCCGACACCACCGGCCGGTACGCCACCACCAGCGCCTCACGGGCCAACAGCCACTCCTGCTGGTGCCCCGCCGGGTCAAACCCTGCGGCCACCTCACGCGGGGTTAGCTGCCGGTGGAATTGACCGGGCGGCGCCGCCGCCAGCGCACGGCCACGCCGCCCGGTGCGCGCACCGCGCCCACGGCGGGTAGCGGCCTGCTTGGTACCCGGGGCTGGCGGGCCGGCCGGCCCCGGGGGCTTGGCGGTGCCTGGCGCTGGCGCGGGCTGCACCAGCGGCGCTGGCGCGGGCAGCCCTTGCCCGGTGCCGGGCACTGGGCCGGCTGGCTCACCTGGCGCGGGTATGCCACGGCTCATCGGCTCCCACGGTGTCTCCCGCTCAGGCAGCTTCCACGTGTCCCTGATCCAGCGGTCCAGCGCCGGGTCCGGCACCAGCGCACCAGCCTGGGTGAGGCGCCACAGCGCCTCGGCGGTGACCTCGTAGTTGGAGCCGATGTCGCCGCATACGATGCGCGGCGCGGGCTCGTCCTCGCCCCAGTTCTGATCCACCAGGTCCGTGACGATGCCGGGCATGCCATCCTGGCCGCTGGTGGCGGTGTCGGCCAGGTCGTCGGCCTCGGCTTGAAGGCTGAGCAGGAACAGGTCTAGGAAACTCTCGCCCAGTGCCCTGCTGCCGTGCTCGGATTGGCCTAGCTCGATCAGCCCGGCCAGCGCCATCTTGGCTATAGATGCGTCCAGGTACTTCAAGAACGCCAGGGCGTCGGGCACGGTGCCGGTCAGCCCGGCCAGCTTGAAGGCGTACCCCTGCGGCAGCCCCACCCCCGACTGGTCCCCCACCCGCATAGCGGAGGCCAGTTGCTGCGCCTGGGCTACCTGGTTGGCGCTGCCTCCCGCCGGGGCCTCCACGGTGGGCACGCCCATGCCGAAACGGCGGATGGCGGTGGCGTGCACCCGCTGGGTCTCGTGCTTGAGCAGCCACGCGCCGAACGCGGGGCGCAGCATGCTGATGCCCGCCCAGTTGGCGCCTTCCTGCTGGTGGACGTACCACACCAGCCGGTTGGCGGGGATTGGCTCAATCTGGGTGGTCTGCACGATGTGGTTGATCGTGGAGTCCGGGTTGAGCATGATCTGCGCCAGCGTCCACGGCATCCGCGCACCCAGATGGTCCAGGTGCACCCCGCCGGGCTCGGGCCGGTCGATGCGGTACCGCAGCTCAAACGGCATGTGCCCGTACACCAGCCGGTGGTAGGCCGCGTCCCGCAGGTGCCGCCGCCAGTTGATCCCGCGCCGCCGCGCCGGCCCGGGGTGCGGGTCGTCGCCCAAGATGGGCAGGCCGAGGTCATCGGCGCAGTGCTGCGCCACCTCATCGCTGCACCCCTCGGGGTCCAGCCACCACTGCGCCCGCAAGATCGGCAGCAGGTAGGAGTACAGCACCGCGCGGATCTGGGTGTCTTGCCGCATCCGCCCGTAGGTGATCACCGACTGCGGCCAGATCAGGTCGGCGGTGGTCTCCCACCAGTCGGTCAGCAGCCCCTGGCCGAAGGTGCCCCAGTACAGGTCGGTGTTGCCAATGTCACGGGTGGGGGGGCTGCCCGGCAGCCCGTTGTGGATGTTTGTGGCGGCGCGGAAGGTGCCTGCGGGCTGAAGCGCTGCCACCATGGCCTTGCCGGGTTCCCCTCAGATGTGCCGGTCAGCGGCCAGCCGCCCGAGGGGCGGTTCCATGGTGGCCTTATGGCGGGCAGCATACACTCCCGTGCCCGCTGGCGGGGGGCAGGTTGCTGCTGGGCGCGGCGCAGGCAACGGCCCCGCCCGGCGGCATGGGGGACCTGAGGGCGGGGCCGTCACCGGGGGCCGGCAAGGACGGGGCGGCCTTGCCGTGCACAACCGTGCCTGTGTGCCCGGGGCGCCGCCGGGGCACAGTCCGCTTGGGCAGCCATACCGTGCCTGCCGTGTGGCGGGCACCCCGGGCCTTGGGCCACCAGCTAATCACAGCCGGTGGCGGTGGTCTACCGGCCTTGCTCGGTGTACAGGCCCGGCGGGGTGCGCCTGCTGCCATCCCACTGGGCGGGGCTGAAGATCAGGGGCGGGGCGCTGGGGTCTTCAGTGTCGCGCACCAGCCACCACTCGTCGTACGGGTCTTGGGCGACTTCCACACGGTGGCCGCTGCCGCTAAGACGGTAGGGTGACGGCCGCCACTGCGGCTGATCCATTAGTCCCCCCTGATGGGCCGGCGTGGTGATACATGTCGGTCCCGATGATCAGGCCAATAACCAGCACCAGCCCGCCTGCGGCGGCGGCAGCCAGCTTGGCCAGGTTCTTGATGCCCATACCAGGTCACCTCCACGGCCAGCGTAACTAGCCCAGCGGGGTATTCATCAAGTCCAGCTCGTGGCTTCCGTTGCCGGTGGCCGCGCGGTGTGCCGCCATTATCGCCTGCTCCGCAGCGCTGGGCCTTGGCGTGGCGGGGGGCTGGCGGCGCTGCGGCGACACCCACTCATGTGAGCGCACCCGGGCGGCGTAGCTGAAGGTATCCACCTGGTCATCGTTGGTACCCCGGGGGAACGCTGCCAGCTCATCCAGCCACTCATCCAGCCACACCCCGCCCAGGCAGTTGCCGCACGGGCACCCGGCGGTCTCGGCGGGGAACCACACCTTGCCCGCCTGGCATTGCCCCGCCGCCGGCTCGGCGCGGGTCACCTTGTCGGTGTCCGCGACCAGCGGCACCACCGGCACGCCGGCGTCCCGGGCATCTTGCACCACGGTGGTGGACCACCACGACTGCTCCACATACAAGATGTCGAAGCCCCACCGGTTGGCCAGGCTCTCCACCATGCCGAAATGGTCGTGGTCGGCTATGCGGTTGCGCCACCGGTCCAGCAGCACCAGCACGCCCTCCACGGTGATGGCCCACACCGCCACCACGGTAAAGTCCGCCCCGGTCTTGGTGCTAGCGGCCACGTCCATGGTGGCGAACCGCCACGTATCAGCCATGGTGACAATGCGGCCCTCGCACTCGATGCGCTGCCGCCCGTCGTTCCACGGGGTAGTTGGCCGCCAGTAGCGGAAGGTGGGCCGGCGGAAGAAGTTGCCCTCGGCGGCGGTGGGGGTCTGCTGGTAAACCCCCGCGAATACGTACTGGCTCATGCCCGCTTGGAGGTTGTGGAAGTATCCCGGTTCGCGGCCCCGCACACTGGGCAGCTCTTGCCCGGGTGCGCGGCCCAGCGGGTCACTATCCCCCGCGATGGCGGGGATTACCAGTTGCCGCCACCGCAGCGGCCCGGGGCGGGAGAAGATCCTGCCCGCCAGGTCGTCCTCGTGCCACCGGGTTTGGATCAGCACCACGCGCGCGCCGGGGGCCAGCCGGGTCAGCGCCACCGATTCCCACCAGTCCCAGGCCGCGTTGCGCAGCTTCTCACTCTCAGCGGCGGCCCGGTCTTTCACCGGGTCATCCACGATCAGCACATCCACCGGCCTGCCGGTAAGAGCGCCGCCGATGCCGACGCAGTACACGCCGCCGCCGGCCGGGGTTTCCCACCGGGAGGCGGCCATGCTGTCGCGGCGCACGTCAATGTGCAGCTTGGCGCAGCCGCCGTCACACACCTGCCCGGCCTTGGCCACCCCGCAGGTTTCCTGCCGGATGTCCTGCTTGATGTCGCGGCCCCACCGGGTGGCCAGGTCCATCTCGTAGGACACAATGGCCACCCGCAGCGCCGGGTTGTGATCCAGCAGCCACTCCACGAACCGGCGGGACACCCGCTGGGACTTGCCTTCCTGGGGTGGCATGAACACCGCCAGGGCGTTCTCCGGGGAGTCCTCGGCCATCAGCCCCACCAGCGCCTCATCCACCAGTTTCAGCGCGGGGCTGTCACCGGTAGTGATGTCCAGTGCTTGCGCCAAGGCACCGGGCGTTGGGTACCGGCGGGGCTGGGTCTCCCACTGCCGTGCCGCCCACTCCTGCCACGGCACCACCGCCGACCGCATGGTCATGTGCCGCTGCGGCCCGTGCCATCGTCATCCACTACGCCACGAAACGACGTGCGCCGGTCAAGGCCAGTGGCTACCTCGGTGATCATGTACGGGTCGTTACCCGGGCCGTGCAGCGGGGCGTAGGGCTTGACCACGTGTTCGCTGCCGGGGCTGTCATGGATGGTGAAGAACTCCATGGCCTCGTGCTGCTCGACCAGTAGGCACTGTTGGAACAGCCACCACTGCCACGAGCGGTGGTTGTAGCTGGCCGGGGGCACCTGCATGTAATGCGCTACCCGCATGCGCTGGTGCGGCGGGTAGCTGTTGACGGTGGTGACGGTGATTACCAGGGTGAGGCCGGCGCTGCCCTGCCCCCGGTCGGTTTCCACCAGCTTGAAGGCCCAGCCGTCGCGGTAGCTTAGCCGCTCCACCAGGTAGGCCAGTGCCACCGGGTACGGCGCCTCTTGGTGCATGGTGCCGCTGTCTTTCATGCCGCCTGCCCCCTGGTGTCACCGATCCGCACCCGGCCCGCTGGCAACACCAGCAGTTCGGGTGCCGCGTGCAGCCGGGCGTAGCACATGTACTCCCCATCCGGCCAGGTGTTCACATCGCGTAGCACCGCCAGTTCCTTGGCAGCCCCCGGCACCGGGGCACGCCACGAGGCTGTCACCCAGTTGGCCGTGGCCGGGCTGCTGTCTTGCGGCACCAGCGCCAACTCCGCTGTCAGCAACGTGGGGTCAGCCACCGGGGCGGTGATGGGCACGTAGATGTAGGGCGTGGCGCCCGTGACGATGTACACCTTGCGCTCCTACCTGTGCGGCGGTGTGGCCGACCACGGCGAGTGGGGTCCACCGGCAGCATAACCAGCGGCGTGCGGCGGCGATGCTGACCACGGCGAGTGGGGTGCGCCGGCGGCGATGCCCTCAAGAAGGTCCACCGCGCTTATGACCAGCGCATCGGCGGTCAGCGCCCAGACGGCGGCCAAGGTGGCCGGTGCCCGCTGGGCGCCTGGCGCGGCCAGGGTAGCCAGGGCGGCCAGCAGCGCCGTGGCTGCCTCACGTGCCACTGGGGCAGGCAGCGCAGCGGCGGCGGCCAAAACCGCGCCAGCGCCCTGGGTGGCCACCACCAGGCCCATGCTGGTGGTGCCCACCAGGCTGGCCGCCCCGGGGGCGGACGCGGCGGCGGTCACCGCCGTGGCCGCCGCCAAGGTGGCAATAGCCTGCTGCACCGCCGCATCCGTCACCGTCATGGTGGCGGTGAGAGTGGCGGTGGCCAACTGCCGCGCAACCGTGGACACCGAGGCGGCGGCGGCCAGGGTAGCCACGGCCTGCTGCACCGCCACGTCGGTGACCACACCGGCCATGGCCAGGGTGGCGGGGGCTTGCTGCACCGCGCCGGGTGCGGCCACGCTTCCCCCGGCGGCCAAGGTGGCCGGGGCGTCCTGCACGGCCGAGTCGGACACCGTGGTCAAGGCGGTGAGGGTGGCGGGCGCCAGCTCGGCCGCCGTGTCACTGATCGACGTGTCCGCCAGCAGGGTTGCCGGGGCCAGCACGATCGAAACCGGCGCGATGATCGACGTGTCGGATGCGAGCGTGGCCATGCCCTGCTGCGTGCCGACCTGCACCGGGGCCGATGGCGTCGGCGTCGGCCACGGGGTGAAGGCAGGCCCACCGGGCATCCCCGGCAATCCCATACCGGCCAGCGGCAACGCCGCTCGGTAATCCGGCGGTGGCGGTTGTGGCACCACCAGCGGAGACAACGTGACCAGCACACACGTCCATGTGCCAGCCGCGCCCAAAGTGGCGCCTACAGTAACGGGTAGCGTGTCCGGTGCGATACGGTCAGCCACCGTCAAGAACGGCCCCGGCCCTTGCGTGGGGCCTTGCGTGACACCACCAGTCCACCCGGTCGGTGCCCCGCCGCTAGTGCCATCGGCGATGCCGGCCAGCACCCACTCCCCGGAGGTGAACAGTTGCTGGGTGGGGCCAGCGCCCGGGGCGGTGCCCGAGCCCAGGTCTGCTGCCGCTATCTGATCGACGGCCAGCACCCCGGACATGCCGGGGCAGCCACGCACCACCACATTCTTGACTGTCGCGGTACCCGCATAGGTGACGGTGATCTGCCCGGTGCCGCTGACCATCGGCTGCACATTCAGCGCCACCCACACGCCCAGGTTGGGTGCGCGGTTGGTGTCCAGGTATACCGGCTGGTACACGTTGCCCGCGCTGTCGCTTACCCCCAGCGGGGCGGTGGCACCGCTGTTGGAGGAGACGTAGGCGACCAGGGCGTCATGCTGCGCCACGTCATGGCTTAGGGTCAGCGCGAAAGTGGATGAGCCGGCGGCCTGCGAGCCCAGCGCGGCGGTGTAGGCCACCGGGCCGGGTGGTGATACCTGCGGCGGCCACGGTGCGAATGCTTGGCCGCCAGGCATCGCGGGTGCCCCGGGCACCCACCCCGGCACCTGCTGCTGGGGAATGCCTGAGGCGGCAAGGGCCGGCGCCGGGCGGACAGCGACGGTGAAGCCCATCATGTTGAGGCTTGTGACGTTGCTGCCGGTAGCCGTCGCCGTCTTCGTGCCAGTTGCCCCAGCGGTGCCAAGCGCCAGCGAAGCGGCCTCCACCGCCGCCTCAGACACCGCCGCGACACCCGTCCCAGCGTCGGCCTGCTCGGTCTCGCTGGCGTCCGCGGTGAAGCTGGTCAAGACCCCGGAGGTGAGGTTCCTGATCGCGTGGAAGGTGAGCAGCAGGCAGTTGTCGGTGACCGGCGTTATCGACGGCGCCCGCACCGATGGCGCCGTGACCCCCGTGTTGTCATCGGTCGTGGGGGTGGCATCTTCAGGTGTGGTGTTGTCCGCACCTTGCACCGCAACCATGGCGGCAGCGAACCGGCCCGACGTGAAGCTGAATACCGGGTCGGTGTCCCCAGCTTGCATCACCCGGCGGTACCCAGCCGCGTGGCCACTGGTAGGCGTACCGCCGACCGCAGAGACGAACTGCGGAACAACCGCCGTCCAACCGCCGGGCGTCGTGATCGAACCGGTTGCGGCCGTCAACTCACAGCCGATGTAGATAACATCGCCGGGCTGCCACCCGGACGGCAGCACTAGCCCGGATGTGGACGCCTCGGTGGCCGCGCTGGCGTAAGTGGAGGCGCTGCGAATGCCGACCACCGTTCACCGCCCTTCCCGGTCAGGGGCCAGGGCGGCTACCCGATCAGTTCAGCGGTCAAGTGCTCGCAGATCAGCGTCACGCCGCCGGTCACAGCGGCCCAGGTGCAGCCGACCATCAGGTTCTGCTGGAGGGTCGAGTTGAACGCCAGGATGCGGCCCGCGTGGGTGCCAGGCAGCGCGTAGGGCGCCTGAAACTGGGTGAGCGACGCTGGCATACGGATCTTGCCCCGCCCCTGGATCGACCCGGCTGTAGCCGACGCGGGGGTGGACAGTGCCCGTATCTCGCCCTCATAGTCCAGTTCCCATGGGGCGTTGGTCAGCGACACCACCGAGGTAATCGCCGCTGAGATCGCCAGGACCAGTGCAGAGCCAATGGCCGTGGCCGGCGCGCCGAGGTACAGGCCGAGCTGCACGTTGTTGCCGGTGGTGCCGGTGGTCAGGTTGCCGTGCGCGTGGACGCGCAGCCGCATCCCCTTCTCCCACACCGGGGGGATCTGCGGGGGCTCCGTGCCGGGCGTGACATCGACCAGCGCAGCGGTAGTGGCAGACGCACCATCGGCGATCCCGAGGGCCGGCCCAACCGGGTAGGTCCAGCGAACAGCCATGCTCAGCTCCCCTGGCAGGAGATCGCGTCCAGCGCGACCTGGAAGGTGTTGCCGTTGGCGACCACCACGGGGGCGCCATTCCAGTTGCCGTACATGGTGCGGATCGGCGAACCCGCGCCGTCGTTGACATCCAGCGACTGGATGGACCAGTTGCCGCCTGACCCATTGGTCCACGACAGCACGGCGGTGTGCGGGCATGTGGTGACTGAGGGGCTGGCGGTGGTGGCGGTGGTGAAGAACGGCGCTGTCGAGGTTTGCCCGCCGGCGGTGTACCCCGAGCCGGTTATCTCGGTGCCCGCCGCGCTGGCGCTGGCGGCGGTGGAGTCGAGGCGGATGCGGAACCCGGTGGTCAAAGCGGCCGGGGCGGTGGAGGTGGTGAGGTACGTCATCACCTTCTGCGCCTGCGTCTGATCCAAGGCCGCGCCCAGCAGCACCCTGGCCCACAGCAGCAGCGCGGCCGTAACGAGCAGCAGGCGCCTCATGTGGTCACCGGCCGCAGCACCGCCGTGCCCACCCCGGCGGTGATGATCACCGGGTGGCACACGTTGCACCCGGGAATGTCCTTGTGGCAGTGCCCACCCGGGCATTCGTCGGGTGGTTCCATGGCCTGCGCCACGGCCAGCATCTGGTGCAGCCCCTGATCGGCCCAGGTGTCGCGCGGCCCGTGGTCGGCCTCAGCGTGGGCCACCATGGCCGCGTAGTGCGCCTTGTTCGACTGGTGCAGCAGGCACCCGCCCGGGTCGGGGCAATCCATGGGGTGATCCTGCGCGCACACGGCGGCGGCCTCGTGGTCATGGTCCACCTGGCAGCACCCCGCCTCGGGCGGGCAGGCCAGGTTACTGGTGAGGCTGTTCATCTGGCACCGCTCGTGGTGCTCGCCCGCTTCCACCGCGTTGTGCCCCACTAGGTGGCAGGCGCACGCCACGACTGCGGACATGCCCGACTGCGGACAGGTCACGGTGTACATGGGCGGATCGTATCGCCTGGGCCGCCGGCGGGGTGGCTAGCCCCGCCGGCATTCGCCAAGACAGGCGCAGCACCACCAGGGTAACCGCACCAGCCCACATTGCCCCGCTCGCGCGGCCCTGCGCGGCGCTGTCAGCCATTCACCCCCGCCACCGTGCCCATGTGTGGGTACACGCGGCCAGGCCGTTAGGCGCCCGCACAGCGGTACACCAAACGGTTACCGGCACCAGGCGGCCCCCGGCAGATACCAAGCGGCCCGCACCGGGGGCTGGTGCGGGCCGCTACGCGGGCTTTGGGGGGCTGCTACATGGGCGGGCCGTACCCCAGCGCCTCAATCATGCGCTCGCGGTCCTCGTCGGGGTCCCAGTGGTTCTCCGCTGCGCGCAGCCAAGCGTTCTCGGCCCAGATCTCGGCGGCCTGCTGGGCGGCGGCTTCGCGGCCGTCCAGGTAACCGCCCCTAGCCTCGGTGTAGCATGCCCGCACCATGTCAGCAGCGGGGTGGGTGCCCTGGCATGAGCCGCAGCGGATGGCGTGGGGCCGGGGGGCCTGGGTGGTGGTGGTCTGGGTCATTTCGTGCTCCTCTCCAACCCCGACAATACGGCACACCAGTGTACCGGCGCAAGGGGTTGCGGGAGGTTCAGCTCACCCCACGGCGGGCACGAGGATCAGCACGGTGCGGCCCACCCTCACCTGGTCCCCCCTGGCCAGCCGCTGCGGCCCGTAGGAACGCTGGAAGCTGCCGTTGAGGTAGGTGCCGTTGGTGGAGCCCATGTCTTCCACCACCCACCCGGCGCCGGCTGGGCTGAATTGGGCGTGGCGGGTGGAGGCGTATTCGTCTTCCACCACCAGGTCACAACCCGACCCGGGGCGGCCCACGGTAAAGGCTTCGGTGAACACGCGCGCCTGGCCACCGATCTGCACCACCAGCGCGCCCATCAGCCGCCATCCTTCCAGCACGGCGTATCGCACCGGCCGCGCCGCCACGCCCCGCACATGTACCCCGCACACGCTGGCAGCCGCTGCTGGCGTGGCTCCGTGGGCCGCCCGGCCGCCTCCCACCGCCGCAAGGCTTCAGCCCTGGCCGCTGCCACCAGCCCATCCACCTCAGCCTGCCGCGCCGCCTCAGCCGCACGGCCCCGCGCCGGGTCATACCTCACCGGATCAGGCATGCCCTGCCGCCCCTCACCCGGCATCACCGTGGCCAGCAGCCCCTGATGCCGGTACACGCTGTACGGCTGGGCGGCGTTGGGGGCGCTGCCCGCGCTGTTGCGCCGCACCGCCCCCGGGTCGCCGCCGCCGTCGTTCACTGGGCCGCGTGCCTGCCGCCGACGATGCCCCGCCGTGGGCCGCTCAGCGCGGGCAGGTCTTCCTCGTCGTAGTGGTGCACCTGCGGCTGCCCGGTCAGGGCATCGTCGGCGGCCAGAAACGGCGCCACGGCCTCACGGGCCAAGGCGCCCATGTCCACCGTGGTGGTGTCCGCCTCAGCCGGGTGCACCGGGTAATCACCGGAGGACAGCGCCCACGCCGGCTGTTGCGGCGGCATCACCCGCCCGTACGTCACCCCCGGCTCCTCCTCGGGCTGCGCCACCCAGTGCCCGTTGCCGCCGTTGCGCCACTCCGCGCGGGCCATGCTGTGTGTCGTTGTGGTGGCGGGTTTGCGCACCACCACCGACGCGGATACCAGGCCGCCGCGCACGATCCGCGTTTTGCGCCACCACCCCCAATACCAGTGCCCGCGCTTGGCCGGTGGCACCTCCACCACCGCCAGCACATACTGATACCCGTCATCACCAGCGGCCATCGCAGTATCGGCTAGGCCGCGCAGCCCATCGGTGGTTATGTACCCGTCGCGGCCCTCAGGTTCCACGAACAGCTCTTGGCCCAGGTTCACGGCCGGTCCTCCTCAACTGTCGGCATCGGTGGCATCCGCATTGGTGGCACCGCCGGCGGCGGCGGCCCGGTCCACCGCCACACGTACGGCCTGCGTTGCGCTAGCTCCGGGGTTGCCTTGATCTTGGCTACCAGCCCCGCGCGGGCCAGGCGGCCAAGGCTTCCATACACCTGGCTGTAGCTGTACCCGTGGTAGCAGCCGTCGTGCGGGTAACCCTGGCATGGCCCCCACACCGCCAAGAACACGTTGGCGGTGGTCAGCGGCTGCCCCGCGCCCCGCACGGTAGCGGCCACCTGGTCATCCAGCGCCACCAGATACGGCGCGCGTGCCCTAGCCATAGTTGCCCCCCCCTGGGGGCAACCACTGCATGATGCTGCTGCCGGGGGCATGCCTGTGAGAACACGTGTCAAGCGACTGCCCGGTTAGCTGGCACACTCCCTCTGCCTTGCAGGCGTTCACGTGTGCCCGCCACCGTAGCTGGGCTTCCCGGTCGGGCGGGTCGTTAGTTGCCGCCTCCAGGTCAGCTAGCGCTTGGCGCAGCGCTGGTGGGTCCATTAGCCCCATCCCCTTGGCGGCTCACTACCGGGCGTGCCGCTGTGCGCCGACAGGTGTAGCCACGGCCGCGTGCAGGTGCGCCACCGGCCCATGCGGTAATCCTCGGCGCTGGCGACGAACACCATGCCGCAGCGCGGCCACCACCGCATCAGCCCCACCCCACCTGATCCTGCCACGCCGACCACACCAGCCTGGTCATGCTGCGCTTGGGGTCGGGCAGGTCATCCACCGGCCCCAGGTCAATCCACCCCGGGTGCCGCGAATCGTCAGGCGTACCCACCGGCCCAGCCAGCAGGTGCCCCCGGCACATCTGCCCCCGCAGCGCGATATACGCCCCCGGCAGCGCGTGGTCACCCGGCGGCACCATGTACGGCGGCGCGGCAGCAGCCCACGCCTCAGCCGGTATCCGTAGCTCAGCCAGCTTGCACATGCCGCGCCTTCCGCGCCTCGGCCATCAGCGCCACAGCCTTGCCCTCGGTAACCGGGGTGCCGTCCAACGTCCACTCATCCGGGGCGGTCTGCCATAGTGCCACGGCCTCCAGGCCATCCACCACGGTAACCGTGGGCCGGTAGAAGCCCAGCCGGCGGCCATCAGGCAGCAGCACGCTAAACCGCATCGCCCACCGCCAACTCGCCGCGCGCCACTTCCTCCCCCGCGTCCAGCAGCACCCACTGGCCGCCGGTCAGCCCCGGCGTCACCTCGCACTCCACCTGCCGGTACGTCAGCCCCTGCTGCGCGGCCTCAACTTCCAATGTCGCGGCGGGCACCACGGATGGCTCGGGGCTACGCAACCGCAGCGCCGCCAGCCCAGCATGGGTGCACCGCAACACCAGCCTGCCCGGCCCTGGCAGGTACCGGTGCTTACGGATAGCCGAGGCCAGCTCCACCATGCCATCGGGCACGGGCGGGGGGCGCCATACCGGCACGGCGGTGCCACGGTTCGCCGGGTGGCCCTGGCCACGGTCGATGCTCACCGCCGAAACCCCTTGGCCAGATACAGCATCAGCCACACGTATGCCACCAGGCCACCCAACACGAACGCGACCGCCACTAGCGCCCAGCCCCACCACGGCATCGTCTTCACCCGCCCTGCCTCAGCGACAGCCACGCCTGCCACACCGCCCAGCCCATGGCCGCCAGTACCAGCACCAGCAGCACACCGGCCAGTAGGGCCAGCCACCCAAGGCCGGTGGCCAGCGCCCAGAACAGCGCCACAGCCAGCACGGCTATGGCGGTAAACCACACCCACACCGGCATCAGCCACCACCGCCCAGTGGGCTCCACGCCACCGCATCGGCGTGGCCGATGGGCCGCCATTCCACGCTGCTGGCGGCCACGGTGTACGGGCAGCCCTCCCCATCCCAGCCGTGGCACACCCACCCGGCATCGCCGCCGCCAACGAGTGCTGGCCGTGGGCTCATCTGCCCGTGCGCCGGGCAACGCGGCAACGGCGCCGCGTACATAACCGCCGGGCCTGCCGCCACCACCTTGCGCGGGCAGGTGACGCATTGCCACTGGCCCGCCACGCCGCACGTGCCGCAGTCCTGGGCGCTCACCGCCGCCTCCCCAGGTACCGCCAAGGCCCCACAATGTCATCGCCTTGGAGGGTGATCGCGCCGGTTGGCACCACGGTGGGCGGCGGCTCACCAGTGTCCACCACGCGGATAGGCACCATGCCGTCACCGGTCACGCCCTCCCACGTGGTGCGGCCCATGGTGCCGCCAAGCGACCGCCACCCGCCCATCAGCCACGGCCGCCCCACCGCATCCACCAGCTCAGACTTAGGCACGATACGATCCCGGGCCGGGGGTATCGGGCCGCCGTGATCGTTGCACCACAGCGCCGCCCACACCGCCTGCGTGTACCCGGCGTTGTGCGGCTCCCACCCGTGCTTGGCCTCCACATGCCAGGCCAGCGTCTGGATGTCTACGCCCCACATGACCGCCACGGCGGTAACGTACGGCGGGGGGTCCTCGATGCCGGCGATGGCGCGCTGCCGCCACGCCTCCTCACACACTGCCAGCACCCACGGGAACGCCCACGGCAGGCGCGGCCACCCGGTCACGTTTGCCCCCCCAAAGACCCGGCCACCTGGCCTGCCAGCCCAGCGGCGGTGGCCGCCAAGTCCACGGTGAAGACTGGTGCGCCGTTGCCGTTGCCGTGCCACTCCACCCGGCCGTCACCGTGGACCACGATGGTGGCATACCCGGCGCCCCGCAGCAGCACCGTGAAGGCATCCGTGGCGTCCAGCGGCAGCGGCTGTGGCACCTCCACCTGAGCCTTCACATGTGCCACCCGTAGCCAATGCCCCGGCCCGCGCCCGGCGGCAACTCCTCATCAACGATCACCACGCCCGGGTGAGGCCCCCGCGCCAGCCCAACAGGCAGATACGCGGTGGCGTTCCACGCGGCCCTTCGCGCCTGGGCATCCTTGCGGCGCAGCACCCGCGCACCGCGCCTGATCCTCTCCCGCACCAACGGCGTCAGCCTGCCCCGCGCGAAGTTATAACCGGCGGTGCGCTGCCGGTCGTCCTCGTGTAGCCGGCGCAGCCCGTGGTGGCCGTGCCTGCGCCGCCGCCGGTCGATGCGCCCGATGCCCCTGCCGCTCACTGCCGCCTCCCCCCCGCGTCCACCCGGTACACCTGCACACCAGTGATCAGCCCGTCACGCACCACCAGCAGCTTGCCCTCCGCAGCCGCCACCGCATCCGACAGGGTGTGCACCCCATCGAACCCCAGCACCAGCGTGACCTCCACGTTGGTGCGCTCCAGCCTGCCGCCCCGACCATCAGGTGACAGCCGGTCGTACCGCACATCAAGGCCGCTCACGATTGCCACCGGGCCTGGCACGCCGGGGAGCACGGTGTGCCGTCAGCATGAACCACACGGCGACTGGGCGGCTCAGCCGAGGTCTTATGCACCCAGGTCACCGGCCCGCCTGTCAGCATCATCTGCGACCTGCCGATGATCATTGTTAGCGTGTTAGCCAGCGCCACCGCCTCACGGCTGGCACCGGGCGGCAGCGAGATGAACGGCGGCCCACTACCCGGTGGGTGATGCAGGACAACGCTGGGCATAGCCCGCCCGGTGGCCGCCGCGCGTAGCTCACGGTCCTGCCGCCGCCCCACCCGCAGCAACCATGCCGCCACCAAGCTGTTAGACACCAACCCCGCATACGTGACCCAGCACAGCGCACCAAACCACGCCGGCACCACCCCATACCCCGGCCACAGCACGTACGACAACACCACCAAGGCGGCCAGTGTGATTCCGCACTGCCCTGCCATCCGCGCACATCCGCCCATATCCCACTGCTCCTCTCCGTTGGGTTTGCCCACCACAATAACGCGCGGCCCCGCCACCAGGCGGTACACCTGACGACGGGGCCGCGCCGTGTTGTCAGCAGCCCGTATGGAATGCCGGGTAGACCACCGTGCGCCCCGCGTCGTCCGCACACCATGGCCTGGCCAGCGGCGTGGCAGGAGTGAATAGGAACGCCTGCACCTGGGTGCCCTTGTGGATGGTGAAGCTGGTGGTGCCGTCGAATACCAGGTTCCACTCCATGCCCGGCGGTGGTTGGCGCAGCCCGCCGCAGAACACCCCGGGCCGGTTAGCATCACCTGCCGTCCACAGCACGTGCCGGCAGCCCGGGGCCAGGGTATGGCGGTGGTGGTGGGTGGCGACTGGTGTCCCCCAGGCAGGCGCCACGCCGCCCACCACCAGCATGGCCACCAGGGTGGTTGTGCCCGCCGCGAGGATGGCCTTGAAGCATCCGCGTAGCCAACGCATGATCATGTTGCTGCTCCCCTCCTTACGCCCGGCCACGGGTAGCCGGGGGGTTTACTTGGCGGCCCGGTAGCTGGTAGCGGATCACCAGGCACGGCACCGGGCACACGTAGTACCTGCCGCGCGCCGTGTCGCGGTACAGCCCCACCCACCAATCCGCCCGGTCCACGTACACGCTGGTGCGGGCCAGGTGCGCGATGGCTGAGCACACGGCCGCCCGGTAGGCGCGGCGGATCACGTGTCCTCATCTGGCCGTGCCACGGCGGTCTCCAGCCGCTCCAAGCTCGCCTCCAGCGCCTGCGCGTCGTCGGTGGCCAAGTAGTCGGCGTCGATGGCGGCCAGCACCCGGCGCAAGTCGGCGGCCTGCACTAGCACCCAGTCAGCCATCACGGTCACCTGGCATGCGCAGCCCCACCAGGCCCACCGGGCGGCCCTGCCACCGGCCCGTAGCCGTCGTGTGCCCGTATAGGGCGCGGTTGCGGGCCGCGTAGTGCCACGCCCAGCCCTGGTGGGTGTACACGCTGCCGTACACCGACACGCTGGCAGCCCACGCTATCGCGTGCTCTGGCAGGCCCAGCGCCTGGGCGCGTTCGTGGGCGTGCAGGTGCCGCACCACCCCGGCCTTCACCGGGTCTCCTTCGCGATCTGGTCGGCTTCGGCGGCCATACGGTCCAGCACCGCCCGCAAGAACGCCGGCCAGTCCCCGGCAGCCAGGGCGGGCTCGTCGTAGGTGGCGAGGCTGCCTGCGCGCAGCACCCTGGCCCACAGCGCGGGGGTCACCCGAGGTCCGCCAGGCTAGTGGCCGCCGGGAACGGGCACTCAGGCTCCAGCAACCGGTGCGTGGCCTCCAAAACACGGGCCACCAGGTCAGGTGGCAGATCACCGGGGCAGTGCTCCATCGCGGCGGCGAACTGGGCCACCCGCCCCGGGTCGCAGGCCACCCAGTGCAGCAGGCACCCGGCGGTGGCCATGGCCTCGGCGTAGGTGGGGTTAAGCAGTTTGCCCTCGTCCATGGGTACGGGGTGGCTCATCCCTGCCCACCCCAGTCGACCGCTTCGGCCAGCATGTCCGTGCAGGACAGCAGCAGGTCACGCGCGTTGCCGTCAGCCGGCGCCGCGTTGCGGTGCGCTGCCAGCCACCACCGCATCAGCCCTCACCCCGCCACGCCAGCACGTCGCCCAGCACGTGCACCGCATGCCCCAGGGCGCTGGCTGCCGCCTCCTCTGCCGTGGCGCTATCCCAGGAACCTGCGGGTGCATGCTTCAACTGGTCCGCCTGGTCGGCCAGCACCCGCAGCGCGGCCTCCAGCACCAGCCGCGACACCCACTCGCCCGGCTGCCCCGCGTTGGGCGGCGGCGGCCCCTCGCACTGTTCCAAGCCCTCCACCTCCGTGAGCCAGTACGCGCGCTCGGTCTCGCTGGCGGGAACATGTATCAGCGGCTGGCCGCACCTGGCGCACCGGGTACAGTCCACCGCTGGCATGGGCACGTGGCTGTCCCACCGTGCCGTCAGCACGGTGGGCGGGTCGTCGGCCACCAGGCTGGCCACGCCCATCAGGTCCAGTGTCCGCTCCAACTGGCCCGCAGCGGCCACCCACGCATCCACCCGGCCGTCAAGGCGGTGCGCCCCAGCGGGCGGCTGGTCTAGCGCCATGGCCTGCTGGGCGCCCTCTTGCGCCTGCTGCTGCCAGTTGGCCACCAGCGCCCGCAGGTACAGCCCCGGCGGCGGGGCGGTAGGTATCCGCATCGGCGGGTACGGCCCATCCGCGCGGAAGTCGGTCATGGCCGCCACCACCAGCTTGCCGGTGTTGAGGTCCAGGTCCAGCACGTCGCCGGTCTTGGCGTCCTCAGCCAGCACGAACCGGGCCATGGCATGCCCCGGCGGTGGTTCCTGCGCGGGCCGCTTCATCGGCGCGGGCACGTACGGCCGCTCGTTCACAGCACGTCACCTGCCGCCCGCACGGCCGTGGCCGCGCCCAGCGCAGCGGCCCGGGTGGCTTCCCAGTGCATGCCCAGGTACGTCACCCCACCGGGCCGGTAAGCGTCCAGGGCCAGGGACTTGGCCAGCGCCTGGAAGGCGCCCAGCGTTTCCCAGGAGGCGTCGTCGCCGGGGTCGCCCCAATGCGGCGGGCCGGCCAGGTCGGCTTCGGCCAGCTCGGCCTCCACCTGGGCGCGCATAACAGCGCGGGTCAAACCGGGCAGCCCGGCTATGGTCTCGATCCACGCGGGCACGGCCTTGGCCAAGGCTTCGGCCAGGGCGGCCTGCCCGCCTGCGGTGTCAGTCAAGTGCTGGGTCATCGTCGTGCTCCTCTCCTGCCGCCCGCTTGGTGCGCAACGGCTCTACAACGTCGGCTAGCTGGTTAGCTGCCCGGTACCAGGCGGTGGCGGCGCCCCGGCGGCGTGCTATCTCCAGCTTGGCGCTGGGCCGCAACTCGCCTGCCTTGACCTGCTCGGCGTCGGCGGTGCGCCGCCACTCGGCCACCAGCTCCTCGTACATGTTGGTCTCGTACAGCAGCGGTCTATCTTCGGTGCCACTGCGGGGGGGGCTGGGAGCTGGGTCAGGCAGCGAAGGGTGCTGCCATGGGCGCGGCGGCGGGCCGTTGCCTAGCAAGATGGTTAGCTGCTCTCCAGCGGCAGCGGCGTGCATGGCCACGCCACTTATCACGGCACCGCCGCGTGTGTGAATGCTGGCGGGGTAGCCGGCGAAGGCCAGGTTGTCAGCACTGCCCGAGGTGCACAACGCTGGGCCGCCGTCTGGGACAGCCCATCCGATGATGGCGTTCAGTTGCGCCGGGGTGAGGTACGCGGCGCTGCCCCACAGCGCGGCCACTACTGCTCGCCCGGCTGGCGACTCCTCAGCCATGCCAGACCAGGCGGCTGCCGCCGCCAGCGTGGGGGGGATGCTGCCGCCTCGGAATCCCGGCATGGTGCCAGCGCCCAGGATGCGGTCAGCCTCGGCGCGGTTCGTGTCCGGTATGTGGCCGTTGCCGTCGCGCAGGTGGCCCAGCGGGTCCGCTTGGCCAACGGGTATGTGGGTGCCGCCGGCAGCGGCCAGGGTGTCCCGGCGGGCTACCTCCTGCACCAGCATGTCGCCCACCTCGGTGATGGTGCGGGCCTGCCACGTTTGGGGGAAGATGCCCAGGGCGTCAGCTACGGCCTTGAGCGCGGAGAGTGCCTGGTCCAGCGGTTCCGCGCCCGCGTCTTGCGCGGCTGCCCTGGCAATGGCACCAACCGGGCCTGCTGCTGGCCCCGCGTGCACCATTGCCGTGCCGCCGCCGCCGCTGGTAGTGGCCATGCCGCTGCTGCCCTGGCCACCCAGCCCGGTGTGCAAGCTGTACTTATCCGGGGGCTCGGCGGGGGTCATGTGTGCCATGTCGTGCTCCTCTCCTGGTGCACCAGTGTACGGGTCGCCACCCACACCGGGCTGGCACGTGCCCTTGTGGCCTTCCAGCGGGCGGCGGCAGGAACACACGGGCACCGTGCTGTCCGCCGGGCGTCGTTCCGGGTACAGGTGGTAACGCACCACGGGCGGCAGCCGGTCAGCCGGCACCGTGGCGGCTATCTCGTCAGGGATCGTGGCAAGCGCGTTGCCCGGCCGCCGTTCGCTGGGGCCTTCCACCCACTCCCACCGGCTGCGGCTGCTGCTGTGTATCCACGCTGGCACGGGTAGCCCCCTCGCCTAGGTCGCCCTGGTACTGGCCGCAGCGCAGGCACAACCGCCAGCGGCGCGGCCTCCACTCGTGGCACCGGCACCCGCACGGGTCACCGGTAGCCATGCCCGTTCACCTTGCCGGGCCAATCACGCGGGTGCGGGTCACCCTCGGCCTTGCCGGCCCAGTCGTGGCCGAACTTGCCGCCGCACCAGCAACCACCCGTGTGCAGCACCGGGCCAACCCCAGCGGCGGTGAACAGCGGCCCACGGTAGTGCTTGGCCCGGCGGGACTGCTCGGCCGCAGCCGCCGCCTTGGCGCGCTTGCTGGCTTCCATCGTGTCACCCCTCCGTTTACCGCCCCGGCCCGTGGCCAGGCCATCCCTTGATCGTTCTTACCGGTGCCCACCGGCTGGCAACCGGGCCGCCGGCTGCGGTCCTCCGCTTAGGCAGCCACCAGTTGCCGCAGCACCTTGGGCATCTCCACTCGCGCCAGCTCCCACTGCTGCGGGGTCAGCGCCAGCCGCTGCAACCCCGCCTGGAAAGCGCGGAACGCCTGCATGCCTTGGGCCTGCTGCAACGCCAAAGCGGCCTGGTCCACCTCGGCGCGCAACGCTATCTCACACACCGTGGCCAGCATCTTGTGCGCCCGCTCATGCCACTGCACCCAGGTGTGCAGGCCAGCGCCATGTACCCGCGTGGTGCCGGGGAACTCGCCGCCCGCGTCCACCGTCTCCCGCACCAGCCCCCACACCATGCTGCCCTGCTCCAACCCGGCCACCATCTCATCCAGCCACCCGGTAAGCCCCGCCCAGTACCTGACCTGGTTGAGCAGCGCGTCAGCCGGGTGCACATCCGGTAGCTCCCGGCCCCCAGGCAATGGCCCCGCCACCCGCTCGGCCTGCTCAGCCACCACAGCCGCCAGGTGCTTAATGTCGCCGTTGCTACCGGGGTGCATACGGCACGTGTTGGTACCGCGCCGCGCCTGCCCGTGGCACTGTCCCCGGCCCTTGGACCGCTGCCCCGTGCACTCCCACCTGCTGTGATCCTCACACCAGCGTGCCCCCCAGTGATCGTGTGGGCCGTGGCCAGCACGCATGGGCTGCTCAGCATGTACAGGCACGAGCGCGGCGGCGGGTCTGGTGAGGCCGAGGGTGGTGGCGAGGCGGGCTAGGTCGCGGGTGAGGGTGCGGTGGGGGGCTGCTGCGGGGTTGGGGGCTACGTGGCCGCCTGCGTCGATGAAGGCGCCTGCTTGGTCGAGGAGGGTGGTTGCTTGGTCGAGGTTGTGGGCGGTGCGGACGTAGGCGCGGAGGTGGCGGGGGTCTACGGTGTCGATGCCGAGGGCTGCGAGGCGGGTGGTGGTGTCGGTCCAGATGGCGTGTTGGGCTGGGGGCAGGTCGTGGGGTGGTGGTGGTAGGGGCATGGG
>Ga0207646_10001125_pt1 | contig 34124 bp, 33 predicted proteins | sample KBSK5502metaG_FD_184343 | JGI IMG/M metagenome (GOLD analysis project Ga0207646, IMG submission 184343) | Corn, switchgrass and miscanthus rhizosphere microbial communities from Kellogg Biological Station, Michigan, USA - KBS K5-50-2 metaG... | ecosystem: Host-associated > Plants > Roots >... | reverse complement strand
CGCCCGTGGTCGTCGAACCACTTGCAGCGCTCCTCGAGCTCCACCTCGATGTCACGGATCGCCAGCTCGAGCTTGCGGCGGGGCGTGATGTAGTGGCTGGCCGGGAAGATCTTGACCTCGTCGCGGTTGCGCAGGATCTCGCCGGTGACCCCGTCCAGCTCCTGGATGCGCTCGATCTCGTCACCGAAGAACTCGATCCGAAAGACCTTCTCCTCGCTGGCGGGCACGATGTCGACCACATCGCCCCGCACCCGGAAGCGGAGGCGTCCGAGGTCGTAGTCGTTGCGCTCGTAGAGCATCTCGGTGAGCTTGCGGAGCAGGATCTCGCGGCGGATCGACTGGCCCGCCACCAGCTCGACCGACTCGCCCATGTAGTCCTCGACCGAGCCGATGCCGTAGATGCAGCTGACGCTGGCCACCACGATCACGTCGCGCCGTGTCATCAGCGCGGTGGTGGCGCTGTGGCGCATGCGGTCGATCTCCTCGTTCCGGCTGGAGTCCTTCTCGATGTAGGTGTCGGAGCGCGCGATGTAGGCCTCGGGCTGGTAGTAGTCGTAGTAGCTGACGAAGTACTCGACCGCGTTGTTCGGGAAGAGCCGCCTGAACTCCGCGCAGAGCTGAGCTGCCAGGGTCTTGTTGGGGCTCATGATCAGCGTCGGGCGCGCCAGCTCCTGGATCACCCAGCCCATGACGTTGGTCTTGCCGGACCCGGTCACACCCATCAGGACCTGCTCGTTGAGGCCCTGGTGGAAGCCGTCCAGCAGCTGCTCGATGGCTTGGGGCTGGTCGCCCTTGGGTTCGAAGGGCGCCTGGAGGTCGAAGCGGGAGGGCATGGGCCCTAAGATTCTACGGCGAACGCCCGTTCGTTAAACCGCCGTGACCAGGAAGTTGTCGAACTCTCCCGGCCCCTCGCCGACCACCCCCGCGCGGCCGCTCGGGAAAGCGCTGGAGGCGGCCTGGATGCCGGCGGGCTGGAGCGCACCGGACGGGTCGCTGACCGTGCACGAGAGCTGCGTGCCGACCGCGCTGAAGCTCAGCGCATAGAACTTGTTGGGGTCGAACTGCCAGCTCACGTTGCTGCCGATCTGGGTCCAGTTCGAGCCGCTGACCTCCCACATGGTCAGGAACCCGCCGTGGTCGAGGCCGCAGGCGTAAAAATTGCCGCCGCTGTAGCGGGTGACCAGCCGGGCGTGGCCGGTCGTGGACGCGGCCTTGACGCTGGCGCTGACCTTGATGTTGGTCCAGGTGGTGCTGCCCGCCGTGGCGATGGCCCAGTTGGCGTCCGGCGTGTACAGGACGTGGCTGCCGTCCTGGACGATCTGCCAGTTCCCCGACACCAGGTTCCAGTTGGGCACCGAGGTCCCGATCGGGTCCTCCTCGAAGTTGTCCTTGAAGAGGTAGGACGGCGCTGGGGTTGGCGTCGGCGTCGGGACCGGGGTGGGAGTAGGAGTCGGGATCGGCGTAGGAGTCCGTGTTGGGACGGGCGTCGGCTTCGGCGTCGGTGTGGGTTCCGCCGTGCGCACGGGAGTCGGCGTCGGCGTGGGCTCACCGGTGGGCGTCGCGGACGGGCGCGCGCTGGGGCTGACAGCCGCCACCGGGTGCGGCGCGGGCGCCAGCCCCTTGTGGAACGGGAGCCAGGCCTGACCCTTGGCACTGGGCAGCCAGTCCAGGCCCTGGCCCGCGAAGGGAAGCCACCTCGCGTTGCCGCCGGTCAGCCAGACCAGAGTCCCGGGGCCGCGCCCCAACACGAAGAAGAGGACGAGGAGCGCGAGGAGCAGCGCGGCCGTGGCTGACTGCATGCGGCGGCGTGGCACGCCGGCCATCTGGCTTTGCAAGCTCCCTCCTCAACACGGGCAACGCCGAGGTCCTTGCCTAGCTTGCGAGATCCAGCTGCAGGAAACGCCCCTCCCGCCGGCGCCGGCCCGGGGTCCAGGCCACCGGCCGTCTGAACATCGGTCCCGCGAAGGCGAAGGAGTGGTACTCGCCGTTCTCGCCGCAGGGGTCCACGCCGAGCTCGGCGATCTCCCTGGCGAACGCCTCATCGACCACGCGCCCGAGCCAGCTCTCCTCCAGCCGCTCGAGGTCGACGCAGGTGACCACGGCCCGCCCCCCGCCGGCCACGAACTCGTCCAGGAGCACGGCCGGGGCCTCACCCCACAGCGGCTCCACATGCTCGAGCCCGGCAGCAATCACCCGCTCCTCGTACCAGGCCCGGACGTCGGCCAGATGGATGTCGCCCAGGACCACGCCGGCGCAGCCCTCGGCGCGCAGCTGCCCGAGCAGCTCGACCAGCCGCGCCTCCATCTGCGGCCAGCTGGTGCCCGCCGCGATCAGCCGCGGCACTCCGGTGGCCGCGGCCTGCCGACGGATCAGCCCGATCCGGGTGGCGTGGAAGCGGACCCGCCGGCTGGAGGCCTCGTAGAAGGTGACCAGCGTCCGCACGTCGAGGCCCGCGCGCCGGGCGCGGTCGAGCGCCAGCGCAGAGTCCTTGCCGCCCGACCAGAGCAGCGCGTACGGACTGCTAGGGGAGCTCGAGGATCAGCGCCTCCACGTAGCTGCCGGCCGGGTAGCCCTCGGCGCCGGGCGGGATGCGCACCAGGGCGTGGGCTCCGGCCAGCGACATCAGCCGCGACGACGACTGGGAACCGGTCGAGGTGGCGACCAGGTCTGGCCCCTCGCGATGCAGGGTGACGCGCTGGTACTCGGTGCGGTCGCCGGTAGCCAGCGCGTCATAGGCGAGGCGCACCGGCAGCTGCGGTCGCTGGAGTGCGCTGCACCCCTGGAGCTTCCGCAGCGCCGGTCGCACGAAGACTTCGAAGGTGACCAGCGAGCTGACCGGGAACCCCGGCAGGCCGAAGGCCAGCTTTCCGTCCGGCAGCGTGGCGAAGGTGAAGGGCTTGCCGGGACGCAGCTTGACGCGGCCGACGTGGACCTCGCCCAGTGATTCCAGCAGCGGCTTGACCAGGTCGTGGGTGCCGACCGAGACGCCGCCCGAGGTGACCAGCGCGTCGCAGCGCTGGATCGCGCCCACGACCAGCTCGCGCAGCGGCTGGGGCTGGTCCGGCGCGATGCCCAGCAGCTCCACCTCGGCGCCCGTCTCGCGCACCGCCGCCAGCAGCGCCCAGCGGTTGGAATCGGTGATCTGGCCGGGGCCCGGCTCGCGCCCCACCTCGACCAGCTCGTCGCCGGTGGACATCAGGCCGACGCGCGGCCGCCGGTGGACCGAGAGGCGGTCGATTCCCAGCGCCGCCACCAGGCCGAGCTCGGCGGACCCCAGTGGCTGGCCGCGACGAAGCACGACGTCGCCGCGCTCCAGGTCGGCGCCGGGGGCGTGGAAGTTGCGGCCCTTCTGGTAGCCCGCCGGAACCACCACATGGTCGCCCTGCTGGTCGACGTCTTCGACCATCACCACCGAGTCGGCGCCCTCGGGCAGGACTCCGCCGGTCAGGATGCGGGCGGCCGAGCCGGCTTCCAGGCGACCGCTGAAAGGGCGCCCGGCGGCCGACTCCCCCACCACCCGCAGGCGCCCGCCGCCGTCGGCGGAGCGGATCGCGTAACCGTCTACGGCGCTGGCCGGGAAGGCCGGCAGCCGGCGCTCGGCGACCACGTCGGCGGCGGCCACCCGGCCGGGCGCCTGCGCCAGCGAGACCTCCTCGGCCGGGAGCACCGGGGTGCGCTCCAGCACGAGCGCGGCCGCCTCCTCGGCGGCCAGCATCGGATACGTGGACGCCCTCAAGCCAGGCCGACCTGCCCGCGAGCAGTCAGCGGATCTTCGGCGCCCATGCGGCCCGTCTCCGGCGTCAGCTTCTGCGCTCCTCGATCACGCAGCACAGGCTGCGCTCCCTCCGGTGCTCGGCGCTTCCTTGGATCCAAGCCACCTGGCCACCGAATCTCTCGCCGCCCGCTCGCGGTCACGCCGGCACCACCTCAAAGGTGAAGCGCGCCCGGACCCTTTCCAGGGCGGCCACCACGGGAGCCGCCAGGAGCAGGACCATGACCACATTGCCGCCGGCGCGGAAGCTGTCGTAGGCGAGCGACGTGACCAGGTAGAAGCGCCCGAAGTGGAGCAGCGAGGTGGCGGTCGACATCCCCGGCTCCCAGCCGAGCTCGCCGGCGCCGCGATAGGCGCCCACCCAGACCTGGATGTCGGTGAGCGCGCCGAACGCGAAGCCGGTGACGGCTCCCGCCAGGCCGAGCAGGAGCACGTCCCGCCAGCCGAAGCTCGGCGACCGCCACCGGCCGGCCACGCCGGCGACCACCCCCACCCAGCCGGCGGCGAACATCTGGTAGGGGACCCACGGCCCCGCCCCGCCCGTGGCCAGCGCCGACACCAGGAGGGCGAAGCTGCCGCACAGGAACCCGTACGAAGGCCCGAACACGTAGCCCGCGCACAGGACCAGGAAGAAGAAGGGGCTGAAGCCCGCGATCCCGATCACGACGGCCAGCCGCAGGCCGGCGTCGACCGCGGCCAGCGCCGCCAGCAGCGCCAGGCCCCGGGAGTCGAGGCGCCGGGTGCCGATCTCGACCAGCCCCAGCGCCAGGAGGCAGCCGACGGCCAGCGCAAACGCCGGCGCCTCGGCCGGGGTTGCCGCGAAGAACGGCCAGAAGAAGAGCGCCAGGCCGGGCAACGAGATGAGAACCAGCTTCATGCCGGCAGCTCCGCGGGCACGGCCTCCAAGGTAACCGCGGCGAGCCCGCGCGGCCTGCCGGCTTCGACCACCCGGCCCTCCTCCACTCGCAGGACGCGGTCGGCGACCGCGGCCACCAGAGCGGCGTCGTGGGTGGCCAGGACAACCGCGGTGCCCTGGTCGCGGAGGTCCGCGACCAGGCCGGCCAGTGACCGCCGCGCGGCTTCGTCCATCCCGCGCGTCGGCTCGTCGAGCAGGGCGATCGCCGGCCTGCCCGCGAGCACGGCCGCCAGCGCCGCACGCTGGCGCTCGCCACTGGAGAGGTCGCGCGGGTAGCGGCCGGCCACGGCCGCCAGCCCCAGCCGCTCGAGGATGGGTCGGGCGTCGGGCGGCTCGCCGGCGCGGCGCAGCGTCAGCTCGACCTCGTCCCGGACCGTGGGCCGGTGCAGGAGCGCGGCCGGGTCCTGGGGCAGGTAGGCGATCCGGCCCGGACGCCTGTCGACCGCGCCCGAGCGCGGAGGCAGAAGGCCGGCCAAGCAGCGCAGCAGCGTCGTCTTGCCGCCGCCGTTGGGCCCCATCAGCGCCACCACCTCTCCCGCGCCGCCGGAGGCGTCGACCTCCGCCAGCACCGGCTCGAGCCCGGGGCCGGCGGTCACCCCGCGCAGGTTCCAGGCTTCGAGGGCCGGCCGCCTCGGGGCCGGCGGCCGCACGGCCACGCGCCGGGCGGAGGCGGCGGTGACGCGGCCGCCCGCGACCGCCAGGGTGCGGCCGGCCACCCGCAGCAGCCCCTCCAGGCGGTGCTCGGCGATCACCACGGCGGTCCCCGCCGCCGCCAGGGCCCGGCAGGCGTCGAGCACCAGCTCGACCCCACCCGGGTCGAGCTGCGAGGTCGGCTCGTCGAGGGCCAGGATGTCGGGCTCCAGGACCAGCGCGGCCGCTACCGCCACCCGCTGCCTCTCGCCCCCCGAGAGCGCCGCCATGCGGCGCCCGAGCAGGTGCGCGGCGCCCGCCCGAATGAGCGCGGCTTCGACGCGCGCCGGCATCGCGGCCGCGGGTACGGCGGTGCTCTCGAGCCCGAAAGCCACCTCGCGTTCCACCGTTGCGTACACCGTCTGCCGCTCGGGGTCCTGGAAGACGAAGCCCACGTGCCGGGCCAGCCTGCGCGTGGGAGTGCGCAGCACGTCCAGCCCGGAGACCGTGGCCGCGCCCCCGATGCGCCCGCCGTGGAAGTGCGGGACCAGGCCGTTGAGCACGCGCAGCAGCGTCGACTTGCCCCCGCCGGAGGGGCCGGCAAGCAGCGTCAGCCCCGGGCCGATGGGCAGGGTGACGCGGTCCAGCGCCCGCGCCTGGGCGCCCGCGCCCGGGTACCAGTAGCTGAGGCGCTCTAGCGAGGCGAGCGCCACAGCCAGGCCGGAAGGAAGAGCGGCAGGCAGGCGGCCACGCCCAGCGGCGCCAGCGCGGGTGGGCGGAGGAATGGATAGGGGTACCAGTCGGCTGCCTGGCCGAGCACGCGCGCCAGCACCAGCAGCACCGCCGAGAGCCCGGCGGCGCCCAGCAGCAGCAGGTCGGTCTGCGTGAGGGTTGGCGGGCTGTAGCGCGTCCGCGGACCCGAGCCGAACCCGCGCGCCTCCATGGCCTCGGCCAGCTGAATCGAGTCCTCGATCGCGGTGAGCACCGCCGGCACCACGACCTCGGCCCAGGACGCGGGGCCGCGCGGGCGCCAGCCCCGCATCCGCTGGGCTTCGGAGATGGCCGTGAAGCTCCGGGCCAGCCCCGGCACCAGGTTGAGCGAGGCCGCGACCGCCGCCCCGGTGCGGGCCAGCGGCCCCGGCAGGGCGTCCACGACCTGGTGGGGCTCGAGCAGCAGTGAAAGCGGGGCCACCGCCAGCACCGCGCCCGCGACGGCGAGGCCGGAGGCGAGGCCGAACACCAGCGCCTCCAGGGTCCAGGGCCCGCCGATCAGCACCCAGCCGTCCGGCAGCGCGAACAGCGCGTCCGCCCCCAGGTGGCTGAAGGCGAAGTTGAGGACCACGGCGCTGAGCACGGCCAGGGCCACCCCGATGAGCAGCCGGCGAGTGCGCCGCCAGCCGGCGCCGGCCAGCACCGCACCTAGGGCGGCCGCCAGCACCAGCGCGCGGTAGCCGGGGTTGGTGGTGAGCAGGACTCCGAGCAGGCAGGCGGCGGACCAGGCCGCCACCGCCCGCCCGTTCATGGCTTGGGCGCCGCCGGGGTCGGCGCGGGCGAAGCCGTCACCGGGGTGTAGCGCCAGCCCATGGCGTCGCCGGCCTTGAGGTTGATGGCCGTGTAGCCGGTCTGGGCGCCCGTCCAGGTGCCGCCCGCGCTTTCGGTGAACAGCCCCCAGTAGGGCTGGTCCTTGGGGAAGCACTCCGAGAACTGCGCGGGCTCGTTGTCGATCTGGCAGACGCCCTTCCCGAAACTGAAGGTCTGCGTCTGGAACTCGACGCCGCTCTGCTTCATGAGGTCCTCGCCGTTGAGCTGGTCGCCGTCGAAGCCGACGCACTTCTGCAGGCTGTGGCCGTCCAGGTGGGTGACCACGAGGTAGGCCTTGTGGGCGGCCTTGGCGTTGACGCAGGTGGTGGTGGCCGCGGCCGGCGGCGAGGTCGTCGTGGTGCTGCCGCAGCCCGCTACCAGGAAGGCGATGACGAGGAGATGTGCGCGCATCTCGGTCCTCCGGCGGCTGAGATCCCGGCCGCGCCGGGAGGCCTCGCCGCTCGGAGGCCCCCCTCCGTTGCGCGCGGACGGGGAACGTCCCCTCGGGCAGGTCTCCTGGCTCGCGGATCAGGCGCCGGCGGCCGCCTTCCCGGGACTTACGTGTCCCAGTGGCTCAGTGGCCGCCCGCTACCGCTCACAGTTGCGCGACAGCGCGGGATTCGCACCCGCTTCCCTTCGCCCGGGAGGGCACTTCGAATGGTAGCCCGACGCGCAAGAGCGCGCGTTTGTATACAGGCGCCCGGCCGAGACCCGGGTGAGCCCGACTCGTGTATACAAAAGGCGGTGGCCGAGCTCTCGGTTGTGTGCGGCGCCACCGGGGGACTCGGCCCCGCCGTGGTCGAGGCATTGAAGCCCCTCGGTGACGTGGTGCCGGTCGACCGCGACGACGCCGACCTCACGGACCCGGATGCCGTCGACGCCTTCTTCGAGCGCCTGGACGCGCGCGGCCAGGTGCGCCGGCTGGTCAACGTCACCGGCGGCTTCCGCGGCGGCTCGGTGCTCGAATCCTCGACCGACGACGTGCGCTTCATGCTCCGGCTGAACCTGGAGACCGCCTGGTGGACGTGCCGTGCCGCCGGCGGGCGGATGGCCTCGGCGGGGGGCGGCAGCATCGTCAACGTGGGATCCCGGGCGGCGCTGGTGCGCGAGGGCGGCGCCGCCGCCTATGCGGTGGCCAAGGCGGCCGTCCTGAAGCTGACGGAGGTGATGGCCGACGAGCTCAAGACCTCTGGCGTCAGGGTCAACGCCGTGGTTCCGGCCGTGATCGACACCCCGGCCAACCGCCAGTGGATGAGCGAGGGCGACCTGGCGCGGGCGGTGGCGCCGGAGGACATCGCCGCCGTGATCGCCTGGCTCTGCTCGGACGCCGCGCGGGCGGTCACCGGCGCGGCCATCCCGGTCTACGGGAAGTTCTAGACCGAGTTACTCGTAGCGGAGGGCGCGCATGGGGTCCAGGCGCGCCGCCCGCAGCGCGGGGGCCAGGCCGCTGACCAGGCTGAGGCCGATCGCGAGCAGGAAGGCGATCAGCCCGATCCGGGGCGAGACCACGAAGAGCTGGTCCCCCGCCACCCGGTTGCCCAGGGAGGCGAGCACGCCGGCCAAGCCGGCCCCCGCCGCGCCGGAGGCGGCGCCGATCACGGCGGCCTCGGCCACGAAGACCAGCGTCACGTCCTGGTAGCGCGCGCCCAGGGCCTTGAGCACGCCGATCTCGCGGGTGCGGTCGAGCACGGACATGAACATCGTGTTGACGATCGCGAACCCGCACACGGCCAGCGTGAGCGCGGCCAGGAAGCCGGCGCCGCGGCCCACCGCCGAGGTCGAGAGCGACAGGATCAGCGCCGTCAGAGCGATGCCGAGTGCCGCGCCGGCCGCGGTCAGTGCGGTGCGCAGCGGGCGGCGGCTGACGGCGTCCAGCCCCAGGCGCAGGGCATCGACGCTGCGCAGCCGGCTGAGCGGCTCCAGGGCCATCGGCGCCCGGGTCGTGCGCCGGCCGTGCGCGCGGTCGGCGATCACCCGGCCGTCGCGCATCCGCACCACGCGGTCCGCGCCCGCGGCCACGTCCGGGTCGTGGGTGACCAGCACCACCGTGGCGCCCCTCTGGTGGAGGTCCTGGAGCAGCGCCAGCACCAGCTCGCCGCTGGCGGAGTCGAGGTTGCCGGTGGGCTCGTCGGCCAGCACCACGCCCGGCCGCACGGCCAGGGCGCGGGCCACCGCGACGCGCTGCTGCTCGCCTCCCGAGAGGCGGCCGGGCCGGAGGCGAGCCCGTTCGCCCAGGCCCGCCAGCTCGAGCAGGCGCCGGGCACGGCCGCGCCGGGCGGCCCCGGACAGGCCGGCCAGGGCCATCGGCATGGCCACGTTGTCGAGCGCGCTCAGCGTCGGCAGCAGGTTGAAGGTCTGGAAGATCGTGCCCACGCGCTGCAGGCGGTAGTCGGCAAGCGCCGGCTCGGGCAGCTGGTCGAGCGCGGCTCCGGCCGCGTAGACGTGGCCGCTGGTAGGCCGGTCGAGGCCGCCCAGCAGGCCCAGGAGCGTGCTCTTCCCGCAGCCCGAGGGGCCGACCACGGCCACGAACTCGCCGGGCGCGATCTCCAGGGAGACCTCCTTGACCGCCTCGACCCGAACGTCGCCCGTCCGGTAGGTGCGCGTGACGGCGTCGAGGCGCAGGCCGACCGCCTGCCCCAAGAGGTCGCGGAACTCTTCGCTGGGCGGCACGGGCGCCGGGGCCGGCGCAGGCACCATCGCGATCGGGACGGTGGCCTCGAGCGCTTCGACCGGCGGTGGCTCGACGACGACCGGGGGCGGCCCCGGGGCCGGCTCTACCGAAGCCGCGGCGGGCGCGCCCTGGAGGGCGACGATGGCGTCGGCGGCGCGCTCGATCGCGGAGCTCTGGCGGCGCGAACGGCGCGGCCCTCTACCGGGTGTTTCCGCCTCCTCCCTTTCGTGGACGGTCGCCACTTAGACGGTTAAGGGTACGTCTCACCTGGCGGTCAGGTCGATAGCGACGGCCAGGGATTCGGGCGCGGTGTCGGGGCCCTCGGCGCGGAGGAAATCCTTGACCTCGCCCACCCTTTCGGCCGAGGTCCTGAGCAGCAGCAGCGCCTCGTGGTTGCGGTGCATGCGCCCCTCGAGGAAGTAGAAGGAGTGCACAGTCGGGATCACCGCGCCCGTCTCCGCCAGGCGCATCTCGACCAGCTTCTCTCCCGCCCGCTCGGCCTCGTCGCGAGTGCCGAACGTGGCCAGGACCAGGAAGGGCTCGGAGCCCACGCCTTAATCAGACCACGGGACCGAGGCCCACGGCCGGTCGAGCCAGATGATGGCGCCCGCCAGGCCGAGGCCTCCGAGCAGGATCCCGCCCAGCACGTCCGACTCCCAGTGCGCCTGGAGGTACACGCGGTCGAAGCTTTCGGCCGCGACCAGCACGACGGCGCCGGCAACCGCTGCCGAGCGCAGCGAGCGGCGCTCGGTAAGCCGCGCGACCACGAAGGCAAGCAGGCCGTAGACGATCACGGTGCGCACCATGTGCCCGCTCGGGAAGCTGCCGGACGCCACGCTCTTGACGCTGCCCCACAGGAGATCCGTGATGCTCCAGCCGTCCGCGTGCTGGATCGAGGCCGGCGGCGCGGGGTGGTCGACGATGCGCTTGTAGAGCAGCTCCAACCCCACGGCCACGGGCAACGCCAGCACGGCCAGGGCGTCGACTCCGAAGTGGTGGCGCCAGAGCCAGATCCCAAGGACGACCGCCACCAGCGTGCTCATCTCCAGGCCGCCGAAGAGCGCAAGGACCTGGAAGGGCAGCTGGAGCTGCGGCCGCCAGGCCTCGGTCATGGCGTGGGACACGTCGACGTCCAGCGAGTGGAGGCTCCCGGCGGCCACCACCGCCGCGAAGACCATGAAGGCGATCGCCAGCGCCGCGAATGCGACGAGCGTGCGCCTCAGTTGAGACACGCAGCCTCGCGGAGAAGGAAACCGGGGTCCCCGCGAAATCGCAGATTTCGTGGGGTGGTCAGTGCTGACAACGGCGGCAGAAGACGGTGGTGCGACCGGCCAGGCGGATGGTGGACAGCGGCCGCCCGCAGGTCGGGCAGGGCTGGCCGCCCCGGCCGTAGACCAGCAGCCGCTCCTGCTGGGAGCCGCGCTCGCCAAACGCGTCGCGGTAGCTGTCGACCGAGCTGCCCCGATTGGCGATGGCCGTGGTCAGTGACTCCTGCAGCGCCTCCCGCAGCCGCCGCACCGCAGGCCGGCTGAGCGAGGACCCTGGGCGGTCCGGGCGCACACGGGCGAGGAAGCAGGACTCGTCGGCGTAGATGTTGCCCACCCCGGCGACGACGGCCTGGTCGAGCAGGAGTGCCTTGAGGGGCGCCCGCCGCCGGTGCAGCCGGTGGTAGAGGTCGCCCGCGGTGAACGCGTGGTCGATCGGCTCCGGACCCAGCCGCGGGATCGCCCGATGGGCGAGCAGCTCCTCTTCGGTGCCGAAGAGCAGGCGGCCGAAGCGGCGGACGTCCCGGTAGCGGAGCTGAGTGCCATCGTCCAGGAGAAAGGCCGCGTGGACATGGGGCGCGAACTCGGCATCCGGTTCGTACAGCTGCAGGTGGCCGGTCATGCCCAGGTGGATGACCATGAGGTAGCCGTCGGTCAGGTGGAAGAGGAGGTACTTGCCGCGCCGGGTCAGTGCCTCGACCACACGCCCGGTGACGCCATCGATGAACTGCTCTGCCTCCGGGTATCGGACGATGCTCGGGAATCGCAGGTCGACGCGCACGACCGAGCGGCCGACGATGTGCGGTCGCAGCCCGGCCGCGACCGTCTCCACCTCTGGAAGCTCAGGCAAAGCCTCAGGCCACGACCGTGGCCAGCTTGCTCATGTCCGCCCAGTTAGGGCCTACCTTCGACTCCACCTCGAGCCGCGACTCCAGCTCGTAGGCCTCGGTCATCACCTTCGGCACCAGCCCGGCGAAGGTGTCCAGCTCCCCGCGCGGGATCTCGAACAGGAGCTCGTCGTGCACCTGCAGCAGCATCTTCCCGCGCAGCCCCGCCGACTCGATCTCGCCCTGGAGCCGGACCATCGCGATCTTGATGATGTCCGCGGCCAGGGACTGGAACGGGAAGTTGATGGCCATCCGCTCGGCCGCCATGCGCAGCTGGTAGTTGGGCGAGCGCAGGTCGGGGATCGCCCGCCGCCGCCCGGTCGAGCTGACCACGATCCCGGTCTCGCGGGCGGTCTGGCGAACGCCGTCCAGATACTCGCGCAGCTTTGCGTAGGCGGTCCAGTACTCCTTCAGGAACTCGCGCGCCTCGTCGCCGGGGATGCCCATCTGCATCGAGAGCCCGTACTCGCCCTGGCCGTAGATGGACCCGAAGTTGGCGACCTTGGCCAGCCGGCGCTGGTTGGGCTCGACCTCCTCCAGGGGCACCTTGAACACCCGGGAGGCGGTCGCGGCGTGGATGTCCTGGCCGGCCGCGAAGGCGGCCAGCAGGTTGGGGTCGCCCGAGAGGTGGGCGGCGATGCGGAGCTCGATCTGCGAGTAATCGGCCGCGAACAGGAGGTGGTCCGGACGTTCGGCGTGGAAGGCCCGGCGGATGCGCTGGCCGAGCTCGGTGCGGATCGGGATGTTCATCAGGTTGGGGTTGGAGGAGGCGAGGCGCCCGGTGGCGGTCGCGGCCTGCCCGAACGAGGTGTGCACACGGCCGGTCGCGGAGTCCATCAGCTCGGGCAGGGCGTCGACGTATGTCGACTTCAGCTTGGAGAGCTGGCGATGCTCCAGGATCAGCCCCACCACCGGGTGCTTGTCGCGCAGCGCCTCCAGGGTCTCGGCATCAGTCGAATAGCCGGTCTTCGTCCGCTTGCCGACCGGCAGCTTGAGGTCCTCGAAGAGCAGCTTGGCCAGCTGCTGCGGGGCGTTGAGGTTGAACTCGTAGCCGGAGAGCTCGGAGACCTCGGCCTCCAGCGCCGCCAGCTGCTCGCCCAGCTCCCGCTGCATCTCGCGCAGGTAGGGGATGTCGACCGAGACCCCCTCCCACTCCATCTGTGCCAGCACCCGGGCGAGGGGCAGCTCGATCTCGTGGAACAGGTAGTCGACCTGCACGTTGCGCATTTCGGCCTCGAGCCGCGGGTGCAGCTGGAGGATGGCCTGCGCGCGCTGGCCGGCGTAGCCGGCGGCCTCGTGGACGACCGCTTGCGACGGCTTGATCTCCTTGCGCCCCACGCCCAGCAGCTGGTCGGCGCCCATCAAGGTCATCCCCAGCATCTCCCTGGACAGGTCGTCGAGCCGGGGATCGCGGGAGCCGGCCCCGAGCAGGTAGGCGGAGAGGAAGGTGCTGAACACCCAGCGATAGCTCTGCTCGTCCACCTGGTCGAGGAGCAGCTGCATCTCCTTGACGTCGTGCGTGGAGAGCGGCTTGGGGGCAAGGGCGTCGGCCACCTCGGCGGCCGGCCGGCCGGTCAAGGGCAGGTAGAAGGCATCGTCCTTGGTTGCGATCCCCAGGCCTACCGGGCTCCCGCCGCGCGCGGGCCCGTCCCAGAGCCCGAAGACGCCGACCTCCTCGGCCGCCGCGATGGCGGCGCACAGCTCGGGCACCGAGGCGTGGTCGGGCACCAGGCGGACGCCGTGCAGGTCCTCGGGCGGCGCGAACTCGAGCTTCGCCTGGAGCGGGACCACGTCCGGCGCGGGAAAGCGGGCCAGCAGCTGCCGGAACTCCAGCTCGTCGAAGGCGCGCCTGGCTTCCTCCGGGTCGTAGCGCAGCCAGCGCGCCCTGTCCAGCTCCAGCGGCACCTCGACGTCGGTCCGGATGGTGACCATGCGCTTGCCCAGGCGGACCTGGTCGGCGGCCGCGGTCAGGTTGGCCTTGACGCGACCCTCTTTCAGCTCGTCCAGGTGGTCGAGCAGGTTCTCGATCGTCCCGTACTTCTGGACCAGCTCGGCGGCGGTCTTGTCACCGACCCCGGGAACGCCCGGGATGTTGTCCGAAGTGTCGCCCCGCAGCGCCTTGTAGTCGATCAGCTGGACCGGCTCGAAGCCGTAGCGCTGGCGGACCTGGTCGGGGCCGTACAGAAAGGTGTCGGTGATCCCCCGCCGCGGCACCAGCGCGTCGACGTCGTCGTTGACCAGCTGCAGGCAGTCGAGGTCGCCGCTGACGATGGTCACGTGCAGGCCCTCGGCGTCCGCCTTCCTGGCCAGGGTGCCGATCACGTCGTCGGCCTCGTAGCCCTCGACCCCGTAGATGGGTATGGCCAGAGAGCCCAGGACCTGGCGGGTGCGCTCGATCTGTGGGCGCAGGTCGTCCGGCATCGGGCGGCGCCCGGCCTTGTACTCGGCGTACTCCACCGATCGGAAGGTCGGCTTCCCGAGGTCGAACGCGGCGATCGCGTACTCCGGACGGTTGGCGAGGACGATCGCGAGCATCGATGTGAAGCCGTACACGGCATTGGTCACCTCGCCCGCCGAGGTGCTCATGGGAGGCAGGGCGAAGAAGGCTCGGTAGATCAGGCTGTGGGCGTCGATGAGCACCAGACGACCGCGCCGGGAGCCCTTCGCCACGATCTCGAATTGTAGGTTTGGGGTGTCTGGGCCTCCGGTGGCCCCGGCTATAGTTGCGGCCAGAGGGAGTACCAACGGAAGACTGGGTCGAAGTCGGCGTAGACAGCATCCGGGTCCACGTGCAGACCGGACAGCACGTGGTGATCCTCAAGGAGAAGAACGCCGACCGCTATCTCCCCATCTGGATCGGCCCCTTCGAGGCCAACGCCATCGCGCTCAAGATCACCGGCCAGACGCCGGAGCGGCCGATCACCCACGACCTCATGCTCACCGCCATGAGCGAGTTCGACATGGTCGTGAAGCGGATCGTGGTGACCTCCCTTTCGGGCGAGGTCTTCTTCGCCCGCCTCCACGTCGAGCAGAACGGTCGCGAGACCGACATCGACTCCCGCCCCAGCGACGCCATCGCGCTGGCGGTCCGCTTCGAGTGCCCGATCTACGTGCTCCGGGACGTGCTGGAGCGGGCGGGCGTGATCCCGGAGAAGGAGGACGAGGAGAACGCCGCCGCGTCGGGACCGATCGACGAAGACCGGCTGGCGGTGTTCCGGGACCTGGTCAACAGCCTGGACCTGCCCGACCTTCCCGACGAGCCAGGCAGCCGGGGTAGCTCCTCCAAGAGTTGAGCTCCCAGCAGGAGCTGGAGGCCAGCCTCAGGCTCCTGGTTGCCCTCGTGCTGGGCATCGTCATCGGAACCGAGCGCGAGTACTTCCGCCACGCGGCGGGCATGCGCACGATCACCGCGGTCTGCGTCGGCTCCTGCCTGTTCACGGTCGCGGGCTCACTGGTTCCGCATACCGACCCGACCCGCGTGGCCGCGCAGGTGGTCACCGGCATCGGCTTCCTGGGCGCCGGCGCGATCATCCGCAGCGGCCGCTCCATTCACGGTCTGACGACCGCCGCCGCGATCTGGGTCTCGGCGGCGATCGGGATGGCGGTGGGCTTCGGCGACTACATCCTGGCTGTGGTCGCGGCCTTGCTGGTGGTGGTGGCGCTGGTCGTGCTCCAGTACGTCGAAGACCTCCTCGCCCGGTTTCGAGACAGGTTCAACCCGAGCCCTCCGCCGTAAGATCCCTTAGGGTTCTTGGGGCTTTTGGGATTGTGCTTCTGCTCTCGCTGACGCCGCGCCGCCGGGAAACGCTGGACGTCCTCCAGCGGCTGACCCAGCAGGCTGGGGCCGCCGTGCACTACTCGCTGGTGGGCGCGCGGATGCGGATCTCGGCCTGGACCGCCTACGGCCTGCTCCGCGAGCTGGAGGCCATGGGCCTGGTGGTGCGCCGCTACGCGCTGGGCGGCAACGCCGCCGGCGGCCGCTCGCGCATCCTCTTCGAGCCCACCGCGCCGGCCCGCGTTGACGGCGGCGACGACGCGCCGCTGCGCAGCGCCTTCGAGCGCTTCGCCGCCATCCCCGACGATGCGGCGGCGGTGCGCGCGTACCTCGCGGAGGCGCGCAACGACCTGGCTTGGCACCTGGGGTTCTGGCTGGGCCGCCTGGATTCGGCGGGGCGCAACGCGCGCGATGCGGCGCGGACCCTGCTCGAGGGCAGCGGAGTGCCCGCGGCCAAGATGCAGGCGGTGGCCGCCCTGGGCCTGGGCTCGACCCTGGCCCGGCTGGGCCCGGCGCGCCTGGCCGCCCGGCTGACCGCGGCCAGCAGCCGCTTCTCGGTGCTGCTGGAGGAGGCGGGCCGCGCCTCCGACGTGCGCCTGGCCCAGCTCGTCGACTCCGCCCGGCGCCTCGAGGCGACATGAGCAGGGTCGCGATCGTCACCGACTCGACCGCCGACCTGCCGGACGACATCACGCGCTCCCGCGCCATCACGGTAGTGCCCTTGACCGTGACCCTCGAGGGCCGGGACTACCTGGACGGCGTCGACATCACCGCCGACGACTTCTACCGGCGGCTGCAGTCGGCCAACGGCTCCGCCACCACCTCCCAGCCGGCGCCGGTGCGCTTCCAGGAGGCCTACCAGCGCCTGCTCCAGGACCACGACGAGGTGGTCTCCATCCACATCTCGGAGAAGCTGTCCGGTACCTACGCCGCCGCCGTCCAGGGCGCTGAGCTGGCCGGCGCGGGCGGCCGCGTGCGCGTTTTCGACTCGGGCATGGTCTCGATGCCGTTGGGGCTGATGGTGCTGGCGGCGACCGAAGCCGCGGGTGGCGGCGCCGGCGCGCCGGCGGTGGTCGAGCAGCTGGAGGAGCTCCGGCGCCGGGTGGGCGTCTTCTTCATGGTCGCCACCCTCGAGTACCTGCGCCGAGGCGGCCGGATCGGCGCCGCCAACGCGCTGCTCGGCTCGGTCCTCCAGGTCAAGCCCGTGCTCACGATCCGGGACGGGGAGGTCACGCCGCTGGAGCGGGTGCGCACGCACGACCGCGCGCTGGCGCGGGTGATCGAGCTGGTCCGGGAGCAGGACCGGGGTCAGGGCTTGTGCGCGATCGTGGGCCACGCGGCTTCCGAGGCGGCCGCCGAGCGCATCGCGGCCGAGATCGAGCCCGGCTGCGACACCCTCCTCGTACAGCCCCTCGGCCCGGTGGTGGGCGCCCACGCCGGCCCGGGAACGGTGGGGGTCGGCTGCTACCCGGCGGAGCTGCTCCGCCTGGGCCTGAAGAAGGTCAGCGCGGGCGCCGCCAGGTAACCGCATCCGGCGTGGCCAGCTTCTCCAGCCGGCCCGCCACCGCCAGCGACTGCAGGTGCGCCAGGCCCTCCTGCAGCGCGAGCCGCCGCTCCCACATCTGGTTGCGGTAGCCCCACACGCCCAGGGCCACTTGCCAGCCCGACATCTCGCTCTTGCCGATCAGGTCCTCGATCCGGTCCTTGCGGCGCTCGTGGTGGGCGATCAGGCCGTCGACGACCTCCCCAGGGTCCTCGAAGGGCCGCCCGTGGGCCGGGAAGACGATCCGCGGGTTCCGGGCTACCAGACGCTTGAGGGCACCCACGTAGTCGTCGAGCGGGTTGGGCGTGCTCTGCGGATGGAGGGCGATGTTGGGGCTGATCTCGGCCAGCAGCTGGTCGCCGCTGAAGAGCAGGCGGTCGGCGGAATCGAAGAGGCAGATGTGGCCGGGCGAGTGGCCGGGCGTCCAGTCCACCAGCAGGCGGCGGCCGCCCAGCTCCAGGGTCTCGGCGCCGTCGAGCTGCACGTCGGCCTCGGCCGGCGTCACGAAGCTGCGCAGGTTGCGGGAGGCGTTCTTGAGCTCCTCCGCTTCCGCCTCGGGCACACCGTGGAGGCTGAGGTGGCGGCCGACCTCGGCGACCAGCGTCTCCAGCTCCAGGTAGCGGGGGTGCACGAGGGGCACCTCCAGCCGGTGCAGGTAGACCTCGACGCCGAACTCGTCGACCAGGGGGCCGGCGGCGCCGAAGTGATCGGGATGGATGTGGGTCACCACCAGGCGGCGGGGCCTGCCCCCGATCTCCTTGATCGCGGCCCGGATCAGGGCCAGGGACTCGGGCAGGTTCATGCCGCAGTCGATGAGATCGAGGTGGCCGCCGTCCCGGAGCAGGAACACGTTGACGGCGCCCTCTTCGAAGGGGATCGGCACGCTGAGGGAGTGGACGCCCGGGGCCACCTCCACGACGGCCAAATCGGTCGTCATAAGATGGAGGGAGCGATCTCACCCCGCGAAGCAGGCTTCGCGGGGACCCCAATGGCGCGAAGCGTCATCACTGCCAAAGGAGCGCGAACTGACCTATGACCGACCAGCTGAACGCCGATCAGGTTACGCCGGACCAGGTGTTCGAACAGATGCCCAGCTATTTCCAGCCGGACAAGGCGGGCAACACCAACGCGGTCATCAACTTCGACCTGGGCGGCGCCAACGCCGGCAAGTACTGGATCAAGATCGCGGACGCCACGGCGACCTCCGGCAAGGGCGAGGGCGAGAACCCGAACCTGACCTTGCTGGCCGACGCCAACGATTTCGTGAACATGATCTTCGGGAAAGCCGACCCCACCGCCCTCTTCATGCAGGGCAAGCTGAAGATCAAGGGCGACATGGGCCTGGCGCTCAAGTTCCAGTCCATGTTCAAGCGGCCCAGCTGACGTAGAAACCACCTCCCCACCGGGGAGGTCGCGCCCGAAGGTCGCGGGTGGGGGCTAAATCCCGAAGATCCAGTACTGGAGGCGCTGCTTCATGGCGGTCTCCACGTCCAGGTTGCCGGCCCCCTCCCGGATGCTCATCAGGTACACCCGGTGCGGGCTGAGGGCGTAGCGCTTGAGCTGCCCCTTCACGGCCGCCGCCTCCTTCGCGTTGCCCCACTGGATCGGGGAGGTGTCGGTGTCGTCCGGCTCGTTGTCGGCCAGCCAGGCCTGGAGTGAGGGGCTCGACCCGCGGTCGTAGCTGCCGATGATCATGAAGCCGAACAGCCCGTCCCGGGATCCGACGATGTCCAGCGTGGTGTCCACCCCGTGCGGTGAGGTGGTCCCTACCTCCCTCTCGATGTACCTCCAGTCGGCGGGGTAGCAGAAGCTCCAGCCCAGCTGCTGGAGGTTGAGGCCGTGGTCCTCGGCGGCGCACTTCACCCCCTGTCCGGCCGGCGCCAGGGTGGGCGGCGGCGAATGGCCGGAGCCGCTGGAATTGCCAGTGCAGGCGATGAGTAATATCAGTGCGGCTGCGACGGGCGCGAACTTGACAGGGAGCATCCGGGGCGCATTATGGCGCCCACCGACGCCACCGCATCCCGAGTGCGAGCTTTGACAAAAAAAGTGCTCGACAATGGATAAAGATGTGATAGGGTTAGTGTCCTTATCCAATTTTTCGTGGGGGGCGATATGACTAACGAAGACCGCGAGCGCATGAAGCGGCTCGAGGCCAACCGGCAGGCCTTGGCCAGGCTGGCGTCCAGCTTCGAGCAGGAGGCCGGGCTACACCGCCCCCTGGGTGAGAGCGTGGGTGACATCATGACCCACGACTACGAGGACACCGACTTCGCCCAGGCCCTGAGCGACCGCGAGATCAACGACACCCTGGTCCACCTCCTGAGCGAGAACCGGGAGCAGGTGGAGCACGCCCTGGAGCGGCTCAGCGCGGGCAAGTACGGGGTCTGCGAGGACTGCAACGAGCCCATCGCCACCGAGCGCTTGAAGTTCCGGCCCGAGGCCACCCGCTGCGTCGGGTGCCAGGCGCGCTGGGACCGCGTCAACCGCTGGAGCGCCTAGCTACAGCCCCCCATAGACGATCGACTTCTGCTCCGTGTACTGGTAGAACGCCTCCAGGCCGTGCTCTTTGCCGAAGCCTGACTCCTTGGTGCCCCCGAACGGCAGCTCGTCGTGGGCGATCTGGAGGGCGTTGACCCAGGTGTAGCCCGCCTCCAGCTCCCGCACCGCGCGGTGGGCGGCGGCCATGCTCGAGGTCCAGATCGACGACCCCAGGCCGAAGGGCGAGTCGTTGGCCCGGGCGAGGCCGTCGTCCAGGTCCTTGATCCGGACCATGGGCAGGGCCGGCCCGAAGACTTCCTCGGTGAGCATCCGGCTACCCTCGGGGACCTCGGTGACGATCGTGGGGTTGATGAAGTTGCCCCTCTCGTACTCGGGCCCCTGCGGGCGGCCGCCCCCGAAGACGACCCGGGCGCCCTTGCCCACCGCGTCCTCGACCTGGGACTCCACCTCGGCGCGCTGGGTTTCCGTGTGCATCGGCCCCATCCGGGTGTCCTTGTCCATGCCATTGCCCGGCTTGAGCTTCTTGGCGCGCTCGACCAGCCTCTCGAGCAGCGCGTCGAACACCCCCTCCTGCACGTAGAGGCGCTTGATCGCGAGGCAGGCCTGGCCGCAGTTGAAGAAGCGGCCCACCGAGATCGCCTTCGCGGCCTCGTCGAGGTCGGCGTCGTCCAGGACGATGCAGGGGTCGCTGCCGCCGAGCTCCAGCACGACCTTCTTGAGGAAGGGCGCGGCCGCGGCCATGACCTTCTTGCCGGTGGGCGTCGAGCCGGTGAGGGCGACCTTGCGGATGTCCGGGTGGGTGACGATGGCATTGCCCGTCCCCTGGCCGAGCACCACGTTGACCACGCCTTGGGGCAGCCCTCCCTCGATCAGGGCCTCGATGCACTTGAGGGTGGCGAGCGGGGTCGTGCTCGAGGGTTTGAGCACAACGCAGTTGCCGGCAGCGATCGACGGCGCCACCTTGTTGGCGGCCAGCGTCAGCGGGAAGTTCCAGGGCACGATAGCGCCGGTGACGCCGATCGGGTTGCGGAGCACGAGCCCGTAGGTGCGGGTGTCAGGGAGAGGCACGTACTCGCCGTGGACCTTGTCCGCGAGGTCGGCGAACCAGGCGATGTTCTCGCCGAAGCGCTGAGCCTCGATCTTCGACTCCAGGATGGTCTTGCCCTGCTCGGCGGTGAGCACCGGCGCGATCTCGTCGACCTTCTCCAGCATGTGGGCGGCTGCCTTGTGCAGGATCTTGGCCCGCTCGGCGGGGGCCAGCCGCGACCAGCCCGCAAAGGCTTTGCGCGCGGCCTTGGCGGCCCGGTCGACGTCCTCCTCGCCGCCCGAGGGAACGCGGTCGACCACCTCGCCGGTGGCCGGGTTCTTGACTTCGTAGGTGTCCCCGGAAGCCGCCTGCGCGCGCTCCCCTTCGATGATCATGGTGGCCATAGCGAAATCCATTATCGGGAGGTAGTCGAATGGCTGTGAGGCTGGAGCGGGAAGGCAGAGTCGGCGTGATCGTCCTGGATCGGCCGCCGGCCAACAGCTACGACTACGACTTCCTGCGCGAGTTCGGCGCCGCTGTCGATGACGCGCGCGTCGACGAGGAGATCCGCGCCGTGGTCGTCGCCAGCGCGCTGGACAGGTTCTTCTGTGCGGGGGCCGACCTCAAGGCCTTCGAAGCCGGCTCGGTGCGCCGGCGCGCGGCCACCACGGTGCTCGGCCACGAGGTCTTCAGGAAGATGGAGAACACGCCCATGATCTTCGTGGCCGCGATCGCGGGCCACGCCCTGGGCGGCGGCCTGGAGATGGCCATGGCCTGCGACCTGCGCTTCGCCGCCCGCGGCGGCTACAAGCTGGGTCTGACCGAGACCAACCTCGGCCTCTTCCCCGGCAACGGCGGCACCCAGCGCCTGCCCCGCATCGTCGGCCTCTCGCGCGGCATCGACCTGATCGCCCACGGCACCACCTTCGGGCCCGAGGAGGCCGAGGCCTACGGGCTGGTCGACCGGCTCTTCGACGATGCCGCGGCCTGTCGCGCCGGCGCTATCGAGTACGCGGCCGGGATCGCCGAGCGCGCCACCGAAGCCATCGGCCGGGCCAAGACGGCGGCGGTGGCGGGGTTCAGCGCGCCGCTGGACGTGGGCCTGGCCATCGAGCGGGAGGCGATCGCGCGGATCTTCGTCAGCGAGGACGCCGAGGAGGGCATCCGCGCCTTCAACGAGAAGCGGGCGCCGGTGTACCGGGGCCGATGACCGGTCCGATCCCGAGCCATGACGCGGTCAGGTGCCGCGAGCGGGCAGCCGGCGCCGAGCACCGGAGCGAGCGCACTGGAAGTGCGCGAGCGAGGCGCGCAGAAGACGGCGGACCGGGCGCGGCGGATGAGCGTGTCAGGGCCGGGAGCGGGCCGGGCGTCGGCCCTCACGGCCGGTGACGCCGGCGTGGGCGGCCACGTGCCGGGCCACGATGCTGGCGTCCTCGCCCACCCCCCACATCAGCGACGACTTGCGCTTGCGCAGGAAGTGCACGCCGACGAAGTAGAGGCCGGGCACCGCTTCGCAGACGCCGTCGGGCGCCAGCGGGAAGCCCGCTTCGTCGAAGACCGGCAGCCGGACCCAGCGCGCGTAATCCGGGCGGAAGCCGGAGGTGAAGATCGCGGCGGCCAGGCCGCCGAGCTTCACGTCGGACGGCGCGTCGGCCTTGAAGGGCGGCGGGTCCGGCAGCTCGGGTGCGCGCTCGACCTGCTCGCTGAGCACGCGGCGCATGTCCGCATAGCGCTCGTCGCCGAAGGCCACCGAATTGGCGAGGTCGCCGGCAAAACGAGCCACCCCGCCTTCTACCCCGACCAGGTGCCCGCACAGGCGCACGCCCATCGACTGGAGGACGCGGTAGTTGAGGTCGTGGCCGCCGTCGCGACCCGTGAACGTGACGTTGGCCACCAGGCGGGCGGCCGCAGAGGGCAGGCTCATCTCGAACCAATCGGTCTCCGAGAGCCAGGTCACGAGATCCCGCCCCTCAACGCGCCGGGGGCCCCAGGGCGCTCGCCCGCAGGCCAGGAAGACGTCGCGTCCGGCCAGGTGGAGGTCTTCGGCGAGCTGGCATCCGGTCTGGCCGCTGCCCACGACCAGGACGCCGCCGGCGCCGAGCTGGTCGGGGTTCCGATAGCCCTCGGCGTCGATCACTTCGAGCCCGGGCGGGAAGGCGCCGGCGACCGGCGGCCGGTGCGGCTTCTGGTAGGCCCCGGTCGCCACCACCACCTGCGAGGCGACCAGGTCGCCGTCCGAGGTGACCATGTGGAACCCGCCGCCGCGCGCAGCCGCCAGCGCGGTCACGGCGACGCCCTCCCGCACCGGAGCCTGGAAAGACCGCGCGTAGCCCTCCAGGTAGCGGACGATCTCATCGCGGTGGTCGAAGCCCTCGGGCTCGGCGCCGGAGTAGGGCATGCCGGGGAGGCTGCGCGTCCAGTTGGGGGTGACGAAGCAGAAGCTGTCCCAGCGGTCGCGCCAGGTCTGGCCGACGCGGCGGCGCTCCAGCACCACGTGCTCGACGCCGAGCCCGGTCAGCTCGTGGCTGACCGCGAGGCCCGCCTGGCCTCCACCGACGACGACCACTTGCGGCTCACCCAAGGCGCCGGCATCTTAAAGCCCGCCCGGGCAACACTTCCGTCATGCGCCTGTAGAGCTGGGCATCCGGGGCCTTTCGGCCACCCGTGCAGCGGCGTCCAGGCCGATGTCGATCTCATCGGTGACCACCCCACGAGCTGCGGATCGTGGATGGGGTCAACGTGGTCGACCTCGATTCCGCCGGCGTGCGCCGCGTGCGTGACGTCCTGCGAACGGGTGGGTTCGACTCCGCCGGCATTGCGTCGCTCTGGGACCCCGGCAACCACGCAGGGCTGGGCACCCCGCCCTTCCCCACCGGTTACGCGGCGGTGCGCGGGCGCATCGGCCACGTGCACGTGAAGGACGTTGCGGACGGCCCCACCTGGGTGGTGGCCGGCGAGGGGGTCTGCGACTGGTCGGCGCAGGTCAAGGCGCTGCGCGCCCTCCTCTAGAAACCCCGGACGAGCCGGCTCGGCTCGAGCTGCGTCTCCCGGCCCGCCTCCACCCGGTAGGCGCGGGCATCCGGCCGCGACGCCACCACCTCCGCCAGCTCGGTCCCGCGGTAGAGCAGAGCGGCGCCGTCGTCGCAGGCATGTCCCGGCGGCAGCTCGCCCGAGGCGACCAGCCGGGTGTAGACCGGCCGCCGCTGCGCCTCGCCGTCGTAATGCGGGCAGTTGCTGCCCTTGAGCCAGCCCAGGCAGCCGGTGATCGGCTTCAACTCGGGGCCGTAGGAGTCGGTCACGCCGGACTCGAACCAACAGATCGAGCCGGCGCTGACGCCGCCGAGCACGATCCCCCGCTCCCACGCGTCGCGGAGGGCGGCGTCGACGCCGTGGAGGCGCCAGACGGCGAGCATGTTGAGCGTGTTGCCGCCGCCAACCCAGATCGCGTCCTGCTCTAGGAGGAACTCGCGAACGTCGCCCTGGCGCCGGAACAGCGGCAGGTGCGCCAGCCGGGCGTAGCGGGCGAACACCTCGTAGAAGCGGACGATCCCGTAGTCGGAGTCCGCGCCCGCGGTCGGGATGAAGCAGAGCCGCGGGTGGTCGGCGCCGCTCAGCTCGAGGAGCAGCTTCTCCATCGGCGCGCCGGCGTCGACGAAGAAGCTGCCGCCGCCCGCGGCCAGGATCGTGGGTTCAGAAATGCGTCGGGCACCATGGCGCGGGGCTGCTGGCGAACATCGCGTCCGCGCGCTGGAGCGCGCCCGGGCGACGCTCCTCCACGCGGCCGGCGGCTCCCAGGCCGGCCCAGCGGTTGCCGCCCAGGTAGGCCGCGGCCAGGTCGGCCGTGTCGACCACCAGGTCGGGATCGCCGTCCGACCGCCGGCACTCGCCGCCTTCCAGGCGCCAGCGGCCCGCGTTCCAGGGGCAGAACTCGTCCCGCACCTCGAGCGTGAGAGCGCCGTCGGCCGCATAGGTGCGGCAGCCAAGCGCAGCCCCGACATCCACCAGTCGCACCCAGATCCCGTCGTAGACGACGCTGCGGGCCGCGCGCTGGTCGGCCAGCAGGTGGCGCACCGGGTCGTCCGCGGAGCGGCTCCAGGCCTCGACGCGCGACATCAGGTCGACGTCCAGGCAGAACCGCCAGAGCGCGGCGGTCGCCGTGGGCGTGGCGGCCATCAGGTCGACCACGAAGAGCGTGCCGTCCGGGTCCTCCTGGCGCCACCTGGCCTGCACCTGGTACACGGCGAACCCGTCGGCGCCCTGGTCGCCCTCGTGGACGAGAAACCAGAGCGGGCTGCGGTCCTGGCGCGGGTCGGGCGGGTCGGCGAGCCGCGCCTTCCAGTAGGCCTCCGAGCGGGTGACGGCCCCCGGCTGCCCGCGCCGGATGCGCTCGTGCACGTCCGGCAGCACCTCGAGCGCGTCGCTCGCGTCGAGGATGCGGACCCCGCCGTCGCGGGCTGCCGCCCGGAACCCCGAGCGGCCGCGGGGAATCGTGATCCGGCTGTGCCAGGTGCCGACCCCGTAGCCGAACCGGCCGTAGATCGGCGCCTGGGACGCATAGAGCGCGGCCAGCGGCTCGCCGCGCTCATGGATGTCGTCGAGCTGCCGGCGCATGAGCGCGCGCAGCACTCCCTGGCGGCGGTGGGTGGGCGCGACCGAGACCCGGGTCACGCCGGCGGTCGCCGCGTCGGCCCCGCCGGGGGTTGTCATCTGCAGGCTGAACACGCCGGCCGTGCCCACGATCCGGCCCCCGTCGACGGCTACCAGCGTGCGGTCGAGCTCGGTCAGCGAGGTGTTGCGGGCCAGCCGCTCGGGGTCAAACGGGCGGCCCGAGAAAACACGGCTCAGCTGCTCGAAAAAGGCCGGCAGCTCGCTCTCGGCCGGGACCCGGATCTCGACCGTCATCCGGGCCCGCCCGTCCAGAAGCCACCGGGGTCCAGGCGGCGGATCTGCGCCAGCTCACCGGCGGTGGGGGGCGCGGTTTCCCGGCAAACCGAGGAGACCTTGACCGGCCAGCCGGTCTCGGCCTTCACCTCCTCGACCGTGTGGCCGGGGTGCACCGTGGCCAGTTCGGCCTCGCCGCCGCCCGGCGGAAAGCGAAAGACGGCAAGGGTGGTCACGATCGCCGCCGGCCCCCCGCCGAGCAGGCCGTGGCGTGTTCGCCAACCGGCCGTCCCGTCGCCATGCCCCGGCGAGGTCACGTACGACACCCGCTCCACCAGCCTCCGCTTCTCATGGTTCATCAGCGTCACCCAGCGTCGGGCGAGGATGGCGATGTCCGCCCCGCCCCCGCTCCCCGGAAGTTTGACCCGCGGGCGGGGTGGCGGGCCGATGTACGAGGTGTTCAGGTTGCCGAAGCGGTCGACCTCGGCCCCGCCGATGAAGCCCAGGTCGGCGGCGCCCTGCGCGAGCAGGGCCATCACGTTCGACATGCGCGTGGCCCACAGCGCGCGCGCCACGTTGGGCGGGTCGCCCATCGTGCCCAGGAACGCCTCGGCGGGCTGGTCGCGCAGCAGGCCCAGCTCGAACAGCGCCCGCGCGTTGGGCGCGTGGGTGCTGCGGGCCACGCCGTAGGCCAGCACCGGCAGCCGCATGCCCACGAACACCAGCTCGCCGTCGGCGATCTCACGGGCCGCCACCGCCACCATCAGCTCCTGGGGCGTGTAGCGGTCACTCATCGCCGTAGTCGACGGGGGCGCTGAAGGCGTGGCGGGTTATGCGCAACGCGGGGTCGATGCGCTTCAAGTAGCTCGCGCGGTCCGGCGTGTCGAGCACCCACTCGCGCAGCCAGCGCTCGAAACCCTCGGCCGTGCGGGAGCTCTGTGCGTACTCGCGATGAGCCGCGTGGTCGCGCTTCCAGAAACCCTGCAGGGGTGCCGGGTGGGTGCCGCCCGGCTCGTGCACGACGGCGACGACCTTGGTCTCGGGAAGCAGGATGCGGTTGGGATCCGACAGCGTGACCTCGGCGTCGACCAGCTCCTCGCAGCACAGGATCACGCGGTCGGCGGCCAGCCCCGCCTCCTCGGTGATGCCCAGGGGTCCCCAGGCGTGGGCGCGGCCGGAGGCGTCCGCCCGCTGCACGTGGAGGATGGCGACGTCCGGCTTCACCGGCAGCACCCGCACCCAGCCGTCGTCAACCACCAGGTCGGGGTTGCTCGACGGGATGTCGCTGCCGAGCAGCGTCCGGGTGGGCAGGAAGGGGGCATTCCAGGCCGCCGCCCAGAGCGCCAGCGAGATCGAGAAGTTGGAGTGGTCGCGGATCTCGATCGCGCGCGGCTGCCCCAGCTCGGCCGCCCGCCTGTAGCAGTGGCCGAGGCCTTCGCTGACGTTGCCGACCCAGGCCGCGATCACGCGCGCCACGCAGCCGGCCCCGATCAGCTGGTCGAAGAGAGCGTCGCTGATGGGCCCCACCAGGGTCAGATCGCGCCGGCCCTGGCGGATCAGCTCATGGCCGGCGGCGAACGGGATGGCCGGCTCCAGGCAGGTGCCCATGGCGATCGTGGAACCGTCGGGAACGAAGCGCGAGACGGCCTCGCGCATGGTCAGCAGCTTGGTCAGCGGCCGATCAGACCCAGGTAGTTGCGCACGTTGCCCTCGATCTCCTTGATCGAGTCGCCGCCGAACTTCTCCAGGAAGGCCTCGGTCAGCACCAGCGCCATCATCGCCTCCCCGATCACGCCCGCCGCCGGCACCACGCAGACGTCGCTGCGCTCGTAGTGGGCCTCCACTTTCTCCTTGGTCTTCAGATCGACGCTTGGCATCGGCTTCTTCATGGTCGAGATCGGCTTGATGGCGGCGCGGAGATCGATCGGCTCGCCGTTGGTGGTGCCGCCGGTGAGCCCGCCCGCCCGGTTGGTCAGGTGGCGAAAGCGGCCGTCCGCGAAGTCGATCTCGTCGTGGAACTGGGAGCCTGGTCGTGCCGCGCCCTCGAAGCCGGCGCCGAACTCGACCCCCTTGACCGCGTTGATGGAAAGGATGGCCGCGGCCAATCGGGCGTCCAGCTTGCGGTCCCAGTGCACGTGGCTCCCGAGGCCCGGCATCACGCCCCGGCCCACGACCCGGAAGGTGCCGCCCAGGGTGTCTCCGCGTCCGCCCGCCTCGTCGATCGCCTCCACCATGCGCCGAGAGACCTCGGGATCGGGATGCCGCACCGGCGAGGCCTCGATCTGCTCGCTGGTAACCGAGTCGGGGTCCACCGCCTCGTAGCCGCCGTCGACCGGCCCGATGCTCTGCGTGAAGCTGAGGACCTCGATCCCAAAGTGGTCGAGCAGGCGGCGGGCGACCCCGCCGGCCGCCACCCGCGTGGCGGTCTCCCGGGCGCTCGAGCGCTCGAGGACGTTGCGCACGTCGTCGTGCTGGTACTTGAGCGCGCCGGCCAGGTCGGCGTGGCCGGGCCGCAGGCGGGTCACCGGCTTGGGCGCGAACCCTTCCTTTGACGGCGTCATCTCGGCCAGCCAGTTCTGGTGGTCCTTGTTCTCCAGGACCAGCGCCACCGGGCTGCCCAGCGTGTAGCCGCCGCGCACGCCGGCCACGATCTTCGCCTGGTCGGTCTCGATCTGCTGGCGGCCCCCGCGGCCGTGCCCGCCCTGGCGGCGAGCGAGGTCGCGGCGGAGGTCTTCGGAGGAGACTTCGAGGCCCGCGGGCAGGCCTTCCACGATCACCGTCAGCTGCGGTCCGTGCGACTCGCCCGCCGTCAGCCAGCGGAACATCGGTCAAGGATAATCGGGGCGTCGTGGACACCCCGAAGCGGTGCTGAACGAGCTCGACCGCCCGGTCGACCGGCGTGTGCTCGAGCTGCGGGTCAACGGCGAGGACCACCAGGTGCTGGTCCCCGTGCACAAGACGCTGCTCGAGGTCCTGCGCGAGGACCTGGGCCTGACCGGGACCAAGCACGGCTGCGAGCTGGGGGAGTGCGGGACCTGCACCGTGCTGGTGGCAGGCGAGCCGCAGCTCAGCTGCCTGGTCCTGCCCGTGCAGCTGGGCGGCCGTGAGGTGACCACCGTCGAGGGCCTGGCGGCGGGGTCCGAGCTGACCCCGCTCCAGCGCGCCTTCGGCGACCTGGGCGCCGCCCAGTGCGGGTACTGCACGCCGGGCATGCTGCTCAGCGCGACCGCGCTGCTGCGCGCCAATCCGCATCCGACGAGACACGAGATCCGCGAAGCGCTGGCCGGGAACCTGTGCCGGTGCACGGGCTACTCGAAGATCATCGAGGCCGTGGAGATGGCGGCCCGTGGCTGACCTTCAGGTCGTCGGGAAGCCGCTGCCCAAGGTCGACGCCGCAGCCAAGGTGATCGGCGCGGCCGTCTACGCCGACGACCTCGTGCTGCCCCGGATGCTGCACTGCAGGATCCTGCGCAGCCCGCACCCGCACGCCCGCATCCTGGCGGTCGACGCCTCGGCCCCCCGCCGCATCCCCGGCGTCAAGGGCGTGGTCACCGGCGCCGACCTGCCGATTCGCTTCGGCATCCTCCCCGTCTCCCAGGACGAGCGCGCGCTGGAGTCGGAGAAGGTCCGCTACGTGGGCGACCCGGTGGCGGCGGTCGCCGCCGTCGACGAGGAGATCGCCGCCTCGGCTCTGGACGCGATCCGCGTCGAGTACGAGGTGCTGGAGCCGGTGATGTCCATTGAGGAGGCTCTTCGGCAGCCGCGTGACGAGCGCATCCAGGAGAGCCGCTCGCTGCCGGCGAACATCCACCGGCTGCAGTCGTACGAGTTCGGCGACCTGGCCGCGGGCTGGGCGCGCGCCGCGCACACGCGCGAGGATGTCTTCTTCTTCCAGGGCAACACGCACCTGCCCATGGAGCAGCACTCGGCGGTGGCGCAGTGGATGGACGGCAAGCTGACGCTGTGGTCCTCCACCCAAGTCGTGCATTACGTCCACCGCGCGCTCGCGAAGGTGCTGGAGCTGCCGATGCAGAAGATCCGCGTCATCGGCGCGGCGCACGGCGGTGGTTTCGGCGGCAAGACGGATCCCTTCGCGCACGAGATCGTGGTCGCCAAGCTGGCCATGCTGACGGGGCGGCCGGTCAAGTGCACGCTGACGCGCGAAGAGGTGTTCTATGCCCACCGCGGCCGCCACCCGGTGCTGATGTGGGTGAAGACCGGCGTGGACGCGGAGGGGCGCATCACCGCGATGCACTTCCGCAGCGCGCTCGACGGCGGCGCCTACGGGTCTTACGGCGCGGCCTCGGTGTTCTACACGGGCACATTGCAGACCGTGACCTACGACATCCCCGCCTACAAGTTCGAGGGCTGCCGCGTCTTCACCAACAAGCCGCCCTGCGGTCCCAAGCGCGGGCACGGCACGCCGCAGCCCCGCTTCGCAGTCGAGCTGCACCTGGAGAAGCTGGCGCACGACATCGGCATAGACCCGATCGAGCTCAAGCGGCGCAACTTCGTGAAGCCGTTCACGCGCGCGGTCAACTGGCTGCGCGTCACCAGCTGCGGTCTGGAGGAGTGCACGGAGAAGGTGCTCGCGGCCTCTGGCCATCGCGAGCGCGAGCGCAAGCGCGGGCGCGGCCAGGGCTTCGCGATCAGCGCCTACATGTCGGGCGCGGGCACGGCGATCTACTGGAACGGGATGCCGCACTCCGAGGTGCAGCTGAAAGTCGACCGCAGCGGGGTGACGGCGTTCTGCGGCGCCATGGACATCGGCCAGGGGTCGGACTCGGTGCTCGCGCACATCGTGGCCGAGGAGCTGGGCATCACGCCCGCCGATGTGCGCCTGGTGACTGCGGACACGGACAGCACGCCGATCGACCTCGGCAGCTACTCCTCGCGCGTGACCTTCATGGTGGGCAACGCGGCGCTGGAGGCGGCGCGCAAGATGCGCGCCTTGCTCGACGAGGCCGTGGGCGAGCGCACGGACGTCAGCTTCCTGGAGGCGTGCGAGCTGGCGGAGACGAAGTGGGGAGCGCTGAGCACCGCGGGCTCGTACACGCCGCCGCGCATCGGAGGGCCGTTCAAAGGGTCCGGCGTGGGGCCCTCGCCCGCGTACTCGTACACCGCCGCGGTCGTCGACGTCGACGTCGACGAGCGCACCGGGATCGTGCGCGTGAACAAGGTCTGGATAGCGCACGACGTCGGGCGCGCCATCAATCCGCTGCTGGTGATCGGCCAGGTCGAGGGCAGCGTGTACATGGGGCTCGGCGAGGCGCTCATGGAAGAGCAGACGTTCCGCAAGGGGCTGCACAAGTGGCCCTCGATGCTGGAGTACAAGTCACCGACCTTCCTGGACACGCCCGAGATCGAAACCTTCCTGGTGGAGACCATCGATCCCGAAGGTCCGTACGGGGCCAAGGAGGCCGGGCAGGGCCCGCTGCTCCCGGTGATTCCGGCGCTGAACGCCGCCGTGCACGACGCGCTCGACGTGTGGATCGACGAGACGCCGGTGACTCCGGAGAAGGTCTTGAAGGCGCTCAAGGACGGCCATGCGGGCCCGCGCGCGTTTCCTTCGGTGCCCTGGCCGGAGCCGATCTACGTCGATCCCCCCGCCCGCGACGACATGCGCGTGGGCGCGGAGCTGGAAGCGGCGTTCGCCGATGCTTAGGCTGCCGCGGCTGCGCTTCCTGTCACCGGCGTCGCCGCGCGAGGCCGCGCGGATGGCGGCGGAGGGTGGACCCACCACGATGCTCGTGGCGGGCGGCACCGACCTCTATCCCAACCTCAAGCGGCGCCAGTTCGCCGCCGACACGCTGGTCGGCCTCACCCAATTGCGTGACCTGCACGAGGTGCGCGGCGACGCCGCGTCGGGGTTCGAGATCGGTGCCGCGGTGACGCTGAGCGCGATCTCGCGCCACCCTGGCGTGCACGCGGGTTACGCCGAGGCCGCCGGCCTGGTGTCGTCGCCGCCGCTCCGCAACGCGGGCACCATCGGCGGCAACCTCTGCGTGGACACGCGCTGCAACTACTACAACATGACCCACGAGTGGCGGAAGGCCGCGGGCTTCTGCATGAAGAAGGACGGCGACATCTGCCTGGTCGCCCCCAGCAGCCCGCGCTGCTGGGCGGTCTCGTCCTCGGACACCGCGCCCATGGCGATCGCGCTCGGGGCGACGGTCGTGCTCGCCGGCACCGATGGTGAGCGGGAGCTGCCCGTGGCGGCGCTGTACCGCGATGACGGCATCGACTACCTGGTCAAGCAGCCCTGGGAGGTGGTCACGGCCCTACGCCTGCCCCCGGTGGACGGCCTGCGCACCGCCTACGTGAAGCTGCGCCGCCGTGGCTCGATCGACTTTCCGATCGCCGGCTGCGGGGTCGCGCTGCGGCTCGACGGCGACGTCGTGCAGTCGGCGCGCGTGGTCCTGAGCGCGGTCGCCTCGTACCCCGTCGAAGCCCATGGCGCCGCCAAGCTCCTCGTCGGTGCGCGACTGGACGACGAGGTGATCAGCGCCGCGGCCGACGCAGCCGCCAAGCCGGCCAAGCCGCTCGACAACGCGGACCTCGACTACTTCTGGCGCAAGAAGATGGTCAGGGTGGTGGTCGAGGAGGCGCTTCGGAAGGCGGCTGCCAGGGCGGTCTGAGGTCCGGCGCCCCCATTCGGGCCCTTTTCATGAAGACCGCGGCCCCGACCGCGCCGTGGGCGCGCCATTTCATGAAAAGGGCCCCATCCTGCGCGACCCGCGGTTCAGTAACCTCAGGGCGTGCCGGTGATCGCCGTCCAGGCCGACGCCCTGCTGGACCCGGCCACCGGCGACACGCTCCGCGGCGGAGTCACGGTTCTGATCGAGAACGGCCGCGTCAGCAAGCGCGGCGCGCGGAGCCAGGTCCATGCGCCGGCCGATGCCGTCACCATCGAGGCCGAGGGGCTCACACTCCTGCCCGGCCTGATCGATTGCCACGTCCACCTGGGGACGCCGGGCAACGGGCTCAACCTCGGCGAGCGCCTCGCCACACCCTCCAGCCTCGACGTGCTCACCTGCGTCGAGTCCTGCCGCAAGACGCTGGCCGCCGGCTTCACGACCGTGCGCGACGCCGGCGGCACGCCCAACGGCGTGCGCATGGCGGTGGAACGCGGCTTCTTCCCCGGCCCACGCATGGTGCTCGCGATCCAGATCCTCAGCCAGACCGGCGGGCACGCCGACAGCCACTTCCCGTGCGGCGCCTCGGTGCCGCTGGTCGGCGCCCCTGACGTTCCGCCCAGCGTGGTCGACGGCGTGGAGCCCATGCGCAAGCGCGTGCGCGAGCTGATCCGGGCCGGCGCCGACTGGATCAAGCTCTGCACCTCGGGCGGGGTCCTCTCCCCCGGCGACGCCCCGCACCACGCGACCTTCACGCTCGAGGAGATCCGGGCCGCCGTCGAGGAGGCCGCCACCCAGGGCCGCCAGGTTATGGCCCACGCCCAGGCCAACGCCGGCATCAAGAACGCCCTGAGGGGCGGCGTTAAGACGATCGAGCACGGGATCTGGCTCGACGACGACGCCATCGAGATGATGCTGGACGGCGATAGGCGGTTGGTTCCGACCCTGGTGGCGCCCCAATGGGTGATCCGGCATGCCGAGAAGGGCCGCATGCCCGCCTACGCGGCCGACAAGGGCCGGGCCGTGGTCGCCGACCACAGCCTCAGCATCCGGAAGGCCATCGAGGCCAGGGTCAAGATCGCTTTCGGCACGGACACCGGGGTGGGCCCGCACGGCAGCAATGCCGAGGAGTTGCTGCTGCTCAACCGCCTGGGCCTGGAGCCGCTCGAGTGCGTCCGGTCCGCGACCCTGGTGGCCGCGGACACGATCGGGCTCGGCGGACAGGTCGGCTGCCTCGACGAGGGCGCCTTCGGCGACCTGGTGGGTGTGGCCGGCGACCCTCTGGCCGACCTCGAGCAGCTGACCAGGCCGGAAAACATCAGGCTCGTCGTCAAAGGCGGCACGACCGTGAAAGCCGCGTGACCGCCACCGCCGTCTTCGGGGACGCGCTCCTCCACCCCGAGACCGGTGAGACCACGCGCAGGGCCGTCGTCGTGATCGAGGACGGCCGCGTGACCGCCGCCGGGGCGCGCGACGGCATCAGACCGCCGGCCGGAGCCCTGCCGGTCGACGCCGAAGGGCTCACGTTGCTGCCGGGCCTGATCGACTGCCACGTCCACCTGCGCTCCAAGGGCACCGGCCGTGACCTGGGCGAGTGGCTGGCCACGCCGCCCAGCCTCTGGGTGCTGCAGACGGTGCCGGCGGCTCGCCTGACCCTCGAGGCGGGCTTCACGACCGTCCGCGACGCCGGCGGCACGCCCAACGGCGTGCGCCTGTCCATCGAGCGCGGGATCATGCCGGGGCCGCGCACGCTGCTGGCCGTGACCGGCCTGAGCCAGACCGGCGGCCACACCGACCAGCACTTCGCCTGCGGGGTCGACATCGGCATCAAGCTGCCCGACGTCCCCGACACGGTCGTCGACGGTGTGGAGCCGATGCGCCAGCGCGTGCGCGAGGTGCTGCGGGCCGGGGCCGACTGGATCAAGCTATGCACCTCCGGCGGCGTGCTCTCTCCGAACGACTCGCCGCGGCACGCGACGCTGACCGTGGACGAGATCCGTGCCGCCTGCCAAGAGGCCGCCGCCCAGGGCCGCCAGGTCATG
>Ga0207646_10001123_pt1 | contig 34135 bp, 38 predicted proteins | sample KBSK5502metaG_FD_184343 | JGI IMG/M metagenome (GOLD analysis project Ga0207646, IMG submission 184343) | Corn, switchgrass and miscanthus rhizosphere microbial communities from Kellogg Biological Station, Michigan, USA - KBS K5-50-2 metaG... | ecosystem: Host-associated > Plants > Roots >... | reverse complement strand
ATCAAGGCGCTCGCGTCCTACAGCGGCATCTCCACGCGCACGTTGCGCACGCTCCTGAAGGACCCGACCAATCCCATCCCGTTCCGTCGGATCGGCCGCAAGCTGCTTATTCGTCGTGGGGAGTACGACAGTTGGGCCGACCAGTTCAGGGGGCCTGGTGCTGGTGATGTGGGCGGCGAGACTAGCCGCATGGCAGATGAGATCCTTGGCGGGTTGACGAGGTCGGCGCGGCGGGCTGATACTCGCGCGCACATCACCGAGCGAGGGTAGCGCGATGGGGATCCGAGTCCGAGAGAAAACGAAAGGTTCAGGCGTGTTCTGGGTGTTCGCCACCTGGCGAGGCCAGCGGCGAGCTAAACGGGTTGGAGATCTCAGAGCCGCTCAGGCGGTTGCATCTCAGCTTCGTGCCCGCCTAGCGCTGGGCGATGCATCCGTCCTTGACAGCCGACCGCCAGGGCCGACAACCGCCATCACGTTCAAGGCGGTGGCCGAGAAGTGGCTCGACTGGTACCCGGCCCTCAACGCCCTACGCCAGGGAACGCTCGAGACCCATAAGAGCTTTATCCGCACGCACCTGCTGCCAGCCTTCGGATCCCTACCAATCGGCGAGATCACGCGGCGTCGGGTCCAGGAGTTCATTGCGGCGCTGCGGATGACGGGTAGCTCGCGGGCCACCGGCAAAGCCCTGGCTGACCTCACGCTCCGCACGAGGCTGCCAACCCTGAAGCTCGTGCTGGACTTCGCCGTAGAGGAGCGCTGGATCACGGCCAATCCGATGGCCGGTGGCCCGCGGCTCTGGCGGTCGGCTCCGCGCCCTGAGAGCGTCGACCCGTTCACCGGCCGTGAACTCCGCGCCATCCTTGCAGCCGCGGAGATCATCGATCGCGACTTCGCCGTCATGCTCCGGCTCTGGGTACAGGCTGGGATGCGTTCCGGTGAAGTGCGGGGGCTCCAACGTGGTGATCTCGACCTCGAGCGTGGCCTGTCGAACGTCCAGCGCAGCCGCACCAAGCGGCGGGTGGGTCCGACTAAGACCGGGCGGGCGCGGCTCGTGTCGTTCCTTCATCCGGTCTGCGACGACGTGGCTGCTTGGGAGCCGGGCGCGACCCCGGAGAGCCGGTCGATTCTGGTCGCCCTTAAGCGCCTCACCGTGACACCCCTCGATCCCGCCGGTCCGCTCTTCACGGTCGATGGCCGCCCCGTCAACGAGGGGGTCCTCTACAGCCTCTGGCGGCGCGTATTGACCAAGGCGGGGATCCGGTACCGGGAGCCTGAACAACTTCGACACACCTTTGCCTCCACCATGCTCAGCCGCAACGCCCCCATCTTGTATGTCGCCACCCAGGGCGGCTGGAAGAACGCGGGAGTCCTCTTCCGGTACTACGCGAAATGGATGCCTCAGGCAGGGCACCCTCAGGCAACCGCAACTCAGGTGCAACCGGACGCAACCTCAAGTCTCTAAATATCTTAATTCGTTAGCATTCAGTAGACGTGGTCCTGTTGCTCTCGAACAGGCAGCGGCGCGGGCCGAACAGCTCGATGCCGGTCTGGATGTACGGGCGCCAGAGCGCCGCCAGCTCGGTGGACGTCGGCGGTTTGGGCTGGCTCCGGTAGTCGTAAGCGGCCAGGCGCATGATCATCCCACCGAGCTTGAGGCTGACGTTCCCGCATTTGGCCAGCTCCGCCATCTGCGGCTTCCAGCTCTCGAACACCTCTTTCTGCTTGCCGGTGTAGGGGCCGTAGCCGAGCGGGCCGCCCACGTGGCCCAGGATGATGTTGGCGTCGGGGTAAGCGCGGGCGAGGTCGACGACGTCGGCGAGCTGTGGGTGGAATACCCAGGCGTCGAGGGACAGACCGAGCTTGGTCAGGCGGGCCAGGCCGGCCCGGAAGTCCGGGCGCTGGTAGACGTGCGGGCCATCGGCCACGGCGCTGTTGCCGATCACGGCGCTCGCGTCCCAGGCCGCCGAGTGGCGGACGCCGCGGAACCGGCCGCCCCCGGCGCGGAGATGCGCCTCCAGCACCGGCTCGACGCGATCGCCCAGCGTGAGATCGGCGAAGCCCACGATGCCCGCGGCCACACGCGTCTCACCGTACAGGCCGCTGTCGCTCATGGCGGCCTGGCCGGCCACGAACTCGGTCTCGCCCACCGGCCGCATCGCCTCGGGCCCCTGCGCCCGGTACATCGAGTGACATTCGAGGAACACGGTGGCGACCAGGTTGTGGCCGGTGCGCGCGTCGGCGAGAAAGTCCGGCACGAAATAGCGATGGCCCTCGCGATCCCACAGGTGATGGTGGGCGTCGATGATGGGCAGATCCGGCTCGAGGATCGGCTCGGGCGGGTTTCGGCCGAGCCACGCCTCGTCCGGCGCGTGGATCCGGCCGAACTGGGTCGGGCGTTCGATCATGCCGCGCCTCCCTTTCGCGCCAACGTCCGCAGCAGCTCCTCGCTCGCCGCGTCCGCCGGGAAGAAGCACTCCACGCGGAGCTCGTGCAGCGTGATGTCGTAAGGGACGCCGAGGCTGGTCAGCGTGGAGAAGAACTTGAGGTGCAGATCGCCCTTGCGCATCTCGACGGCGAGGAACGGAGCCGGGGTGATGTCGAGATCGAGGGTGCGCCACTTCTGGGGCACGTCGGGGTAGGAGAGCAGCTCGTCGAGGAGGCGGCGCGTCTCCGCGTCGCCGATGCCGCGGGCCAGATCGAGGTGGAGCCACTGGATCAGACCGGCCGCGGTGGCCTCCCAGTTCACGACGTAGGGGCGCATGCCGCGCGGGTGATAGAAGAGCCGCATCGCGTTCGGGCGGCCGCCCACCGCCGCCACGTCCTCGGGGGTCAGGAACAGGCTCGTGAGGCGCGAGGCACCCTTGTTGGTCATCAGCAGGTTCCAGTGGCCGTCGATGACCAGGCCGGGGAAGGGCTCCTGCTGGTTCAGGATGAAATCGAGCGCGCGCCGAACCTCGGTGAGCTCGGGCGCGTCCAGCGGCGTCTCCCGGTACACGGGTGCGTAGCCCGCCGCGGTCAGAAGGTCGTTGCGCCCGCGCGGCGGCACCTCGAGGGCGCGAGCCAGCAGCAGTACCATGTCACGGCTTGGCTGGGCTCGGCCCGTCTCGATGAAGCTCAGATGCCGGGTCGAGATCTCCGCGTCTACCGCCAGGGTGAGCTGGCTCAGCCGCCTCCGCTCCCGCCAGTGCTTGATGAGCTGGCCGACCGGGCTGGCTTTGGGCTTCCTTGCCGTCGTGGCTCCGGTTCTCATGCGGGCACGGTACACCGCGGTCGGCGGCTCCGCCATTACCTTCGAGGTAATTGAACTGCTTCTCCTGCTGAGTCAGGATAGCCGCAGCCCGAAGGCCCGTGCGGAGCACCCGAGAGGAGAGCCATGTCGATCGATCCCGATCTCTTCAACGAGCGTATGCAGGGCACCTTGAGCACCCTGCTCGGCCTCCGCATCGTGGAGGCGAGCCCGGACCGGGTGGTGGCCGAGCTGACGATCCGGGACGAGCTGCGCACCGTCGGCGGCGCGCTGCACGGCGGCACCCTGATGGCGCTGGCCGATACGGTGGGGGCGGCGGCCACCGTCGTGAACCTGCCCGCCGGCGCGAGCACGACCACGCTCGAGTCCAAGACCAACTTCTTCGCGGCCGGGCGCACCGGCATCGTGCGGGCCGAGGCGACGCCGCTGCACAAGGGCAAGCGCACGCAGGTCTGGCAGACGCGCGTCACCGACGAGGGTGGCCGGCTCCTGTCGCTGACGACCCAGACGCAGATGGTGCTGATGTGACTTCCGGGGTGACCGGGGCCGCGGTCCGGGTCGCGTTCGCCGGCGTCTTCGCCGGGCACGTCGCAGACCGGGTGCGGGCGCGGCTCCAGGTCCCGTACGAGGTCGTGCTGGGGGACGAGCGGACGATCCTCTCGCGGCTCGGCGACGTGGACGTCCTGGTGAGTCTCGCCTTCACCCGCGAGATGGCCGCGGCCTCGCCCCGGCTCAAGCTGGTGCAGGTGCCGGGGGCCGGGCTCGACCGGATCGACCGCGCGGCGCTCGGGCCCGACACGGCGCTGGCCAATGCCTACGGCCACGACGTGGGCATCGCGGAGTACGTCATCGGCGCCATGCTCGTGTGCGCCCGTGACTTCTGCCGGATCGACGCGAGCCTCCGCCGCGGGCAGTGGGAGAGCGTCTGGTCCGGCGCCCCGGTGCCGCTCTGGTCGGAGCTGGCCGGCAAGACCCTTGGGATCCTGGGCTATGGCCGCATCGGCCAGGCGGTGGCTCGGCGCGCGCTCGCGTTCGACATGGAGGTGCTGGCGACCCGCCGCGATCCGGCGCAGCCCGATCCGCACCGGCTCGTGTTCCTGCGCGGCCCGGAGGCGCTGGACGAGGTGCTCGGTCGCGCCGACTACCTGGCGATCACGCTCGCGCTCACGCCCGACACGCGCGGGCTGATCGGCCCTCGCCGGCTCGGCCTGATGAAGCCCACCGCGGTCCTGATCAACGTGGCGCGCGGTGAGGTGGTGGACGAAGACGCGCTCTACCAGACGCTCAGCCGGGGCGGCATCCGGGCCGCCGCGCTCGACGTCTGGTACCGCTACCCGTCGGGGGGCGCGCCGACTCATCCCGGCAATCGCCCGTTCCACACGTTGCCGAACGTGTTGATGACGCCGCACGTGTCGGGGTGGACCGAGGGCATGATGGAGTCGCGCGCCGCGGTCATCGCGGAGAACATCCACCGCGTGACCCGGGGCGACCCGCCGGTCAACCTGATCCGTTGACGGCGCCTGCGCAAGTCCTGCGAGGGACGCTGCCGAAGCGCGGCAGCCGGGCTGCCGCGGCCAGGCAGCCCGCGCGCGCGGGGGTCGCCTAAATCCCCGTCAGGCTTGGCCAGTCATTCTTGGCACCTCGCTTGCGCTCTCGCCAGGCCATGACTCGGATTTCGCAGCCGATGCGCGGCTTGTGCCGCTGCGGGCACGTGATGAGCATGCATTGCCGTGCCGACTGTTCCGGACCGTGCGCGGTCCCCGACTGTCAGTGCGCGGGTGATACCATGACGGACGGTGACCTCCCGGGTAGACCGGACGACGATCGAGCAGACCCATAGCCTGATCAGGCCGTACATCCGCCTCACGCCGGTGGCGGAGCTGACCGGCGCCGACTTCGGCCTCCCCGCATTTCCGCTGACCCTCAAGCTCGAGCTCTTCCAGCACGCCGGCTCCTTCAAGACCCGTGGCGCGTTCACCAATCTCCTGACGCGGGCGATCCCCGAGGCCGGCGTGGTGGCCGCCTCGGGCGGCAATCACGGGGCCGCCGTCGCCTACGCGGCCATGCGGCTCGGGGTGAAGGCCCGCATCTTCGTGCCCACCGTGTCCTCGCCCGCGAAGGTGAAGCGCATCCGCGGCTACGGCGCCGATCTGGTCGTGGGCGGCGACCGCTACGCCGACGCGCTCGCGGCGAGCCAGGCGTGGGTGGCGCAGTCCGGCGCGCTGGCGGTGCACGCCTTCGATCAGGAGGAGACCCTGCTCGGCCAGGGCACGATCGCGCTGGAGCTCTCGCGCCAGGCGCCCCGCCTCGACACGCTGCTGGTCTCGGTGGGCGGCGGCGGCCTCATCGGCGGCATCGCCGCCTGGTGCGCGGGGACGCCCCGGGTGATCGGCGTCGAGCCCGAGGCTGCGCCCACGCTGACGAAGGCGCTCGCGGCGGGCAAGCCGGTGGACGCCGAGGCGGGCGGCATCGCGGCGGACTCGCTCGCTCCGCGCCGCGTCGGCGAGCTGATGTTCCCGATCGCCCAGGCGCACATCGTGCGGGTCGTCCTGGTGAGCGATGCGGCCATCCGTCAGGCCCAGGAAGCGCTGTGGGAGGGGCTGCGGGTCGTCGCGGAGCCGGGCGGCGCGGCCGCCTTCTCCGCCCTGCTCAGCGGCGCCTACGTGCCGGGCGGAGGCGAGCGCGTGGGCGTGGTGGTCAGCGGAGGCAACACGACTGCGGTAGACTTCGCCCGATGAGCAAGCCGAGCAAGGCCGGCGCGCCCGACGGACTCGCCCAGGCCCTCCAGCACCTCGCGGCCGGCGAGTGGCAGCGGGCGCACGAGATCGTGCAGGAGGACAAGTCCCCGCTGGCCTCCTGGATGCACGGCATCGTGCACACCCTGGAAGGCGACCTCGACAACGCGCGGTACTGGTACCGGAGGGCCAAGCGGGAGTTCCCGGGGGCGGGGGCGGTCCAGCAGGAGATCGCCGCCGCGCGGCTAGCCCTCGGCGAGAAACATCTCACGTAGCCGCGCCTTCTGCACCTTGTCGCCGTGCGGGCTCGGGGTGCGGGGCACGTCGGCCACGACGCGCACGTGGCGGGGCACCTTGAACGAGGCGATGCGGCCCCGGCAGTAGGCGATCAGCTCGTCCTCCGTCACGGCCGCGTCCGGGCGGGGAATCACATAGGCCACCGCCGCCTCGTTGGTGCGCGCGTCGGGCACGCCGATCACGAACGCCTGGAGGACCTTCGGGTGTGTCTGCAGATAGTCCTCGATCTCGCCCGGGGCCACCATGAAGTGGCTGATGCGCAGCACCTCGCGCAGTCGGCCCCGGAAGATCACCCGGCCCTTCCCATCGCGCATGGCCAGATCGCCCGTCTTGAACCAGCCGTCGGCGGTGAAGGCCTTGGCGGTCTCCTCCGGCTTCTCGTAGTAGCCCCCGGTGACCAGCCGCCCGCGGAGCCACAGCTCTCCCTCGCGCTCGGCGGGCTGATCCACGCCCGTCTCCGGATCCACCACGCGCACCTCGAGCCCATCGGCCGGCCAGACACCGGGCAGCGCCAGGCTCTCGGGCGGCTCATCGAGGTCGTGCACCAAGGCCATCGCGTTGACCTCGGTCATGCCGTAGGGCTGGAAAGCCAGCCGCAGGCCGAGGCGTTTCACCACCGCCTCGAAGAGCCCCTGCACGCCGCCGCCGGTGGCCGCGAAGCCGCCGGTGCGCAGCCGCGAGCGGTCGCATCGTGCGAGGTCGGGATGCTCGAGCATCGGCACCGCCATCGAGTCCACGCCGTTCCACACCGTCACCCGCTCGGTCTCCATCAGGTGTAGCGCGAGGCCGGGCTCGAAGGTGTCGGGCAGGATCAAGGTGGCGCCGTGGCTGAACGTGGCGAGCGGGATGCACACGCCGCCCCACGTGCCGGACAACGGCAGGGCGTGCAGGACGCGGTCGGCCTCGGTCAGGCGCATCACCTCGCCGCACCACCAGCCGTGGGGCAGGCAGTTGAGGTGGCTCATGACGGCGCCCTTCGGGAACGACGTGGTCCCGGAGGTGTAGAGGATGGTGAAGGGATCCTCGGGCGCTACCGCCCCCGCCGCCGCGCGTCGCGCCGCCGTCCACTCGGAGGCGTCGCCCTCCTCGAGGACGTCGTGCAGGCGCAGGCACCCCGCGTACGGATCGTCGGCGTCCACGATGACGCGCCGGAGCATCGGAAAGTCTTCGACGTCGAGCTCTCCCGGAGTGGCTTCGCGCAGGGCCGGGAGCACCTCTCCGAGGATCTCCAGATAGTCCACCGGCCCCGAGTGATCGGCGCAGAAGAGCGTCGTCGTGTTCGACTGGCGCAGGATGTAGCGCAGCTCGTGCGCCTTGTAGCGCGTGTTGAGCGCGACCACGACCGCCCCGATGAGCGCGCAGCCGTACTGGACGAAGAACCACTCCGGGCGGTTGGGCAGCCAGAGCGCGATCTTGTCGTTCTTCCTGACGCCCAGCGCGAGCAGCCCGCTGGCGACGCGCCGGGCCGCGCGGTGGAGCTCTGCGTAGGTGACGCGGCGATCCGGCGCCACGATGGCCTCACGGTCGGGCGCACGGGCGACCATGGTGGCGAGCATGCCTGCCACGGTCTCCCGCAGAAACGGGTTGCCCTCGCCGGAAGGCAGCATGCGCCACATGCTAGCATCCAGCCCCGCCGCGGGGCTTTACAGGGCTTCGGAGATGTGGATGATGGGGCCAGATGAAGTGCCAGGACGTACGGCGAGCGTTCCCGCTTCTCGTCGATGGGGAGATGCCACTCACGGAGTGGGCGATCCTCGAGACCCATCTCGTCGGCTGCGCCGAGTGCCGAAAGGAGCTGGAGCAGCAGCGGGTCCTGGCAAAGCAGAGCGCGCGCCGCCGGAGGCGCCGGGCGACGGCCGCCTTCGTGGCCGCGACCGCCGCGCTCCTGGCGGTGGCCGGCGGAGGGATCTACCTTTACGAGGCCGGCCTCTTCGAGGCGCAACGCCAGGACTCCTCCCAAAGTGCGCCGCCGCGACCGATGACCGTGACTCCCGAGACACCCGCGCCCGCTCCGCCGGCCCCGGTGCCACCACCGCCGGCGGTCGTGCCCCCGTCCCGGCCGGGGGCGACTTCGCCTCCGGCGCAGCCCCTACCGGTGCCGTCGGCGCGGCCCGTGCCGGCGCCACCGAAGCCCAAGACGGTGGTCGAGACCACGCCGCGTCCGACACGCGCACCGACCCCACCGAACTCCAAGACGATCGCGCGTCCGACCCAGGCGCCGGCGCCGGCCGCTGGGCCGGCGGCTGGCCCCGCAGAGGAGCGAATGCCCACGCAGGCGAAGCCGCCCACGGCGCTGAACGCGGGGCCGGGGGCGGAAGCGATGCCGACGCAGGGACCGTCGCGTTCCGGGGGGCGCGGCGGGGAGTGAGCCGTTCCCGGGCGGCCGCGCTCAGGCGCGGTCGGGGTGGCTCTTGAGGTACTTGCCGACGGCGTCCATGAGGAGGCCCAGGGCCTCCTTTTCGGTGCGCCCGGTGACGCTCACGTCCGGGTAGGGCACCGCGGTCGCCCGGTAGACCCCGCCTTCTTCCTGGACCAGCTCGACCTCGATCCTCATGCCGAGCCTCCTCGCGGCGAGGTCCGCGCGCGCTCGGCGAGGAAGAGATAGCGCGAGAGGCTGAAGAAGTATTCGCCTCGCGTGGCCTGGCTGCGCACGTCCTCGGCCCAGCGGGCGGCCTCCTCCTCGGTGATCCCGCCACGGTTGGCCACGAAGCGGGCGACCACGTCGATCATGCCCGGGCTGTAGGTCTGATCGCTCAGCTCCACGTTCACGACCGGGATCATCGTCACGCTCTTGAGCACGAAGCCGGTGCGCCGCAGCAGCTCGGGGAGCTGGGCGGGCAGATGGGGATGAGCGAAGCGCTGCTCCCAGGTCTTGAGGACGCGCCCGGTCCGGTCGCGATCGCCCGCGTGCCAGACGCAGGACTCCCAGTCCGTCTCGAGCGCGGCCAGCCGGCCGCGCGGCTTGAGCACGCGCGCCGCCTCCGCCAGCCCGCGCTCTACGTCGGCCATGTACTCGTAGACCTGCATGGCGGTCACGAAATCGAAGGTGCCGGGCGCGAAGGGCAGGGCCTCGGCGTCGGCCTGCCGGAACTCGGTGCGGCCCGAGACCGCGTCGTGGCGCGCCCGTTCTTCGCAGGCGGCGATCATGTCCGGGACCGCGTCCACCCCCATCACCCGACCGGTCGGCCCCACGTCGCGCGCCAGCTCGCAGGCGAGCAGGCCGAAGCCGCAGCCGATGTCGAGCCCGCGCTCGCCGCTCCGCGGGGCGACGATGGCGCGCGTGCGGGCTCGCTGCTCGGCGACGTCCGGGGTTGAGCGCGCGGGGTCGAGGAGGGCCGGGCTGGGGGTCGTCACGCCGGAACGCTAACAGCGCGCGGCGCTCCCGTCAACCCGCTCGTCGCGGGCCGGCCGATGGCACCCGCGGATTAGGATGGGCTGGGCTTCTGCGTCAGGACCTGGAGGACTACTTGGCGCATGTCGGCCAGGTTGAAAGGCTTCTCGAGGGCGGGCTCACCGGCGTCGGCCAGGAAGCGGGCGTATTCTTCGATGCCGGTGTTCGCGCTCATGAAGATGACGCGTGGCGGATTCTCGGCGTAGCGCTGGCGAAGAGCGTGGTAGAGGGCGGGGCCCTCGAGGCCAGGCATCCGGAGGTCGGTGATCACGAGATCGTAGCGGCTCTCCTCGACTCGCCGCAGGCCCTCGGCGCCGTCGGCCGCGCTGTCCACCTCGTGCCCGTCCCGCTTCAGCACCTCCACCAGCACGTCGCGGAGATTGTCCTCGTCGTCCACGACGAGGATGCGGTGCCGGGCCATGTCAGCGCCGGGCGTCGAGGATGGCCTGGGCGATCAGGCGCGAGCCTTCGTAGCAGCGCTCGGGGGATTCGAAGCTGAACGCGAGACGGATGAAGCGCTCGCCGCCGCCGTTGGGGAAGAAGGACGGGCCCGCGGTGTACTGCACGCGTGCCTTCGTCGCGCCCTCGAACAGCCGCATGACGTCGGTGCCGGTAGGCAGCTTGATCCAGATGAAGAAGCCGCCCTCGGGCTTGCTGATCTCCACGTCCGTGTCCTTCAGCACCTCCCACAACCCGCGCAGCATGGCGTCGCGCTTGGCCCGGTAGACGTTCACGAGCAGGGCGACGTGCGGCGCGAGATTGTCACGCAGGAAGTAGGTGGCCACGCGAGAGGCGAAGGGATTGACGCCGCCCCCGAAGAGGAAGCCCTGGAAGGCGGGGATCATCTCCTTGGGCGCGCAGAGCCAGCCGAGCCGGAAGCCCGCGCCCAGGATCTTCGACACGGTGCCCGCGCGGATCACCCGCCCGCCGCCGTCCAGCGCGTAGAGGGAGGGCAGGTGCTCGCCCTCGAAGCGCAGCTCGCCGTAGGCGTCGTCCTCGAGGATGAGGGTGTCGTACTCGTGGGCGAGATCGATCAGCTCCCGACGCCGGCGCAGCGTCAGGGTGGGCCCCGACGGGTTCTGGAAGTTCACGATCGTGTAGATGAGCTTGCAGCGCCGCCCCTGCCGCCGCAGGTTGGCCAGGTGCTCGCGCGCCACCTCGACGACCAGGCCGTCCCTGTCCACCGGCACGTCCAGCATCTCGGGGCCGTGGCGGCGAATGGTCTGCAGCGTGCCCGAGAAGGTGGGCGCCTCGGAGAGGATCACGTCGCCCACGTCCACGAGGGCGCTGAACGCGAGCGACAGCGCGTGCCCCGAGCCGTTGGAGATGATGATGTTGTCGGGCCCGACTTTCAGCCCCTCGAAGAGCCCGTACTTGTGGCAGACGAGCTCACGCAGCCCACGGTAGCCCTGCGGCTCGCCGTAGGTCAGGGCCTCGGCGCCTTCCGCCTTGATCATGCGCGCGGTGGCGTCGACGACGCCGTCGTACGGGAAGGAGGCCGGGTCCGGCAAGCCGCCCCCGAACTCGAAGAGCGCGTTGGCCACCGGGCGCGCGGCCGGCGGCCCGCCCCAGCCGATGCGGGCGCGGGTGGACAGGAGCTCGACGAAGGACTCGGGAGTGGTGGTCATCGGATCGGCTCTCAGCGTGTCTTGGGTGGTGGCGAATAGGTGGTGAGCACGCCCACGAGCGCGCGGGCGGAGGTGGGCACGGCGTAGCGGCCACCGAGCGACACGTCGCGCGAGTCGGCCTTGGCGCCGTACAGCGTCCGGATCGCCTTGCCGTCGGGCTGGACGTTGGCGCCTTCGAACGAGGCGCCCGCGAAGAAGCCGGTGGAGCGCGCGTACGAGAAGATCTCGGCCTTGAACGTGCCGTCGGTGTTCGCCGCGTCGTGGATGCTCTTGGGGCCGGCGGTCACCGAGACGTCACCGCCGAGCGTGGTCTCGCTCTTCAGCAGGCTCTCGATGCCCTTCTCGGTCATGACTACCAGGACGAGGTCGATGACCTGACCGCCGAGCTGCAGGCCGACGCTCCCACCGCCCACCGTGAAGAAGGCGGGGGCGCTCCAGCGGCCGTCGGAGGCGCGCCTGACGCTCATGACGCCCTGGCCATGCCGGCCGCCCACGATCACGGCGCCCTTCTTGACCTGGGGAAAGACCGCGATCGCCCGGGCCTTGGCGAGCACCTCCCGCGGGATGTCGGTGTCCTGCTTGCCACCGGCCATCTCGCTCAGTACCGTGGTCGCCTTCCGCAGCCGCTCCGCCAGCTCGTCCGGGCTGTCGGCTCGGGTTTCCGCGACGGCGGCCATGAGGCCCAGGATTCCGAAGGTGATTCCCCAGCCGATCGTCCTCATGACGTGAAGATTTTAGCCGATTTCCACCTCTGATGCCCACTTCGTGGGCGGCATTTTTCCTCGGCCCGGCGGGTTATGCTACTAGACACGGCACACTCAAAAGGTCCTATGAGCCTGTCGAGACGAACATTTCTCAAGTCGGGGCTCGGCGGCGCTGTGCGACGCCAAGGTCAAGGCCGCGATCGCGCACGAGGGCATTCGATTGATCAGCTTCCGCGAACACGGGCACATCGCCTCGCGCGGCGGGGCCAAGCGCGCGGCGGGCGGCTGCGGGCCCACCGCCGCCGGCCGGTAGCGCCTACGCGACGATCTTCTTGTCGCGCAGCGCCTTGATGTCGGCCGCGCGAATCCCGAGCTCGCCCAGCACCTGATCGGTGTGCTCGCCCGAATGAGGGGCGGCACTCCGCATCGTCCCCGGGGTGGCGGAGAGCTTGATCGGCTGCCCGAACTGCTTCACGGTCCCGTGGACCGGGTGACGCATCTCCACGATCATGTCGCGGGCCTGGATCTGCGGGTCCGCTACCATCTCCTCCGGAACGTAGACCTTCCCCACGCAGACGTCGGCCTTCACGAGGAAGTCGTACCACTCGTCCCGCGTGCGCGTCTTGATTATGGCTTCGACTTCCTCGCGTGCCTTTACTTCCTCGGCATTGGCGGCGCGCACGAACTGGTCGGGCTTGCGGGCGAAGCGCACGAAGTCAGGGCGGTCGATGGCCTTGCAGAAGTTCTCCCAGAGCCAGGGCTCGGTGCAGCCGATGGTCAGGTGCTTGCCGTCCTTGGTCTCGTAGACCGCGTAGTAGGGATAGGAGCCGCCCAGGAAGCCCTCGCCGCGCTTCGGGGCTATGCCGTCGCTCCAGAAGAAGCGCATGTTGGGGGTGGCGGCGAGCAGGGCGAGCGAGGTGTCGAGGTAGGAGACGTCGACGTGCTGGCCGCGGCCGGTGCGCTCGCGCGCGAACAGCGCGAGCATGATGCCGAGCGCGCCGTGCATGCTGGCCCCCCCGTAGTCCGCGACCAAGTTCAGGGGAAAGATCGGCTTGCGGTCCGGCTCCCCGATCAGGTTCAGCACGCCGGCCAGCGACAGGTAGTTGCCGTCGTGGGCGGGATAGTCGCGATAGGGCCCGTTGTGGCCGAAGCCGGAGAGCGAGCAGTAGACGAGGCGCGGATTGGTCGCCGAGAGCGTCTCGTAGTCGCCTCCGAGCCGCTTCATGACCCCGGGCCGGAAGCCCTCCACGATGACGTCGGCGGTGGCCGCGAGCTGCTTGAAGATGGCCTGGCCCTCCGGCGCCTTCATGTTGAGCGCGAGCGACCGCTTGTTGCGGTTGACGTAGGCGAAGGCGGCGCGGCGCTGGGTCTGGGCGTCCTCGGCCTGGTCGGGCGGCGTCTCGATCTTCAGCACCTCGGCGCCCATGTCGGCCAGGAACATGCCGGGCAGCTCGGCGGGGGGGACGCGCGCCATCTCGAGGACCTTGATTCCGTCCAGCACTCCCATGGAGGTCTCCTTACTTGTAGGCGTCGGGCGCCTTGATGGCCTTGTCCCAGAAGGCGGGGTCGTGGCTCGGGAAGATGCGGCCGCCGGTGAGGCGCGCCACCGTCTTGAGCCGCTTGATGGCGTGCATCGCCCGGGTCGGATCCCACACGACGCCAGGCGGGATCTCCTCGTCGATCGATCGCTGCCAGTAGCAGGAGTCCCCGGCCAGGATGATCGGGCCGCTCTCCGGGAGCTGCACGAGCAGCGACTGGTGACCCGGCGTGTGGCCGTCGCTCCGCAGCGCGGTCACCCCCGGCACCAGCTCGGTGTCGCCGTCGAGCAGGCGCCAGCGGTAGCCGGGCAGATCGAAGTTCTTGCGGTAGTAGAACGACGCGAAGAAGGCAGCCGGATAGTGCGCGTAGGAGTACTCGTCCTTCTGGACCACCAGCTCGGACGTGTCGAAGATTGCGGCCCCGCCCGCGTGGTCGTAGTGCAGGTGGCTGATGACCACGAGGTCCACGTCCTTCGGCTCGAGCCCGATCGAATCCAGGCGATGCACCAGGAGATCCTCGTCCCCGAAGCGGGCGAGGCGATCGTTGCGCACCAGACCGGGCACCGCGCGCGGGGAAATCCCGGTGTCGAAGAGGATGGTGGCGTCGCCGGTCCGGACCAGGTAGCAGGTGACCGGGATCGCGACGCGCTCGGCGGACCGCTCCCCGTAGAAGAGCCCGGTGCGCTCGAAGCCGAGAAAGCCGTTCTGCAGCGCGTAGAGCGCCTTGACCGCCATGGTCAGGCGCGCGACTTGGCGGGGCGCCGGGCGCGGGCGAGCTTGGGCCGGTCGGCCTGCTCCATCGGGTCGTACACCCAGATCTTGTTCGCCGCGCTCAGTCCCATCGTGACGGTGCGGCCCTCGAGCAGGATGGAGACGGTGCCTGCGTACGGGGCCACCTCGCTCACCACGATGCGGCTGCCGGGCCGGATCCCGCTCTCCCACAGGAAGCGCAGGAGCTGGCGGTCGGCCTCGGCTTCCTCCGTGATGCGCTCGACCACGAACGGGTGACCGGCCGGCGCCTGGCTCAGGGGGATGGGGCTGTGGGCCTCGGGGGCCGGCATGCCCGGGATCGGGTTGCCGTGCGGGCAGGTGCTGGGCATGCCGAGCTTCTCGGCCAGCCGCTCCTCCACCACCGGCGAGAGCGCGTGCTCGAGGCGATGGGCCTCGTCGTGCGCGCGCGACCAGTCCAGGCCGAGCACGTCGGTGAGCCAACGCTCGATCAGACGATGCCGGCGGGCCATGGTCTCGGCGATGCCGAGGCCCTTGGTGGTGAGCCGGATCTCCTTGCGTCCCCCGAGGCGGATGTAGCCGTCCTTCTGCATGCGGCGCAGCGCTTCGGTGATGGACGGCGCGGAGACGTGCATGTGGCGCGCGAGCCGCGCGCCGATCACCGGCTTGTCGGTGCCGGCCAGGTCGTAGATGGCGCCCAGGTAGTCCTGGATCGCCGGAGTCGTCTCGTCCATGGCCGCCAGCATACCGACCGGCGCAGCGGCGGGCAAGCCCCCGGGCGCCCGTGCTATTCTTGCCCCGACCAGGGAGGGCGCCCATGGACTTCGCGCTCACGGAATCGCAGGAGCTGATCCGGAAAGAAGTGGGGGCGCTGGCCCGCACCTTCTCGCTCGACTACTGGCTCGAGAAGGACGACAAGCCCGAGTACCCGACCGAGTTCGTGAAGGCCTTCGCCGACAACGGCTGGCTCGGCATCCTGGTCCCCGAGGAGTACGGTGGGGCCGGGCTCGGGGTGACCGAAGCCGCCCTGATGCTCCACGAGATCTGCGCCTCCGGGGCCGGCACGTCCGGCGCCTCCCCGATCCACTTCTACGTCTTCCCCCCCACCCCGCTGATCAAGTACGGCACCGAGGCCATGAAGCGGAAGTACCTGCCGCGGATCTGTAGCGGCGAGATCGTCATGGCATTCGGGGTGACCGAGCCCAACGCGGGGACCGACACCTCTCGCATCCAGACCCGCGCCGAGAAGAAGGGCGATCGCTGGGTGGTGAACGGGAGAAAGGTCTGGACGACCAATGCGCAGCACGCCACCAAGATCCTGCTGCTCGCGCGCACCGCCGACCGTGATCCGGCCAAGCCGCTCAAGGGCATGACCCTCTTCTTCGCCGACTTCGACCGCAAGGCGATCACGGTGCGCGAGATCCACAAGCTTGGGCGGGCCGCGGTGGATTCGAACGAGATCTTCATCGACAACCTGGAGATCCCGGACGAGGACGTGGTGGGCACGCCGGGCGAGGGCTTCTACCACCTGATCGACTCGCTCAATCCGGAGCGCATCGTGGTGGGGATCGAGGCGGTGGGGATCGGCCGCGCCGCGCTGGAGCGGGCCGTGCAGTACGCGAAGGAGCGCATCGTGTTCGACCGACCGATCGGGAAGAACCAGGCCATCGCCCACCCGCTCGCCCACGCGATGGCCCAGCTCGACGCGGCCGAGATGATGTGTCTGAAGGCCGCGTGGCTCTTCGATAACGGTAAACCCTGCGGCCGCGAGGCCAACGCGGCCAAGATGCTCGCCGCGGAGGCGGGCTTCAACGCCTGCGACGCGGCGCTGCAGACCTTCGGGGGCTACGGCTACGCCAAGGAGTTCTACGTGGAGCGGCTGTGGCGCGAGATCCGCCTCTACAAGATCGCGCCGGTGTCCCAGCAGATGGCGCTCAACTACCTGGCCGAGCACGTCCTCGGGCTGCCGCGCTCCTATTGATCTGAGGAGGTCTGACGGTGGACTTGATGCTCAGCACCCACGACACGGGTTACGAGCGGCCCGACGGCCCCACGATCGCCAAGGTGCTGGCCTCCCTCGACGGCGGCCGCAACGTGGTGGCCACGCTCGGCACCTCCGATTCGACCTACCTCCAGGCCAGCGGCAGCGTGCAGACCGGTTTCGGCCTCGACCTGCAAGAGGGCTCGCTCGAGCGGCGCTTCCGCACTCGTGATCGCGCGCTGCCGTTGCCGTGGGTGACCGAGGTCTTCCAGCGCTACGCCGCCGGCGATCAGGGGTGGCGCGAATCCGTCGAGTGGGAGCGGGAGCGGATCGCGGTGCCGAAGGATTCGTGGACGAATAGCTGGGCCGCCTACATCGGGCTCCTGGTCGGCGCCGCCGCGGCCCTCTGGCTCTGGCACGCCTGGCGCGCGGCGCCGTGACATATCAGAGTCGGGCTCGGGCCCCGGTCACCACCCGCTCGTGCAGCGCGCTGAGGATCTCGGCGATCGCGGCCTGCGCCCACACGTCGACGAAAGGTGAAGCGAGAAGGATGGCGATGTCGCGGCCGCCGCGCGCGGTGGATTGCTCCTCGGTCTCGCCGGCGCGCGCCGCGCGCAGATGCCCGAACACGCGGTCCTTGTGGTAGATGGCCGGATACTCGACGTAGCGGTACAGCTCTCCGAAGTCCCGGCTGAAGAAGACGGCGACCGGCACCGACGCCCACGTCTGGCCGTTCTTCTCGTTGGCATACTCGATCACCAGATCGGCGTTGCCTCCGGCCCCCGGATCGGGTAGCCCCTTTCGCAGCATCGTCTCGCCGTCGCGCGTGAAGATGCGCAGCTCCAGGCCCCCGGCCTCGGCGAGCCGCGCCAGATAGGGGACGTCGCGCCGGCAGTCGGACGACCAGTCCTCGGAGATCACCGCGATCTTCGCGGGCCCGCCCGGTTGGGCGGCCAGCCACTTGATCGCCACCGCCTGCTCGTCGGTGAGTCGCGCCTTCGCGTGGCGCTCGCGCAGGTACCCGCTCCAGTCCACGCGCGGGCGGACCAGGCTGAACCGCCGGACGTCGAACCCCTCGCGGCCGAGATTCTCGGGCGAGCCGGCGAACCTCACGTAGTCGTCGAAGCTCATCCCCCGGGCGAAGCGCTCGGGCGTCATGACCAGAGCCGGCGGCTGGCGATGGCGGCTCCCTCCCGGAGGGCGCCGAGCTTGGCCCAGACCACGCTGTGGGCCACCATCTCGGAGCCGGCGAAGGTGCCGAAGCCGCAGTCGGTCGAGGCGATCACCCGGGTCCGGTCGCCCACCGCGTCCACCGCCGCGCAGACGCGATCGGCGACCACCTCCGGGTGCTCAACGTAGTTCGTGGTGGTGTCGATCACTCCGGGCAAGAGCAGCATCGAGTCCGGGAGCGGATGGGCCTTGAGCACGCGGTACTCGTGCTGGTGGCGGGGATTGGCGAGCGGCAGCGACAGCGCCCCCACCCGCGCCCGGCCGACGACCGGCAGCACCGCTTCCAGCGGCACGTCGTGGGTGTGCGGGCCGTCGTAGTTGCCCCAACAGAGGTGGAGTCGGATCCGGTCGGGCGGGATCGCCGCGGTGGCCCGGTTGATGGCGTCCACGTGCAGCTCGACCATTTGGAGGAACCGGTCGAGCGAGTCCTTGCGGAAGAAGCGGGTGCGCTCCATGGCCAGGTCCGGGCAGTCCACCTGCAGGAGCAGGCCGCGGGCGTGGATCAGCTCGTATTCCTTCCGCATCTCGCGGGCCAGCGCCATGATGTATTGCTCGTGTGAGCCGTAGTGGGCGGAGAGCAGGATGGTGGCGATCACCCCGGGGGAGGCGGCGGTCATGAAGCGCTCGACGAACTTCCGCGGCGCCGCATCGGTCGCGCGGAGGAAGCCGTCGCACTCGGCGGCGGCCGGGCTCAGATCCGCGTACTCCACCTCGGCGATCGCCTGCGGGGCGTCCGCGATCCGGGCCGCGTCGCGTCGCCGCCGGGCCAGCATCTCCGCGTAGTCCGGGAAGTCGATCAGGTCCTGCGCCAGCTCCCGGCGGCTCGCGCCACCGAAGCCGCGCATTCGTCCCGCCACGTAGGTCGAGAACCCCGCGCGGGGCTGCTCGCCGTTGTTGCCGACGTCGACGCCCGCCTCGAGCTGTCCGGCCACCACGCGCTCCACCGCGGCGCCCGCCTCGCGCTCGAGCGCGGCCGCGTCCACCGGCTCGCCGCGATCCCGCCGGACCAGGAGGTCGCGCAGCGCCGGCGGGCGGGGGAGGCTGCCCACGTGCGTGGTGAGGATCCGCGTCTCGCTGCGCTGCATGGCGGCTCCTGTCTCGCGGGCGACGGCCTAGCCGACCCGGGGGGTGATCTGGATGAGCGGGGCCGGCTCGGTCTCGATCTGGATCGTGGTGTGATCGATGCCGAAACGGGCATGGAGGACGAGATGGAGCTCTTCGAGGATCTTGTCTCGGGGCGCGCCCGCTTCGACGACCACGTGCGCGCTCATGGCCTCGCGGCCGGAGGTGAGCGTCCACACGTGCAAGTCGTGGACCCGCCGCACCGTGGGGGCGCCGCGGAGGGCGTCCTCGATCTCCTTCACGTCGAGATGGGCCGGCGCTCCCTCGAGCAGGACGTTCACGGCCTGCCGCAGGAGCGCCCACGTGCGGGGCAGGATGAAGAGCGCGATCAGCGCGCCCGCCACCAGGTCCGCGATCACCCACCCGGTGAGGAGGATGATCACGCCGGCCACGATCACGAGCCCGGAGCTGATCGCGTCGCCGAGCACCTCGAGGTACGCGCTCCGCACGTTGAGGCTCTCGTGCGCGCCCCGGTGCAGGAGCCGGAGGCTCGCCAGGTTGACGGCCAGGCCGAGCACGGCGACGGCCAGGATCGGTCCTCCCGGCACGTGGGGCGGCTGCCACGCGCGCTGGTAGGTGGCCACCAGGATCGCGATGGCCATCACGCACAGGACCACGCTGTTGACGAGCGCGGCCAGGATCTCGACCCGGTAGTAGCCGTAGGTCTTGTCGGGCGTCGCGGGGCGCTCGGCGAACCACACCGCGAGCAGGCTCAGGAGCACCCCGCCCGCGTCCACGAGCATGTGGGTGGCGTCGGCCAGCAGCGAGAGGCTGCCCGTCCAGAGCCCGACCGCGGCTTCGACCAGAAGAAACGCGGAGGTGATGCCGAAGACGCCGAGCAGCCGGCGCTTGTGACGAGAGCCGTGAGTGTGCCGGCCGTCCACGGGGTTGCGCTCAGCGGGCCGGGGGCACCACCAGCCGCGCTTCGCCCTGGCGGATACCCTGGCTCGCGAAGAACGAGGCGTGCGCCTCGAGGGCGTAGCGGAACGGTCCGAGCGGGCCGTACAGCTCGGTCGGGCTCGGGTCCATCTTCAGGATGGCGAACATCCGACCGTCGTCCTTGATGAAGGCGATGCCGAGCGGGGCGGGCACGTTCTGCATATGGAACTGAGTGAAGATCTCCTTGCCAAAGTCGAAGAGGATCATGTTCCGGTCGATCTCGTCGGCGGTGGCGCACTGGAAGCCGGCCGCCTGTCGCTCGCCGGTGTCGGCCAGCTTCACCCGCAGGGCGAAGGTGCGGGAGCCCGCCTGGATGGAGAGCATACGCATCGGCATGGAGGCGAAGGCCTCGCGCCAGCGCGGACATTCGGGATTCGGGGCCGACTTCGGCTTCGGGCCCTGGGCGGGGGCGCCCGAGACCGACACCGCGAGGAGCAGCGCCGTCGCCAGCGTGGCCGCCCGCCCGCGCGTCATGGAAGGGCCTCCCGACCGGTCGGGCGCGAACGACGGCGGGTGAGAGAGGCGGCGGCGAAGATGAGCAGCGCGGTCAGCACCACCGCCCCGCCCGCGGCCAGCCGGAGGTAGTAGGCGGCGATGAGGCCTCCCGTCATCGAGAGCAGGGCGATGCCGATGGCGATGGCGGTCGCGGTGTGGAAGCTCCGGCCCAGCGCGAAGCCGGTGAGCGTGGGGATCACGATCATGGCGCTCACGAGCAGCACGCCCACCATGCGCATCGCCACGACCGTGGTCAACGCGGTCAGCAGCGTGAGGAGCAGGTTCAGCGCGGCGACCGGCACCCCGCTCGTGCGCGCCAGGTCCTCGTTCAGGGTGATGGCCAGGAGCTGGCGGTAGAAGCCGCCGATGGCGAGGGTGACCACCGCCCCGAGGGCCAGGATGAGCCAGACGTCGCCGGCCGTGACGGTGAGGATGCTGCCGAACAGGATCGCGAACAGATCCGCGTTGAACCCGCGGGCCAGGCTGATGAGCACCACCGCTAGCGCGAAGCCGCCGGAGAGGAAGACGGCGAGGGCCGCGTCGCCCTGAAGGGCCCCCCGCGCGCGCAGCCGCTCCATGCCGACCGCGCCGGCAAGGGTCACCACGAGCGCGCCCAGCACCGGCGAGACGCCCAGCACGAGGCCCAGGGCCACACCGGCCAGCGCCACGTGGGCGAGCGTGTCCGCGATCAGGGAGAGCCGCCGGGGGATCAGGAAGACCCCGATGGCGGGACAGATGAGCGCGGTCACGACGCCGGCCGCGAAGGCCCGGTGCATGAAGGAGTATTCGAGAAACTCCGGCATCGGCCTAGTGCTCGTGGCTGACCACGCGCACCGCGGGGCCGTAGAGCGCGGTCAGCGCGGCGTCGCTCAGGAAGTCGCCCGGACGGCCGTGGAAGATCAGCCGCCGATTGAGGCACGCGAGCTTGGTGACCTCCTTGGCCACCACCCCGATGTCGTGGCTGACCAGGATCAGGGTGACGTCGCGCTCGCGGTTCACATGGTGCAGCAGGGCGTAGAAGCTCGTCTGGGCCTCCGGGTCGACGCCGCCGGTCGGCTCGTCGAGCATCAAGAGCTCGGGCTTGGAGACGAGCGCGCGCGCGATCAGCACGCGCTGCTGCTGGCCGGTCGAGAGCGCGCCGATCCGCGCGGCGGCGTGCGCCTCCATGCCGACCTGGCCCAGCACCTCGTCGATGCGCTTCCGCGCGGCGGCGCCGATACGGCCGAATATCCCGAGGGAGGGCAGCAGCCCGGTGGCGACCACCTCGTGTACGGTCACGGGGAGAGCGGGATCGAGCGTCGCTCGCTGCGGCACGTACCCCAGCCGGCCCCATTGCCTGAACGAGCCCGGCGGATGGCCGAAGAGGCGAACGGTGCCGCTCGTCGGGGGCAGGAGGCCCAGCATGATGCGGAGCAGGGTGGTCTTGCCCGAGCCGTTCGGGCCGATGATGCCGAGGAAATCGCCCGGCTCGACGGTGAGGTTGATGCGCTCGAGCACCGGCACGGCGCCGTAGGCGAAGTCCACGTCCTCCAGCTCGACGAAGGGCCGCATCTACCCGCCGATCCGGACCGCGTCGCCTGCCGTGCGCGGTCGTGCGTGCTCCCCGGCGGGATGCGAGGCGTCCCACCAGGCGCCCGCGGCGGCGCAGCCCGCCCCGAGCAGGAACCCGCCGACCACATCCGACGGCCAGTGGGCGTTGAGGATGACCCGCGCGAAGCCGACCGAGCCCACCAGGGCGACGGCCAGCACGAGCCAGGTCCACCGCGTCGCGGGCGACGGCCGCTCACGCGAGAGCAGGTAGACGAGCACCACCGCGAAGGTCGCGGCCGCGGTGACGTGCCCGCTCGGGAAGCCCCAGTTGAAGCCGCGGGGTCGCGGGCGGCCGACGAGAAATTTGAAGAGCTGCTCGATGGCGCCGGACAGAGGTAGCAGCCCGCACCAGAGCCACCAGCGCCGGCGGGCGATCCGCGACCAGGCCAGGAGCAACACCAGGGCCGGCGCGAGGAATTCCCACCTGCCGCCGTAGTCGAGCCAGCGCGCCATGGCGTGGGCCGTGGTGCCCCGCTGCCCGATGATCTCGCGCTGCAGGTCCACGTCGCCGGGCAGGAGGCCGATCGCATAGACCACCGCGCTCAGTCCCAGGAAGGCGCCCAGCATGAACAGGCAGAGCGCGCGCCAGCGCGCGACGGTGCTTGTATCCATTGCGCCCACATTGTACTCGGTCACAGGGCGCGGAGGAGAGCCTCCGCGAGGCGCTCCGCGGCGGGGGGCGCGTGGGTGAAGAAGAGGCCCGGCTCGTTGACCTCCACCTCCATGACCTGGAATCCCTCGCGCGTCTCCACGCCGTCGATGCGCGCGTAGAGCGCGGCCCGCGGCAGCGCGGCCAGCGCCGCGTGGGCGGCCGCGAGGACGCCGTGGGGCGGCGCGGCGGCCTGGACGGTGCCGCCGAGGCGCGGCTGCACCCGGAAGTCGCCGGTGGTCGGGCGCTTGAGCACCGCGTGGGTGAACGCGGAAGCGATGAAGATCAGCGACCACTCGCCCCGGCTCTGGATCTCCTCGACGAAGGGCTGGATCATAACCGGGCGGCGGATCTCCCCGGTCCCGAGCGCCGCCGTCACCTCGGCCACCGTCTCGTCCGTGACGAGGCGGGTGTCGTGCGCCGAGGCCCCGAACTCGGGCTTCATGACCACCGCGCGCCAGCGATGCCGCGCCATCACCGCCTCGAGTCCATCCGACGTCCCGGCCTCCAGGATCACGGTGGGCACGGTGGGCACGCCGGCCGCCTGCAGGGCGGGCAGGTAGCGCTTGCTCAGGTTCCAGCGGACCAGGTCGGGCGGGTTCCAGATGCGCGCCCCCGCGCGCTCGAGGCCGTCGAGCCAGGCCCGGAACCCCTCGGGGTCGAGGTGGTACTCCCAGTTGGAGCGCAGCACCACCGCGTCGAAGCCGTGGAAGTCGGTGCCCGGCACGTTCCACGGTCGGGCCTCCACCACCGCTCCGCGGCGCTCGAGCGCCCGCTGCGCCAGCCGGTCGCTCTCCGAGATCTCCGGCCAGCGCCGGCAGGTCACGAAGCAGATGCGCGGCATGGCGCCCGGCGCCGCCTTTACTTGCAGCTCAGCGCGGTGCGAAGACTGGCGAGGTTGGCCTGCATCAGCTCGATGTAGCCCAGGCCGGCGGCATCCTGTTCCTTGGTGATGCCCTCGACCGGGTTCAGGGGAAGCGGCGTTGCCCCGATCTCGCGGCCGAGGGTCTCGGCGAGCCGCGGGCTGACGAGGGGCTCGAAGAAGATGTGGGTGACCTTGAGGTTCCGCGCCGTCTTCACGATGGCGGCCACATCCGCCGGGCTCGGCTCCGCCTCCGGGGCCAGCCCCATCAACGGGACCTCGGCGAGCCGGTAGCGGCGGGCCAGGTACGCGAAGGCGGCGTGCGAGGTGACGATCTCGCGCCGTGCGCAGTCGGCGAGGCCGGCCGCGAAGGCCCGATCGAGCGCCTCGAGCCTCGCGCTGAACCGCCTCGCGTTCTTGTCGTAGGTCTTGCCGCCGTCGGGATCGGCCTGCTCGAACCCGGCCGCGATCGCCTGCACCTGCGCGCGCGCGAGGGCGGGATCGAGCCACATGTGCGGATCGGTAGCCCCGCCGCGCGTCAGCAGGCTGAGCCCGCGGCTGGCGTCCACGACCGTGCTCCGGCTCGTGGGGTCGACCCGCAGCTTCTCGGCCCAGGCGTCCAGAGCGGTTCCGGTATAGACGAACACGGTGGCGCGCTGCACCCGGGAGACGTCGCGCGGCGACGGCTCCCAGTCGTGGGGCTCGACGCCGGGCGGCACCAGCGCGACGACCTCGGCCCGCTTTCCCGCCACCTGGCGGGAGAAGTCCCAGAGCGGATAGATCGTGGCGACGACCAGAGGCCGGCCGGCGGGCGGGGCCGCCTGGCATCCGGAGACCATCAGGATCGCGGCGAGCGCGACCCACGGAGAGCGGCGGCTCACGCCCGGCCGCCTCCCCGATCCGCCGTCGAGAGCGGGGTGAGGGCGGCGGCGCCCAGCGCGCGGGGCCTGATCTTGAGGAAGACGCCGAGCACGAGCAGGCCCAGCCCGAACGCGCAGACGACGGTGGCGCCGGTCGGCAGGTCCAGGACCGCGGAGGCCACCATGGCCATGACGCTCACGAGAGTACCGAAGACCCAGCCGACCGCGAGTCGCGAAGCGATCCCGGCGGCGAGCAGTATTCCCGCCAGGGCGGGCACGATGAGGTACGAGAAGACGAGCAGGACCCCCGCGATCCGCACCGACGATGTGACGACGACGCCGAAGGACGCGTAGAAGAGGAAGTCCCACAGGCGCACCCGCCAGCCCTCCCGGTAGGCCGCGTCCGGGTCCGTGGATATCAGAAAGAAGGGGCGGCGACAGAGCCAGTGGAAGAGGCCGATCGCGGCGTAGAGAGAGGCCACCTTGAGCACCTCGTTGCCGCGGACGCTGAGGATGCTGCCCACGAGCATGCCACGCAGGTGCTCGGCCCCGTGCGGAGTTCTGTCCGCGAGCAGCACCGCGCCCGCCGCCGACACCGCGTAGACGACGCCGATCACCGCCTCGTGGGAGACGCGGCGCGTGCGGCTGCGCGTCAGCGCGAGCACCAGGGCCCCGAGGATCGTGAAACCCAGGCCGGCCGCGTACGACTCCCACGTCTCCAGCTCGAAGCCGAAGAGGAAGGCGGCGGTGGCCCCGAGCGCGGCGATCTGGGCCAGCGCGATGTCGACGAAGACGACTTCGCGCGCGATGACGTGGAAGCCCAGATAGGCGTGGATGCCGGTGAGCACCAGGCACATCAGAAACGGCACCCACATCAGGGCCAGGAGATCGGCGGTCATGGTGCTACAGGTCCGGGCACATTCGACTCGGGGTGGTTGTCATTTGAGGGCCTGCGCGACGGCCTTCACATTGTAGTCGATGGTATCCAGGTACGTATCGGTCCCCTTGAGCGCCCCGACTCCGTTCGCGACCATGACGACCTTGGCTCCGGCTTCCTCGGCGATGCGCTCCGCGAGCTTGTGGTCGGCCCACGGCACCGCCAGGATCACCTTGATCCTGTCTTCCTTCATGTAGGCGATCAGCTTGGTGACATGCGTGGGTGTGGCCGGGATGCCGGGGCGCTCCTCGACGGACCCCGCCTGGACGAGCCCGAACCGGGTCAGGAAGTAGGGCCACATGTTGTGGTCCACGATCACCTTGGTTCCCTTGTACGGAGCCATCTCGGCCGACCACCTGGCCATGGCCTGACCCAGCCGGGCCAGGAACTGCTCCCGGTTGCGCTCGAACGCAGCCCGGTACTGGGGCGCGACCCGCACGAGACCCTCGAGAACGTTCGCGGTGATGTCGGGCGCCATCCCGGGATCGACGGTGTAGTGCGGATTACCCACCGGGTGAACATCGCCCATCGAACGGTCCACGCGGGTCCGGGGCACCTCGAGAACGAGGATGCCGGCGGAGGCATCGACACGCCCGGGCGCCCCGGGGATGACCTTGGGATTGTTGGCACCCTGGACGACGACTTCGGCCCACTGATCGAGCTCGAGGCCGTTGATGACGAGGAGATCGGCCCGCCTGACCTTCACCATCAGACTCGGTCGAACCTCGAGGTCGTGGGGGTTCTGGCTACCGCGGGCCAGGGCATCCACCTCTACGAGGTCTCCCCCGACCGCCTCGGTCAGAGCCTTGAGGTCGGTCGTGGTCGTTACCACGCGGATCTTGTCGGCCGTCTCCGCGCCCCCGGCCCAGAGGCCGAGAGCGAAGAGGCTCATGCTGACTGCTCGAGTGAGAGCGCGCATCGTGGTCTCCTCTCTCAAGTCTAGAACGGATGCGCCGGGTGGGCGCCCAGGATGAACGTGGCCTGGAACAGGATCTCGTCCACCTTGCGGGCGCTCGACTCGTTGTCCGTGAACCCGTCCCGCTTGTCGCGCTCGGTGTGCTTGTAGCCGAGCCGGAAGCGGAGGAACTCGGAGGGCATGAAGGTCAGATACGGGCCGGCCGCCCACTCGTGGCCGCGCTGGATCGGGAACTCGGTCCAGTCGTAGCGGAAGCCGGCGGCCCAGCGGCTCCACGATCCGGTACGAACGGGCTGGACCTCGCCCCCCAGGTACCAGCCCCAGCGGTTGCGGGTCCGTTTCTCGTTGGGGGTGTCCGGCACGCCGTCGCCGTCGGTGTCCTCGCCCAGCACGTTGATCCGGCGGTTCTGGTAGATCATCTCGCCAAGCAGGGTGAGCAGCGGGTGCTGCCAGCCCTCCGGCTTGTACTTGTACTTGGCGTCGAAGCCGAGCAGGGTGTTGCGGTGGCGCTCGGGCGTGTCGCCATTGGCCACCGAGGCGCCGAGCTGGATGGCGCTGGAGTCGCCCAGCTCGAAGAAGGTGCGGAGCCGCCCGGTCACGAGCGGCTGGGTGAGCTTGCCGTATCCGAACGCGGTCTCGTTGTCGCCGTTGAAGACGCCCACCAGCGCCTCGAGGAAGAAGGGCAGGGGCGCCACCCAGGTCAGCTCGGCGCCGCGCTCGACGAGCCCCTCGTCACCCAGGAACCGGGTGAGCACGTTCGGCTGGTCGATGAACGGACGGTCGTGCTCGTGGATCGGGTTCAGCAGGCCGAAGCGGTTGCGCAGCTGGCCCATCTTGAGCTGGGTATTGAAGGGCAAGGTCATCAGGGTGAGATTGGCCTCGGCGAGGTGCACCGCGATCTCCCCCGCGTCCTCCTCGCCGGCCTCGAAGCGCACCTCGGCGCGGGCGTACGGGTCGATCTGGCCGAAGAGGCTGATCTCGATCTCTCGCGGGAAGAAGCGGTTCTCCCGACCGGAGAAGGTGCCCGCGTTGGCCTTGTCGACGTTGCGCTGCGTGATGTTGGCGATGAAGTCGCCCGTGACGCCCATGTCGAACAGGAGCTGGCCCGCGCCCCGCCGCTCGTAGAGCGAGAAGGGCTCCCGCGGGCGCGCCAGCTCCGTCGGGTTGATCGTGATGCCGGGCTGGGCCTGGCTGAGCATCTGATCGCGGCTCGCGACCGCCGGGACCGCCGTCCCCGGCGCGGCCGCCGCCGGCGCCACCGCGGGCGCGGGCGGCCGGGACTCGAGCGTCTTGAGCCGGTCGCTCAGCTGGTTGATCGCCTTCTCGTAGCCGTCCTTCATCGTCTCGAACTGCCGGCGCATCTGCTCCAGCTCTTTTCGCAACGCTTCCGTGTCCTGGGCCACGGCCTCACCGGGCACCAGGGCGCCGGCGGCCAGCAGACAGATGCCGACCAATGCACGCATAGACGCCTCCGTCTCGAGGAAAGTGGAGATCGCCCTCGGGCAGTCGCCCAGGGGCAGGAGCTGCAGCTACCGAGAGGAGCGGTTAGGCGAAGGGAGGAGCGCGGGAATCGGAAAGGCTCGGGACCGGCGCGGCCAGCCGCGCGCCCCGCGCCAGCAGGCACGCGCTGACGACGAGCGCGACGAACACGGCCGGACCCGCATCAGGCAGCGGCAGGTCGCCCGATAACGAGTCCAGGCTGGCGAGAACGTGCTCCTCGTTGTAGAGCCCGGCGGTGCCCGCCTCGTGGACGTGAAGCGGCGGGCTCGCTTCGAGGGGGACCGCCAGGGAGACGAGCACGAGGAGCAGCGTGGCCATGAGCGCGCGGGCGCGCGGGTGCAGACAGAGGGCCGAACGGGCAATCATGGCTGGCCCGTACCTTATACGCGGCCTTGCGGTGGTTCGCAAGGCACAAGGGGGCGAACCCTGGCCGTCGTGCGAGATCGGATGGAGCGGGCACGGGTAGGGGGGCTGCCGGGCCGTTCGTCCGAGACGCCGAACGCTTGATCGAACAGCGCGTCAACGACCGGGCACTCGGGTACGCTGCCGCCGTCGCACCGAGTGGCCATCTCTCTCAGCACACGCTCGATCTTTCTGAGATCCGCGACCTTCCGCCGGACCTCATCCAGGTGGTGGACCGTGATGCGCTTCACTTGGGCGCAGGTGTATCGGCCCCCGTCGACGAGCTTCAGGAGCGTCCGGATCTGGTCGAGCGTGAAGCCGAGCTCGCGAGTCCGGCGGATGAAGCCGAGGCGCCTGCTCTGGGCTTCTCCGTACAGCCGATGACCACCGTCGCTCCGGGAGGCGGGAGGCATCAGCCCGATCCGCTCGTAGTAACGGATCGTCTCGATGTTGCATCCGGTTCGCTTCGAGAGGGCGCCGATGCTCCGTCCGGCCGATCGGGCCGTCATGCCCATGGAGGCCCTCCAAAAGAAAAGACTTGAATCTGTAGTTACTACAGATTGTACGGTGTCGCCACCGGCAGAGAGCGGGCCAAAGGGGGTGGATCGGTGGCGGTCGAGATGAGGACGGCAGCAGAGCTGATCGCGCTGGACGTGGAAGGACGCGGGGCGGCCCGGCGCGCCGCGCGTGAGACCGAGCTGCTGCGGCGCGTGTTGCGGGCGTTCGTCGATCAGGCGGGGCCCGTCCGGGTCGACGAGATCGTGTCGGCCTTCCCGGCCCAGCCCTCCGAAAGTGTGCTCGAGGCCCTGGCGAAGCTGGACGAAGAGGACCTGCTTCGCCTCGATGCAGAGCGCGTGGACCTCGCCTACCCGTTCTCGGCCTCCCCGACGGCTTTCGTGATCGACCTCGATGAAGTGAGCGGACAGCGGTTCGTGTGCTGCGCGATCGACGCGCTGGGGATCGCGCCGATGCTCGGACGGCGCGTGCGCATCTGGTCATGGTGCCACCACTGCGCCGCGCCCATGGAGCTGTCGGTTGATCCGTCGGGGCCTGGACCGGACGCCGATGGCGTCATGGTCTGGGTAGGGAAGCGGGCGGAGGACGAACGGCGGGCCTGCGACTCGCTCTGAACCATGCTCAACTTCTTCCGGTCGGAAGAACACCTGCGGGCATGGCGAGAAGCGAACCCGGACATGCCGGGGGCAGGGATGATCGTCGAAGAGGCGTTCAAATTGGGGGCCCACGTCTTCGGTGGGCTCCTCACCGGGGGACGATGATGGCGGATCGGCAAGTGACCGTCTACTGGTCCACGACGTGACAGTCGTGCCACGCGGCGAAAGGGTTCCTTTCGTCTCACGGGGTGTCGTTCACGGCGAAGAACGTCGCGGAGGATGCAGTCGCCCGCGAAGAGCTCATCGCAAAGACCGGGCGCATGGCCGTGCCCGTCATCGTGGTCGGTGACGAGGTCATGGTCGGCTTCGACCGCGGCCGCCTGAAGCGGCTACTGGGAGTCTGAGCTCAGGCCGTGGAAGTCCGCTGCCCGGACTGCGGCGAGGCGGTCGCCGTTCCCCCAGATGCCAGGCCAGGAGACCTGCTCGAATGCCCAAATTGCGCGGGCCACGCCCTGCGCTTGACGATGGAGGACGGGCGCTGGGGGGCGACGCTTGCTCACCGGGTGAGCTGTCCTACCTGCAACGAGACGCTGACGCTGCCCGAGGGGGCGAAGGCCGGGGATGCCGTCGAGTGTTGCGGGCGACGATACCGGCTGACGTTCGAGTATGGGGCGTTCGCCGCGGAAGAGGCTGAAGAAGCCTAGGAGGCGCGTATGTGGCGCGATCGCTGGCTCGCTCTGCGGCCGGACCCTAGCCGCTGTGCGAGATCGGATGCAGGGTGCCGCGATAGAGACGGTCGTCACGCTCGAGCCTCAGCGCCCGGCGTTCGCCGGCGCCCGCGGGCACCAGGCTGCCTCGCCAGGGTCCGGTTCCGTCGAACCGCAGCCGGCCGTCCGTCACCACGAGGACGCCGCTGCCACGCACCCAGGGGCCGCTCACCTCGAAGGATCCGTCCGCGCGAATCTCGAAGTTGATCAGGTTGAAGCCTCGGTCGGTGACCAGCCAGCCCTGCCACGTCCCCGTCAACGCCTTGACGTCTTCGACGGAGACGGGAGTCAGGCCGGGCATCGAGGCGCATCCGGCGAGCGCGGCGATCAGGACGCCGGCGAAGATCTGGCGCATGCTCGTTCCTCCGTGTGGCCTTGCAGCATAGCAGAAGGTCCGGCCGACGACAGGCGGGCTGAACGGTAGATGGAGGGGATCGTCCGCCTGCCGATCGGCCAGTGGGCGACCGCGAAGAAGTGAGATATAGTGAGTAGCTGATGAAGCGCCACGTGATCGCGGGACTCGTGCTGCTGGCCATCTGGCTCCTCCTGGGGCCGGTGGCGATGGCCTTCGGCGGCTGCGCGGGCTGCGAACTGCCCTGCGCCCAGCTGGCGTGCGCGATCGCCTCGGCGGCGCCGACACCGGCGCCCGAGATGGTCGCATCGGCCACGATCTCGCTCGAGCTTCATCCCATCGCTGCGATTCCGGCTACCCTCGAGCTCCCCCCGAAGCTCTCCCCCACCGCTGCGTAGTTCGCGGTAACCAGTCGCTCCAGCTGATTTCTTTCGCGGGCTGACGTCCGTCTGCGGATGGATGCCGGCGGCTCGTCCCGACGACGGGGCAAGGGGGAGTCCACACGTGTCATTCGTTCTCATGAGGACGCGGCGATGATCAACCGGTTGATCGAGCTGTCGCTCCGCAACCGCGTGCTGGTCATCGCCGCCTTTCTGCTGCTCGGGGGCTGGGGGTACTGGGCGCTCCTGAGCACGCCGATCGACGCCATCCCCGATCTCTCGGACAACCAGGTGATCGTCTTCACCGACTGGTCCGGGCGCTCGCCCCAGGAGGTGGAGGACCAAGTGACCTACCCGCTCACCGTGAGCCTCCAGGGGCTGCCGGGGGTGCGGGTGGTGAGATCCTCCTCGGCGTTCGGCTTTTCCATGATCAACGTGATCTTCGAGGACTCGGTCGACCTCTACTTCGCGCGCTCCCGGGTCCTCGAGCGTCTGAACCTCTTGACCAAGGGCCTGCCGTCGGGCGTGGTGCCGACGCTCGGCCCGGACGCCACCGGGGTCGGCCACGTGCTCTGGTACACGGTCGAGGGCAAGGGGCAGTCCCTCCAGGAGTTGCGGACGCTCCAGGACTGGTTCATCCGCTACCAGCTCAACGCGGTGCCTGGGGTAGCCGAGGTGGCGAGCGTCGGCGGGGTGGTGCGGCAGTACCAGATCGACGTGGACCCGAATCGCCTCCGCGGACTGCGCATCCCCTTCTCCGCGGTGGCGGACGCCGTCATGCGCAGCAATCGCAACGTGGGCGGCAACGTGCTCGAGGCCGGCGGAGCCTGGTCGGTGATCCGCGGCCTGGGCCTGGTCACGTCGCCCGGCGATCTCGAGAACACGGTGATCGGGGCCGAGAACGGCGTGCCGATCTATCTCCGGCAGGTCGCGGTGGTCAAGGTGGGCGACGCCTTCCGCGTGGCCGCGCTCGTGAAAGGCGGCGAGGAAGCGGTGGGCGGGGTGGTGGTGGCGCGCTACGGGGTCAGCACCACCGACGTCATCGCGCGGGTCAAGGAGAAGATCGCGGCGCTCCAGAGCGGGCTCCCGCCGGGCGTGCGCATCGTGCCCTTCTACGATCGCTCGGCCCTGATCCACCGCGCGGCGGCCACCCTGAAGCGGGCGCTGCTCGAGGAGGCGGCGGTCGTCACCCTCGTGAACATCCTGTTCCTGCTCCACTTCCGCTCGGTCCTGATCGTGACGATCCCGATCCCGCTGGCGGTGCTCACCGCGTTCCTGTTCATGCGCTACCTCGGGATCACGTCCAACATCATGTCGCTGGCCGGCGTCGCCATCGCGATCGGGGTGCTGGTGGACGCGGCCATCGTGGTCACCGAGAACGCCTTCCGCTTCATCGAGAAGCGCTCCGTCGACCCGCGCGACCGGCGGGCGGTGGCCGCCACCGTGCTCGAGGCGACGGCGCTCGTGGGCCGGCCCATCTTCTTCTCGATGGCGATCATCATCCTCGCCTTCATCCCGGTCTTCGCGCTCACCGGCCAGGAGGGCAAGCTCTTCCGCCCGCTCGCGTTCACCAAGACCTTCGCCATGGCGGGCGCCACCATCCTGTCGGTGACCCTGGTGCCCGTGCTCTGCACGCTCCTGATCGGCGGCCGGATCCGCGGAGAAGAGGCCAACCCCGTGATGCGGCCCCTGGTATGGCTCTACCGCCCGGTCCTCGCCTCGGCCCTGCGGCATCGAGGGCTCACGCTGGGCGCGGCCGGCCTCGTCCTCGCGGGCGCCCTCGCTCTCGTCCCCCGCATCGGCGGAGAATTCATGCCGCCGCTCAACGAGGGCGATCTCATGTTCATGCCGGTCACCGACCCGGCGATCTCGCTGCCCCAGGCCGTGGACATCACCAAGCGCCAGAACGCGGCCATCCTCGGCGTGCCGGAGGTGGCCGGGGTGGTCGCGAAGATCTCCCGCGCCGACACCTCGACCGATCCCGCGCCCGTCAACATGACGGAGACGATCGTCAGCCTCAAGCCCGCGGCTCAATGGCGACCGGGGATGACGCGGGAGCGGCTCATCGGCGAGCTGGACGTGGCCACCACGCTGCCGGGCGTCTCCAACATCTGGACGCAGCCCATCATCAACCGGATCAACATGCTGACCACCGGCATCCGCTCGGAGGTCGGCGTGAAGATCTTCGGGGACGATCTCCGCGTGCTCGAGGAGCGGGCCCGCGTCGTCGCCGGTGCGCTCCGGAGGATCCGCGGCGCCGCCGATGTCTACCCAGAGCAGGTGACCGGCGCGCCCTACGTGGACATCCGGGTGAATCGGGAAGCGGCGGCGCGCTACGGCATCACCGTCGGGGCCATCCAGGACGTGATCGAGATGGCGGTGGGCGAGACCAATCTGAGCCTGACCATCGAAGGCCGCCAGCGCTTCCCGGTGCGCGTGCGCTACGCGCCGCAGTTCCGGGCCACGCCGGAGGCGCTGGCCGGCCTCCCGGTCGCGTCCCCGAGCGGGGTCCAGGTGGCCCTGGGCCAGCTCACCGAGATCCGCGCGGTCACGGGGCCGTCCATGATCTCGAGCGAGAACGGTCTCCTGGTCGTCACCGTGCTGCTCAACGTCCGGGGCCGCGACGTCGGTAGCTTCGTGGAAGAGGCGCGCCCGGTGATCGCGCGGACGGTGTCCCTGCCCAAGGGCTCCTACATCGAGTGGAGCGGCCAGTACGAGAACGAGGTGCGGGCGCGCCAGCGCCTGAAGATCGTCGTCCCGGTCGTCCTGTTCGTGATTTACCTGCTGCTCTATCTGACCTACGGATCCTTCCTTGAGGCGGCGCACGTGCTGCTGGCCGTGCCCTTCGGCCTGGCCGGCGGCATCTATCTCCTCTACGCACTCGGCTACAACTTCTCCGTCGCGGTCTGGGTGGGGTTCATCGCCCTCTTCGGCACCGCGGTTCAGACGGCGGTGGTGATGGTGATCTATCTGGACGAGGCGGTGGCCCAGAAGCGCCAAGCGCTGGGCGGGCGCCTCACGCGCCAGGCCTTGCGCGAAGCGGTGACCGAGGGCGCGCTGCTGCGGCTCCGGCCCAAGGTCATGACGGTCACCACCGTCGTGGCCAGCCTGCTGCCCATCATGTGGAGCCACTCGACGGGGGCCGAGGTGATGAAGCCGCTGGCCACGCCGGTCTTGGGCGGCATGGTCAGCTCTCTCGGCCTCGTGCTGATCGTCACGCCGGTGATCTTCTCCTGGCTCCGGGAGCGAGAAGTGAACTCCAACCTCGAGGAGGAATGACATGCGAGCTGTGCTGACCCTGAGATCGTTGGTCGGAATGATCGCGCTCGTGACCGCTCTGGTGGGGACGGGCTGGGCCCAGTCGAAAGCCATCCACACCCAGAAGACGAAGGACGCGGTGATCACGCTCAAGAGCGAATCGGGCCAGTGGAGTCCGGGCGCCAACAGCTTCGTCATCGAGTTCACCGCGTCGACCGGCCAGCCGCTCGACGCGGGCAAGGTGAGCCTCTCGACGAGCATGGCCATGCCCGGCATGTCGCCGATGATCACCGGCGCCACAGTCAACCCGGACAAGACCCCGGGACGCTACCTGGGCACGATCAGCTTCCCGGACGCCGGCGCGCGGCAGGTCACGGTGAACTGGGACGGTCCGGGGGGCAAGGGCTCCGCGCGCTTCTCGGTTCCGGTGCGGTAGGGCGGCAAGGCCATGACGGGCTGGGCCGCAGTCGGGCTCGTGGTGGGCATAGTCTTCTCGCTCCCCGACCCGCCGGCC
>Ga0207646_10001121_pt1 | contig 34180 bp, 40 predicted proteins | sample KBSK5502metaG_FD_184343 | JGI IMG/M metagenome (GOLD analysis project Ga0207646, IMG submission 184343) | Corn, switchgrass and miscanthus rhizosphere microbial communities from Kellogg Biological Station, Michigan, USA - KBS K5-50-2 metaG... | ecosystem: Host-associated > Plants > Roots >... | reverse complement strand
GGCCACGTATGCAGAATATGCTGCGAGCCATGAGCGATCCCAAAATCGACGCCCTGAGCAAGGTCCCGCTCTTCTCCCAGCTGTCCAGGCAAGAGCTCCAGTTCGTGGCGACCAGGACCGACGAGGCTGAGGTGCCGGCCGGGAAGGTGCTGACCAGGCAGGGGCGGCCCGGCGATACGTTCTACATCCTGCTCGGCGGCGAGGCAAAGGTGGTCATCGACGGCGACTTTCGCCGCACCCTCCGGACGGGAGACTTTTTCGGCGAGATCAGCATGCTCGATCGAGGGATGGCCACCGCGACGATAACCACGAGCAAAGCTTCACGGCTGCTGGTGATGAGTCACGCACAGTTCCGAGATGCCATCAAAGCCAACGATGCGTTGTTGGTCCACGTGCTGGCGGCGATGGGGGAGCGGTTGCGGGCTGACCTGGCTGCCAGCCACGGGCACGACTAGGTCCGGGTCACCCTCAGCATCCCGCCGGCTGATCGACGCGCGAAAGGGTGGCCGCGTGCCCGTTTCCGAGGGCGGCCACCTGCTTCGCGGTTTTAGCTCTTCGCCACTTTCGCCGGCGGCTCGAGCGTCATCGGAAGTCCCTTTGGATTGTTCGTGAGCTGCGTGAACCGAAGCTGGTTGCCAAACGGGTCCCGGAATCCGCAGTCGATCCCGTAGAAGTGCTCTGTCGGCTCGGATGTGAACTCGACCCCGCGCGCCTTGAGGGTTTCGTAGGTCTTGCGGCAGTCGTCGGTGGTCAGGCCGAGCGTGAAGCCCGTGGCGCCTTTCGTGACCAGCTCGCGGACCTTTTCCGCAGTCTTTTCGTCCATCGCGGGCGGGCCCGGCTGCTCGAGAAGCACTGCCCGTCCGGGTTGGCCAGGGACTCTCACGGTCAGCCACCGCATGAAGCCGAGGTCCAGGTCCTGGTCGACCTCCAGGCCGAGCTTGTTGACATAGAAGTCGTAGGCCTTGTCCTGGTCGAGAACGAAGATGTGCGAGATGTTGATGCCGGTGAACATCGAATGAATCCTCCTTGTGTTGTGGCTGGAACGAAACCGATGCTAGGCCTCGTTTTTTGGCCTGGCTTCTCCAAAACTGCTCGGCCTCGTCCATGTCATTGAGAAGCAGGTCGGCACCGCCATCACGATGCCTCGATCTCGGTATTCGGTCGGAGTGACGCCGACGATGTCGCGAAAGGTGCGGCTGAACGTGCCCAGGCTGCCGAAGCCGACGTCGAGGCACACGTCCGTCACGCTTCGCTCGGACTCCCGGAGCAAGAACATGGCGCGCTCGACGCGCCTGCGCTGCAGGTAGCGATGCGGGGTCTCGCCAAAGGTGGATTTGAAGGTGCGAATGAAGTGGGCCTCGGAAACGTAGGCGACGGCCGCGAGGTTGTGGATGTCGAGAGGCTGAGCGTAGGTGCGGTCGATCGCGTCTCGGGCGCGAAGCATTCTGCGGTTGATCTCCTCGACGGCCTGGGTCAATGCTTTGCTCACAGTAGCCGCCTGGGTGCCACTCGCCGGTAAGCGCGCTCGACGATGATCGCGACCTCCCCCCAATCGACCTCGACGTCGAGATAAACCCCGAGCCATCCTCTATGGCCGACATACGGCGGCCGGAAGAACCGTTCTGGATTTGCCTTGATCAGCATCTCTTGCGCGCCCCCCGGCGCTGCGAACCAGGCGCTGAGGCGGTCGTCGTGGTGGTGGTCGGCGGTGGTGACGAACTGCTTGCCGGCAACGAACCACGACGGCTCGCCGTGGCTGAGCTTCTCGGTGACCTCGGGCAGGCTGAAGCAAAGCTGTCGCAACTGTTCGATCTTGGCCGGGTCACTAGGTCTCTCCACTTGCGTCACCGCAATCAGCTTGGCGAGATGGTGACGATCACGTTGCCCTTCTTGTGACCCAGGTCGACGTAGCGGTGCGCATCCACAATCTCATCCAGCGTGTAGCGGCGGTCGATCACAGACCGGAACGCGCCGCTCTCGGCGAGTTCCTTGAGCACCAGCAGGTCTGACTTCTTGGTCCTCGGGAACGCATCATCGACGGACATCGACACTCCACCCGATGCGAGTGCCGCGCCGGCGTTGAGCATCGCCTTCGCGCTCTTCCGTTTGCCAACAGCGTCGAAGATGAGGTCGTAGCGCGTGCCGGTCTGCGTGAAGTCGTCCTTCGTGTAGTCGATCACCGTGGTCGCGCCCAGCGACCGCACGAGCTCGAGGTTCGCGGTGCTGCAGACGCCGGTCACCTCGGCCCCGAGATGCCCGGCCAGCTGCACAGCGGACGTGCCGATCGCCCCCGAGGCTCCATAGACCAGCAGCCGCTGGCCCTTCCGAACTTTCAACCGACGCATGAAGAACGAGGCGATCAGTCCACCGTAGGGCAGGGCGGCGGATTCTTCGTACGTGAGGTTGGCAGGTCGAAGTGCGAGCGCGGCACTCGCCGGCCAGCACACCTTCTCTGCGTAAGTACCGGCGCGGAAACCGTCCATTCCGAAGACTTGGTCACCTGGCTTGAAGGAGGTTACCTCGCGGCCGACAGACTCGATCTCGCCGGCGGCGATCATGCCAATGATCCCCTTCCGCGGCGCCCTGAAGCCGAATGCCGCTCGCATGAAGAGCCGGTATACCCCGCGCAGCTTGAGGCCTCTCACGATGCAGTCGCTGGCTGTGACCGCGGTCGCGACAAGCCGGATGCACACTTCCTTGTTCCCCGGACGCGGGTCGGGCACGGTCCTGATCTGGAGCACCTCGGGCGGTCCGTACCCCGTGCAAACGGCGGCTTTCATCTCGTATCCCCAGTCGGCAGCTCAAACGCGGTCACGAATTCGATGACGTCGACGATGGGCGCCGGCGAGCGACGGAAGCCGTATCCCCTGGTCCGCCGCCCACGCGGTAGCTCATTTGTCCGCTCCCTTGCTGAGCAGCTGTGACGCGAGATGTTTTGTCACGTCCCAGAACATCGTCGAATCGTGGACATTCAGCGCGATGCTATGCGATCGCTGTTTCTCGGGGTGGATGTAATTTCTATAATCGCGGAGGACCGAGCCAACGTCTTTGCCAGATCGTTGAATCCAGGCGAGTTCGAACCCAACGTCTATGTAGTGCCGCAGAGTCCAATCTGAAAGGGGGAGAGCCTTCTGCGTGCGATGATCTCGCGGCGCAGCCTTTGCCCGGAAGAGTGGACCCTTATCGGTTAGTTGATTTGCGCGGGCCACGAACAAGGCCTCCAGGAAGCCGCCCATCATGACGGTGGCTGCCAAGTGAGCGCCAGCGAGGAGGCACAACTGACACTCCTCCCACCGCACATTGAGGATGTCACGCATGCCTTGATCAGCCACGATCGGCGAGAAGTCGGGCGCAGCGACGAGGTCAGGGCTCGGGGCTGGCGGTTTCGTTAGAAGCGTCGAACGAATTGCGAGCAGACGAGATTTCGCGTGGTGCAAGGCCGCTACATACGTCGAACGGGCCGACGCCTTTGCTGTCGCGTTAAGGACCTTTCCATACTCGGCATCCACCTCGGCAACCTCAGTACCGGAGACGCTATCCCGCAACGCTGGCCGGTGCGACTGGAACCACGAATAGGCGACCGACTTGAGGTAGCTGAGGTCATCCTCTTGTGTGATCTGGCGAGAGTGACGTTTCGAGACACGCCGTCGGGCCGAATCGACCTCTTTGAGGGCGGCCTCTACAACGTCAGCTGAAGATGCCACAACGATGCGCCTCGATTATTGCCGCGCTTTCTTCGTTGCGCCCTTCTTCTTGTTCTGCTGGCCTCGACTGCCCTTCGTGCTTGCCGTCTTGCCGCCGGCCTTCTTGCGCCTCGCCGTCTTCGTCCGCGAGCGTGCCGGGCGACCTACTGGTGCAACGGATGGATCCGGACCGGGGAGGGTCATCGCGACAAGGTTCTCGCCCACGCTGTTGATCCGATACTGCCCGCGTTCAGCGAGGTCGAGGTATCCCTGGGCTTTGGCATTTAGTAGCGTCTGACGAGGGCGAGAGAGACGATGCCGATTTGCTAGGCGTGCCGCATTCTGCAGGACTTCGGGCGAGATGCTCTCGAGGCTCTCATCAGACGGAGCCTCGAACCGATAGTAGTAGGCGACGACCGCAGCGAACTGCATGTCGCTCCTCGGATTCTTCGCGGCGACAAAGCTCTTTATGTCGAGTGTGCGACCCGAGACCGGAGCCGATCCGTAGCGGCTCGGATCGGACGAAGGAAGAGGGGTCGGCGGTGCACTTGCAAGCAAGACGCCCACGCTCTCGGCCACCCACCTGAGAATCCGCTGTTGGCGCTCCTTCACGACGTCTTTGAGCAGGGCGGTGATGCTATTCGCGATTTCGAAGTCGTTGGGTCCGTCACTCATTCGATCAACTCCACGGGTAGCACGGGCGAAGCCGAGATCAGAATAAGCGGTTAGTTGCGCGCGGCGGTGATGCGCTCTGGCAATAGCCAGGTCGTCGGGGCGTTCGCCGGGGGCGTCTAGCCGGTGGTCTCAACGGGGACGGGAAGTGCGCCTGGCAGGAATCGAACCTGCTGCCTTTCGGTCCGGAGCCGAACGCTCTGTCCGGTGAGCTACAGGCGCGCGAGCGCTTTAGTTTAGAGTGCGACGTTCGTGAGTCGACTTCCAGCCTTCATCGTCCTTGTCGCCTTCGTGGCCGCATGCCAGACCACCGCGCGCCCCGCCCCGAGTCCGACTCCGACTCCCAGCCCATCACCTCACACCGCGGTAGGCGATGCCGTGCTCCAGGTGGGCGATATCCCGAGCGGCCTCAACATCTGCTCCGGCTCTGGTCCGTTCGACGCTTACATCACGAACCTGCAAACGACGCAGCCCGCGCTCGCAAGCAGCCTCAACGACGAGTGGCAGTCAATGCGTACGATAGGCGCCATCAGCGCGGCGATCTCCCTCTACACCTCTGACAATTCCGCATGCACCGCGGAGCTTGCGGCGGTGGCCCAGCCGAAAAGCGCTGCGGCATTCGTGGCGATGTTCCGCGACGAGGGGCAGGCCGATCGAGCCTGGCAGTCGGGTGTACTCGGGTTCGTACCGCCCGCCCCAGGCGAACTTCCGCCCGGACTGAACCGCGGAACCGGCACCGGCCTGGGCCTCAGCTCGTGGACATACACGCGCACACCCGTGCAGCTGGCGTGCTGGCACAAGTCCGTGTTCGTCGCGCTGGTCGTGCTGACCAACCTCGACGCGACCGCCTTTAAGACTGCGACGGCTGCCGTTGATGCTCGCCTAAACTGAACTGCTCACGCGCCTGTAGCTCACCGGATAGAGCGCTTGCCTGCGGAGCAAGAGGCAGCAAGTTCGATTCTTGCCAGGCGCACCAGCACGCCTGGTAGGCCCCGGCTCGTTACTTCTTGCTGCTGATCGAGGTCAGCTGGTCGACAGTGACGACGACCGCCGGAGGCGATTTACCAGCTCCGCCAAGGCCGGGCTTACTCGAAGCTAATTCCTTTATCACGCGGCGACCTTCTGCCTCGGGAACCTTGGCGCTAACTCGAAGGCCGTTCGACTTCAAGTATCCCGACACCTGGGTCGGGTCGTTGACGATGTCGACGATGATGACGAATTTCTGTTCCGGCTTGGCCACTGTCGGAGGCTGTGCCACAGGGAGTAGCTCGTCGGCCGGAATGTCATCGAGCACATCGTCCTTGTCGCCCACAACGGCAATCCAGCATCAGCGCTGCCGGCACGACGCGAAAGGCTCCAGGCGTAGCTCGGGCTACGTTCGAGCTAGCGCGCGCAGCGCCGGACATGTAGGCCCTCGATTCAGTTCTCGACCGTCACAACAACCCCACCGAGCCCTAGTGCGGCCGCCGGCGGACGGAAAGGTGCACGTTTCACTCCCCGATCGGGCTACAGACTTGTAGGTTTCAGGAAGCCACGCCATTCGGTGGCGTTCGACTTCGACCGGACCGGCAGGCGCGACGCTTGCCGCAGGCCGGGCTGACTGCCATACTACGAACGCGTGTTCGCCTTGAACCGGGAACCCAATTGCTAGTCTCTCGCCCTAAGCCAGAGTGGTTAGAGGATGATGCGCCCGTAGTGGCCGAGCTCGTCACGGGCGATCACCTGCGCGAGGCGGTCGAGAAAGGGACCTTCATCAAGCGAGGCGATGTCGCCTGCGCTGAAGGCGTCAAGTACGACTTTCGCTTGAGCCCCCATGTCCTCAAGGCTGCCTTCAAGCGGCCCATCGATGCGACTCAACTCTCAGCGTCTGAGAAAAAGGAACTCTTAGTTGAACCCGGCGAGGTGGTCTTCGTTCTCACCGAAGAGACGCTCGACCTACCCAACGACACGATGGCGCAGCTGAGCCCAAAACGAAAGCTCGCGCACGCCGGCATTCTCACACTCGGGGGTTTCGCCGTAGATCCGGGTTACCGCGGACCGCTGCTTATTGGATTGTTCAACTTCTCCTCGACGCCATTCCCTCTGATTCCTGGCAAGAAGGTCATCGCGGCGACCTTTTATAGGCTCATCGGGTCCGAGATACCGGCCACCGCGGCGCCAGTGGAGGCCCTAGCCGGTTTTCCTGACGAGCTCGTCTCGGTTATGCAGAAATACCAGCCGGTCGCCATACAGTCAGTGGCAGAAAATGTCCGCAAGCTGCAAGGCGACCTTGTTGCGCTGCAGGGCGAGGTCAGATCCCACCTCGACTGGTACAACCAGTTCAAGGCCGCGCTCGACACCAACTCCAAGCAAATCTCGGAGTTGACCGGCGACATTCAGGCGGAGAAGGAAGTCCGCCGCAAGGGCGAGGACGCGCTTACGAAAGGCCTGCATGAGGTCAAGGGGAGCCTGAGCTTCCTCAAAGGCGCGGCGTGGGTCATCGGCGGGATTCTTGGCACCGGGCTCGCTGTTGCTGTGGGTGTTGTGATCTGGCTTGTTGCCACTCATCACTAGGCGACCCCGCAAATGCGGCCCCGCCGATGCCCTGCAGGTGCCGAAGCGCTTGCCTGCGGGGCAAGAGGCAGCCAGTTCGATTCTTGCCAGGCGCACCACGCATGCACGCGTGAAGTTCAGGCGGGCGCGGTCATGAACTTCAGCACGCCCGCCTCGAGCGCCTCCGCGATCTTCAGCTGACCCGAAGGATCGCTCGCGATCTGAGCCTCCGCGGGGTTGGTCACGAACAGCGGCTCGACCAAAGCACCCGGCATCTGGCTCGGATTGTCGACCCACCCTTGCGAGAGCGGACCCAGCTCGATCAGGTGGTTGTAGCTCTGACCGGATCCCGTGAGGGTGGGCGCCGCGAGCTGGTCGTCGGTCCACACTCCGCGGTCGGCCGCGCCCAGCCGTGCGACGAGCGCGGCTTGAAGGTCGGTGGCCAAGAGCCGATTGGCGGCCGCGAACGGCCGAGCGGCGTCATAGAACGTCTCGGTGCCGCCGACAGCAGGATCGCTGTAACCGTCGAAGTGGATGGAGACCAACACGTCCGCCCCGGCGGCGTTGGCGCAGGCGGCGCGCGCGGCCAGGTCGCGGTGCTCGGCGCTCGCGGTGATCGCTCCGTAGATGGAGTCGGCGGCCGACAGCTTGAGCACCGTGGTGTCCTGAGTGCGGGCCATCACCACGCGATACCCATCGAATCGCAGGAGGCCGGCAAGGCGCAATGCAACTGCCAGCGCCGCGTCTTTCTCGAGCACCGTACGGCCCGAAGCAGTCGTGCCGACGACGCCCGGATCGAGGCCGCCATGCCCCGCATCGATGTAGACGGTCCGATCCGGGTGTCCATGCGTAGGAGCAAGGCTCACGCACGCGCTGCCCTCGAGGCCCGACAGAGATGGCTGCAGCGGGACGGAGTCCGCCGCCTTCAGCGGTGCGGCGGCAATATGCCCGCGGTTCGCGGCGGCCAGGCCGGGCGAGTCCATCAAACGAGAGATCGCGAGGGCGAGCGTCGCCAATAGCGCCAATGAGAGCGCTGTGCGGAGCAAGGCCGAGGGGGCCCGCCGGCGCCGAGTGCGGAGTGGGACGTTGCGCGAGTTTGCGATCGGCCCGCGTAGTCTAGCGGGCGCCGCGGCGCACGGAGACGATTTAGTGGATCCGGCCGTTCTCCGCGAGCGCGATCTTCTTGTCGGTGGCGGCGTCGATGTTGAAGATCCCGAGGATAGTCATGAACTGCTTGTTCTGCCACACCGACAGGTAGACCGTTTGTGGGGGAACGACGAGCGTGAGGACGATCGAGTTCTTTCCCAACCCGGTGGCCGTGCCTTCCGTCACGGGAAGCTGCGACGACTTGAGTGTCGCTACGCTGAAGCCGAAGATCGAATCGCTGTTGTAGCCGGCTACAGCGCTCGCCTCGTCCTTGAACTGGAAAACGAAATCGACCGCCAGCTTGTAGGTCGCAGAGCCGATCTGCGACGCATTCGTCGCCAGGTCCGCGCAACGCGCCGTGGAGTCGGTGTACAGCTCGACGTCCGCAGCGGTGGCGCCGCCTTTCTGCGCGGCATCCCAATGAGACTTGGTCGAAGAATACGTGGTGGGATCCGACGTCTGGATCTTCTTCAGGTAGCTGTTGATGTCACCAGAGAGATCGCACCTGTGCATACCGCTTGGCAGGTCGCTGAGCTTGACGGCAACGTTCGAGGCGGTGACTGCGGGAGTTCCCGAGCCCCCACCAATCGGGCTGCATGCGCCGGCCACGAGCAGCAAAGCGATGGCGGTGAGGGCTGCGCGCATGCCGCCTACTGTAAGGGACGGGATTCGGGGTCATTCCTTCTTAAGTGATGTCGGGCGCACGTGGGATGGGAGTGTGGCAACATGCAGGCGGCCTCGATATGCTCCACGACCTGCAGGCCGCCGTCTCTGAATACATCGGCTGGCTTCAGCTGGAAGCGAACCGCAGCCCGAACACGGTGCGCGCGTATCAATCCGAGCTCGCGAGGCTGACCTCGTTCCTGGCCGCCAATGGACATTCCCTCGCACTGGGCGACCTACGGCACGAAGACCTCCGCGCCTATCAGCGCCACCTCGCCGGGCATCTCAAGGGACCGGCCTCGCGAGCCCGTGCGCTGGTGGCCATCCGTTCCTGGCTGCGCTGGCTGGCCCGAGAGGGCTTCATGGAGCGCGATCTCTCCAACGGCATCACCCTCCCCAAGCTCGAGCAGCGCCTGCCCAAGCCGATCGATCCGGATGAGCTCGCGCGCCTGCTCGCCGACCTCCCGCGGTCAACCCTCTCCGAGAAGCGCGATCGCGCGCTCGTCCAGTTCCTCATCAGCACCGGCTGCCGGATCTCCGAAGCGCTCGCCCTCGATCGCACCGACTTCCCACGTACAGGCAACCGCCTGATCGTGACTGGCAAGGGCTCGAAGCAGCGCGCCGTTTACCTGACCACCGATGCGCGAGAAGCGCTGGAGGACTACCTAGCCAGGCGCGAAGACGCCTGCATGGCGCTGTTCGTGAACTTCGATCGCTCCGTGCAAGACGACCGCGGGCGGCGGCTCACGGGCGCAGGCGCGCGATTCATCGTGCGGCGGTTGCGCAAAGAGCTCGGCGCGTGGTCCTTCAAGTCACCTCACGTGGCCCGACACACGACCGCCACGACGCTCCTCGAGGTGACCGGCGGCGACGTGCGCCTGGTGCAGGAGGTCCTCGGCCACGCCAACCTCAACACGCTGCAGGGCTACACGAAGATCGTCGACAGCCGCAAGCAGGACGCCTACCGCCGCTACCAGGAGTTCCTGGACGGCAAGAAACCGCCAGAGACTAAGCCCGCATAGCGGCCAGCTGCTTGCGGAGGTCGACCTCGAGCTCTCCCACGCTGCGGTCGAGCGACGCCGACAGCCGGCCGGCGATGATCTTCTTCAGCGAGGGCGGCAGCAGCTTTTCGAGCTCTGCCACCGCCTCATCTGGGCCCGCAAGGTAAAGGCGCTTGTACGAGACCGCGCTCACCTCGCGATCGATGAGGCGAACGACCGCGGCCATGTTGGCCTTGACCCGGTTTTCCTCTCTGCGCTGAAGCTGTGGGTTCTTGTTGCCTCCGGACTTGATGTGCTTGACGTTCACACCGTCGAGGTGGTGCTGGGGAATGACCTCGTCGAGGATCGATGCGAAGGTTTGCGCCTGCTCCTTGTGGACGACCACTATCAGCGACGGCGGATTCCTCCTGAGCATGAGCTCGAGAGGTGCGAGCAGTGGCGGATCCACCTCGAGCCGCTCTTCGGTGTCCTCAGGTAGGCGGATCAGCCTCAGCAGGCCTTTGAGTTCGTCTGCGAACGCCGCGATGAACGGACATTCAACCGGGCGCACGACCGAAAGCTGTGCCTTGATTCGGGGAAGCTCACGATCGACCACCTTGCGGTCTTCATCGCTCAGCTTGTGCCAGTGCTTGTCGACGATTCGCTTGAACTCCGTGTCGTAGAACCTGCCGTCGTAGGTCTGCGGGCGAATCGGGAAATAGACGCTCAAGGTCCGGTCGGACGCCGCCCGTAGGCTCGGAAAAAAAGCGAGCAGGTACGGGATCTCGGTCGGATGTGGGCGAGTCACCCCTCGACCTTCGCACATAACAACGGTCTGTGCGTGCGGACCGGGCGTTTGCGCCCTTAACCCGCCTCCACCGATGCGGGCGTCCCGGACGCGCCTAGGGCGGCCACGAAGTCAGTCGCGCTCTCATACCGTTCCTCGGGCGTCTTGGCCAGACCCTTGTGAAGCACGACGGCGACACCCTCGCTCAGCTCGGGATTGAGGTCACGGGCGGGTGGCAGCGGGTCGTTCATCTGGGCCATAAGGGTCGCGCCCGGTGTATTGCCCTGGAAGGGAACGCGACCGGTGAGCATCTGGTATGCGACGACGGCGAGCGAGTAGCGGTCGGCTGCTGGACCCGCACCATCGCCGGAGACCAATTCCGGCGCCATGTATTCGGGAGTTCCCAACACCTGGCCGGTCACCGTGATCGTTTCGCCCCCGACGACCTTGGCCAGTCCAAAGTCGGTGAGCACCGGGGTGCCATCGCTCAGAAGCATGATGTTCGACGGCTTGATATCGCGATGCAGAACGCCCTGCGAGTGCGCATAGTCGAGCGCAGACGCCACCGGCGTGAGGATCAGGACCGCATTCTCGACCGGCATGGCGCCATCGAGCCGTTCGGCCAGCGTGCCTCCGTCCACGAACTCGCAGACGATGTATGGCACGCCCTCCTCCTCTCCATAGGCGAACACGGTGAGGATGTTGTTGTGCCGCAGCTTGGCGACCGCGACCGCTTCGATCTGGAAGCGAACCCGGTAGTCCTTGTCCTCGGCGAAGAACTCGGGCAGGACCTTGATCGCCACGTGGCGGGTAAGGGGCTCCTCATAGGCCTTGTAAACCGTGGCCATGCCTCCACGGCCTATCTGCTCGACGATCAGATAAGAGCCCAGCGTCGTCCCCGGGTTAAAACTCAGCCTGTTTCTCCTTCCCCCACCGTCGCCCGCGCCCCGCCACCCATTGTCGTCGATGAACGACCGGATAGAACCCACATATGCCCTTAGTTACCCAATAAAAGGTAACGAGCGGCGAAGGAACAACGATCGCCAAAGAACCCGTCAAGAATCCGGGGGCTAGATTGGCGATTCGCTCACGGCCAGAGCAGGTGGCCGAGCACCATCCCGATCAGGACCGCCAGCACGTAGGTGCCCCGTGGGAAGCGCCGGACAAACGCGCGCACGCCGTTGCTCATCGGGTCCCGGCCCCGTCTCAGCGCGATGGCCTCTTCGAGCATGAGCAGAAAGGCGATTCCAACCCCGGCTGTGGCGATCAACGCCAGGATCGCCTCTGGAGTCAGGTTCACGTCTGTGGGCCTCCCGGTGACGTCCTGCCGCGGGCCGGGCCCCACAGGAAGTGCCCGAGGAGGATGCCGATCACGACCGCAATGGCGAACGCCCAGGCGGGATGGTCGTGCACTGCGGGCCTCACGTAGTCGGTGATGGGCGTGTGGTGGGTGATGATCGCCCAGCTCTCGTACACGAGGAGCAGGAAGAGCACCCCGAACAGGGCGGTGACCAGCCAGGAGAACAGGTTGCTCAGCGCGGTCATCACAGGGTCAACGGACCGGAATCCTACTGGTTACGTAGCCTTGTGGTCGCATTGATTGCGACCGGGGAGCGCGTCCACCTCACACGGGCCGCGCTCGCGGCGATCGCGGCCATCTTTTTCCTGATGGGCGTTTTGGGCTCGGCGTACGGCCCACTGCTCGAGCACCTCGCCCGCCGGTTCGACGTCAGCCTGGCCCTCGCCGGTGGAGTTCTCACCACCCATTTCTCGGGGGCGTTGATCGGGGTCCTCGCCTCGATGCGCGTGCTCCAACGAGTGTCAAGCCGCACTTTCATGCTCGGCGCACTTAGCTGTCTGGGCGTTGGATGCGCCAGCGTCGCGCTCGCACCTACGTGGCCCGCGTTCCTGGCGTCCGTCTTCGTGCTCGGAATCGGATGGGGCGCGCTCGACATCGGCTGCAACCAGCTCGTCGCCCACAGCGAGGGCGTTCGGCGCACTGCCGTTCTGAATGCATTGAATGGGACTTTCGCCGTCGGCGCCGTGGCCGGTCCGATCCTCGTCTCAACCGTCGGCCGCACTCACCTGGCCCTCCTTTATGGGGGCGCCGCCGTGGTGGCCTTCGCGCTCTGGCCCCTGGTCAGCGGTGTCTCCGGGCGGTTGCCGTTCACACCCACGAGGACCGTTGACTCGTCCGCCTTCCTCCTCGGGATCTTCATGATCGGCTTTGCGCTTTACGTCGGGATGGAGGCGGGAATCGGCGGCTGGATGCCCTCTCAGCTCGAATCGGTCGGTGTGCAATCAGTGGCCGCAGCAACTTTGACCTCCGGCTTCTGGCTGGCGCTTGCTGCAGGCAGGCTCCTGGCCGCCCTCGTGCCGGCGCGCGTGCCCGAAAGCGCGATCGTGATCACCGCATCAGCAGCAGCCGCCGTTGCCCTGCTGAGCGCGCTGATCCCAGCCGCCGCGCCGATTGCGTTCATCGTCGCCGGCCTCGCGATCGCGCCCATCTTTCCGACCGGCATCGTGTGGCTGGCCAAGCTCAGGCCCGGCGACGCCCGCGTCACGTCATGGCTGTTTCCGGCCTCCATGGTCGGCGGGGCCGTCATCCCGGGCGGCATCGGCGCGGTGATTGCGCGATTCGGGATTGGGCTGGCCCCGGCGGTGCTGTCACTGGTGGCGGTTGGCTGCGTCGCCTCGTTCTCGCTGGCGGCTCGCGGAGGAGCCCGGGGTATCGTTGGCGAACCGTGACGTCGCTCACGCGTGGGCGCTGGTTTGGAGTCGCGACGGCGATCGTGCTGGTGAGCGGCTGCGCGCATGGCTCCGGTGTCGGTCCGCCCTCGCCGTCGCCGACGGCCTCTCCGACGCCAGCCGCCACGCTCCCATGCAAGATGCCGGTCAACCTGCGCGTCGATCAAGGTGGCAACCGCGAAGTGCTGGGGTACCTGGCGCTGCCGTCCGGCGTCACCACCGACGATCCGACCGACTCGATCGTCAAGGTGGCTGACTTTCCCGTGAGCGGCGGCGGCACGGTCCCGTTCTGGGGGACTGTGACCTCTCCGCAGCTGTTCGGAGTCGGCCTGGGGACTTTTTCGCCGGTCGCCGGCAAGTGGCTGCCCGCGCCGCCGGAGCTGGTGGCGCCTGACCTGCTCCACTACACCTACCTCCACCCCAACGGCAGCCTTCGGCTGGCGGCCGCGACCGGCTCCGAGATCCCGATCGCGAATCCGATCAACCTGACTCCGCTGGCCTATACGAACGCCGGCGTCGTCCTGGTCCAGAATCAGCCGGACTCGAACGGCCTGTGGCTGCTGGACCCCATCACCCAGGCGATCACGGTGATCACCCCCCCGACCGCGACCGATGACTGGCGCGAAGTGGCGACGGCGCCGGCTACCGCTACCTCGAGCGGCGGGACGTTTGCATATGGAGTCAACTCTCCAGGGGTGCTGGGCGCTCCGCATCCAACAGCGGTCCTGGTTTCAAACGTGCTCGACGGTGTGTCGACGACGGCCTACACCACGACGGGTGGAACCACGATCGCCCTCATCGCGGCCGACCGGCAGGGCGGGCTGCTCCTCGTGCTCACCGGGACTCTGTCCGGCCTCGTCTACCTGGACCCCAACAGCGGGCCGAGAACCGTGGCGGCGCCGGCCGGGGTCGTGCTGGCCACCGTGGGCCCCCGCCACCACGCGGACGCGCATGGCATCTGGTTCATCGGCCGGACCGGCATCTTTCTTTTCAACGCGACATCGGGCTTTCAGAAGATTGCAGCCGGGGTCACGACCGACATCGCGCCGGGCGGCGACTGCGGTTAGGCAGGGCTAGGCGGCCTGGCCCGCTGTGGTCAAGACGAGCGTAGGTAGTTGAGCACCGCGAGCACGCGTCGGTGATCGCCTCCTGCCGGCTCCAATCCGAGCTTGGAGTAGATCGTGCCGATATGGGCTTCGAGTGTTTTCGGGCTGATTTTCAATGCCGACGCGATCGCATCGTTGGATCGGCCCTCCGCCATGAGGGCGAGCACCGACCTCTCGCGACTCGTCAAATCTTCGATCAGGTCGTGGGCCCGCTTCCGCCCCAATAGCTGCGAGACCACGAGTGGATCGACCGCGGACCCGCCGTTGCCCACGCGGCGCACCGCATCGAGGAACTCATCCAGGTCTGCGAAGCGATCTTTGAGCAGATAGCCAACGCGATCCGGGCTCTGGCCCAGGAGGTCGAGAGCGTGGTGACTTTCTACATATTGAGACAGCATCAGAACACCGATCTCGGGGTGCTGGCGTCGGATCCGTTTGGCGGCCACCAGCCCTTCATCGGTCTGGGTCGGCGGCATCCGAATGTCGAGAATCACGAGCGAGGCGTTTGCGCTCGCCACGAGCCGGTCCAGCTCGTCGGCGTTGGAGGCCTGACCCACGACTTCGAAGCCGCCGCTCTCGAGGACCCGAGTCAGCCCCTCTCGAAACAACACCGAGTCGTCAGCGACGATTACGCGCACGGCACCTCGGCATGAATGGTCGTACCACCTGTGTGGTCGCTCCTGATGATCAAGCGTCCACCCACGGCAGCGACCCTGTCGGTCAGTCCGCGAAGACCAGAACCGACGGAGAGGTCAGCGCCACCAACACCGTCGTCGGAAACCTCGACGACCGCCAGTCCCGAGCTGCGGCCAAGCGAGACGCACATCCGCCGTCCCTTCGAATACTTCACGGCGTTGGTGATTGCCTCGGAAACCACGAAGTACAACGCGGCCTCGAGGGGCGGCGCCAGCCGGGCATCGCCCAGCTCCCCTGTGACCTCGACCGGGATCGGGCATCGCTCGGTCAGGGACCTGATGGCAGGAACCAACCCCGCCTGGGTGAGGATCGTCGGATGAATGCCGCGCGCCAGCTCGCGCAGCTCTCCAAGCGCCTCTTTGAGCGCTACGATGTTGGCGTCGATCAAAGTTGCGGTCTCTGGATCTGAGCGCCGCATCGCCTCTGTCTTCGTGTCCTGGAGCGACAACAGCAAGGTCACCAGCTGCTGCTGAGCGCCGTCGTGAAGGTCCCGCTCGACTCGCTGGCGCTCGCTGTCGGCAGCCTCCACCAGGCGCGCCCGCGACTGCCGCACCTCCTCCAGCTGGGCGCGCAGCTGGACCTGGAGACGCGCGTTCTGCAAAGCCAGGTGCACGGCCGCGGCGGCCGTATCGATGAGCTGTCCTTCGTCCACAAGCGAAGAGTCGAAGACGAGTGCGGCGACCGGGCTGGCCGGATCGCCTAGAACGCTCACGGCTCGCTCTGAGTCCCCGGTCGGGAGGTCGATGCGCCTGCCTTCCAGGTCCGCAAACCACTCCTGGGCCGGCAGCCAGTAGGCGACCTCGAGCGAGGGATCGTGGAGAGCCTGCGCCAGCGCCGGCTGAAGCTGCTCAGGCGCCAGCCCGCCCGACAGCTTGACGACCAGATCGCCCACGGATGACATGTCCAGCTCGGATCTCAGCAAGCCGATCAGACACCCGACCGGTAGGGCGACGAGCAACAGCGGGAAAACCGTCGCCAGCACGGTGAACGAACCTCCCAGGACCGCTGCCGTCGCAAGCACGAAAAAAACGGTGATCGGGACCATCGGCCAGAAGACTGGTGACATCGATCGCCTCCTGGCGTGCCCGCCGAGGAACCAGCGACGGATCACGAGAGCCGAACCGATGACCAGGCAGGCGAGGTAGATGGAGCCCGCCGCCGGGACCTCGATATCGAAGACCGGCTGGCTGATCCGGCCAAGCCCGCCCGGGTAGCCGGCGACGACCGCGAGCAGAGCCGCGAGCGGTACGACCGCGTAGAACGATCGGACCACGACGCGGTCCAGCCGGGAGACAAGTCGTCCTCCAGGAAAGGCCAACAGGAGGTGGATGAGGACGACCGCCCAGAGGGGGCTGACGAAATCCAGCAGGACCTCCGCGGGGCGCGAGACCCGGCCAACGCTGTGCTGAAGCAAGGCATCGCCGGTGAGAAGACCGACGCCGACGCCCATCATCAGAAGACCAACCCGGTTCCGGGGCCTGAGTGACCAGGCGATCAGCCCGGCGAGGACGAATGAGGACCCTGGGACGATGTAAACCAGGGCCCCGTACCAATCAGGCGAGAGCTCCCAGACGACGCCCCCTCCCGGGAGGTTTGTGAATTTCACCTCGGAGAAGCACGCCAGCGCGATCATGGCCAGCGCGCCGGCCTGGATGACCCGACGCTGGAGGGTGGTCATGCTCCGAGCAAGGCCACCAGGCTTTCGGCGGAAAGGTCCGCCTTGGCGATGAAGCCCAGAGCGCCACAGTCCAGAAGGCGAGGGCCGTAGTCCGCGGCGTCGCGACTCGAGATCAAGACCACGTCGGGGGGCTCCGGCTCTGAGCTCAAGCGCGCGGCCACCGCCAAACCGTCAAGGTCAGGAAGCTGGATGTCGAGGAGCACGAGGTCGGGCTTCAACCGCCGCGACTCGCTCAACGCTTCGGCTCCCGTACCAGCTTCCCCAACGACCTCGTGGCCGATGCCTTGAAGAAGGCGGCGGGCGAGCCGGCGGAAACCCACGTGATCGTCCACGATGAGCACGCGCTCACGCATCGCCGCATCATCTCACCGCTTGTCTCGAGCCCGGTACAGGGCTAACCCCTACTCCAGCGCGGGCCAGGCCCCGATGCGCTCAGGCCCTTCGGTGCCTAGTGTGGCGGCGCAATCATGGGGAACCACCGAGTCGCCGACGCGGCAGCCTTGGCCGGACTTGTCGTGGCCGTTGCCGCCCTGCTGGCGGCGGGTGCGTTCTTCTTCGCCGAGCCAATCCTCGCATCGCTGCAGGGCCCTGACCCTTGCGGTGGCGCGAAAGGCGTACGTCCACCCGATCCAGCCTGTGTGTCAGCTCATCTCGACTACTACCAACCCGACCCGGTCACAGGCTTCCTGTCCACTCCCGGATCGCGGCTAGAGCGCGAGCTGGCTCCCGCCTGGACCGCGGCGCTCGTGCTCGCCCTTGGCGCGGCTCTGATCAGCTGGCTGGCCCTGGCGACCGGGACTCGTCGCCGCCGCACCGCCCTCTCGGCCTTGAGTCTCGGCTCTTTCATCCTCGTCGGGATGTTGGCCCCCTACCTCGTGTTTCTTGTCGGCGGCGGGGATTAAAGGAGCACGACCTGCACACGGGGACAACCCTTACGAAAGTCGCGGTCCGGCCCCGATGTGATCGTGCAAAGCGCCGCCTATGGTCGCCGCATGAGCGCAATCATCACGACCTTACTGGGTCTTTCGGGCTATCCGTTGATCGGAGTCATCTGCGGACTCGTCCTGCTCGAGGAGTTGGGCATCCCAATGCCGATGGCGCCGGGCGACCTGCTTCTGGTCCTCACTGGCGTTTCGATTGCGACGGGTCGCGTCAACCCGTTGGCGGTGGTGGCGGCAGTGTATCTATCGGCGCTGGTCGGGGCCATCTGCGGGCGCGAGCTCTGCGAGCGCATTGGGAGCACGGCGCTGCCTCGGATTGCACGTCTGCTTCATGCCGGTGACCGGGTCGATGATCTGACGGCGAAACTCCGGCGCGGTGGGTCCGCCACCGTCTTCGTTGGTCGGATCACCCCCGGCTTGCGGGTGTATACGACCCAGCTCTCGGGGCTGGTCGCGATGCCTCGGCGCACCTTCCTCATCGGGCTGGCCCCCGGGATAGCCCTCTATGACGCTGTCTTCATCAGCCTCGGTGCCTGGTTGGGCCTGGGCGTGCTGACGACGATCAAGCACTACATGCCAGGGCCAGGGGCGATCGTCTTACTGGCCATGGTGATTGGGTCGGCGCTCGCCGCACACGCATTGGTCAACCACATTCGCAGACCAAGCCCAGCTTAGAGCGTCTAAATAAGGGCTAACCCCTACGAATAAGGCGGCGCCGCCCCGATGCGGCTACTGCGCACAGCGCCTATGGTCGCAAAAATGTATGCAACCCACGCCGGGTTTTCAGGTTCAGGAGGAAAGCGGCTTATGAGTCGACCTTTACGGCACCTTGTGGCGTTAGCGACAGCATCTTCGATGGTGATGGCGGCCGGGCCCGTCTTCCTGGCGGTCCAGGCGGACACCGGAGACAGCGCCACCGCCCTCGCCAAGATCAACCATGTGGTCGTGATCTACGAAGAGAACCACAGCTTCGACAATCTCTACGGCGCCTGGGAAGGCGTTAATGGGCGCTCTAACGCCGACCCGGCGCACTCTCTCCAGATCGGGCAACTCGGTACGCCGTACACGTGTCTGCTGCAGAACGACGTGAACCTTAAGACGCCGCCCCTTGTGGCGACGTGTACCGACACATCGACAGGAACCTCGTTCTCGAGCGCATTCACCAATCAGCCATTCGGCATCGAGGCCTACATCCCGGCGAGCGCGCAGACGTGTCCGAAGGCAGGCGTTTCCTTCCCGGCCGGCTCCTCGCTGCCCGACCCGAACAATCTGCCCGGCGGCTGCACCCGCGACATCGTCCACAAGTTCTATCAGGAGCAGTACCAGCTGAACAGCGGCCGCCAGAACCGCTACGTCACTGGCAGCGACGCGATCGGGCTGACCATGGGGTACTACGACACAACTGCGCTCCCGATTTATGAGTATCTGCACGATCCCGCCCACCCGCACTACGCGATCGCGGACGACTTCTTCCAGGGTGCTTTCGGCGGATCGTTCCTCAACCACCAGTGGCTCATCGCCGCTGCCACGCCGACCTACCCGAACGCTCCGACGGCGCAGCATTCGATCCTCGACGCCAACGGCATGCCGACCAGCTACCGACTCTATGCGGCAACCGGCGCGGTGGCAGACAAACCCCTCACGCAGTCATGCCTGCCAACTACGCATCTGGCCTGCGGAGACTTCGCCGTCAACACGATCCAGCCGACCTCCCAGCCGACGTCGTCCAACCCCTTCAAGCTTCCGCCGCAGACCGGTAAGACCATTGGCGACGAGCTCAGCGCCGCTGATGTGAGCTGGGCGTGGTACTCGGGCGGCTGGTCGAATGCCGCCGGAGACGTCGGCGCCCCCGGCTGGACCAACGGAACCACGCCCGGCGTCTGTACGGACACCTATTCGTTTGCCAACCCGGCATATCCGTTCTGCCCGAACAAGGTCTTCCAGTTCCACCACCAGCCGTTCAACTACTTCGCCGCATACGCTCCTGGAACCACCGGGCGGACGCACTTGCGAGACGAGCAGGAGTTCATCGATCTCGCTAAAGCTTCGAGCAAGGACTGCAAGCTCAACTCGGTCAGCTTCGTCAAGCCGATTGGGCTCGAGAACGAGCACCCCGGCTACACCAGCGAGACCAAGGGCAGCAACCATCTGGTCGCGCTGCTCCAGGCGATCCAGGACAGCAGCTGCCGAAAGGACACCATGGTCGTGGTGACCTACGACGAGTTCGGCGGCCAGTGGGACCACGTGACCCCTCCGGGGCAGGGTGGAACCGCGGGCCCGCACGACCAGTGGGGACCCGGCACGAGGATTCCCGCGCTGATCATCTCTCCGCGTCTGCAGGGCAACTTCGTGGTCGACCACTCGCAGTACGACACCACCTCGATCCTCGCGACGATCGAGCACCGTTACGGCCTGGCCCCATTGAGTTCCCGGGACGCGGCGGTCAACGATCTGTCGAGCGTTTTCCTGGCGGTGCCACCTTTCGATTAGGCACGTCCTACAGAGGCGACCCGGACTCGGGCCGAACCATCGGCCCGAGTCATTTTCTCGAAAAGAAAGGCCGGAATCGCGTTCGAAACCGTCCCTGAGCGCTCGCCGAACCTTCTAAGCCGTTCTGCCTCTAGCCCGCGCCTTTCGGCATGGCCGGTCCACCTGGAATCGAGCCGGCGATGGCGCCCACGACCGCTCCCGTCTCGGCGCCGATGACCAGCATCCTGTCCAGGCCGATGGCCGGAAACCTGATTGGGTCGAAGGACTGCTGCGGATTTGCCGCACCGGCCAGTTGGTGATTCCATGCGGCATTACCGATTCCCGCCCCGACAAGCGCCCCCACCAACACGCCCCCGATGAGGCCCCGGATACCAAGGCCCGACGCGCCCCCGTAGACTCCCCCGATCAGCGCCCCGACCAGCGCGCCCAGTCGGTAGCCCTCCAGTGGCCCCAAGTATTGGACTCCGACCCCGATGATGGCGCTGCTGACGGTTCCGACGACAATGCCCAGCAGTGCGGCGATTCCGATGACCCGGACGAAGTGAATGATCCGCTCGCGCGTGAACCTCTCAACAGCCATCTGCACGAATTCCTCCCGAGTTCCAATGACGGCGCAAGCGCAATGTTGCGCCGAAGCCCGAGCAAGGAAAAGGCCGGGTTCGTAGGAACCCGTAGGCGCTTGCACGGAAGTGTTCTTTCCTTGACATTAGGGCCAGAGCAGCAGAGAGTCAGCCTTTGAACCCCGCGCGACGATGGCGCTCGCGACGTGCAATCGACCGGGCTGCCCGCAGTTCTGCAAGCGGGGAGCATTTCAACAAGGAGACTCCATGCGACGGAGACTAGCGCTCATCCTTTCCCTCTCGGGACTTCTGATGGTGGGCGCGAGCGTGCCTGTCCAGGCCACCTACCCAGGCACCAACGACGGCAGACTCGCTTTCGGGATGGTGGTAGGCGGCAACGTCGACATTTACACCGTGCTTCCAAACGGAAACGACCTGCGCCGGCTGACGACTGATGCGAGCTTCGACGCTTGTGCGTCGTATTCACCCGACGGAAAGGAGATCGCCTTCTGCAGCACCCGCAGCGGCGCCAGCGAGATTTGGAAGATGAAGCAGAACGGCACACAGCAGGAGCAGGTTACGCACCTGGGCGGCAACGTCACCTTCCCCGATTTCTCACCCGACGGAAGCAGGATCGCTTTCGGCGGGAGCGCCGGCGGCTCCAACCCCGATCTCTGGATCGTGAACAGCGACGGCAGCGGCGCCACCCGCCTGACCTCGGGCCCCGACGTGGACGTGTTCCCGGCCTGGTCGCCAGACGCAAGCAAGATCGTCTTCATCAGGAACGGCCAGGTCTGGACGATCAGCGCTGACGGTGGCGGTGCGACTCAATTGACCTTTGACCGCGCAGTGAAGGGGCAGGTTCCGGACTGGTCGCCGGACGGCAGCAAGATCGCTTACAACAGCGGCGATGACATCTGGATCATGAACGCGAACGGCAGCGATCAGCATCCCCTCTTCGTCGATCCCACCACGGTCGAGTTCGGACCGGCCTGGTCGCCTGTCGGAGACCAGCTCGCATTCGTCTCATTCCCGGTCGGAAACCCGGGCGGACGAACGATCTACTTGATCGACGCGGACGGAACCGGAAAGCACGCCGTTCACCGCGGACCGGGACCGCAGGTCGTGCCGGCATGGCAGCCCCGCGGCGACCGGATCGACTAAGCGTTCAGAACGGCGCGGCTTCGCCCCGGGCTAACGCACAGGAACTAAAAAGGCCGGAATCGTATTTCGAAACCGGCCTTTAGGAACTGCTGGAGCTGGCTACTCGTCCTCGATCTGGTTGTACATCAGGCTGTCCTGGATCTCGTACAGGGCGTCCATCGCCTCCATCACGGAAGCGGGCTTGGCCTGGGCCAGGACGGTCACCTCGGGCGACTCCTCGATGACCTTGTTGATGGCGACCGAGAGCACCGGCGGCATCTGCCGCTGGTCGGCAAGGTTGAGCATCTCGAGCTCGTTCAGGAGCTTGTCGATGAGATGCATCTTGTTCCGGCGCGCGTACTTGGCCCGCTGGATCCGACGCTCCTTGGCGGTCATGTGCTCGATGGCGCGACTGGCTTGCTTGATCATGCTTAATACCTCTTCGCAGCCCAGTTTACGAAAAGTCGGGATTTTGTCAAGATCCACCTGTAATAAATAGCCTGAGCCTGTGCTAGCATCCCTGGCCAGCGTCCGGATATGCCCACCACCATCGCCGGCCGTTCCACCCGCATGGAAGTCCTGGAGTTGCTCCGGCGTAAAGGCGACGCCAGCGCCGAGACGATCAGCTCCGACCTTGGCGTCACCCCCAACGCGGTCCGCCAGCACCTCACCAACCTCGAGCGGGAAGGATTCGTGGTCAGCCACCCGGAACGCCGCCGGCGCGGCCGGCCTTCCCTCCTCTTCTCGCTCACCGAGCGGGCCGATTCGGTGTTCCCCAAGCGCTACGGCCAGCTGGCGTCGATGGTGCTGCAGGAGGTGCAGGACATCGGCGGCCCAGAGGCGCTGGACGAAGTCTTCTTGCGGATGGCCACCCGCCATGCCAAGGCCATCGAGCCGAGCCTGGAGGGGCTCGAATTCGACGACAAGCTGCGCCGGGTGGTGGCGTGGATCGGCCGGGCGGGGACGCTAGCGGAGCAGACCGAGACGCCTGAGGGCGTGAAGGTGACCATCCACAACTGCCCTTTCCGCAACACCGCGCTCAAGTTCCCGCAGGTGTGCACGATCACCCCGCATCTCTTCTCGCAGTTGCTGGGCACGGGCGTCTCGCAGGCCGACTCCATCCACCGTCATGACCCCTACTGCTCCTTTGTCGTCCAGCGCCCTCCCCACCCTCAGTAGCGCCCAGGTCAAGGCGGCCGACGCCCTCGCGCAGGAGCGCTTCGGCGTCGCGGTCGACTGGCTGATGGAGGCGGCGGGGTGGCAGGTCGCCCGGTTCTGCACTGGCCGCACGGCCGTGGTATGCGGTGTGGGCAACAATGCCGGCGACGCACTCGCCGCCGCCCGACACCTCCAGCGGTGGGGCCGCCTGGCGTCGGTGTCATGCCTCGATGTCACGCGTCTGCGCGGTGCGGCCCTGCGTGAGCTCGAGGCTCTGCACAAGCTGAATGTCGAGGTTCTCGACACCTTCAGGCTCGATGGCGCCGAGGTGGTGCTCGACGGCATCTTCGGGACTGGACTGTCGAGGCCACCAGAGGGCGAATTCGCAGAGTGGATCCAAGCCATCAACACGTCCGGCGCTCGGGTCGTTTCCGTCGACCTGCCGTCGGGACTCGACGCGGACGCCGGGGTCGCCTACGCTCCGACTGTGCAGGCGCATACAACGGTCACGCTCGGCCTGCCCAAGGGCGGGCTGCTGAGCCGCGACGGACCCCGCCACGCGGGCGAGGTCTGGGTCGTGGACATCGGCATCCCGTTCGAGGTCTACGCGGCGCTCGGGGTCGACGTGCCCTCGTCGCTCTTCTCGGCGCACGAACGATTCCGCCTCGAGGCGCCTCGGTCTTGACGCGCGAGGTCATCTGGGACCACGGCGTGTCGCTGCCCGAGCACAGCCTGTGGCTCGACCCGCTCGTGGTGCGCGCATTCGCTTTCATCTCCCACGCGCACACCGATCACGCTCGGCGCCACAAGGAAGCCCTGCTCACGCCCCAGACACTTGCTCTCATTCCCGAAGCGCGGCGCCCGCGCGGCTGGCGGATGCTCGGATACGACGAGCCGATGCGGCGGGGGCCGGCGACTGTGACGCTGCACCCGGCCGGGCACATGCTCGGCTCTGCACAGCTGCGCTTCGAGCACGAGGGCACCAGCCTTCTCTATACAGGCGACATCAAGCTGCGCCAACCTGGCGGGCATGCGCCGACGCCCGTGCCTCGCGCGCATGTGCTGGTGATGGAGAGCACGTACGGGCGGCCGCATTTTCGGTTTGGCGATCCGGACACGACGGTCGAGTCGATCGCCCGTTGGTGCCGCCTTGCCCTCGACAGCCGCGTGACGCCGGTGCTGCTCTGCCACGCCCTGGGCAAAACCGAGGAGGTGATGCTCGCGCTCGCGCCGTACGGCTTCGAATTCGCGCTCGAAAGCCGATGCGTTCCCTGCGCGCGCGCATACGCGAGCGCTGGCACCCGGCTTCCGGAATGGGTCGAGCTGAACGGCGACACGCCATCTGGTCGAGTGGTCATCGCGCCCCCGGCAGGAAAGGACGAGGTCCGGCGCCTGGGCCGCTACCGGACGGCGCTGATCTCCGGGTGGGCCAAGGACGCGGAGTTCGCACGGCTGTTTGGCGCCGACGCCACCTTTGACCTCTCGGACCACTGCGACTTCGACGAGCTCATCGAAGTCGTCGAGCGATCAGGCGCCGACCAGGTGTACACGGTGCACGGCTACACCGAGGACTTCGCGCGACACCTGCGCAAGCGAGGCGTGCGTGCCTCGGCGCTGGAGGCTACGGAACAGTTGGCTCTAGCCCTCTAGTGAGCGAGATTCGGCACATCAACCTGTACAGGTGGGCGGTGGCCATCGTGGTCGTGTGCTTGATTGCCGGCGTCGTCGAGACGGGCATCTTCGTAAGTGCGGTGCACAAGGAGCAACCCAATTGGGACCTGGAGATGGCGGCGAACCGGGCGGGCATTGTCACCAGCCTTATCTGCACCGCAGCGGGCGTCGTCGGAGCCCGTCAGAAACCTACGCTCGGAATCTCGGAGCTAGGAATCGCGGTCGGGTTCCTCGCCTTCTTGCTCACCTTCTTCATCAACGCGGTTTCGTATATCTGCTTCATATGCATCTGAGCTAGCGGAGGGCCCAGCCGGAGCGCAGGACCGCCCGGCGCAGGTCGGCATCGCCGGCGGCGGCGTCGCTGAGCCGGGACAGCAGGAGGTCGAGCCACGCGGTGAGCAGCACCGGTGGATGAAACTCCAGCTCCTCCTTGTTCCAGCGCGCGCGGAGTGTCCGGCCGCCCAGCTCGAACGCAACCTCGGAGATCGGGCCCCGGTTCAAGTGGCCGCGCTTGACTTTGGCGATCGGGATCCGCTCCACAAGGTAGTCGAGCAGCTCGATCGGCTGGTCCTCTTTATCGAGGGGCGCGTGGCAGAACACGCAGATTCCATCGAGCGGCAGCGCAGGCGCCCCGCAGATGGCGCAGCTCACGCCCCCGCCGCGCTGGTGCGCATCCAACGCGCTCAGTCCGTGTACCTCGTGATGATCTGATCCTCGCGCCGCTTCTCAGACCTATATAACGGGCAGTCCTCGAAATTGCGCACGCAGATCGGAGGGCTGTCGGTCAGCGCGTATTTGTGCTTGGACAGGTGGTCAACATGGCAGTCGAAGCGGTACACGCGCAAGAACATGCGCTGATCTTTGACCAGCTCCTCCAGGTAGGGACATCGACGCACGCGACTTACGATAGGCCACCGTACCCAGACATGCTCGATTTCGCACGCACCGGGGCAGCTGTGGGCGGAACATCCGCAACCCTCGAGAAAACGCGCCTGCTCGCGGCCTACTTTCGTTCATTGGAAAATGACGACGACCTTCGAAGGGCGGCCGTTTTCATGGCCGGCCGCCCATTCGGCCAGTCCAAGCGCAGGACGCTCGGCCTCGGTTGGGCAGCGCTCAGCAAGGTGGTCGGCGCGATCTCAGGCCGCGACGACGGCGAGCTGCAGGGTCTCTTCCGCAAGCACTCGGACTTCGGCGACTGGGCGGGCGAAGCCCTGGAAGGGCGCACTGAGAACGGAGACGTACCGCTGGAGGAGGTCGAGAAGACGCTGGAAGGGATCCGCACCGCCCGCGGAGCTGCCAAGGCGGCGCCGCTCGAGAGGCTCCTGCGCCGGCTCCACCCGGAGGCGGCCCGATTTGTGGTCAAGGTCATTGCTGGCGAGATGCGCATCGGCTTGAGCGAAGGCCTGGTGGAGGCGGCAATCGCCGAGGCGTTCGGGCAGCCGGTGACTCAGGTCAAGCGCGTCCACCTCATCACCGGAGACATCGGCGAGACCGCGGTGCGGGTCAAGCGAGGCCTCATCGAGACCAGCAAGGTGACCCTGTTCCAGCCCATTCGCTTCATGCTGGCGAGCCCGGTCGAGACGGCCGCCGAGGCCTTTGAGCGCATGGGCGCGGAGAAAGTGTGGACCGAAGAGAAGTACGACGGCGTCCGCTGCCAGCTTCATCACGCGGATGGGCGGGTGGAGCTCTTCTCACGCGACCTTAAAGAGACAACCGGCGCCTTCCCGGAGCTGGCTGAGAACGCTCCCAAGCTCGGTCACGCAGTCCTCTTCGACGGCGAGGTCCTGGCTCATCGAGACGGAAAGGTCCTGCGGTTTTTCGAGCTCCAGCACCGGCTCGGCCGTAAGCAGGTCACGGCCGAACTTCGCCGCGAGGTGCCTGTCGTGCTCGTGATCTTCGACCTGCTCTACCTCGACGGCCGCTCCCTGCTCGACGAACCGGTCGAAGAGCGCCGGCGCTTGCTCGAGGGTCTCGGTGTCGAGCACCCCTTCCTGCTCGCCCGCCTCGAGGAGGCGACCAGCCCGGCCGACCTCGACCGGATCTTCGCCGACACGCGCGAGCGCGGCCACGAAGGCTTGATGGTCAAGGACCCGGCGAGCCCTTACACGCCCGGGCGCCGCGGCCTAGCGTGGCTGAAGCTCAAGCGGCCGCTGGCGACGCTGGACGTCGTCGTCACCGCGGTCGAGTGGGGACACGGCAAGCGCAAGGGCGTGCTGTCCGACTACACGTTCGCGGTCAAGGACACCGCCACCGGCCGCCTGGTCAATGTGGGCAAGGCGTACACGGGGCTCACGGATGCGGAGATCGCCGAGATGACCAAGCGGTTCTTGAGCATGACGATCGACGATCGAGGTTGGGCGCGCGTCGTGAGGCCCGAGGTGGTGCTCGAAGTCGCGTTCGACTCGATTCAGCATTCGGGCCGCCACGCCAGTGGTTATGCGCTGCGCTTTCCCCGCATCGTGCGCATCCGCGACGACAAGCCGGTCGAGGAGATCGACACGCTCGATCGCGTAGCAGAGTTGTACGAGCGCTACTTCGGCACACAAACGGTGGAGAAGCTGTCGGAAGTCGCCGAGATATGAAGGTCACGTTCATGGGCACAGCCGGCGCGCGGTTCATGGTCGCCAAACAGCTCGCGGCGTCGGGAGGCCTTTACCTTGAGGAAGGCGGCGCCCGCCTGAGTCTCGATCCCGGGCCCGGCGCCATCGTCCAGTACGCCAAGCGCAAGGTCGATCTCACCAAGCTGGACGCGATCGTCCTCAGCCACCGCCACCTCGACCACGCCGGCGACGTCAACGTGATGGTCGAGGCGATGACCGATGGCGGATTTCGGCACCGCGGCCGGCTGTTCTGTCCTTCCGATGCGCTCGACGACGATCCGGTGGTGCTCCAGTACCTCCGGCACTTTCCGCAAGAGGTCGTGCGCCTGCAGCCCGAGACGACCTACAACGTCAACGGCCTTGCATTCACAACCAGTCCGCGCCATGTGCACCAGGCGGAGACGTTCGGGTTCCGGTTCGGCGACAAGCTCGGCTGGGTGACGGATTCGGAGTACTACGAAGGCATCGCCGAGCAGCACCAGGCCGAGGTGATGATCATCCACCTCGTGCTCATGGAATGTCGCGCGGGCCTCCCGCACCTGTGCCTTGCGGACGCCGAACGGATCATCCGGGACGCCAAGCCGCGCCTCGCCATCCTCACGCATTTCGGAATGACCGTGTGGCGCGCCCACCCATGGGAGCTGGCCGCCGACCTCACGCAACGATTGGGCACAGAGGTCAAAGCGGCGCGGGACGGCATGGTCCTCGAGATTTAGTGTCAATTTCTCCGCAGCAGCGATTCCTGCTCCTGCTCATCCTGGTCGGCGCTCTTGCGACCGTGCTCGGCCTTGTCTCCAGACGCGCCCGCATGCTGCCCTACCCGGTGGTGCTGGCCGGCGCGGGCATCGTGGTCGGGCTGCTGCCCGGCGAGCAACTGCCGCATATCGGCGCCGATGTGATCCTGCTGGCTTTCGTGCCCGGGCTGGTGTTCGAAGCCGCGCTGACGCTGGACTTGCCGGAGTTGAGACGGCGCCTCCTGCCGGTCGGCCTTCTGGCCACGGCTGGTGTGGCGGCAACCGTACTTCTGATCGGGACGCTCACCCATGTGCTACTGGGCTTCAGCTGGGCGAGCGGAATGCTGCTCGGCTCGATCCTGGCCGCCACCGATCCGATCGCCGTGGTCACGTTGCTTCGACAGCTCAAGGCCCCTTCGGGGCTCGCGGCCATCCTCGAAGGTGAAAGCCTCCTCAACGACGGCACCGGGGTCGCGGTGTTCAGCGCCGTGCTGGCCACCATCCTGGCCGGCGCGCCCTCGTTCGGAGACGCCGCGGTCCGTTTTGTTGAAATCGGCGTCGGCGGCGCGGTGATCGGACTTGCCGTTGGCTTCCTCGGAGTGGCGCTGATGCGCGCGGCCGAGGATGCGCCGCTCGAGATCCTGGCCACACTGGTCATCGCTTACGGCAGCTACCTGGCCGCGGACATCGTCCACGCATCCGGCATCGTCGCGGTCGTCGTGGCCGGCGTCGTCATCGCCCGATACGGATCCACCACCGGCAAGCTCCATGGCACGCAGCTGCTCGGCTTCTGGAACCTGCTCGCGTTCGTCCTCAACGCGATCCTCTTCATCCTGGTCGGCGCCGCGCTACCCGCATCCAAGCTTCTACCGGTGGCCGGACTTGTGATCGCCGCATTCGTGATCATGCTGGTCACGCGTGCTGTGCCCGTCTATGGGTTGCTGGGTGCACTCGACTGGCGGGCGACTTCGATCCCGTGGCCGTGGCGTCACCTCACTTTCTGGGCCGGATTGCGCGGGGCGTTGTCGGTCGCGCTCGCACTCTCGGTCGCGGATCTCACCCAGGTCGACAAGCGGGTGTCGATCGTCGCCTATGGCGTCGTGCTGTTGTCGCTGCTAATCCAGGGTGGGTTGGTGGCGCCGGTGGCCAGAGCACTGCGGATCGAACGGGCCGCGTGAGCTCAACCTGGAAATGGCGCGGATCGGTGGCGTTGATAGGTATCGCCCTCGCCTTTGTCATCTATCCCCTCATCGAGAGCAAGGACAACGTCATCAACTCAGACTGGCCGGCGTACGCAACCGGTGCGCGGCTCATCGTCGCCGACCCTGGTCACCTCTACGACCTCGACCGGCAGAGGCAGGCCGAGATTCAGGTCACGGGCGGCAAGGTCCTGGTCACGCTCGGCATCAAGGGCATCCTTCCCTTCCTGGCCCCCGGGTGGGTCGCGCTGATCGCGGTGCCGTTCGAAGCATTGGGTACCGACCTCGGCGGTCGCCTGTGGATCCTATTCGGGCTGGCCTGCCTGGCGCTGGGCGCGTATCTTGCGGTCCGGCCGCGCCCGGCGTCGGCGATCCTGCCCGCATTCGCGTCCGTGCCCACGGCCCTGATGCTGCTCAATGCGCAGGTCGACGGCCTGGTGGCACTCGGGATCGGCGCGGCGCTCGCGCTCAGGTCTCGTCAATACATCGCCGGGTTCGCGCTCGGCCTCACCCTGGTGAAACCTCAGCTGGTGCTGCCCCTCGGCGCCGCTCTCCTACTCGCACGGCGGTGGCGCGTGCTCGCCGGCTGGGCCTCTGCGGGCGTGTTGCTGTGGGCATCGGTCGCGGTCTTGAACCCGCGCTGGGTTCTCGACTGGCTGGCGCCGACGGGTACCACGATCACGCCGGGCAGCCGCGAGGTCGACCTTCCACACCTGGGCACGCTGCTGCCGGCTACGTGGCAGCTCTATGCGGTGGCGGCTCTTACCCTGCTCACAGTTGCCGGCCTCGTGCTGGTGGCGCGGCGATGCAAAAACGGCTTCGACGGGCAAACCGCGATCCTCGTGGCCGGCGGTGTCTTGGCCGCGCCGCACGCCCTGCCGGCCGACCTCGTGCTGGTCGCACTGGCATTGGCGATCTGGGGCCAGGCGCGCTGGCATGACTGGCTGCTGCTCTCGGTCGGCGCGCTCGTCGCCGCGCTTGTGCCGGCTCCGCTGCCGGCGCTCGTCGGGGTAGTGGTGGTCGGCTGGCTTCTGGTACGGGTTAGTGGGTGGCTGTCGCTGCCAGGACGGGCACCGGCGTCTGCTGGATGATCGAGTCGATCAAGCCGTACTCGATCGCCTCTTCGGGCGTGAGGAAGAAGTCGCGATCGGTGTCGCGCTCGACTCGCTCGAGCGGCTGACCCGTGTGCTTGGCGATGAGCTCGTTGAGGACGGTCCTGATGCGCACGATCTCTCGCGCGTGGATATCGAGGTCGCTGGCCTGGCCCTGAAGGCCCTTGCCGCCGATCAGCGGCTGGTGCATGTGGATCGTCGCGCTGGGTAGAGAGAATCGCTTCCCCTTGGCGCCCGCCATCAGGACGACGGTGCCAAAGCTGGCGGCGCGCCCGATGCAGACCGTCGAGATCGGCGACTGGACGTACTGCATGGTGTCGTAGATCGCGAACCCGGCGCTGACGGCGCCGCCCGGGGAGTTGACGTAGATCTGGATCTCCTTTTCCGGGTCGTCCGCGGACAGGTAGATGAGCTGCGCCACCACCAGGTTGGCGACGACGTCGTCGATGGGGCGGCCGATGAGGATGATGCGGTCCTTGAGCAAACGCGAGTAGATGTCGAATGAGCGCTCTCGGTTGCCGCCCTCGTTCTCCGTGACCGTCGGGATGTAAGCCACTGACGAAACTGTACGAGAAGCTATATTCGGAAAGTTGGCACGTGGCACGGCGTTGGCGCCCGCGGACTTCTTCACCGGGCTGCGCAAGGGCGTCAAGTCGAATCTGCCGAAGGAGCTGCGGGCGTTTGAAACGACCCGTGGCCACAGCCGCCTGACCAAGCTCCATTACGGCCACCCGGAGTTCCACTTCGAGGTCTGGCATCACACGGGCGCCGGGCGCCTCGAAATCGGCCTGCATTTCGAGGGCTCGGCCGGCGCCAACCAGCGAGCCTTCGAATACTTCCGCGAGCGCATGGTGGAGGTCAAGGCGCGCCTGCCCCGCGCGGAGCTCGAGCCTTGGGATCGTGGGTGGACCCGGCTGTACGAAACCCTGCCCGCGCCCCAGCTCGACGAGGTCGTGCTTGCGAATGCAGTTGAACGCCTGGACGCTTACATCACGACCCTCCAGCCGATGCTATTAGGCTTCTTGGCATGAATACCGTGCAGGTCTCAGACGAGCTGCAGGCATACCTCGACAGCCTTCTGGCGCCTCGAGATCCGGTCCTGGCGCGGATGGAAGAGGAGGCCCATCGGGAAAACATCCCGATCGTCGATGCACATGAGGGCGCGTTCCTCAGCCTGCTCGTGCGCATCGCCAATGCCAAGCGAGTGCTCGAGCTCGGGACCGCCATCGGCTACAGCGGGATCTGGCTTCTGCAAGGAACTTCCGGTGGCACCCTGACCACATTCGAAACGGATCACGAACGGGCGCTGCGCGCTCGGGTCAATTTTGCGGCCGCAGGTTTCGCGGAAGACGCTCTGGTGCTGGAGCAGGATGCAGTAGGCGGGCTCGAAACGTTGAACGCGCGGTTCGATGTCTGCTTCATCGACCTTCTCAACTCTTTTCCCTCCGAGGAGGTCACACGCAAGGTGTTCGACCTCTGCATGCAGCGTCTCGACGGCGGCGGGCTGCTGATCGCCGACAACGCCCTGCGCCAGGGCCTCGTGGTCAAGCCCACGAACCAGCAGTCGCGCAACGTCGCGTTCTACAACCAGCTGGTGGCGAAGGACCCCCGCCTGGAGAGCGTGGTCGTCCCGATCCGGGACGGCGTCTCGGTAGCTCGCGTCAAGGACTAAACAAGCCCACGCCCCGGTCTTTAAAAGGGGGAACTCCCCCCTTTAGGCGCCGGGCCTGGCAAAGCCAGTTCCCGGCGCACCCCTCTGCTGACCCTCTCCCCTGAAGGGGAGAGGGGTTAGACCGCAGGCTTCGAGTCGTCTCCTTCGATCCAGAACGTGCCGTCCGGCGCGTGCTCCTTCTTCCAGATCGGCACCGACTCCTTGAGGCGGTCGATGCCCCACCTGCACGCATCGATCGCCTCCGCGCGATGTGGGCACGAGACTGACACCACCACCGACGCCTCGCCGATCTCCAACCGGCCGGTCCGGTGCGCCATGGCGACACGCGCCTCCGGCCAGCGCTCCGCGATCTCGCCCGCAATCCTGCGCATCTCGGCGGTGGCCATCTCGGCGTAAGCCTCGTACTCGAGGTGAGTGACCGAGCGACCTCGTGAGTTGTCTCTGACCACGCCCGTGAAGGTGCAGATGGCGCCCGCGCCCTTGTGGGCGACGGCGGCTTCGATGCGGCGCGCGTCGAGGGGGTCGGTGGTGAGCTCGAACAGAACGCCGACCCCATGCGCCCCCCCGCTCACGGGTGGTATGAACGCGACCTCGTCCCCGGCACCGACGATCACGTCCCAGTCGGCGAACTCCTGGTTGACGGCGGCGCGCACCGATGCGCGGTTGGGGTCCAGGGCCGGGTGCAGCTTCTGGAGCGCGTCATACACGTCGTCGACGGTCGCGCCCGCTCGCACCTCGACCGTCTCGGCGTCAGTGCCGGCCTGTTCGCGCAGCCGGGCGAAGAGCCGCGTGCGGACCGCGATCGCGACGGCCATGACGCCAGTCTAGTTCGACACGAAGACGTGGACTTCCTTGCCAGAGTCGAGTGCCCGGTCGACGGTGGCGCGCGTGCCCTTGGACGCGCCGTCCCAGAACGCAACCAACACATCGCATGCATCGACCAGCCGCTGATTGCGGACGGCCGACTTGCTCGCGTCCGCGAGCTCATCGAACGATGCGGGCAGAACCTGGACCGGGATGTTCTTGGCACGTGCCGCCTTGGTCGCGGCGGCGTCGACCCCGCTCGCGCTACCCGTGATGATGGAAGACCGCGGCGGCAACGAGTTCACATAAGCGATGACTCGCTCCGGGTCCGAGAATCGCCTGCTGCCGACGATTGCGACCTTCAGTGTTTACCCGGCGGTGGCGGCGTTCTTGCCGATGGAGTGGATGTTCTCTTCGAACAGGCGCCGGAGCTTGAGCGCCTGACGGTCATAGTCGTCAGGGTCGGTCCATGCAGTGCGCGGGTCCAAAACCTCCGCGGGAACCCCTGGGACACGGTCCGGGATGTGCAGCCCGAATATCGGGTCCACATGTGTCGGCACATCGCGCAGGCGTCCCTCGACGACCGCGCTCACGATCGCTCGCGTGTGGGCAATCGACATCCTCTTGCCGACGCCATAAGGGCCGCCGACCCAACCGGTGTTCAGCATCCACACGTGCGCCTTGTGACGGTTGACGCGGTCGATCAGCATGTCGGCGTAGGTCTCGGGCGGCAGGACGAGGAAGGGAGCCGCGAAGCACGTGCTGAAGATAGGCTCGGGCTCGGTTACGCCGCGCTCCGTGCCGGCGACCTTGGCCGTATAGCCGGACAGGAAGTAGAAGCGGATCTGGTCGTTGTCGAGTCGGGCCACAGGAGGTAGGACGCCGTAGGCGTCGGCGGACAGAAAGATCACATTGCGGGGATGGCCGCCGATCCCTGAGAGAACGGCATTCGGGATGAGGTCGACCGGGTACGCCGCGCGCGTGTTCTCGGTTTTCTCGTCGGAGTCGTAGTCCGGCACTCGCGTGCGCGGGTCGTAGGCCACGTTTTCGAGGATCGTTCCGAAGCTTTCGACCGCGGCGAAGATCTCGGGCTCGGATTCCTTGCGGATGTGAATCGTTTTCGCGTAGCAGCCGCCCTCGAAGTTGAACACCCCCGAGTCGCTCCAGCCATGTTCGTCGTCCCCGATGAGGCGGCGGCTCGGATCCGCCGACAGCGTCGTCTTGCCGGTGCCGCTGAGCCCGAAAAAGATCGCCTCGTCGCCACCGTCCTCATCGACGTTGGCAGAGCAGTGCATCGGAAAGACACCCTTGGCCGGCAGCAGATAGTTCAGCGCCGTGAAGATCGACTTCTTGATCTCGCCCGCGTACTCGGTGCCGCCGATGAGCACGGTGTGCCGGCCGA
>Ga0207646_10001120_pt1 | contig 34184 bp, 33 predicted proteins | sample KBSK5502metaG_FD_184343 | JGI IMG/M metagenome (GOLD analysis project Ga0207646, IMG submission 184343) | Corn, switchgrass and miscanthus rhizosphere microbial communities from Kellogg Biological Station, Michigan, USA - KBS K5-50-2 metaG... | ecosystem: Host-associated > Plants > Roots >... | reverse complement strand
TCGGCCCGAATACTATCCTGGCTATTATGCGACATGGGTGCTCGATCCTGACGGCCACGATATCGAGGTCGTTCATAAAAGCTAAATTGATTTTCATTGTGCTAATAGGTGCTTCAAGAGTTTCAATCCGCGGCGAATACGATTATTGTGATTTTGAAGTGGACACGACGCGAGCAGGGATGGCGAAGAGCTTCGGTGGATTCAGCAGAACCGAAGACCGTCCTAAGCATCCTGCGTCACGCGAAAATCCAGACAACTTTGGATCTCTACACGCAGGAAGACAGTGACGAAACTCGGGCAGCGCAAGGTGAATTCCTGACCGCTGTGGGGATGAATGCAACCGTGCACTAGCTTTGTGGGTTGAGTTGTGGGTTGAAGTTTTCAGTACCAATCTTTTCCAAGTGTTTTGGAAGGAATGGCGGGGACGACGGGACTCGAACCCGCGGCCTCTGCCGTGACAGGGCAACAATGAGATGTAACTGATTGATATCAAACGGTGTCGGCGGACGTCGGTTGATGTGCAAGGGAGGCGTACGGCACTTCTTATCATCCCCTTAACGTCCCCAGAATTGAACATCAAGAAGCTGCGTTTAAGCTGTTCATGTTGTACGTTAAACACACCACGCCGTGAAAGCATTACGAGTGTTTGCGACTTGAGCCAAACACACTCTTGACAGTCGGCCCTTGTCGTGCTCCGCCAAGCAGAATCAAATTCAATTCGCTCTGAGAGAGTATTCAGGATAGGCTGACTTTATTCATAGGCTAATGCTTGGATAACATCCTGCTTCACTGCTTTCCACGCAGGGAGGATGGCTCCCAACAAAGCCCCGATGACTGAAATGCCTGACGCTATAGGCCACCAACTGTATACGATCTCTTGGGTCAAGCTGGCCGGAGCTGCATGCATCATCAGCCATTTGCTTCCATCCGTCATTACAATTCCTAAAACGCTGCCAAGTATCGCGATCAGCAGCGTCTCCCGAAAAAGCAGATTCAGAATGTAGGCGGACGAAGCCCCGAGCGCCTTCAGTATTCCGATCTCTCGCGTTCTTTCCAGCACGGCGGTGTACATGGCCATGGTCACGACTATAAAACCTACAACTAAGGCTATGCCGATAACAACGCCGATAAAGTCTCGCAATAGCCCGACACTATTGATCGTCAGCAGCGAAGTAAACTCCTCCATCGTGTAGATGAAATAGCCTGGCATTTTGCCCCGCAACTGGTCAACGACAAGCTGCGCACGAGCTGCGTCATCCACTTTCAGGTAAATCTGGCTGAGCCTCCCTGGATTTCCGGTGAGCGCCTGAAGGACAATCAGCCGCGCACAGATGTGGGAGAGCTTGCCAGACTCGAAGATTCCCGACACTCGCCAGGCGTGATTTGCCAGTGTGATTGTGCTTCCAATGTCCAGCTTCTTCTCCCTCGCATAGTATTCATCGACAATGACATCATCGTCGTTCTTAAACGGGCCACCCCTGACAAAGCGGAAGCCGCCGCTCAGTCGGTTAAATTGAGCGAGGTCGATCCCCGTTAGAACGTCAAAACCACCCAGAGGTTGACCCATCGTGCCTGTGGCAAATGTGACATGGGGCTGCTTCATTAAGAATGGCACTAGCTTTTCGCTCATTGGAGAGGAACTAAGGCTAATGATGGAACTCGCAGGCGGCCGGACTACAATATCCGCCCCGACTCCGCGGGCACGACGAGCTGTTTCGTCGAGCGTTCCGTAACTGATCCCAACGAGCGTGAGAATCATCGTGACCTCAACGCCGATTGCGAGCACGCTCAAACATGTTCGGACCGGCCGCTGGCGTAGGTTCTCAAAAACGAGTTTATTCAGCATGGTAACCTCCAGCGGACGGACGAAGAGATGCACGAGGAGTTTTGAAAACCTAGGCCGGAGACGGATATCTTGCGGAACCGCTCCCCCGGTCAAGTGCGCCGACCGACGGTAACGAAAAGGCCACCCTCGTGCGCAAGAGCACCAATCCATCCAAGCTGTGCCAACCAGCCCTCAAGGTACCAGTTGTCTTCGGCAGGAGTGAACAACTCCTCCGAGTCCTCACACAGCATTGCGCTTGGATACGCGCGCAGGTATTCGACGCCATTTTCGGCAAACCAGCCTTGGACCTCGGCCAAGGTGTGACGGTGCTCCTCGGGATGTCGATATTGGTCCCGTACCCATGCCTCGCGCCGCGCTGGCTCGCTCTCTCGGTCGCGCAGCACCGGATCACACGGGATGAATCGGTATCCAGACAGCCGAGCGACGAAGCGTCGGGCCCGGAGGGGAATGCGTGCGAATGCGTTGTATACGCCAAGAACAATGATCCCGCCCGGGCGTGCAAGGCGCGCCATGCGCGCGAATGCCGCACTCGGGTCTGGAGTGTGGTGCAAAACCCCTGACGAGTAGACCACATCGAAAGCACCCGCTCGCAAGCCGGGGTGGTGCAAGTCGGTTTCGATGAACTGTATCTGATCGAGGTCGAAACGTCGGGCCGCCTCAACACCTAGCCTGAGCGATTCGCGTGTGAGATCCGCGCCAATTACAACCCTATCAGCACGCGCCAAATACAAGCTCATCTGGCCGGTGCCACACCCAATCTCTACGACGCGCGCATTGCCGGGAATCGCTCGGTCGATCAAGCGCGCGAATTCACTCCGCTCGGCGCGTGCTCGCAGCCAACTCAGGGTGGCGCGTGGCGGAAAGTCGGGGAAAGGTGCCCGCTCATAAAAGCGGCGCACAATTTCGGTTCGCGTATCGCCCAGCAGTCGTAGGTTAGGGATGCCATCGGGCGCTTCGTAGTGGATACCGCAGTCGAGACAGGACCAATCGGTTCTGAGCGGGCCCGCACACGATGGGCAGGCTAATAACTCCAGGAGAGCGTCCACGGATTTACCAGATTGAGTAGATGAACGGAGCTAGTGCTTCAACCGCTGTTGCCAATGTGAGCAGCAGCCCCGTTATACACAGAAAGACGGCTAGCGGCGTGAGCCAGCGCTTGTCAGAATCGCTTTGCCATAATCCGCGCGCCAACTGTGCCATCGATCCGAATGTGCTACCAAACACGATTAGTCCGCGTCGGGTCCTGCCACGCGTTTTAATCACGCAACCTCCTCCTTTATTTTGTCTAGTTGAGTTTTTGCCATTGCCGAGGTGCGCTTCGTCACTCGAGTCCCTCCGGCGACCAGAACATCGATCTTGCAGCGCAGGAATGTCGAATACCCTTCAACCTCCCGATTGACAATCGGTTCTCCCGCCAGATTGAACGATGTGTTGAGCAGCACCGGTATCGCGGTGCGTTGGCCGTATGCCACTAGTAGTGCATGCAAGCGTGGCGACATCGCTGGCTCCAGCACCTGGACTCGAGCGGTTCCATCGACATGTGTGATTGCCTGTAGCCGCGAGCGCCATTCGCGCCGAACGGGAAAGACGCCCGACATGAAACGTGCCAACCGCGTGCCGCCAGGCGGAATATCGAAATACCGTGCTGCCACTTCGATGGGAACGACAGGTGCGAAAGGGCGAAACGGCTCGCGGTATTTGATTTCGCGGTTGAGGCGATCGCGCATCTCAGTCGTATGAGGCGCCGCAAGGATACTGCGATGGCCAAGCGCCCGTGGTCCGAACTCAAGGGCCCCCTCCATCCATCCGACGATGCGGCCGGCTGCTAGATCGTCAGCAATCTGATTGATGAGCGTGCCGTCCTGGAATTCCGCGGCAAAGTGACCGTCTTCTCGTGCGAGCCGTGCCAGCTCAGATCCATCAACCGAAGGTCCCCAAAAAGGATGATCGGGTAGATCGCGGTCTGGATTTCCAAAATGAATGCGGTCGCAATAAAGTGCCGCGCCAATTGCGCATCCGGCATCGCCCGGCGCAGGCGGAACGAACACGCGCTCAAAGCCTGATTCCGCAAGGATACGTGCGTTAGCTACGCCGTTTAGGGCCAAACCTCCTCCGAAGCATAGATCCGGCAAATCGGTTTCCTGATGAAGTGCTCGGGCCACCTCCACGAGTGTCTCCTCCAGGACCCGCTGGACGCTGGCAGCGCAATCAGCGAACCGCTGACCTTCCGCGGTGTCCAGATCAATCGGTTCGTACGGATTTCGCGGCGGACCAAAGAGCTCGATGAAACGCGATGAATAAGAACGTTTTGCAGTGGTGTGAAATTCGAAGTAATTGAGATCAAGCGTGAACGCGCCATCGGGTGTGCGGCGTATCAACTTACGGACTTGCTCGACCAACGTGGGCTGGCCGTAGCCAGCGAGGCCCATGACCTTGTATTCGTCTTCATTCACTTTGAAGCCGAGATATGCGGTAAATGTCGAATACAGCATCCCCAGAGAATGCGGAAACCTGATTTCACGAAAGCGCCTGATTGTTGTCGGACCGTTTGCCACTCGCTCGCCCTCGCCGACTGAAAGTGTGGTCCACTCGCCCACCGCGTCTGCCGTCATAATTGCGGCGCGGCAGGTTGGCGCGGTGAGAAACGCGGCTGCAGCATGAGACTGATGGTGCTCGGTAAACAGGACCTTGCGTCCGGGCACGCCTAAGTGCGATGAGATAAGCCCACGCATCCACACTTTTTCGCCGAGCGAATTCTTCATTGCCTTGGGAAATGCCCGCCACGACCGTGGGAACGCGCGTAACGCGCATGTGAGTATCCGATCGAACTTCAGCATCGGGCGTTCGTAGAAAACTACGGCGTCTAGTTCATCCGGCTCGATCCCGGCATGCTGAAGACACGATTCGATCGCCAACAGCGGAAAGGCAGCATCGCCTTTGTGCCGTGATAGGCGCTCCTCCTGGATAGCGCAGACGGGCACGCCGTCCACAACGAGGGCCGCAGCGGAATCGTGATAATGCGCCGAAATGCCGAGGATGTTCATCTCAATATTGCCTGTCGAGTGAGTCACTGTGTCCGGGTGAGACCATCGTCCATCCGGAACGTTCTCGGTGCGCGGCACGCTTGGCCAGCCAAGCGAATGGCGGCAATAAGGCGAAGTACTGAATTGTCAGCAGCATTGAACCCAGTATGCCCGCTAGGCCCGTTGCCAGCCGCAAGTAAGCTTTCCAGAGCCGGCTAAGACGCGCACGCCACAAATGACGCCTGTGCCGCTTGGGTTCAACGCGGGCGAGTTGCATGAGTGTGTAGTTCATGTGAAAGGTTTCGTCGTGCAGAATTTCCTCAAAAACGGCGCGCGTCGGCGGATCGTGCTGCATCACATCGCGATAAACGGTGAAGCGGCTGGCAGCAGCCTTTTCCGATAAATGAAGGAAAGCCAGCATATTTCTGTCTGATTCACCGTCAACCTGTAGATCATCGAGACCGTGGCCACCTGGCGCAAGCCAGTCACCGTGGAACCCGGGACTGGAACGGGACGCGGAGACTTTCAAAAGTTCTGCTGCCCGATGACGGAACAGAACACCGTGACGGAACTCGTCAATCGCGTGCTCTAGATAAAGGCGTCGTAAGAGAGGGTCTGAAGTAACCTCGGCTGCGCGCAATATATCGCGCCCCCCGTCAGTTTCGGTTTCGCTGAAGCGGAGCAGTTTCTGAACACGCCGATCGGTATCGCTCCAGATCCAGCGATGTACAGGGGTCAGCATTCGATCAAATGCTGTGGGTCGTTCGTGGGGCCGAGCGGAATCCATCCCAGTCTGTCGATATATTTGAGTCCGGAAATCAGATTGGATTTGTCACTATTTTGTTAAATTCGCAAATTTTTCGTCGCCTAGGGCGAAGATCGTCCCGCGAGATGATACACATAAGTTGAAGAAAACATGGGCTCAAACCACTCTGATGTTACTGCAGTTCTTTTCAAGAATCAGGTGATTGGCCGGTGATGAAGTGATTGTATGCGCAGCGCTCGGTTGAGGCGTGATCAGCCGTCACGCGTTTGACCGAAATATCGAGGTGAGCTTTGGAGGATATGTCTTCGGTGCATCACGGGCGCCGGAAATCTTTCTGGGTGCGAGTAATAGTAGAGGCAGCCGTCGCATCCATTGGAATTGCGCTCTTGTCGTGCGCAGTCATCGCGAATCAACGGTTTCTCGACAGACATTTCGTGCCGTCTTTTTTCCTGCCGCACCATTGGTACGTGGTACTCCAAACGTCCGGACGATTGGCGATGGCAATCCTGGGCACGTGGCTAGCGTTCGTTGGACGTCGCCGTGTTGGACGCTTCGCCGCGCGAACGCCTGAGGGAGTGCTCCGCATTGTGATCGCTGTCGTTCTGGCGATCGGCGCGAGCGAACTGGTGCTGAATCGTGTGCACCTCCGTCCGGCCGAGTGGCTGTCGGCGGACGACGAACCACGCCGTCAACTCGACCCGCGACTTGGCTGGACGTGGGTACCGGAGCGGACTGGACACAAGAGCATCGGCGGTCGGATCATCGACTACTCCATCGATCCCGCAGGATATCGCGTCAACCGTATTGGCGAGCCAGTCGATCCTGAGCGACCGACGATCTTGTTTACCGGCGAGTCTGTCATGTTTGGTGAGGGACTCACCTATGAAGAGAGCATACCGGCACAAGTCGGTGCCATGATAGGAGTACAGACTGCAAATCTGGCAGTCCACGGCTATGGTAACGATCAGGCGTACCTGAGGCTGCAGACGGAACTGCCTCATTTTCGCCGGCCGGTGGCCGTAGTGTCGCTGTTCATGACGGCACTCTTCGGGCGGAACCTCGATCAGGATCGACCGCACCTTGGTCCGGGTCTTGTCTGGCTGCCGGCGGAACAGCGCTCGCGCCTGTCATCCCTCGCGACGTTGGTCGTGCCGTACCGCGCTGACACGACGGTCGAACGCGGTGTCACGGTAACGCAACAGGTGCTTCGTGCAACCAGCGAGCTGGCACGAGCGCACGGGGCGACGCCGCTTCTCGTCGTGCTGCAGTTTGGGCATGAAGCGCAACCTGAACAGATGTTGCGTCGCCGCATTCTCGACAATGCGAGCATACCTTACGTCTTGGTCGAAATTGATTCGTCGTGGCGGTTGCCTTGGGACCGGCATCCCAACGCGCGCGCTGCTCGCGCGATCGCCACTGCCATCGAGAGTGAGCTACGAGGACGGCTTACCATCGCGGGCCCGATCAAGTAAATGTTCTTGGTTTTGATCGCAAAACCTCTCTTGGAGTCCGGCTTCTTTTCTTATCCCTATGTCGCGACAGACCCACTGTTGAACGGCCTACGAAGCGAAGGTGCGTTAGGCGCATTTTCTTCTAGGCACCGCCCGATCATCGTCCACGCGCGAGTGAACCGATGTCCCTTGTCACGATTCGTAATTAAACAGTACCCACGCTTTTTCTATGGTCCCGGTTTGAACAACTTCGATACTAATCAAAACACTGGGCGAAACACTCAAGAAACTGCCCGGAGCGCAGATTCGCTGCCGGGCAGTGTGTCTTTCGAGCTAGCCCCTCGGAGGGCGCGCTAGCGGACTGGCGCGAAAGCCGCTCATATGGCTGCTGCCTCGAAAAGAGCGGACTGCGTGGTTGTGAAATCCATCGCCTAGCGCAGGCGCGGGCCGCGCTCCATCAAAGTGATGTGGGACGCGCCCGACCACGATGGGCACGCGCTCGACGACCAGAGGGGAGAAAAAAACCCAGCCGAACGGGCTGTAGAAAAATCCGTCCGCCGGCAGAAACGTGAATCCCCCAAACCAGGGGTTCCAGTACCATCCCGGCCCGAACCAGCCCGGTCCGTACCCTCCGTCCGCGATATAGACACGCGCAGTGTCTACGTTTGCCTCAGACAGATACTCTGATCGCAAACTACTCCACCGATACAGGTCATCACTTTCTGCCAAGGCCTTCTTATCGAAGCCTTGAGCCTTGAGCTTCCCGCCCGTATTCAGCGCGAGATCGTGTCCTCCCTTCACAGTGACCTTGTGGTCGCCGGCGAGAACATCCGCCTTGCCATCGAAAACCCGCATTTCGTGATTTGAGGCGTCGACATTGTACAAGCCGGTTTTTAGAACATGGGTTTCGGCCCCAGGCTGACCGATTCGAATGTCATTCTGGGAGTGAATCTCATCCACTTCGAGCATCGCCTCTCCCTGGTTCAATGCCAGCTGTGTATTCGTTAAGCCCGGCGAAATCATCTTCACCGAACTGTTGCTGCCTAGTCTCAAAAACACGCCTGGGGTCAACAACACCTCTGCCTTACCATTTTGAGTCGCGAGGACCTGGCCGGCTTGCAACTCCGCAGATCCGATTGCCTTCGAATCGAGCGTCTGGTCCCCTATCGACGCCTGCCCTTCCACGTAGTTAAGGGTTCCTGGGATTGCCGAACGTCTGTCTGAGTTCGCGGGCCACGCGGGCACAGACAGGGCTGCGATCAGGCAAACCATTCCGAGCGCCGCTTTCCATCTTGCCAGCTTCATAAACTCCTCCTACTAAATTGGATGGCTCCCCGCGATCGGGGATGCGTCGCCAATTGCTTGAAAACACAAGACATAACTTGATTTCGCATTGCCACCGGGTTGGCTTGACGATTTGGGGATAGGGATCCACTTCGGCCCACCGAGCATTTCCGGCATCCAAACCGGGAACGCGAAGGAGAGGGAAAATGGACGAGAAGACTGCTCAACTTTTACTCGATGAGCTGTTCCCCGCGCTCGAAACGTTGGAGACGCAGAGCACAGCGATTCTGCAGTTCTTAAAGGACAAAAAAATAGCCCGCGATGAAGAGCTAACCCCGTTTCTTGACCAGGCCGCGAAAGCCAGCAATGTCCGGTGGCGTGCCGCTCGCGTGAGGATGGACCGCCAGCTGTCAAGTGCGACGAAAGCCGAAGAGACCACCGAGCAGAAGCCTCTAGAAACGGCGCAGAAAAGCCCGCGCCAAACTCCGGAAACCACCTCGGCTGCAGGTCGTGAAGGAGAGACGAACAAGCATGACGAAGGCCGCGAGACGCCCGCCAGTCATGAGAGGAAACGGAACGAACCAGACAATGAGAGTGCCGGATCGGAGCAATCTGCGGGAAAAGACGCGGCTTAAAAGAAATAGCGGCGAAGCTTTCCAGCAATTTCGGCGCGTTCAGTCAGCCGCCAAACCGGTTGACTGACTCTGCTGCAAGAAATTCAGGATCGCTTGGATCACGGCATCCTCTCCCGCATCCGTGTTGAACATCGCGTGATAGATCGAGCGGTTCGGCCACTCTACGTGGAAATACTCCTTGATGAAAGCCGCACGTTCACGGTCCACGGTGTCCACCAATGTCTCCGCATCCGCTTGGCTGTTGCCCTCTGACATCAAGCGCTGCACTTTCTGCTCGTTTGACGCGTAAAGAAAGAAGCGCAGCGCATCTTTCCGATCACGTAAGAAATGCTGCGAACCTCGTCCTACAATCACGCAGTTGCCAGCTCCCGCCGCCTGCTCGACGACCTGCTCCGAGATTTTGACAATGCTCTCGGCATCGAGCATCTCCACCGGGGCGCCCCGGCTGCCCTCATAACTTCCCCGCGCAAACGACTTGAGCAGACGGTAATAAAGCGGATCACGCCGCTCTTCGCGCTTTTCAACCGCGGATCGTTCGCAATGGGCCAAACGGGCAATCTCCTCGGTCAGCAGTTGGTCCCAAAGCTTCCAGCCCAATCGCTCGGCTAACGTTTCGGCGATTGCCGCTGCCCCAGAGCCATATTCGCGTTCGATCGTGATAATCCTGATCATTTCAGCTTCCGCAGCGCGGTTCCCAGCCGTGAGTTTAGATGCACAAAAGGTGTTCTGTGTGCATCGATAAGACATACAGGCGAGCGCGCCCTACTGGAATTTTCGCGATCAAGACGGATTAGGGAATCCCGCTAAGTCGGCATTGCAATTCGTGAAATTCCGACGGAACAGTCACTTGTGCTATGCAACGAAAGGTCAGATTAATTCTTGGGTATGTGACACCGGCGTCCTTGGGCACCTCGTGCTTGAAGTGCTTTTGCGTATTTCCCGCCATGATCAAGAGGCTCCCATGCGGCATGAGCTTCGAGTAGACCACTGCCCCGCCCTTACCCCTGAGGCGAAACAACCGCTCCGAACCGAGGCTGACCGAAGCGATCACGGGCCCCATCTCCGTTCATTGTCGGCGTACAGTCCAACGCTGTCGCTTCCGTCGCGATAGAGATTGCATAACACAGCGTTGTAGCCTTTGGGTGGTAAGAGCAAGTTCTCGCAAGCAGCGATTGTGTGGCCGCGTCCACGCGTTGTTTCAAGGAGAGCAATTCGGGTATCCAAGGCAGGGGCTTGTAGTCCCGCCGCGAATACTCGTAGTGGGTTCCAGGGTCGCCATAATAGGCTTCGTCCCGGGGAACCGCAGACCCGAATGAGGTCTTACGTCGCCACCAGGGGCACTTCGATAAGAGCGCGTCGAAGAATTCGCTTGCCTCCTGGGCGCCCAGAAATCGCCCGTCATAATAGATCTCGGCGCCAACAATCGGGATTTGCTCAAGGGCCATGCGAGCCGGGTAATGAAGATAGTGATGATAATAATAATGTAGCAACCCCTGCCAGCAGCACCACCATTCACGGCTCGACAGAGCACATTGAGGCCATAGACTTGCTTACACTTGGAACTACCAGGGTGGATTTGGCATCGAAAAACCTGGCAGATCGTCTTCTCGCCAGCAACAGCGTGCCAGAGATCGACATCCCGATTACGCACGTGCACTGGCTTTGATCCAAAAGTTGGACCAAGGAGAAAGCAACGTGGGAGACGCTGGCGTGTCCATTGAGGTATTCGCAGATCTTGATAGCCGTGCTGAGGGGATGCTCGCCCAGGGCCAGGAAATGTTCACATGGATTCCCAATGCCTACGTGAAATATCCGTGCACCCACGAGGGCTTGCGAGCCGCGGAAATGTCGGTGCAAAAGAGTATTCGGGTCAACATGACGCTGTGCTTTTCGCAGGAGCAAGCCGCTGCCGTATATGCCGCAACACGGGGATCGAAGGAGCCGGTGTACATATCACCGTTTGTCGGGCGGCTCGATGATCAAGGCGAAGACGGCATGGACCTTGTCCGAAATATCAAGAAAATGTACGAACGCAGCGATGGCCATGTGCACGTCTTGGCCGCCAGCATACGCACCGTCAACCATTTGCTTTGTTCCTTCTTTCTAGGTGCTGAGCTGGCAACCGTGCCAAGCAAGGTACTACAGGAATGGACTGCAGCAGGTTTTCCTATGCCGGACCAAGACTTCCTGTACAAAGGCGTCGATGCCAAGGGCAAGCCCCTGAAACCGATCGCGTACAAAAACCTGGACCTGAACCTTCCCTGGGAGAGCTTTGATCTTGCGCACGAACTCACAACCAAGGGCATACAGAAATTTGTGGCTGATTATCAGAGCACCTTGAGACGGTCAGCATAGTGGTCTCCAGCCTGTCGTGGCTATCGTTGTTTGCGACAACGAATTGAGTGCGTTGTCTTACGCAGCCTTCGGATCATGGGCTGAGGGCTCTTTGTCTTCTTCGGGATTGTGCCAGCCGCCCACGTCCAGAGCCAGGCGATCCGCCTCACGAGGTCCCCACGAGCCTGGCTCGTATTGATGCAGGGCTGATTCATTTGCGAGGATGGGATCGACGATAGCCCACGCAGCTTCCACCGCGTCTTCGCGAACGAACAGCATGCCATCTCCATGCATAGCATCTCCCAAGAGACGCTCATAGGCATCAACCTCATCCGTGGTGGACTCCTCGACTACCGAAAGATGCGCGGGCTTGGAGACAAGTTCTTCGCCGGGTCGCTTCACTCGGGCACTGAGGCGAAGAGAAATTTCTCCTGGACCGAGGCGGAAGCGGAAAACATTGCTTGATTTGTCCCCCAAAATGTCGAGTGGAGGCTTTTTGAGTTTGACCAGTACTTCCGTCGTTGTAACTGGCAGGCACTTTCCGGCGCGAATCAGAAACGGGACACCTGACCACCGCCATGACTGAACCTCCAGGCGCACGGCCGCAAACGTCTCCACCTTGGATTCAGGTGCGACTCCTTTCTCTTTTTTGTATCCATTAAACTGGCCTCGCACCAGATGCTTTGGGTCCAGCGGTGGGATGGTGCGGAAGACTTTGACCTGTTCATCGCGGATAGCGTCGCAATGTAGCCCAGTGGGAGGCTCCATGGCCAGAAAAGCTACAACCTGAAGCATGTGGTTCTCGACCACATCGCGGATCGCCCCGGTGGCGTCGTAAAACTGACCCCGCCCCTCGATGCCGAACTTTTCAGCCATCGTGATCTGCACACTCTCGATGAAATTCCGATTCCAGATCGGCTCCAGAAAACTATTGGCAAAGCGAAAGAACAGAAGATTGAGGACTGCCTCTTTACCCAGATAATGGTCGATACGAAAGATTTTAGATTCCGGAAGCACCGCATGAAGTGCGGCATTCAACTGCTGGGCCGAGGCAAGGTCGTGTCCAAAGGGCTTCTCGACAATGACGCGCGCATCCTTGATGCAGCTCGATTTTGCGAGGGACTCGACGACACTTGTAAAGAGATTGGGTGGAATTGCGAGATAATGCGCCGGGCGGCTGGCTGAGCCAAGCGTTTTCTTCAAAAGTTCGAAGGTTGCAGGTTTCTCATAATCGCCGCCGACGTAGCGAAGCAACTTCAGCAGCTTGGCCAAGGCTTCTTGATCGATCTCGCCACCTACCTGCTGAATGCTGTCGCGCACGCGCTCTTTGAGATGTTCGTTCGTGCGTCCGGCCCTGGCAACGCCAGTCACGGGTACATCCAGGTGGCCATGCTGAACCATATGATAAAGCGCAGGGAATATTTTCTTGTGAGCCAAGTCCCCCATGGCTCCGAATAGAACCAGAACATCGGCTGGCGCTGTATCTTCCGCGCTCTTTCCTCTCGCGCACCCTTGTCTGAGATCCGGCATGAACTTCTCCTAATGATGTTTCATGGCAAGACTCGCATCGTGCCATTATAGCTGCCCAGCATACGGTCCAGATTGAATGCGGCGCTGATCAACGCCAGGTGTGTAAAGGCTTGTGGGAAGTTGCCCAGCGCCTCGCCTTGCGGCCCGGTTTGTTCCGCGTAGAGTCCGAGATGATTGGCATAGCCCAGCACCCGCTCAAACAGCAACCTGGCCTGATCCAGCTTTTCGGCATCCGCCTGGCCGGCGCGGGTCAGCGCCTCTACCAGCCAAAAAGAGCACATGTTGAAGGTGCCTTCCTCGCCCGGAAGTCCGTCGATGCGGGGTTGCGGTGGATAACGATATATAAGGCTGTCGCTGACGAGTCCGCCATCCCGCGGATTCTTGAGAATGGCGCTTATGGTGCTGAGCATCCGCGGATCGGTCGGAGCCATGAAGAAGACCAGAGGCATGATCAGGAGCGACGCGTCCAGGTCCTCACTGCCGTAAAACTGCGTAAACGCGTGGCGCTTCCCGTTCCAGCCTTTCGTCATGACTTCTTCATAGATCTTGTCCCGTTCGCGCATCCACTTGGCGCGATCGGCTGGAAGCGCACGTTTGTCCGCCAGTCGGATGCCACGATCCAGAGCAACCCAGTTCATAACTTTCGAGTAGACAAAATGTTCCTGCCGATTGCGCATCTCCCAAATACCGGCATCAGGTAGGTGCCAGTTTTCGCAGATCCACTCAAGACGCTCGCGGATCTTCACCCAAACGTCGTATGAGGTGGGACTCACGTACTTGTTGGACAAGTAAAACGCGTCCATGAGCTCGCCGTAGATGTCTCCTTGGAACTGCGAAACGGCGTCGTTGCCGATGCGCACTGGGCTGGACCCTTGATAGCCTTCCCAGTGATCCAACGTCTGCTCGGGGAGCTGGTTGTCACCATTAATCGTGAAGACGACTGCGCCGCGCTCCCTCGGGCGTGCGTGCTTGGATGCGTAATCTTCAATCCAGCCCATGAAGGCAGCAGCCTCGTCTCTGAAGCCGATGCGAAGAAATGCATAGACGGTGAAGGCGGCATCGCGCATCCAGGTGTAGCGGTAATCCCAGTTGCGAGCGCCTCCGATGACTTCAGGCAAGCTCGTGGTGGGGGCAGCAATAATCGCTCCGGTAGGTTCAAAGGTGAGAAGCTTTAGCGCCAAGGCTGATCTGTGTACCTGATCTCGCCAACGCCCGTGGTAAGTACAGGCGGAGAGCCAGTTTTGCCAGAATTTCACAGTGCCCCGCAGCAATTCCTCAGCCTCTTCTTCGGACGGCGGACACGGGACTCCGCCCTCGCCGCAGTCGTCCCTAAGAATGAAGACCTGTGATTTTCCTTCCGTCAGCATGAACTCGGCAGACACCCCACCATGCCCATCATTCCTGAGCGGCACCGCAGCCGAGAGAGCCAAGGTTAAACCGCGCGACTTGAATGTCGCGCCGTTAGCTTCTATCAGCGTGTCGTGGGTCTGTCGTCCATAGTCGAAAGCGGGGCGGCAAGTGACGGAAATTCGCACTGATCCCCTGACGCAGCGAATGCGGCGGTAGACATGACGATACTCAGGCGAGTCGGAAGGCAGCCCTACCGGCATGAAGTCTTCCAACTCGGCAATTCCGTCCGTCAACAGGAAGCGCGTAACCAGGACGTTCGTGGAAGGCCAATAGAACTGCTTGTGCCGCACACCATCAGAGTCGGCAGAAATTCGGAAACAGCCGCCGTTCTTATCATCCAAGATCGCTCCGAAAACACTGGGCGAATCAAAGTGTGGGTAGCAGTACCAGTCGATCGAGCCGTTCATGCCTACCAAGCCAACTGTCCGCATGTTGCCGATGATTCCGTAATTCTCGATAGGCTGATAGGACATCGTTGTGTTCCTTCCCTATGCTCCGAAATGAGTCGACTCGGTCTCAATCGATGTCGGTATTCTTAGAACGCGCACTGCGTCAGGCTCGCAAATTCTTCGCATATTTTTCCCGATGTCGAGGACTTGCAGGGAGGGGCCTAGTGACGACATCTCTGTTTATGCTCTGAAATATGCCCTTGCCACATTGATCCAAGGTGTCGCATCGGCACTTCGTCATCAGCTTCTTGAGCACGCATCGCACTGCTTTTATTCCATCCATCAGATCATCCAACTCCGTAACCTTTCTTTGGGAGAGCGTTCGCCAGCGTTCCGAGGCACGAGTGATATCGCGGAAACCAAAGAACAGGTGTCGGATTTCAGTCAATGTAAAACCGAGTTGACGCGCACGTTGAATGATTGCCAGCCGGTAAAGCGCTGTAGTGTCGTATCGTCTCTGTCCGCTCGTTTCGCGGGGCCCGGGGAAGTAGTCCAATTCTAGATCACCCCTTCCGATCAACATCCGAAGATTGACAGATTCTTTACAACACTCTCCTTGCCTTAAAGTCGACTTTAAGTTGTAGCGTAATGGATGGAGCGACAGAGCGTCCACTCGCGATTAGCGTGGCTGCCGTGTTGCCTTCCTCCTACTCGGAATGAAGTCGGCATCCTGATTTTCGGGCTTTTCGCAGCTCAATAGCCCCGCCCACCGATGCCTCTGCCTACGCTTCAACAGACATCTCACGACGTCCCCCGCAAGACTCGAGGTCAGGATGGATTCGCTACTTCCTTTCCTGTAGGGCTCTTGCATCCTCTACTTCATGCCGGTTGTTCCGAAAACACTTACCGGCTGATTATGTCGGGCGGGGTGGACTCGGAACTCAGCCTGATCTCCACCGAGAAACCGAGACGCCTAAGGCATCGCAAGTGATGGTGAGCACGACGTTCCCGCCGCCGTTGTTTGGGTGCGTGTTCGGCGCCAAGAAATGGCACACCTCGTTTCAGCATGCAGTAAAGAATGATCAGCATATGATGAGCCACCGCGATAATCGCGCGTTTCTCGCCACGCCTTGGTGCTAGTCGTTGAAAGCGGGACCGAAAAACAGAGTCGCGCTTACGAGTTGCCGCCCATGCACACTGCACCAAAGCCGTACACAAATAAGGGTTGCCGTGGGTGGTTTGTGGTCCTTTCTGAATGCCTGCACTTTCCCGATTACCTGGACACAAGCCCGCCCAACTCGCCATCTGTTCAATGGTCGGAAAGGAGTCTAAGTCTGGCCCTGTCGCTGCCAAGATCGTGGCTGCCGAAAGTTGGCCTACTCCGGGAATGGTTTGTAACAGTGTGAAGGCTTTCTGAAAGGTAGAGAGTTGCATGCGCCGGAGGATTTCGGCGTCGAGTTCCTCCACTTCCTCTTCTAGGCAGGCCAGGTGACGCAGACAACCGCGGATCAAGAATTGCACATGATCGCTCATGCGATTGCCTTCGATAGCCTCGATCAGTTGCGGTGTCTTACGCTTGGCCGATCCGCGTGCCAATCCAGCGATTTCCTCTGGCGCAGCCCGCCCGTCCAGGAGTGCCAACAGCATGTGGAGCCCAGAGACACCGAACACGTCCGTAAGCACGCTGCAAATCTTCACATTGACTTGTTCCAGTAGCTTCGGCACCCGGTTCCGCTCGCGGGTAGCGTCTTGGGTTAGTTGCACTCGACGCCGAGTAAGATCCCGGAGCTGACGCACCGGCGCGGCAGGAATGTAACTGGACTTGACATGATTGTGCCGCAGTAGGTCCGCTAGGTGCCCCGCATCTTTACGATCGGTCTTGTGGCCCTTCCGATTCTTCACCTCTTCAGGATTGGCCAGCCCGACCCTGACATGGCCCTCCAGTAGATTGAAAACTGGAATCCAGTACTATCCCGTGCTCTCCATCACGACATCCGTCACACGCTCCTCGTTAAGCCAGTTCCGCAGTCGCTTCAAACCCGGGACAGTTGTGTCAAAGCGCCGCGTTTCACTGCGGGGCTCCTCGTGGGCAGCCCCGGTCATGACGCAGCACACTAAAAAACGCTTGCCGATGTCAATGCCGGCGCAGCGTTCGATGAGCTTACCCATATCGCCTCCTCATCACCGAAGAGCCAGCGCATCAAGCATAAGTTGTTTCACGGGCTTCTCGCTCCAATCAGGGGATACACCAGCGCCAGCCAGGCACAGTTTTATCCGCGGGGTTTATTCCGCCATTCCGGCAACGTCCTTGCCTTCGGTGATAGAACGAGAATCAACCATGGGGTTGAACATTGACAACCGCTGTGGAGTGCCGTGCACGGCATCCCTATCTTTGCCAAAGTCGAGTCCCCGCAAAACGATGCCTCTCGTTTTCATGACCAGGGGTGAGCGCGAAGCGCGATCATCAAAGTTTTATCCCGGCGCACTCCGGTTCGCCCATCATCCGGACACGTTCCGCTATCGTTTCGTACCGGCTCCGCCCTGCGGTTTCCTGGACAAGCACAGTTCCACGCATCGAAGTACCTTTCAGGATTGATTTCGGCGCTTGCCCGACGCGGTGCTCGGATCTTCGCGCATACAGCTGTCGAACGTGTGGAGGATGGCCAACCCGGCCGGGTAATTACCCATGCCGGTCATACAATTGGTTTCCTGACAAATTTCGGTGAGAGTACAACGCAATCGCCGGATTGCAGCCCGCTGAAGAACGTCTGCAAAAGCCTCCGCCAGCGCGGTTCACGGCGATGACCGTGATGATGGTGGCAGCCTTTCAGCACCCCCCACCGGAGGTCACCACACAGTCACAAATTTGTTATCGAGTTCGATCTTTTCTACATGGATAGTGTTGCCCTTTTTATCCAGTGCGCCGGTGATCTTTACTTTCTCGCTAACAAACTTTTGCACCGGTTCTGTATTATCAAGACGATAAACCCGATTTCTAGATGTGAGCACCAGTTCCCCACCCAAATATCTGACGCAGTAAGTGGCACAGGAGAGAGATGTTCCACCCATGGATTTTGATTTAAGCATTTCCTGGTGTGACCGGGTCAACGAATGAACGTTCATAGCGCATTGGCTATCAGCCACTTCGCCGTAAAAGGTGGAGGAAGGTTGCTTGGTTAGAGCTGGACCCCCGAGAGCGACCACAAGCATGCAAATCTTGCTAAAAAGTTCGATCCTCATAACCACTCCTTAACCATCATCATGGCAACACCACGAGTTTCATATGCATGGCTTCGTGTTCCTCACTACAAATCACTGTACAAACTACCTCGTAGTCTCCGGGTTGGTCGGGAGCGGTTAGCTGAAAGTCCTGCGTGCCAGGTCTAAATAGCAGATTCCATCCGGGAACCTTTGAACGATCTTTGGAGTGGAGCAACGAGAAGCCATGTACAGCTCCATCTCGATTCCACGATTTTCCCTTTCGAGCAGTAACTCGCAACAATACCGTCTCACCAGCCTTGAGCGTGATTTTCGGGTTGGTTTGACCTTGGATTTTGTATCGACTGTCTTTGTCCGCAAGCAATTCAATGACACGGGCTTGGGCAGAAAGAGGCAGAAGGGCAAGTAGCGCTGCACTAGCCAGGATCGCTCTGCGGAAATGGGATGCGCTGATAACGATTGTCTCCGTCAATTGCTATTGCGTCATGTAGTGCAGGATCAGCCGCATCTCCTCATCGGTGATGGTCGCTCTGACACGCATGTGGCGCACAATCGTAGCCATCATTCGTGGCGGAAATTTCTGTGGAGCAGCGTGGCATCGACCGCAGTTAGCGCGGAACCGTTGTTCGCCGTCAGTTCGCATCGCGTCAGCATCTTCACGGCTATAGATCGCGGCGGCAGATGGGGTAGCTTTGGTCCGTGGCTGCGCGGTTGCACATACCGCCCAAAGTAACCCGAGAATTCCTGCGAAGATGATAGCTTTTATTTTCATCTGCTCCCCAATCGAGCCAACGGAAAGACGAAGCGGTAAGCGATACCCACGGTCCAGACATTGAGATTGCCATCTTTGCTGAAGCGGCGTCCATAGCTGGCTGTGGCTTTGAGACCGTCGTGGAGATAGTAGTTGATACCAAACTCGCCTTGCCGGGTATTCACGTCCGGCAAGCCATACTGATAAGCCTCTTCTTCGCTGATCGTTCCGGCAAACAACTGCTGCGCCCGACCCACAATTTCGGTACGACGCATGACTTTGTTCCACAATCGGAGTTGGCTGAGCCGGTAGGCGGCTTCGAGCCAGTAACCACTTCCTTCATTCGAACGCACATACTCAGAGCGCAGGTTCAGTGGAAGCGGGATAGGTTGCCAGGCAAAATGGAAGCCGAAGGAATTCGGTCGCTCTTCTTGCAACAGCTTCTGCCAGGAAGCTCCAGCTTCGATTCGTTGCCCGGGCAAGAAGAAGCCAATGCGGCCCCCAATTTTGCGGTCGGCTTCAAACTTGTTCACCGTGCTGAGCGTGGAAAAATAAGACGCATAATTCAAATTGACCTTGGGGCTTAGTGCAAATCCACCGCGCAACATGACCCCATCGCTAGATCCGGTTCCTAAGGGAAAGATCAACGGTTCGTTCGTTAGACTGCGAATCCATATCGGATATAAGCGCTCGTTATAAATACCAAAAGGTGTGAGGAATCTGCCGCCGGTGATAGTGACGTAGCGATTTGCAATAAAGTCGGCTTGCAGGTAATCAAGTCCCTTGTCCACCTTTCCGCGGTAGGCTCCTCCGCCGTCGGGACGCTCGAATTCGGCCTCAAATTCTCCTCTGGCCTCGATCAGCCAACGATTGCCAATAGGAAATAAAATTACGGGATGAATCTCGGGAACAAGCTCACTTTTGCCACCATTCACATGCGTGAAGAACCCTGCATTTCCCGTCAGAATTGGAATGGGCCGCTCTGTATCGGCTGCTTGCGCCAAGAGTCTGGGTGCGAGGCATAGCAGGAACGCCACGGTTGCCAACAGGAGGACAGCATCTTTCCTGCAACGTCCCTGGCTTTTAAACGAAAATTTCAATTTTTCTCCAATTTTCGGATGCCTTGGTTGATTGTCCGTTAACCGCAAATCTAAGCAAGTAACCGACGTAACATCGACACAGAGAAAATCGCGATCAAACCAGAGGGCGGCGGATTGTTGCGCCGAACGTCCCGTCTCACAGTCGGCAATTCTCTGACGTAGTGCATTGAAGCTTAGGCTTACCTGGCCTCCGGTCAATCAGCCAGATCGCACTTATTAACGCTGGCACGGACGCTCGAATCGCACTCGCGCCACACGCGCCGCGCGCCAGACCCAACGCCAACGTCGGGCATCTAGCTTTTCCGCACCATCTAGCATTGGAAAGACGCCGAAACAGCTTAGTTTTGATGGCGAATTGATGGCAAGTTACGTGGCCCCCAGTCCGTCAGCCGTCGGGGTCCGGGGATTGGTGGGGGGAATGTGAATTTTTCGCCAACAAAACACCAATCGCTGCCACACAGACCCGCTTGGCCTTGCGAGTTCCGCTGAAGCTGGTTTTTAGACTCTGGGTGCGATCTCGCACGGGCTGCACTGACGGTCTTCCGAACACGATCCCCGGCAACTTCGCGTGCTTGACCGCAAAACGTGGCAGCCGTACAGTTACTACGCCCGAATGGAGTTCTTGAAGGAGGAGATTATGAAGACTTTACGCATCGCTGGTCTTCTTGTGTTTGCGCTTACCGGCTTTGCGATTGCTGACGAGGCTAAGAGCGCACCGAAAAATATTCCCGATTTTGACGTGCAAGGGATCAGCATGACCGAATGCCAGTGCACTGCCTATGCATGCCCGTGCCGGTCCAATGGTCATCCAGATCACGGAAGCTGTGACGCGGCAGATTTTACCTACATCAAGCATGGCCACTACGGGAAGGTGGAGATGAGCGGCTTCAAGGCTGTATTGATCGGAGACCTGATTGACCCCGACGCCAGCAAAGTGCAAGGCACGGCCTACTTCGACAAAAGTACAACGCCCGCGCAACGCGAGGCATTCACTGAGATGCTGGCGTTTATGTTCGGCTGGAATCCGCCACACATCGTTGGAAGCAAAGTCGTGTCCATCGATTTCAAGGAATCGCCCGACGAGAACACATACACGCTGACTATCCCCGACATTCTCGAGGAAAAGGGCGTGATGAAGCGGGACAGCGACGGAAAGCCGCTCAACGTGGTACCTGCGATGGATCTTTGGGGTAACAAGATCACTTACGTCGACAACGTCGTTTTCAAGTACCACGACAAGGGCGTCGGCGAGTGGGACCTTTCAGGGCATCAGGCTAATGTGAAAGAGTTCCACACGACAAAAGAAATGTATGCCAAGAAGAAATTGCTCGTGCAGCACGGAGACATGTCTGGCACATGGACCGCTGAACAGAAAGACATAATCAAAAAGATGGGTATGAAGCCGGAATAGCGTGCAAGGTGTTGAGTTCAGCCCCGTCTTCTGGACGGGGCTTTTTTGTTCACTGAGAAAATTTCACAGGATTGCAGTCACGTCTCGGAGGGCCGCTCAGCGGAGTCCGAGTTACTTGTTTGCAGCTTACGAATCGTGCGGGTGTCACGACCTCTGCCGCGTCAATTTTGAGGTCAACAACTCCTATCTAGCTTTTTCGCAATTTCAAACGCTCCGAACGCCCTTAAATAGCCTAGTTTTGACGTGTTTTGAGGTGTCGCAAAATGCGGAAAAGCTAGATGAGCAAAGAGGTTTAGGGTGTTGACCTCAAAATTGACAGGTAGAGGTCGGGGTTTGAGGGCCCACGTGCCTACCGTTCTCACTATTGAAGCCGCTTCGGAAAGTCCGGCAACTGCCGGCCCCACCCTCGCGGCAGGCTCGATTACTGTTGCCCTATAGGTGCGGACACGAGAACGGGCTGCAAAACTTGCTCATTGACAACCGAACCTCCTTAGGGGGAACATGCTGCAGTCGTCCCTCGTAACGCTGGCTTTTTCCACAAAGCGGCGAAGATACTCCCCCGAAGACTTCGAAATCGGTTTTGTAAGGAGACCACTGTGTCCTCTCTCGCCCTAATCTGTGATGATTTTTATTCTAAACATCTCGCACTTCGGTCGAAGGCGAGTGGTAGGCTGGCATGTTTCATGCTGCTTTGCGCAACTTTTTCTGTGGCGCAATCAAACTCGAAAATACCGAACCCCCTGATACTGCCCGACGCGAGCGGACAGCTATCGACGTACACGACGAAAGGTTTCATCGATACTACCAATCCGTTTTTTCAGAACCTTGGGACAAACGGACGTACCTGCAACACCTGCCATCGACCGGAGGATGCTTGGACGATTACGCCATCGTCCCTGCGGGCCCGTTTCAATGCTACCGCGGGACTTGATCCCGTATTCAACTTCTTCGATGGCACCAACTGTCAAACTTCGGACCAATCGACCGTGGCAGCGCGGCAGCAAGCGTCCAGCTTACTACTCTCCAAGGGCTTGATCCGAATCGGAATGAAGCTGCCTGTCAATGCCGAATATTCCTTAACGGTGGAAAAGGATCCCTACGGATGCGCCCTCACGACCGATAACAGTGGAAACACCATTGTCTCGGTGTACCGGCGACCGCTGCCTTCCGCGGGCGTCATATTCTTAAGCACCGTGATGTGGGACGGACGGGAGAACGCGAGCGGTCGAAGCATCCATGACAATTTAATCTCACAGGCCAGAGATGCCACCCTAGGGCATGCACAAGCTTTGGCCTCACCGACGAACACACAGTTAGAACAGATCGTATCTTTCCAACAACAACTCTTTGTCGCTCAGTCGAAAGACAACCTAGCGGGGCCGTTAGATTCCATTGGTGCTCTCGGAGGACCAGTGAATCTTTCGTCGCAAAATTTCTTTCTCGGAATCAATGATCCGCTGGGCGGAAATCCTACGGGAGCCGGTTTTACTTCAGAAGCCTTCACGCTTTACCAAGCGTGGCTCAACCTGGGCAAGGGAACTTCCAAATACACTGCTCAGCGGCGATTGATAGCACAAGGCGCAGAGATATTTAACAACAAGCCGATTACCATAACGGGGGTCGCAGGGTTGAACGACTTGCCAGCATTGGGTTCAAGCTTTCAAGGCACCTGCACGACTTGCCATGATTCTCCTAATATTGGCAATCATTCTGTCTCGGCGCCACTAAATATTGGGGTAACGGATGCGGCAGCAAGTGCTCCGTTGGACGTCGCGGACCTGCCTGTATTTGTGTTGACCTGTCCCACTCCTGATTTCAAGGGAGAGACAGTCTTCCATACAACTGATCCGGGCAGAGCGTTGGTCACAGGCCGATGCAAGGACATCGGGAAGACAAAAGGACCTATTCTGCGTGGATTAGCCGGACGAGCACCCTTCTTCCATAATGGATCAGGTGCTTCGCTGATCGATGCTGTGAACTTCTATGATAACCGATTCAACATAGGCCTAACGACCCAAGAAAAAGCAGCCCTGGTGGCATTCTTAACCTCGCTTTAGTAACAACTTGGCTATTCCTGACACCTTGGTGATTGTTCCCCAATGGCCTAGGATCAAAGCTCCAATCCCTAACGTTTGATCAGGAGAACGTTGACCGCTTTGACAATCACTTCAATGCTGTCTCCCTTCTTGAGGGCCAGTTCGTCGAGCGATTCAAGCGTCATTACGGAGGCCAAGCGGGACCGGGCGGGAACCTCGATTTTGACGAGACACATCAGTTTCCCCTTTTTTATATCCGTGACTCTCCCCGTAATTCGATTTCGTGCGCCTACTCTCATCGCGGTATCTCCAAAAGCGGAGCCATTCTACTTGAAGGTCTCCGTGCGTACCCAGCTTAAGACTTTACATCAAAACACAAGGCAATCCGTTTACTGTACTTTGATGTATACTCCAACCCGCAAGACAATCCTCAAATAAATGGCTAAGCGGGAGCTCTGCGGGCTTCGTATTGCGATTGCCAACCTTTGAGGTCCTGAAATGGCAAGTCCCAGAATATCTTTTTTCCGTTATCGAGAAGTTGCCGTTGCGCTCGCGATCCTAAGCATCTGTACCATTCCTGGATTAGCACAATCACCGAATGTAGTCGTGCAATGGAATGACGCCGCATTGCAAGGAGTACGAGATTCCAAGCTTGGACCTCCAATGGTTGCGCGCGCGTTGTTTATTGTTCACAACTGTATCTATGACGCTTGGGCGGCCTACAGCCGAACGGCAGTGGGTACTGTGTTTGGCGGGTCTCTTCGTCGGCCAAAATCGGAACGGACAGTTGCAAACAAGAATCAAGCCATTAGTTTTGCGGCATATCGAGCGGCGGTTGACCTATTTCCTGCAGACAAGACCATAGTATTCGATCCTCTGATGGCCAGCCTCGGATACGACGTCAATGACGTCTCCACAGATCGAGGGACACCCACAGGAATTGGAAATGTAGCATGTGCGGCTGTCCTTATGATTCGTCACAACGATGGTTCCAACCAGCTGGGTAATCTAACGCCAAGCGGTGTTCCGTACGCGGACTACAGCGGTTATGTCCCCTCGAATCCTGCGACCACGGTGCCGCTCGGGATCGCCTTTGATTACTCGACGCTCAACCCGAATCACTGGCAGCCGCTAACTTATTTCAATGGAATCACAACCGTGACCCCTTCTTTTGTTGGTGCCCAGTGGTATAAGGTCACACCATTCGCCATGCGGTCAACGGATCAGTTTATTCATTTCATTGCCCGTTTCGGGCCTGCACCGTATCCATCGAAGACCTACACCCAGCAGGCTCGGGCTGTCGTTGCACTCAGTGCTGGTTTGGATGATAGACAAAAGATGATTGCTGAGTACTGGGCCAATGGCCCGAAGACGGAATTGCCTCCTGGCCATTGGGATTTGTTTGCACAATTTGTATCCACAAGAGATCATCACACGGTAGATGACGATGCCAAGATGTTCTTCGCACTAACGGCGGCCATCCACGATGCCGCTGTTGTCGCGTGGGACGCGAAACGAGTATTTGATTCGGTACGTCCCGTGACAGCCATACCTTTCCTGTTCCACGGACAGACGATCATGGCGTGGGGTGGACCATACAAGGGAACCATTCCGATGGATGGCGGCGACTGGATTCCATATCAGCCGTCCACTTTCCCAACACCGCCCTTTCCGGAGTGCACTTCCGGGCATAGCACGTTCAGTGCAGCGGGGGCTGAAATCTTGAGACGCTGGACTGGCAGCGACTACTTTGGTGGCTCCATTACGTTCCCGGTCGGTAGCTCTGTGATTGAGCCCGGAGCTACTCCTGCCAGTCCCGTAACGCTCTATTGGGCCACTTTCACTGAGGCTGCCAATCAGGCGGGGATTTCGCGCCGTTACGGCGGAATCCACTTTGAAATCGGCGACCTCGTTGGCCGAGCCACCGGTAGGCTAGTCGCTCGACAGGCATGGGTGAAGGCGCAACACTATTTCAGAGATGCTGCGGGCGAAGATTCATCTGAGGGTGAGGAGTAAAAAACAGCAGGGCGAGCGATCGCCTGTCCGGAAACGGGATTGGGGCAGCGAAAGACAAGATTCTACCTACTCTGTTGAGTGTTTCTGTTTCGCAGCCGAAGGCAGCGTCCAGTTCGACGCAAGTTAGGCCCGTCGGGGCGGCAAAACACCATGCCTATTTCCCGCCCTAACTTTTATTCGTGCGTCATTCGTGTGTCAACAGGGCGTTGCGGGTGCAAGCTAGCGCTCGGCTAAGGTGCCTGAGTTAACTGCGTTCATCCATGAAGGCCAAGAGACCAGAATAATCGCAGCCCTCTACCCCCCGATCCGAGCCATGGTGAATCCCCCGCTGCTAGGCGTATTTGGCCTTGACATGGTTTTCAAGCGGGAGCACAATGGCACCGCTTTTCACTCCGGCCTGCAGATTCTTCCCAGTCGTTTTTTCTTGAACAGGAGGACCAATGAAAAACAAGCCACGTGATTCGACACTTATAACACCAGTGTCGCGGCGCAGATTTTTTGGTAATGTTGCGACGGCCGCCAGCAGTGCTGTGCTGCTTAGCTCAATCTCGCCAAGTCAGACCTGGGCGTCCGAGAACGCAAATGGGTGCGGCTTTCAAGGAATGTGCGACTTCCCTGAGCCGATCCCGCACGTTGCCGCTCCAGGACTTCACTTCTTCTTTCCCGGGCCAGTAGAGGGCGCGGGCCCCGATACCGGTCACGATCCGTCACTGATCTTCAATTTCAAGGGAGTTATCGGTCAGGCTGATTTCCGCTCTTCCGATCTAACGGGAACCGATCTCAACACGGGCGCGACCGCTGCCTACACGTTCCATACTGACATGCGGTTCATGAAAGGCGTATTTGTCGGTACCGACGGAGTCAAGCGGCGTGGTGCGTTCGTGTTTATTTGACTGGATAGCCTCACAAGCCCGTTGGGCTTGCATTCGTGGGATGCCGGCGTTTCTCCGACCTCGGTCGCATGGGTAGCTCAAATTCCAGAAGGAAGTGTCCACGTCAATCTTGACAACGGATCAGCCTCCTTACACGCAAACAACATCTGTGTTTTTGACGCATTTACCGTCGGTAACAGCCTAAATACCGCCCGACCACTAGGCAACCTAGTAAAAGGCGTCATCAACTCACTTCACATCGAATGGAGCGGTGTTAGCAGGAGAGTCTCCGATTTTAGCGATTCAGCGAATTGCTTCCGCGGAGATTTTGTCGAGAATACAGCAACGATCTCGGTCACAGCGACAACACCGCGCAACGTTTCGACCCAACCGAATCCAAACGGCCAGGGATGTGTTACCAAAGACCTGCACGGATTCAGATTTGTTTCGGGTCCCGCCCGTTTGAATGTCAGCGATGTCGCTCAAATTGGGAGCGAGAGCAACGGGATCTTCTTCTAGTCGCTGCATTCAGGGGGAGGCTACTGACAGAGCCTCTCCCGTTTTCCAAATTTTAGTTTCTGTATGTCATCCCGGCCCACATTAGCGAAACCTAAGTCTGCTGATTCCCAGTCCCAAGTTGTGTTCCAGGTAGTTGTGCTCGTCCTGTTATTGGTCCTGCTGGTGAATTACAAATGGGCGGCTGGGCTCGGTAAAATCCAGCAGACCCGTGCAAGCGGTAGCCTGCATCTGGTAAAGCTACAATTCCCTGGGATATCCTCTTTCAACAATGCTATTGGCTATTTGAAGATTGTTTGGCCGGCTCTAATTTTCGGAATCCTGATTAGCGCAGCCGTGCGCACCAGCTTATCCCGGACTCCGCTGCACAGAATGTTTCAAGGAAGCGTTGTACGCGATCAAGTTGCCGCGACCTTGGCTGGAGCGCCGCTAATGCTGTGTTCCTGTTGTGTGGCATCGATTTTTCCAGCTGTGTACCAACGAACCCAAAAGGTAGCGCCTGCTCTTGGAGTGACTCTGGCATCGCCATCCTTAAACCCCGCCGCTCTGACGTTGACCTTCATGTTGTTCCCTTTGCGAATTTCGGCCTTGCGACTGGCAATGGCACTCCTCTTGGTGCTGGTCGGATCCGTGCTGGTGGCGCGGATCGCTCAAGCACCGATTTTGATCAGACCTTCTACCTCTGAAGAAAACCAGATTACCTGGTTGGGGTTGCTGGCGAGCTACGCCAAATCTGTAGCATACATCTCGCTGAGAGTTGTGCCTCTGATCTTGCTTGGTATCTGGGCGTCAATGTGGATAATGAGCCACCTTTCGCTAACAGGTGCTTTGAGCGGTGCCCGTGTTCTCTCGATTCTGATGATTGCGCTGTTTGCAGTATTGCTGACGCTGCCCAGTCTATTTGAGATTCCTCTAGCATTGTCAGTACTCGCGGCGGGCGGCCCACCAGGAGCTGCGGCCGCCTTACTGTTTGCTGGACCAGCTATTAACCTGCCGTCGCTTCTCGTCATTGGCCGTTACAGCAATTGGAAAGTGGCTGTTAGTCTGGCGTTGCTCGTGTGGGGTATCGCTGTGGTAGGAGCACTCTGCCTCCGCTAATCCGGTTAATTCGTTCAATTGACGGCAGCCGTTGCTGTGACGGTGGCGAAGTCACAGCAGTCGGTTTTTTAGGGAGTTTGCTGCTACCGTTCCAGGTTCCGACCGCGGACGCTAGCACCGGCTCAGCCCACCCTCGGAATGAAAATGAGTCACGCGTCAATGGGGCCGGACCTTTGCTCAGAAGCGCAACGATTGTAAAAGGCGGACCGACTTGTTCTGGATTGACTTCAGCTTCAACTTCGAGAAGCGCCCCAACTAAGTTCCTTGCTTGATTGACAGAAAGCTCTTTTCTTCCAAGTAACAAACGGCTTTCCAAAGGAGCTTTGGATACGATCCTTTGATATAGGTCACCGCGTTCCTCCCTTAGTTCCTGCAGGACACGTTTTGACCCAACACCATAAATGGGAAGATCTCTTTTGCCGTTCGGCTTAGGATGCACCAGTACTCGTCGGATTCCCTTGAGCGATAGCTTTTCCCAATCAACCTCGACAGATATGGAATAAATCGTAGGAACGTCAGCTTGATAGCCTGCAATCAAATATTCGACAGGAAATTCCCCAGGTGAATCCTTCTGCTGAAGAAGGCCACGTTTCAAATACACGTCAAACCAAGCAAAAACTTTCTCAACCTCTTCCCTTAAGATTTCGGACACATCGTAGACAGATGCGCCTGTAGGAAGGCGACTTTTTATGCGACCGGCTAAGGTTGGGAAATAGTACGGCGGAATATTGTGAGCATCACCAAGCGCCGCATATAGGCCGACGGTTCCCAAAGCGATACGTTCCTGAACAAAAACTATTCTCGCGGATTCCCTCCGGGTGGGACACGGTCCAAGGCAACGATCAACGGACTTCCCGTCGATGCCTAAAATGATGCCCTCTGAAGTAATAACCGCGATAGCGCTGGAACTAAAACTGGATGGACAAAGCGCACACACTAGGAGAATACAGCGAATCATGTTCTGCCTAGATACCGCAATTCTGCCCAGCCTGTTGCGACCGGAGCCACTGCAGCTGTATAAACCGTTGCTCCAGTTTTGGACCATATTGTCATCCGCACGATTTAGGAGTATTGATTTCCGCCAGGAGGCGGCGGTTAACCAGAGCATCATCGTTCCAACTCGCCTCCTCGTCCACCTCCAGAATGACTCTATTCTAAGGGCCGGTAAAGAATTGTTTGCAGCAAGGCGCAAAGAGGTACGTGGCCGTCTTTTTGTCATGATTCAGAACTGTTTCTTTTTGGCCCACGATAGGGGAAACAGGCCAAGCGCCTTGGGAACCAGGACTTCCGCGTGCGAGAACATCCTGCCGGGTGGTCTGTTCACCCCTGAACGTCTCCGAAACGGCGGTCCCTACGTCACTGAAATCCTGTTTGGGGTCCTTCAAGTAAATTTCGCTCGGGTGGACGCTTCGTCAAAGAGTCTTCGTTGGGTTACGCTCGGTTGATCCAACATAACAATTGATCCAACATAACAATGCGCTCTGCTCCATCGATATGAACGCTGTCTCTTACTCGCCGGCTCCCATCATCACAATCGGCATCGTGGGTGATAACGATCCTTGCTCCGGCTCCACGGTGATCGCGAAAGCCTTCGCCTCGACCCTAGTGGGCAGCGGTGGATTTATGACCGTCGCACCGCCACGCGCGTCGGGTTTGAACACACCAGCCGGGACAGGTGCGCCTTTCGGAGGGATCAGCCACAGTTCATAAGCCTTTTGCGTCGGCAAGGCGGGCATATTGCTGGCCAGGAAAATAAGGCTGGAACGATCACGCACGTAGATAGCTTTACCCTGCGGTTGAGGCGGTGTTTTTGCCGCTACTAAGGTCACCCGCATTGCATCGGTCGCAGTCAGAGTTTCCACAATTTCACGAGCGCGCTGGAGCTGATCCTGCTGTTGCGCCGACTCACTCTGCAGCTCCGCAATGCGCCGCGCCTGGCGGTCGCCCTGCCGCCAAAACACAACTGCTGCCAAGGCCAAAGCCGCAGCAACCACCCAGGGAACCGCCGCCCACCACCAGCGACGCGCAGAAACTCTGTGCGCCCGTGATTCAACTGCCACTGCATCCATGAGCCGCTGGCGCGCCCGGCGTGGAGGCGTGGGACCAGCCGTCGAAAGCGCCAGCAGCGCCATGTCTCCACGCAATTGCTCCAGTTCGCGGTGGCAGGAGGCGCACTCCTCCAGATGCCTTTCCAGCGCGACTCGCTCCTCGCCCTGCAATATCCCCAGAGCATAGAGTGCGAGGTCCTCCGCGAATTGTTCGTGTACATTCATGCAAAAGCCTTGCGCAGGCTCAGCAATCCGGCGCGAATGCGAGTCTTTACCGTTCCCAGCGGCTCTCCTGTCCTTGCTGAAATCTCGGTATGAGTCAGTCCTTCAAAGTAGGCCATTTCCAGCGCGCTGCGTTGCGCGGCAGGCATGTCGCCAAGTACGCTTCTGATCTTCTCCATGGCGCGAGCCCGTTCCGTATCTCCGGCCAGGTCTGGTTCCACTGAAACGACCACATCGGCGATGTCGGCTTCCGGACGCCGCTTGCGCAGCGAATCAATCGCGCGGTTCCGGGCAATCACCGCCAGCCACGCTGCCATGTTCCCACGACTGGAATCGAACACTCCCGGATTGCGCCACAACTGCAAAAACACTTCTTGCAAGACATCCTCAGCGGCTCCCGTATCGCCCAGCACACGAAGAGCGATTGAGTACACGATGGAAGAATAGCGGTCGTACAATCTACTCATCGCGTTCCCGTCGCCGGCGCGTATCGCCGACAGCAGCGAAACGTCTGGCGAACCTCCTTTTAAGTCAGCGCTGGACAAACGGGTATCTCTTCCTCTCTGAAGAACGGTTGCCAGGCCGGTGCTAGATTGCAGAGTAGTTCCAATCGGCTGCGAAATCCATTTCTGGCGCTACCCCGTACTTAAGACAAGCGCGAGCAACGGGCATGGCTGCCGCGAAACCATAGCAGCATTCTCGTGTTCTGAACAAGCTGCGCGCGCGAGTTCGGCTTTTCAATACGGCAAAGTCCACCAAACTCCACTCTACGAGGAAATACCTATGAAGAAGATGACACTAATCGTGGCTCTCGCCACGGCGCTGTGCATGCTGGTGCCTTCTGGCTTGTTCGCGTCCAGCCATCGCGAGGCACCGATCACGGCACTGGACCGTACCGCGGACATCACCGACTGGTACGCCTTTGTCAGCTATGACCATCCCGATCGGGTCACCATGATCCTCAACGTAGACCCGTTCCTCGAGGCTTCGAACGGTCCCAACTACTTTCCTTTCGATCCCAACGTGCTTTACGAAATGAAGGTAGACAACAATCAGGACGGAGTGGAAGACATTACCTTCCAATTCCGCTTCAACACTCAAATCCGGCAACCCGATTTGTTCACCGGATTCGTGGGCGGCATCGCCGGCATTCCCCCGATTACCGCTTTGGATGGCCCCGGCTCGGAAGGCCTGAATCTGCGCCAGACCTACAGCGTGACCATGGTCAAGAACGGCAAGCCTACCGACCTGACTGGGGGGAAGACTCTATTCGCGGTTCCTTCCAACGTCGGTCCCAGAACGATGCCGGAATATGAATCACTCTTCGGCCAGGGAATTTACGAACTGGGAGGCGGAATGCGGGTGTTTGCCGGAACCGTTGACGATCCATTCTTCATCGACCTCGGCGCGGCTTTTGATTCGCTGAATTTCCGTATGGGAGTAGGTGGCGTACTACCTGCGAGCGAAGACGCTGACGACACCCACAATTATGCTCCCGATGCGGTGGCAGGTTTCAACGTCAATTCTATCGTCCTCGAAGTTCCCACCAAAATGCTGACCGTGGATGGCAAAACTCACGGTGCCGGAGACAAACAAGCGGTCATCGGAACCTATGGAGCCACTTCCCGCCGCAAACTCACCATACGGCGCTCCCCCGATCCTGAAATGAATAAAGGGACGTTCCAGCAGGTACAACGCGAAGGCAACCCACTGATCAATGAGCTGATCATCGGCACGGGTTCCAAAGACCGCTTCAGCATGGATGAACCCGAGAACGACGCACAGTTCGCTAACTTCTTTCTGAATCCAGTGCTGGCAACCGTCTTCAGTTCGATCGGCATTCCGGTCCCGCCCCCACCGCGAACCGACTTGCTGATTCTCGGCCAGTACATCGCACCGATCTGTCCGGGCTGCGGACCAAACGATGCAGGCCCCGTAGCTGACCTGCTGCGACTCAACACCGGCATTCCTCCAACTCCGGTCGGCAGTCAGAAGCGGCTCGGCTTCCTGGCCGGCGACACCGCTGGCTTCCCCAACGGACGCAGGCCTGTGGATGACGTGGTGGACATTGCGTCGCGCGCAGTGGCCGGCATCCTGGTGGATCCGGTGAAATTCGGCACGCGAATCGGAGATGGCGTCCAGACCAATCCGGAAGGCTTGCCCGGCACATTCCCCTACGTGGCCCCGGCCAACAACGGCCGTAACGGCCACCATATCGGCCCCGGACAGGTAGGCTGCACCGGACAACCGGACGACATTTGCCCCGTCCAGTAGTTCAACTCGTGGCCGCTGCTCCTTCACAGCGGCCACTGCTTTCGAGTGTTGCAGTGAGAATTTGGCCCGAAGCACAAGAACGAACTTACACGTCGAGGAATGTCATGAAGAAAACTCTTACCCTACTCTTGCTCGTTACAATCTTCGCGACCGCGCAAACCAACCGAAATGTACCAAATCTATCCCCTGCCGAGCTCAGTATCGCGGCAGCCCAAAAGCAAATTGAAAAGAAACCCACTCAATGCGCTGGCTATAACCAATTAGCGATGGCATTGGCACGCCGCGCCCGCGAAACCTCAGATGTCAAGTTTTACGCCCGGGCGGAGGATGCTCTAAAAAAGTCCCTCGAACTCGCTCCCAGAAATCTCGACGGCGAAAAGGTCCACGTCTGGCTGCTGCTGGGGAAACACGAATTCGCCGCCGCTCTGGACGTAGCCAAGGCGCTCAACAAGAGAGTGCCCGACGACGTCCTCGTCTATGGCTTTCTCACTGACGCCAACGTCGAATTGGGAAATTACAACGACGCTGAGAAAGCCGCTCAATGGATGCTCGATCTCCGTCCCGGCAACTTGCCCGGTCTGACTCGCGCCGCGTATTTGCGCGAACTCTTCGGCGACATCGAAGGCGCTTTCGAATTCATGGATATGGCCTACCAGTCGACTCCACCCACGGAAGTTGAAGATCGCGCCTGGATTCTAAGCCAAATGGGTCATCTGCGCTTGACCGAGGGGAAGACTGATCAGGCTGAAAAAATCCTGAGGCAAGCTTTGCTTTTATTCCCCGGCTATCACTATGCCCTGGGAAACCTTGCCAAAGTTCGTCTCCAGCAGAAGCATTACGACGAGGCTATAGACCTACTGCAGCAGCGTTACCAGGTTGCACGGCATGCCGAGAATCTTTACGACTTGGCCGAAGCCCTGGAAATAGCCGGACGAGCAAGCGAGGCGAAAAAGGCTTTCGCCGAATTCGAAGCTAAGTCTCTCCTCGAATCGGTCAGAGGAGATAACTCCAATCGCGAACTGATCTTCTATTACGCCGATCATGCACGCCAGCCGGCGAAAGCTCTGGAAGTAGCACTACAGGAATACGGCCGCCGTCACGACGTTTACACGCTCGACGCCTACGCTTGGGCACTCCATCTAAACGGCCAGGACGCGGCAGCACGCAAACAGATCGAAACCGCATTGGCCGTGGGAGTTCGCGATGCTAGGATCTTCTATCACGCTGGCGAAATCGCGCTGAAGCTCGGCGATCACGCCACCGCTGAACGCTATCTTCAGGATTCAGCCGAATTGAATGCTCCAGGATCCGAGCGGGCACGAACGGCGCTGGCCATGCTGACGTCCCCAGCGCAAAAATAGGGAAGTTGAATACTACGTTCCTGTCCGTGAAGTGGCTACCCCGACTTCGACATGCTTTTGTTTTGCAGCCTAGGTGCTTCGGTCGCGGCAGCCGCATCTGTCGTCTCGGGAACTCTCACTGATAGACAGGGGCGTGTTGTAGCGTCCAGCCTAGTTTCCCCATTGACTGAGACCTTTACTCAGTTCTACAAAGAAATTTTTCCGGTTAAGGGAGGAAGTGGAACGTTGGGAAGATGCCTGGTGCCGTTGGAAATTATATGCAGGACTTGATTTATTCCCGGCCTGGCACCGGGAGCACTTCATGAACTAGAACGGTTGAATCCGGCCACTGATGCTGGATATAGGAAATATCAGGTATCACGACTTTTAACCCGCGATGTCGGTCACCCCGCACTGAGTCGCAGGCTCTGTTAAGGAATGGCGGGGACGACGGGACTCGAACCCGCGGCCTCTGCCGTGACAGCGGATGTTTCAGAGGTAAGTAATTAAAAATCTACGGCGCCGATCGCCTGTTTTAGCGCCCAAAGCAACCCTCGGGAAGTGTTGTTGCACCCTAACTGCACCCAATTTGCACCGATTTTTGGTCAATTCC
>Ga0207646_10001117_pt1 | contig 34239 bp, 27 predicted proteins | sample KBSK5502metaG_FD_184343 | JGI IMG/M metagenome (GOLD analysis project Ga0207646, IMG submission 184343) | Corn, switchgrass and miscanthus rhizosphere microbial communities from Kellogg Biological Station, Michigan, USA - KBS K5-50-2 metaG... | ecosystem: Host-associated > Plants > Roots >... | reverse complement strand
GGCGACCCGGCTGCGGGGGGAGGCAGGACGGGAACCGGGCCACGCGCTTACCGGTGCCGGACGGCGACCCGGCTGCGGGGGGAGGCAGGACGGGAACCGGGCCACGCGCTTACCGGTGCTGGACGGCGGCCCGGTTCCCCGAGGGGTAGAACGGGGAACCGGGCCGCACGCTTACTGGCAGGGGTGGTGCTGACCGGACAGGGCCGAGGTGAACAGCACCCCGTCGATGCCGGCGGAGATGTCGGCCGGGCAGAACTTGCGCAGGTCGGCCACCCGGCTGGTGCCCCAGTCGTCGGTGTACTCGGCGTTCAGCACCAGCTTGTGCGCGGCCAGGTACGGTGCCGTCACCACGGCGCAGGTGTGGTAGTAGTTGCACTCCTCGGTCAGCAGGAAGTCCGCGACCGGCTCCTGCATCCTGGCGAAGGACGGGTCCTGGTCGCCGTTCTTCTCCCCCCAGGCCAGCCCGAGGCTGTGCGCGTAGGTGCCGAGGGTGTTGTCGTACGCCGCGTTCTGCGCCTCGGTGATGCCGAAGCCGGTGTTGTCGGTGTAGGAGTCGCCGATGTCCGGCTCGACCGCGTCGAAGCCCTTGGCGGCGCACTGCTGGCGGATCATCGACTCGATGATCGAGACCGTGGACGGGGCGTTGACGTTCAGGTAGTACTCGGGGTACCCGGGCATCTTGGCACCGAGGTCGCCGGCGGCCCTCAGCTGATCGAAGTAGGTGACCGGGATGCCCTCTTGGGCGGCCGAGTAGTAGTTCCCCGCCGAGCCGATCTCGATGTAACAGATGGCCTTGTCGCCCAGACCGTGCAGGGCGGCGATGGTCGACGCGGGGTTCTCGATGCCGTCGATGTCGAAGACGGTCGGGTTGGGGGCCACCTGGCCGGCGGCGTTCGTCGCGGACAGGCCCATGTCCGTCGCGTTGCCGACGCGCAGCGGGTGGTCCAGTTCCCACTGCCACTCGGGGCCGTTGTTCGGGCCCGAGTTGGTCGGCTGCCACCAGGTCGCCACGGTGGCGTGCGGTGCCTGCGCGCCCGGGGAGTGCACGGCGGCATCCGCGGGGCTGCCGGCGTGGGTGGCGGCGAGCAGGCCGAGCCCGCTGAGTACGATCGCTGCAGACTTCATGGCTCTGCCTCTTTCCGCTGGTACTTCGTGCTGGCATCACCATCCTGTTGCGGCACGGGGTGAAATCTCTAAAGGCGAAGCTCCCGTCCTGCCGGGGCAGGATCCCCCGGGCCGATGGGCCCCGGCGGCACCACCGCGCAGGGCAGGACGGCCCGGGACCTTTGGCCCCCGGCCCTGGGAGCGGTGCCCAGCCCGAGGTCACGGGCACCGGGGCGGGAAGAGGCTTACTGCCCGGCGGGCTCGCGGACCGCGGCGCCGGGAAAGCCCGCCGTGTCGGGGGAATTGGCCATGGCGGTCGCCTTGGTGATCGTGCTCTCGCCCGCCCGCAGGCTGGCGTCCGCGGCCCGGAGCCGCCCGCTCGCGGCGCTGCGGCCGGCCCGCACGAGGTCGGCCAGCGCCGCCCGGTACAGCCGGGCGCCCCGCGGCGGCGCCGGGCCCAGCAGGGCCGCCTTCGCGTCCGCGGTCAGCCGCATCCCGGCCTGCCGCAGCCCGGCCAGCCTGGCCGGGCCCGGCCTCCCGGACCGCTCCGCCACGGCGAGGCGGCCGAGATCGGCGCTCACCGCGCTGAGCATCCTCCCGGCCGGGCCGCCCAGCCATCGGGCCGCGCGGGTCCCCGAGCCCGGCACCGGGGCCGTCCCCGGTACCGCCGCGCTGCGCGCCGGGTGACCCGTCGCGCTGAGGCCGACGGCAAGCCCGATGACCAGGGCCACGGCCAGCCCTGCCAGCACCGCCGCCAGGGCCCGGGGGGCGCGTGGCCGCCGCGCCAGCACACCGGCCCGCGCGAGCAGTGGCCCGCCCGCCGCCGCGGCCCGCGCCACCAGACCCTCGGCCCGCGCCACCAGACCCTCGGCCCGCGCCACCAGACCCTCGGCCCGCGCCGTCGGCGCCCCGGCCCGCCGCGCCCGCGCCGTGGCCGCTCCCCTGCTGCCCGCTGCCCGTTTCACCGGCTCAGCTCACCGTCAGCGTGAACGCCTGGGTCACCGAGCCGAGCGAGTTCTTGGCGGTGATGGTCAGGGGGTAGGTCCCGGCGGTGGACGGGGTGCCGGACAGGGTCAGGGCCCCGTTGCTGCTGGCGCCGAACTTCAGGCCGGGCACGGAACCGGTGTGCCCGATGGCCGGCACCGGGTAGCCCATTGCGTTAAAGGTGAAGGTGAACGGCTTGCCGTGGGCCGCGGCCGCCGTCGGCGCGCTGACGATGGCCGGCGCCTGGAGGACGGTCAGCGTGAACGCCTGCGTCACCGTCCCGTACACGCTGGCGGCCGTGAACGTCAGCTTGTAGACACCGCCCTGGGCCACCCCGGGGGCGCCGGCCAGGGTGGCCGTGCCGTCGCCGTTGTCGGTCCAGGTGAGCCCCTGCGGGATGGCACCGGTCTCGGTCAGCGTTGGCGCCGGGAACCCCTTTGCCCGGACGGTGAACCCGAACCCGGACCCGACGGTGGCGGTGGCGCTGGCCCCGGTGATGATCGCCGGGGCGGAGGTGATCGTCAGCACGAACGCCTGGGTCGTGACCCCGCCCGCGGTCTGGGCGGACAGCGTGACCGGGTAGTTGCCGCCGCTGGCCGAGGACGGGGTGCCGGTCAGCGTGGCGGTCCCGTTGGCGTTGTTGGTGAACGTGAGGCCGGCCGGGAGCGCGCCGTTCCTGGTGATGTTCGCGACGTACGCGGTCGGGCTGCCCGCCGTGGTGAAGGTGAGGTCGACCGGCTGCCCCGCCGCCGCGGTCGCGGCGGCCGCGCTGGTGAACGCCGGCACCGGCGCCGAGGCCCCAGGCGCCTTGACCGACAGGGTCACCGTCTGGCTCACGGTGCCGGCGGCGTTCGCCGCGGTCACCGACAACGGGTAGGTCCCGGCCTTGACCGCGGCCGTGCCGGCCAGTATGGCCGCCCCGCCGCCGTTGTCGGAGAAGCTGACCCCGGAGGGCAGGCCGGTGGCGCTCAGCTTCGGCGCCGGGAACCCGGCGGCGCTGACCACCGCGGTGAACGCCATGCCGGCGGTCTCCTTGAGAGTCGCCGCGCTGGTGAACGCGGGTGCCTTGTCCACCGTCAGCACGAACGCCTGGCTGGCCGTGCCGGCCGGGTTCTTGGCGGTGAACGCCAGCGGGAAGGACCCGGCGGCGGTGGCCGTGCCGGCCAGGGTGCCGGTGCCGTCCCCGTTGTCGGTGAACGTGACCCCGGCCGGCAGGGCGCCGGCCCTGGTCAGCGTGGGCGTCGGCGTGCCCTCGGTGGTGACGTTGAAGCTGAACGCGGTGCCCGCGGTCACGGTGTGCGCGGCCGCGCTGGTGATGGCCAGCCCGCTGTTGACCGTGAGCAGGAAGCTCTGGCTGGCCGTTCCCGACGAGCTGGCCGCCTTGATGGTCAGCAGGTAGGTGCCCTGGCTGCCCGCCGGCGGCGAGCCGGACAGCGTGGCCGTGCCGTCGCCGTTGTCGGTGAAGGTGACCCCGGAGGGCAGCGCCGGGCCGCTCGTGGCGGACAGCGCGGGCATCGGGAGCCCGGTGGCCGTGACCGTGAACGAGCCTGGCTGCCCGGCCGCGAAGGTCGCCGCGCCGGCGCTGGTGATGACCGGCGCCGCGGTGGCCGGGCCGACGGTGAGCGCGAAGCTCTGCGTGGCGGCGGGGCTGACCCCGTTCGCCGCGGTGATCGTCAGCGGGTAGCTGCCCGCGGTCCCGGACGCCGGGGTGCCCGACAGCGTGGCCGTGCCGTCGCCGTTGTCGGTGAGGCTGACCCCCGCCGGCAGCGCCCCGGACTCGGTGATCGACGCGGTCGGGTTGCCCGTGGTCAGCACCGCGAACGACCCCTGCGCGCCGACCGTGAAGGCGGCCGATCCGCCGCTGTTGATCGCCGGGGCGGTCGGGGTGGCCGGGTTGACGGTGAGCGCGAAGCTCTGCGTGGCGGCCGGGCTGACCCCGTTCGCCGCGGTGATCGTCAGCGGGTAGCTGCCCGCGGTCCCGGACGCCGGGGTGCCCGACAGCGTGGCCGTGCCGTCGCCGTTGTCGGTGAGGCTGACCCCCGCCGGCAGCGCCCCGGACTCGGTGATCGACGCGGTCGGGCTGCCGGTGGTCTGCACCGAGAAGGACCCCGGCGCGCCGACGCTGAAGTTCACCGCCTTCGCGCTCGTGATGGCCGGGGCCTGCTGGACGGTGACGGTCAGCGTCTGCTGCGCCGAGCCGTAGGCGTTGGTCGCCATCAGCGGCATCGGGTAGGTCCCCGCCGTGGTCGGCGTGCCGGACAGGGTGGCCGTGCCGTCGCCGTTGTCGGTGAAGCTGACCCCCGGCGGCAGGCCGGACTCGCCCCAGCTCGGCGCCGGGTACCCGCCCGCCCTGACGGTGAAGCTGAAGGCAGAGCCGAGCGTGGCGGTGGCGCTGCTGGCGCTGGTGAACGACGGCGACCGGCCGACGATGACCGAGTAGGTCTGGGTGGCGTCGGGGCTGACCCCGTTGGCGGCCCGCACCTCGAGGCCGGCCGTCCCGGTGACCGTGGCCGTTCCGGAGATCAGCGCGGTGCCGTTGCCGTTGTCGTGGAACGACAGGCCGCCGGGCAGCGCACCGGTCTCGGTGATGGCAGGCACCGGCGAGCCCGTCGTGGTGACCGCGGCGGCGCCCGCCTGGCCGGCGGTGAAGAACGCGATGCTTCCGCTGGTGATCCCCGGCGCCGCGGGCGCCTGCACGGTGATGGCCAGCGACAGCTTGGCCGTGCTGCCCGAGGCGTTGGTGGCCGATACCGTGACCGGGTAGCTGCCCTGGGACCCGCTGGCCGCGGTGCCGGAGATCGTGGCGGTGCCGTCCCCGTTGTCGTGGAACGACAGGCCGGCGGGCAGCGGGCCGGCCTCGGTGATCGTGGCGGCCGGGTACCCGGTCGTGGTCACCGTGTAGCTGCCGGGCAGCGTCGCGGTGAAGGTCGCGGTGGCCGGGCTGATGATGCTCGGCGCCTGCGCGTTGGTCAGCGTGAAGGTGTCACTCACCCCGCCCACCGAGTTCGCCGCGGTGAGCTGGATCGGGTAGCTGCCGCCGGTGCCGGCCGCGGGGGTGCCGGCGATGGTGGCGGTGCCGTCGCCGTTGTCGTGGAAGGTGACCCCGGCCGGCAGGGCCCCGGATTCGGTGATCGACGGGACCGGGGCGCCGGTGGTGCGCACGGTGAAGCTGAACGCGCTGCCGACGATCGAGGTGGCCGCGGCGGCGCTGGTGATCACCGGGCCCTGGTTCTCGGTCAGCGTGAGCGTGCCCCCGCTGCCGAGGTCGGCCCAGGTGGACTGCTCGCCGCCGTAGGGGTCGCCGAACGCCGTGCCGCCGCTGCCGGTGGTGCCCGGGGGCACCGTGACCGGCACGCTGACGTCGGAGCCGTTGTTGGTGATGGTGACCGTGCCGCCGGACTCGGTGGCGGTCACGTTGCCGCCGGATTCGGCGGCGGCCCACGCTCCCTGCTCGGCGAGCACGCGCGCGTCGGTGGCGTCGGTCACCTGGTCCAGCGGCGCCGCCGCGGTGAACCAGTCGTGGTACTGGCTCAGCATGGAATCGATGAGCGTCAGGATCGTGTACCCGTAGTCGTGGCCGTTCTGCGTGGCCGGGCCGATGAGGTCCGACTGGTGCGCGTAGCCGACCCGCGGGTCGTTGCCGAGGACGTGGCCCAGCATGATGTGGGTCTCCGAGGCGAGCAGGCTGGCCTCGGTGGCCGGCTGGCTCAGGCAGGTGGTGTCCACGGTGTCCACGCAATGCCCGACGTCCCCCGGGTAGCCCGGGTCGCCGAGCGGCACGCCCTGCTTCACGTACAGCGTGTTGTACTCGTTCAGCTCGTCCGGCCAGTTGGAGGCGTTGTAGTAGATGTTGCTGGGGTAGCGCGGCGCGCCAAGGGCGCCGCCGAGCGAATACTGCTGCGGCTGCCTGGAGGCGTCCTCGGCGAACGTGGTCACCCCGGTCGCGTTCAGCGCGCCCGGCATATTGGGGTTCTCCACGCCGGAGTGCTCGCCGGTCACCACGACCGCCGGGCTGTAGTTGGTGAGCCCGTTGGCGGCGGCGAACGCCTGGTCCAGGCCGATCTCCTGCTCGATCGAGGAGTCGGGCGAGGTGCTGCTGGCCGGCAGCCAGCCGCCGTTGCCGCCGGCGCAGTCGATGCCCGGGTTGGTGGCCGTCGGGAAGCCCGGCCCGGAGTTCGGCGCCGCGCCCGCGGCGCCCCCGGTGTCGGTGAAGCTGTACGTGGTGCCGGGCGCCGCCGATGGGTTCTCGCTCACCTGGCCCACCAGGCCGTAGCCGCCAGAACCCGGGTCCTGCCGGTAGATGTTGTAGCCCCAGAAACCGGTGCCGCCGCTGTGGCTGGCCTCCTCCTGGGCCAGCGACGGCCCCGAGGTGCCGCCGTTGGTGCTGAACCCGTTGGCCGCCTCAGGCCAGGTCAGCGTCACCGACCCGCCGGGTGCGACGGTCACCTGCTGCGGGGTGGAGGGCTCCGACTCGCCGTAGGCGGTGGCGGCGGTGATCTCGTAGCCGTAGCTGCCCGCGGCCAGGGATCCACCGGAGGGGTTCGCGGACACCGAGGTGAGCGCCTGCGGCTGCCAGGCCACGCAGCCGAGGAACAGGTGCGACCAGGTGTGCGTCACCCAGTTGAAGTCGCCCTGGTCGGAGAGCAGCGCGTTGACGAACGCGGCGTCGTTCGGGTAGCCCGGGTCGATGTTCTGGCCGGGGTCGGTGTAGGTGACCCCGTTGTCGCTGGCGCTGCCGGTGCAGTTCGCGCCGGACTCGTCCGCGGCGGTGGGCGCGCTGCACGCGCCGATGGCGTTGAACGCCAGGTTCAGCCGGATCCCGGTCTGCTTCTGCCAGGCGTCCACGTAGGCCACGTCGGTCGCGCTCATCTGCACGTCCGGGGGCGTGTCGGCGGGGTTGTTGGCGACCCCGGGCGGGCAGGTGTAGTCCGGCGGGTCGGTGGCCGCCGGGGTGCACTGGAACTGCCGGCTCCACTCGTTGTCGGCGATGAACAGGTCGTCGATGTCCTGGCCGAAGTAGTTGCGGTACAGGCCGAGGTGGGTGTCCTGGGTCACCCAGTTGATCAGCCCGGGGGCCAGCAGCAGCCACTGGGTCTGGTTGGCGTTGTAGTCGAAGTTCAGCGCGAGTTCGGCCACGCCGGCCTGCGGATCGCTGTCCGGGTGCTGGTAGACCCCGGCCATGACGTGCCCGGCGGCGTCGGTGAGAAACGGCGTGTACGGCGCGCCCGCGTTGACCGTGGCGCCGTAGCCGTAGCTGCCCCCGTCGAACGGGACGGGGCCGTTGAGCTCCGGAAACGCTGCCTGACCGGCGGTGGTCAGGGTACCGGTGGTGCCATCAAGCGGCCCCCCGGTCGCGTCGGTCACCCCCAGCGCCGGGGACGGGAACATGTACCCGTCCAGCTGGCGCACGCCGAACGCCGACTCGTAGGCGTCCAGGGCGGCCAGTTGCCCGGACGCGTAGTCCGCCGGGGAGTCGGCGATGACGACGCCGTTGAAGTTGCCGGTGCCGCCGCTGGACAGGGCCGGCAGGCTGACGGTCTCGCTGGGTGCCGAACCGCTCGCGGTGACCAGGGTGTACGGCACGCCCTCGCTGGTCAGCGCGCCCTGCCAGGCGGCCGTCATGGGGTCGGCGGAGCCCTCCCCGATCAGCAGGACCCGCAGGTTCACCGTGGGTGGCGCGGACGCTGAGGCGGCGTCCCCCGGGCCGCTCACCGCGGTGAGCCCGGCGGCCACCAGCCCCGCCGCGAGGCAGCAGCCCAGCCCAGCGGGAAATCCACGCCGCAATCCGGTCACAAAAATCCCCGCCCATCCGAAAGGAATGATTTTCACGGCCGCGGCGCGCAGCGGCGCCGACAGGGACGGACAATGTGTAACAGGGGGCACAAATCCGTCCGCGCCCCGGGCAAGCTTCAATAAATGACGCCCGGGACGACAGCTAGATTACGGCAAGAGGACCGGGATTTCGCGCTGATCCCCGCGGCGGGCGGCCCTTTTCTGGCGCGGCGGCCAATGAAATTCATGCAATACGGAGAAACGCCCCTAACGTGGTAACAGGCGCACGGGTAGCGGGGCGGAGGAAAAGGCACCCCGGCGGAGAGCCCGGCCGCCCCGCTGGGGCGGCCGGGTCCCGCCGGGGTGCCTGCCCCGGTCAAGCTCCTTTCCGCGGTGTCAGCCGTGCACGCTGAAGTCCGCGGTCAGGGTGGCCGGGGTGCCGATCTGCACCTGGTAGGCACCGAGTTCCACCTGCGGCGGGGCGTCGCCCTCGATGTCGCCGGGCGTGACCGCCAGCGCCGAGGCGGGGAAGGCAACCTGTACGGTCTTCGCCTGCCCGGGATCCAGCGTCACCCGGGCGAACCCCACCAGCCGCTGGGGCGGGACCACCACCAGGCTGACCGGCTGGTGCACGTACACCGGGACCACGTCCGTGCCCGCCACGCTGCCGGTGTTGGCCACCGTGAACGTGGCCGTCACCGTCCCGGACCGGGAGACGCTCTGGGTCGCGGACAGCCCGGTGACGTTGAAGGTGGTGTAGGACAGCCCGTACCCGAACGGGTACAGCGGGTTGTAGGCACTGCCCTGGCCGAAGTTGGTGCCGGGCAACTGGTCGAAGAACTTCGGCTCGTCACCGAGCGGTGACGGGGCTCCGCCGTTGAAGTCCCCGCCCGGCGCGGCCGCGTCGGACGGCCACGTCACAGGCAGCTTGCCGCTCGGGTCTATCTTGCCGAAGATGGCGTCGGCCACGGCCTGCCCGGCCTCGGTGCTGCCCTGGTAGGCCATCAGGATCGCGTTGGCCTGCTCCGCGGGCCCCAGGCCGAGCGGCCGGCCCGCGACGACCACCACGATTACCGGTTTGCCGGTCGCCTCCAGCGCGCTGACCAGAGCCTGCTGGTCCGGCGTGAGCTGCGGGGCGGGGTTGTCCCCGAGCCCTTCCGCATACGCCTTCTCGCCGACGGCGACGACCACGGCGTCCGCCGACGCCGCGTCGGCGACCGCGGTCGCCTGGTCGGGCGCGAACGTCACGTTGGAGTCCTCGCCCTGCAGGCCCTGCAGAATCGTGGTACCCGGCGGGATCTGCCCGGGCGGTCCCTCACAGCACACGTGGCCGCTGGTGTGCGGGCCCTGCCAGCTCACGCTCCAGCCGCCGACTTGGAAGGTCATGGAGTCCGCGTTCGGCCCGGTCACCACCAGCTTGCTCGACGACGACAGGGGCAGGATGCCCGCCTGGTTGCGCAGCAGCGTGATCGACTCGCGCGCGGCCTGCAGCGTGTCCGCCCGCCCGGCGGTCACCGCGGCGTCCGCCGCGCTGGCGTCGACCAGTGGGTGGTCGAACAGCCCGAGGTCGAACTTGAGCGTGAGGACCCGCTGGACCGCCGCGTTGATGGTCGCGATGGAGATGGCGTGGTCCTTCACGTCCTGCTGCACGGCGGCCTGCCACTGGTCGGCGTTGAAGGGCAGCATGGCCACGTCGACGCCGGCGTTGATGGCCAGCGCGGCGGCGCCGGCCAGGTCTGGAGCCATGTGGTAGGTGCTGGCCAGCGCGGGAACGTCGCCGAAGTCGCTGATCACCACGCCCTTGAAGCCGAGCCGGTCACGCAGTTCCGTGGTGAGCAGGAAATGCGACGCGGTGGCGGGGATGCCGTTGACCGACCCGGAGTCCACCATGACCGTGCCCGCGCCGGCGTCGATGGCGCCCGCGTACGAGGGGAGGAAGGTGTCCTGCAGGTAGCGGATCGGCAGGTCGGCCTGCACCCGGTCGTGCCCATTGATCGACTCGGAGTACCCGGCGAAGTGCTTCACGGTCGCGGTGACACCGAGCCCGCTAGCCGGGGCCGCTTGCAGCCCGCGCACGAACGCGCCGCCCATCGCCGCCGCGAGCGCGGGCTCCTCGGCCCACGTCTCGTAGGTGCGGCCCCACCGGTTGTCCCGGGACAGGTCCTGGACGGGGGCGAAGTCCCAGACCCACCCGGTGGCGCGCAGCGCGTTCGCGGTCACCTGGCCGCCCAGCGTGGCGGCGGCCGGGTCCCAGGTGGCGCCCATGCCGATGGACTGTGGGAACAGTGGCGCCTGCCAGGGGTGCCCGAAACCGTGCACCGCGTCGACGCCGAAGATCACCGGGATGTGCAGCCGCGAGTGTGACATCGCGTAGGACTGCATGGTGTTGTACTCGTTGGCCCAGTCAAGGCCGGTGTTACCGGTGCCGCCCTGGCCGGTGGTGTCCGGCGGGATGTCGGTCCCGCCGGCGAGGATCGAGCCGACGTCGTCGTTGATGAAGATCTTCTGCTCACAAACCGGGTTCGGCATGTTGAAGCCGCCGGTGCTGGTGCAGTTGTTGCTGGTGTCGGTGACCTGGGTCGCCTCGATCTGCACCATCTGGCCGATCTTCTCCGGCAGGGTCATCCGGCCCAGCAGGTCGGTGACCCGTGCCTGGACCGGAAGATGCGCGTTCATATAGGCCGGCTTGCCGGTCGCGGACGCGGACTGGCCGGTCGCCGCGGCGACGGTCAGCCCGGTGGCCAGGGCCACCGCCGCGGCGGCCGCTGTGAATGCTCTGCGACGGGCTGATCTGCGCCGGATCGGCTCCGGCCGCTTCGTGAGGAGATTGGGCAATGGCAGTCTCATCGTCGCTCCTTCGCTCCGTCTTGCGGTTCCCGAGCGGGGCGCCGGCGTCGCACGGCCCGGCTCCGCGTCGCGGCAATGCGGGAGCGCTGCGGCCGGTAGGCTCACCTCCAATACGTCCTGGCTAGTCCTCCACCAGCACCCTATCCGCTATAACGTATGACGATGGTTATCAAAAAGATATAAATATTTTACCTTTGTCGTAAACAATCCATAAATGGTGGCTGGCCAATACAGCTCCATTGGCACGCGCGCCAGCAGTCCCGCGCCAGCAAGGCGTGATCGTGGATTTTGGCCCGCCTGGTGGCGTCACCCCCATGATCTCGGCGTGATCGGCGGCGCCACGGCCATCATCTGCGAGGTTGCGGCCGCAGGATCGACGTTGGCGGCGCCGAGATCCCGTGCGCTTCCTGCGGTGCCGTCATGACCCTGCCCGCTGGCGCGGACCGGACAGCGTGCCGGTTCTGCGGGGCACAGCTGGAGCGCTCCGGAATCCGCTGACCCGCGATCCGCCGTCTAGCCGGGCACCTGCTGCGTCTCGGCCAGGCCGCCGGCGTAGAAGTGCCGTGCCACGTCGATCAGTTCGCCGAGCGGCGGCCACCAGGGCCCCTGCGGCAGGGACCGCAGCGCATCGAGCACCCGGGCCGCCTGGCCCGGGCCGTCGCCGTCGCCGGCGGCGGCGACCGCGACCCGGCGCTCCCGCGCGGCGCGCAAGGGGCCCAGGTACAGGTCCGGACCGCTGCCGTCGGCGTGCGCGAGCACCAAGTAGTAGTCCGGCAGTTCGAACCGCTTGTCCCGCCAGGCCGCCAGGGCCTCCGCGGCGCGCTCCTCGAAGGCGGCCGCCCCACCGGGGCCGGCGCCCACGTCCCACATCGCGCGCCATGCGGCCGCGACCGCGGCCAGCGGGTCCTCGGGCACGATCACGTACGACGACTGCCGCCCGGCCGCCTCGCGCATCGCCAGCGCACCTGCCTCCCAGCCCGGCCGCGCCTGGGCAGGTTCCGCCGCGCCCGCCGCGCCGGGCCCGCCCTTGGCGGCGGGAGCGCGGGCGACCGAGACGTTCCCGGACCGGCCAAGCTCGGCGAGCAGCGCCTCGCCTACCTCGCCGACCAAGACCACCATGGTGGATGACTCACGCCGCATCGGCTCGATCCTAAGAGGGGAAGCGAACGCCTGCCGCGCGGGGGCAATGCTTCGCCGTATCGTGTCCGCGCGAAAGCCGTTGGACGGCATCGGGGGCGCGCTGACATCGTGGGGTGCCATGCGGCAGGAGGACATCTGGGATGCCGGGAGAGCCCGGCGATATGACACGGCGGCCAGCGGCATGTTCGCCCCGGACGTGCTCGGGCCAACCGTCGACCGGCTCGCTGAACTCGCCGGTGACGGCCGGGCGCTGGAGTTCGCCATCGGCACCGGCCGCGTCGCGATCCCCCTGGCAGAGCGCGGCGTGCCGGTCACCGGCATCGAGCTGTCCCGCCCGATGATCGAGCAGCTGCGCACCAAGGCCGGCGAGGCGGCCATCCCGGTGATCGCCGGTGACATGGCCAGCGCCCGGGCCCCGGGCGCGTACACGCTGGTCTTCCTCGTCTACAACACGATCTCCAACCTGCTGACCCAAGGCGAGCAAGTAGCGTGCTTTCGCAACGCCGCCCGGCACCTGGCTCCGGGCGGCCGGTTCGTCATCGAGCTGTGGGTGCCGGAGCTGCGCAAGCTGCCACCAGGGCAGCAGGCCACCGTGTTCGCCGCCGAGCCCGGCTACATCGGCCTGGACACCTACGACGTGCTGCACCAGCGTGTCGTCTCGCACCACTTCACCTTCGGCGCCGGCCGACAGGCGCGGCTGTTCCGCAGCCCGCACCGGTATATCTGGCCGGCGGAACTGGACCTGATGGCGCAACTGGCCGGGTTCGAGCTGGAGGCGCGGCACGCCGACTGGGCGGGCGCCGAGTTCACCGCCGAATCCCGGTCCCACGTCTCGGTCTACCGGCTCCCCGCTGCGTCCTAGCGCGCCGGCCGAGCAACCGGCGGGGCCCGGCGGGCCGTGCAGCGCGCGGATTCAATGGTGTGCAGGGACAGGATGGGTGGTGCGGTCATCCGGGCGCTCCTTCGCTGGCGGGCGGGCCCCGGCTGCAGGTCTGCTCCTGCCAGCGGGCCGTTCCGCCTGTTACGCTAACCTTCCAGTTCGCTGGAAGGTCAAGGAGCGCGGGATGCGGATCGGTGAGGCAGCCGGCCGGGCCGGGGTAACGGCCAAGACGATCCGGTTCTGGGAGGACCAGCACCTGCTGCCTCCCGCCGCCCGCACCGCGGCGGGCGCGCCCCCGACCGTACGCGGCCCCGTGACCGGAAAGCCAGGCGGACCGGTACGCGGATCGGCGGTGGGTGCTTAGAGTCGGCAGAGGGGCATCGCGCCCTGCCGCCCGGCCTGCCGGGAGCCGCGCGGCAGCCGTACCGGAAGGACGTGGTCACATGGCACAGCCGCCGCCCTCGGCCCAGGTGCCTCCCGCGGAACTGCCCGCCTCCGTCCGCGAGGCGGGGCTGGCGAACTGGATCCGTGAGCCGCTGGACGACGCCGTCGACCGCACCCGCCGCGTCATCGTCCCGCCGGCCGTGGCGACCCTGGGCACCCCGCTCAACGGAATCCAGGGCACCCTGATGGCGCAGGGCCGGGAGCCCGGCGCGCTGGTCATGATGGGCGACAACCCGGCGCTGCCCCCCATGCCCGAGCGCCCCACGCTCAAGGACTTCTTCGCGCGGCGCCTCAGCAAGACCGGCACCAACCACATGCTGCAAAGCGCCAAGCTGGCGCGGGAGCACGGGCTCGACGAAAAGGTGATCACGGCCTGCCTGCTGCACGACATCGCGATCGCCGGGCTGATCTCGTCCAACCACGGCTACTGGGGCGCGCAACTGGTCGCCCCGTACGTCGGCGAGGAAGTGGCGTGGGCCATCCAGAAACACGAGGCGCTGCGGTACTTCCCCGACGAGTCGGTGGGGTACGCCTACCCGCAGGCCTACATCGACTACTTCGGCGCGGACTACCGCCCGCCCGCCTACCTGTGCCGCGAGGCCGAGGCGGCGCGCAGGCACCGCTGGTACATGACGTCGCGGCTGATCACGATCAACGACATCTACTCGTTCGACCCCGGCACCGTGGTCGACTTCAGCGAGTTCGAGGACGTGCTGGGCCGCAACTTCGCCCAGCCCGCGGAGGGGCTGGGTTTCGACGGCTCCCCGGTCGCGCATATGTGGCGGACGATGATCTGGCCCAACAACTTCCTGTGACCACGGCCGACCGGGCCCCCGGCCGGCCCGGGCGGAGGGCTGCGACGCCGGCCGGCGTCCCGGTGCCGAACAAGCGTCGCGTGGCCCGTCAGTACCCCGGCGGGGCGGGGAAGCCGCCGACCGCGTTCTCGTAGGCCCGCGCCACGCGCAGGCAGGTGCCGTCCGCAAGGTGCCGGCCGACGATCATCAGGCCGACCGGCAGCCCGCCGGAAAGCCCGGCCGGCACGGACGTGGCCGGGTGCCCGGTGACGTCGAACGGCGCCGTGTTGGCGATCATCTCGAGGGACCGGGCGAGCTTCTCCGCGCGGCCTGCGCCGGGCCCCGGCAGCGGTGAGGCCACGATGGGCAGGGTCGGCAGCGCCAGGACGTCGGCGTCGGCCAGGGCGCCGTCGTAGGCGGCGGCCAGCTCCAGTGCCAGGTTCCTGGCCATCGCGTAGTGCCGACCGTCGCCGCGGTCGATGGTGTAGCGCCCGCACAGCATGGTCAGCTTCAGCGACTCGGACATCTGCGCGCCGTGCTCCCTGCGCCCCTCGGCGTAGTGGGCGATCAGCTCGGGGTCGTACCGGCCCGAGGTGTTCATCCCGTACGCGTTGCCGTCGATCATCTGGTTGGTCGCCCCGTCCGTGGCGATGACGTTCCAGACGTGCAGCCCGTCCCGGTGCCACGGGAGGCTGATCTCCCGGACGCTGGCGCCGGCCGTCTCCAGCGTGCGGATGGCGGCGCGGACGCATTCGTCGACGCCGGGCTGCGACAAACCGGGGATGCCGAATCCCTCGGCCACCACGGCGACCCGGAGCCCGGCGGCGCCCGCCTCCAGGCCGGTGAGGAAGTCCGCCGGGAGGTGTTCGGCCCGCTGCCGCGGGTCGAGCCCGTCCCGGCCGGCCAGCACGCCGAGCATGAGCGCCGCGTCGCGCACGGTCCGGGTGATCGGCCCCAGGTGGTCCAGGGTGTTCTCGATCGGGAACGCCCCGGTGTAGGGCACCAGCCCGTGCGTCGGCTTATGGCCCACGGTGCCGCAGAACGCACTGGGAATCCGGACCGAGCCGCCCTGGTCCCCGCCCAGCGCCATGTCGGCGTGGCCCGCGGCAACCAGCGCGGCGCTGCCGCTGGAGGACCCCCCGGCCGACCTCGAACGGTCCCAGGGGTTCAGCACCGGCCCGGTCTGCGAGGTGTGGCTGCCCCCCGAGAAGCACAGGTCCTCGCACACCGCCTTGCCGGTGATCGTGGCCCCGGCGTCCAGCAGCCGGGTCACCACCGTGGCGTCCGAGGCCGGCACGAACCCCGCCACGGTCGCGGACCCGTTCATCATCGGCAGGCCGGCCACCTCGATGTTGTCCTTGATCGCGACCCGCCTCCCGGCCAGCGGGCCGTCGGCGCCCGCGCTCAGCTCGGTGGTGACGTACCAGGCGCCGAGTTCGTTCTGCGCCGGGTCCGGCCGGCGGTAGGGCCGGTTCGGCGGCTCCGGCCGGTGCGCCTCATACAGGCGCTCGACGGCGTCGTACGACGCGAGCGCGCCGGTGATGATGGCACGGAACTCCTCGATGTCGCCCGGGTCCAGACCGAGCCGGTACCGGCGGGCGATCTCGGCAAGGTCCGCGTTCGTCGGGGGCGTGACGGCCACGGCAACCTCCTGCGGGAACGAATGGCCGGCCGGTGGGAGCGTAGCGCGATCTCATCCCGCAGCACGACGCCGGCACCGGACGGGCTTCTTATACTTGCGCATGGACGGGTTGGTCTCAGGCCGTGCCTGGGAGAGGAGTTGACGGTGGAGCAGACGGAGGGCTTCTGGGCGGGCGCTATCGCCCTCGCCGCAGCCCCGGTTGCCATCGCTGCTGGGATTGCCAAGGGCTCCTACGACGCCGTGAGTGGCGGCGGGGCCTTTGACGAAGGCTTCCATTCGGCGGCCGACCCGGTCATCGCGAAGGCCAGGAAGTTCGGCACCGAGCACAAGGACACGATCACCAAGGGGGTGCTGGGCGGCGCCGCCACCGCCGTCGGCGCCCGCATCGTCAACGAGACCATCAAGACGGTCTTCAAGAGGTAACCGCTCGCGGTATCGCGGGCATGATGCCCGGGTTGTGCCGCCCCGCCGGGCCGGTGCCGCAGGCGCGTTCAGGCCTGGCGCGGGGGGTCAGCCGGTGGCCCTGCGGGCGGTGAACGATCCGGCCAGGTCGTGCAGGGCCTGCGCGGTGGGCAGCGCGGTGTCCACGGCCAGCAGCCGCGGCTCTTCCTCGCCGGTCAGCACCGCGTTGATGTGCCGGATCGCCGCGGTGAACGACGGCTCCCCGGCCGTGGCCGGGTGGCTGGCCGGCTCCACCCGTGGCGCGATGAGCTGGTAATAGTCCGGCGGGCCAGGGTGGAAGGGGTTGCTCATCTGGATGCGGCCCAAGGTGCCTTCCAGGCTGCTGTAGGTGTCGTAGCTACGGTTCAGCCCTGCCGACAGGTGCAGCCTGCGGCCGCCGGGGTATTCCAGCACCCCCCAGGTGTCCACGTCGACGCCGACGCCGCCCCAGGTGGCGCCCGCCCACGCCGCCGTGTGCGGGACGCCGAAGAACTCGCCGGCGAGCCGGATCGGGTAGCAGCCGACGTCGTTCAGCGCACCGCCTTCCAGTTCCCGTGAGTACCGGATGTTCCCCGGGTTGCTGAGCTGGAAGTGGAAGTTGGACTTTATCTCCACCAGCTCACCGATGGCCCCACCGGCCACCAGGTCCCTGACCTGGGCGATCTGGCGGTGGAACGGGAACACGAACGCCTCCCACAGCAGCGTGCCGGTCTGCCGTGCGGCGTCGAGCACGCGGGTGGTGTCGCCGAGGTTCCCGCACAGCGGCTTTTCGCACAGCACCGGCTTGCCCGCGGCCAGGGCGCGCAGCGTCCACTCGGCGTGCAGGGAGTTGGGCAGGGGGATGTAGAGCGCGTCGATGGCCGGGTCGTCGATCAGGTTCTGGTAGCCGGCGACGGCGCGGCCGATGCCGTGCTCGCTGGCGTACCGCTCGGCCCGGCCGGCGTCGCGGCCGGCCACCGCCGCCGCCGTCCCGCCCGCCTCGCGCAGCCCGGGCAGGAACTGCCCACGCGCGATGTTGGCCGTGCCCAGGATCCCCCAGCGCACAGATTTCATTTGGCCTCCCTCGCGGGCGCTCGGCCTGGGGCCTCGCATGGTCGTGCCGGAGGCGCGCAAGGCGGGGGAGCGGGAGGCTCGCGGGGGGTTCCGGGGGGTCGCCCCCCCGGGCCAGCACTGTTCGCCGCCGGGACGCCGCGACGCAGTCGCGGCGGCGTTCGGCCCGGCGGCTGCGGCGTGACACCGCCCTTAGCTGACAGAGCATGCCTCACCGACTGGGTGCTCACCTGGCGGCGTCCCCGGCCGGCGCGGCCGCGCCGGTTTCAGCCGCCGCTCCGGCTTCCGCGGCCGCGCCGGCGGGCGTGGCGGCGCCGTCGAGCGGCAGGCTCACCCACCGCCGCTCGTGGTGGGAGAGTTCCACGGCGTTGATCACCTGCTGCACCCACCATCCGTCGTCGAAGTTGCCCTCGTTCCCGGGGATCTCGCCGAGCACCTCGCTGGCGAAGTTCGCGGTGAGGTTGGCGTAGTAGAGGGTCCGCCAGGACTCCCGCGGGCTGCCGCCGGGCGGGTAGTAGCTCGCCGGGACCTCGACCTCGCGGAACTCCACCTCCTCGGGCGACGCGACGCGCAGCGTCTCGCAGATCCCGCGCTCCTCGACGAGCCGGGCGATGGCGGCGCCCTCGCTGCCGTACACGCGGACCTCGATGCCCGGGTAGTTCCCCACGGTGACGAAGCTGCTCTGCACCGAGCAGATGGCGCCGCTGGCGAACTCGCCGATGAAGATGTCCCCGTCGTCGATGTTGAACCGGGCCATCGTGCCGGTGCTGGCGGCGATCCGCTCGGGGATGAAGTTGCGCAGCACGCCGACCACAGCGGTGAGGTCGGACTCGCAGAACCAGTGGCCGATGTCGATGACCGGTGCGCCGTACCCCTCGAGCGAGGCCACCTGGATCCGCTCGGCGCCCGCCCGCTCCCGGCCGCGAAGGGGCGTCTGCGGGCTCAGCCACTGCGAGTTCTGCTCGTAGGCGTTGAAGATGAACGGGGTGCCCAGGTCGCCCCGGATGATCATGTCCTTCAGGTAGCGGATCGCCGGGCTGTACCGGAACGTGAAGCCGACCTTGGTCTTCAGCCCCCGTTCCCGCGCCATCGCGGCCACCCGGGCGACGTCGTGATGGTCGTGGGCGACGGGCTTTTCGCTCAGCACGTGCTTGCCCGCCTCGATCGCGGCGCAGTTGATCTCGAAGTGCCCGCTGTCCCTGGTGACCACGTCGATGATGTCGACGTCGTCGCGGTTCAGCAGGTCGGCGTAGTCACCGGTGGCCACCTCCGCGCCGTATTCGCCGGCGGCCGCCGCGGCCCGCTCCGGGTCGATGTCGCACACGCCGACGATCCGGCAGCGCGGGTCCCTGGCCCAGCCGGGCAGGTGCGCCCAGTTGGCCCAGCGGCCCGCCCCGATCACGCCTATGCCGAGTCGCTTGCCTGCCATTGCGGTGACCTTTCGACCTCGTCGTGGCGCAGGCAGCGGGCCAGCCGCCCTTGCCCGCTGGTCTGCAGAAGCTCGGTCTCCCAGGTCAGGCACTCCTCGACGGCGAGGCGGCAGCGGGGGGCGAACCGGCACCCGCCCGGCACGTCGATGAGGCTCGGCGGGGACCCGCTGATGCTGCGCAACAGGCCGCGCCGCTCGCCTTGCGGCACCGCGTCGAGCAGGGCCCTGGTGTAGGGGTGCCGGGGCGCGGTGATGATGTCGGCCGCCGGGCCCTCCTCCACCACCTGTCCCGCGTACATGACGAGGATCCGGTCGCAGACCTCGCTGATCACCGCGAGGTCGTGGCTGACCAGGATCATGCTCATGCCGGTGTCCTGCTGCAGGTCCAGCAGCAGGCTGAGGATCTGGTCCTGGATGATGACGTCGAGCGAGGTGGTGGGCTCGTCGGCGAGCAGCAGCCGGGGCGCGGACGCCAGCGCGATCGCGATCAGCGCCCGCTGCAGCATGCCGCCGCTGAACTGGAACGGGTAGTCGCCCATCCGCTGCTCCGGCGCCGGGATGCCGACCCGCCGCAGCAGGCTGATCGCGCGCTCGCGCGCCTGTGCCCCGGAGACCTTCGCGTGCGCCTCCACGGCCTCGATGACCTGGTCGCCCACGTTCAGCACCGGGTTCAGCGCGGTCATCGGGTCCTGGAAGATCATCGCCAGCTGGCTGCCGCGCAGCGACTGCAACTGCGACTGGCGGGCGTTCACGATGCTCGCCTCGCCGTGCGGGTGGTAGATCACCTCACCGCTGATGTGGGTGATGCCGGGCGGCATCAGGCCGACGATCGTCCGGCAGGTGACCGACTTGCCGGATCCGCTTTCGCCGACGATGCCGAGGACCTCGGCCTCACCGACGGTGAACGACACGCCGTCCACCGCGCGCACCACGCCCTGGCCGGTGGCCAGGTAGCTGCGCAGGTCCCGGACCGTGAGCAGCGGCATGCCCGGCGCACTCAGCTCCGTCATCTGGCCTCCCTCGCGGGCGCTCGGCCTGGGGCCTCGCTGGCTTCGGGAGGCCCGTCGGGGGTTCGGGGGTGCCCCCCGGGCGGTAGAGTCTCGCCGCCGGGACACCGCAACGGCGCCTGGGGCTGCGTCGTGCCGGAGGCGCGCAGGCCAGCACTTTGCGGCGTTCGGCCCGGCGGCTGCGGCGTGACAGTTCCGGTGGTCGACATGATTCTCACCGGTCACCAGGCCGGAGCAGGTCGGCGAGCCCGTCGCCGATCAGGCTGAACGCGATGCCCACGAGCACGACCGCCAGCCCCGGGATGGTGGCCAGCCACCAGGAGGACAGGATGTAGTTCTGGCCGTCGGAGATCATCGTTCCCCACTCCGGGGACGGCGGCTGCGCCCCGAGCCCGAGGAACCCGAGCGAGGCCGCGAGGATGATGTTGCCGACCGCGTCCACCATGGAGAAGATGATCACCGCGGACGCGGTGTTGGGCAGGATGTGCCGGAACATGACGCGCAGCCGGCCGTACCCGAGGGCGCGGGCGGCCAGCACGTACTGCTGCCGCTTGGCCACCACGGTCTGGGCGCGCATGATCCGCGCGTAGGCGACCCAGCTGGTGATCCAGATCGCGACGAACATGTTGAATATGCTCGGCCCGAGCATGGCGATGATCGCGATGACCAGGACCAGGAACGGGAAGGCGAAGAACAGGTCCACGATCCGCATCAGCACGCTGTCCCACCGCCCGCCCAGGTAGCCGGCGACCAGCCCGATGATGGTCCCGCCGACCAGGGTGACGCTGGTCGCGCCGAACGCGATCGCCAGGTCGATGCGCCCGCCGTACAGGATCCGGGACAGCACGTCCCGGCCGAACTGGTCGGTGCCGAGCAGGTGGCCGGGGGTCAGCGGCGGGGCCAGCGGGTGCAGCGCGTCGATGGCCGTGGGCGACTTGCTGACCAGGACGGGCGCGAGCAGGATCGCGGCGATCGCGACGCCCAGCGTGACCAGCCCGGCGATCAGCGTGAGCCGCCGGCGTACCGGGCTGCGGCGCCGCGCGGAGGCGCGGGTCGCGGCCCTCATCAGCAGTTCGGAGGGGCTGGCGGCCCACAGCGTGCTCATGTCCCGATCTCCTGGCCGACCCGGGGGTCCAGCGCGGCCTGGGTCACGTCGGTGAGCAGGTTGATGGCGACGATGAGCACCGCGAAGACCAGGGTGACGCCCTGCACCACCGGGTAGTCCCGGTCGGTGACCGAGTTGACCAGCAGCGTGCCGAGGCCGGGCAGCGAGAACACGTTCTCCACCAGGACCGTCCCGCTGATCAGGTAGGCGAGGTTGACGCCGTACACGGCGACGACCGCGAGCACGGCGTTGCGGAACACGTGCCGCCGCAGCACCCGGGCCCAGGGAATGCCCTTCATCTGCGCGGTGTCCACGAACTCGGCGTGCAGCGTGGTGATGGTCGCCGCGCGCAGGCTGCGGACCAGCACGGTGGAGAAGCCCAGGGCGATCGTCAGCGCGGGCAGGAACAGGTAGTAGAGGTGGCCGGCGACGCCCGAGCCGAAGCCGCTGATCGGGAAGACCGCCAGGTGCACGCTGAAGATCAGGATGAGGATGATGCCGAGCCAGAACGCCGGCATCGCGAAGCTGAGCGTGAAGAACACCCGCGACACCTGGTCGACCACCCGGCCGCTGCGCAGCCCGGCCACGAACCCGATGGGCAGCGAGATCAGCGCGGCCAGTACCGCGCTGTAGGCGACCAGGAACAAGGTCGGCGGGATGTGCTGGACGATCACGGTGGTGGCCGGCTCGTGGTAGAAGAACGAGAATCCCAGGCTGCCGTGGAACAGGCGGCTCATGAACAGCCCGTACTGCGACCAGATGGGCCGGTTCAGGCCCAGGCCGGAATCGATGGCCTGGGCCCGGGCGTGGGTGTAGCCGCTGCCGAGGATCGCCAGCGCCGGGTCACCGGGGATCAGCCGGAGCAGGAAGAACGTCACCAGGGTGATGCCGAACAGGACGATGACCACGTGCACCAGGCGCCGCGGCAGCGACCCGAACCGGCTCACGGGCTTCCTCTCCGCTCCGCCGTGGGCGCTAGTGCGAGCTCACGGTAAGCGTCTCCAGTGACAGGTCGTAGTTGCCGAGCGGGGTTGCGTGGAACCCGTGCACCCAGTTGCCCACACCGTAGCGGTACGGGCTGTAGTCCACCACGATGAACGGCGACTGCTGGTATACGGCCTGCTGCACCTGGTTGTAGAGGTTCTGGCGGACGGAGCTGCTCAGTTCGCTGCGGGCCTGGTTGACGGCGTTGATCGTCGCCTTGTCACACCAGTAACTGCTGAACGCGTTGGCACCGCCCTGGCAGTCCGCGCCGAACGTGGCGACCTCGTCCGGGTCGATGATGTCGTTCGTCCAGTAACGCTCGCCCATCTGGGAGTGGCCGCTGTCCTCCTTGCTGTAGGCGGTGGTCAGCTCGTAGGACTGGATGCTCACGTTGATGCCGACCGCGGCCAGTTCCGACTTGATCACCACGGCTTCGGCCTGGCCGGCCACGTCACCGCTGACCGTGATCAGGAAGGTGTTGAACCCGTGCGGGTAGCCGGCCTGGGCGAGCAGTTGCTTCGCCTTGGCCGGGTCGTACGGGTACGGGCTGATGGCGCTGTCGTAGAACTCCATCCGGTATGGCAGGAACGAGGCGCCCGGGATCGCGTGGCCCTGGTAGGCGAGCTTGACGATGGCGTTCCGGTTGATGGCGTAGTTCAGCGCCTGCCGGACCGCCAGCTTCTTGAACGGGGCGTAGTGCTGGTCGAGCTGGATGAAGTCCACCCGGGTGGACGGGAAGAGCTGCACGCTCAGGCCGGGGGTCTTGTCGATCTCGCTGACCAGGTTGCCCGGCGGGTTCTCGATGACGTCGACCTTCTTGCTCTCCAGTTCGAGCACCCGGGTGTTGTCGTTGGGCACGATCAGGACCTTGACCTTGGAGATCTTGGGCTTGATGCCGTAGAAGTGCGGGTTGCGCGCCAGGTCCACCTCGGTGTCCGGGCTGAACGAGGTGACCATGAACGGCCCGCTGCCGACCGGGTGCTGGAAAAAGCTCGCGCCCTGGGCCTTGACCAGGCTCTCCGGGACGACCGAGTACGCGTACATGGCCAGGTCGGCCAGCAGCGGCGCGTGCGGCTGCGAGAGCGTGATCACCACCGTGTGCGGGTCCGGCGCGGTGATCGTCTTGACGGGGGTCAGCAGGAAGCCCCAGCCGCCCTTGAACGCGCGGGACCGCTGGATCGAGTAGACGACGTCGCTGGCGGTGACCGGCATGCCGTTGGAGAACTGGGCATTGGGCCGCAGGTGGAAGGTGTAGGTCAGCCCGTTCTTCGAGATGTTCCACGACGTGGCGAGGTCGGGGAGCAGCCCGGTGCCGGTCGCGTTGGGCTGGAGCAGGCGGCTGTAGAGGTTCTGGTCCAGCCAGATCGACTCGTTCACCGAGTTGGCCTCGGGGTCGAGGGTGTCAACCTTGACGGCGTTGGCGATCACCAGCGTGCTCAGGGTGCCGGAACCGTTGGAGCCGCCGCTGGCGCTACTGCTGCTGCCGCCGCAGGCGGTCGCGGTGAGCGCGAGCGCGACGAAGCCCGCGCCCAGCAGGCGGTACCGGGAGCCTCGGATCATCTCCGCCTCATTTCGTCGATTGTCGACAAGTGGATCTACTGTAGAAACGGGCCATCTGCCCGTCAATGGGCACGCGGGCATCTGAGATATGACTGGAATAATCCGCCGCCGGGTGACCCACCGCACTACGCCGCCGGGATACGGGTTGTGGCCACGGCGTGCCGGCGCGGCAAGGGGCGGGATCGCGGCCTTGACGAGTGGCCGCCAAGCCAGCAATAGTCGCTGACAGTCAACAATCGACGATAGCCCTGCGGAAACACCATGGCAGATGACCGGTTGCGGGTCCTGATCGCCTCCCCGCTGGAGCCACAGCACGTGGCGCGCATCGCGGCGGCGGACCCCCGCGTGTCCGTGCTCTACGAGCCCGGCCTGCTGCCGGTACCACGTTACGCGGCGGACCACACGGGGGTGCCGCGCCAGCTCTCCCCGGCCGAGCTTGGCGCCTGGGCCGGCCTGCGGCGGCAGGCCGATGTGAGCTTCGACTTCGACTGGCAGGCGCCCGCGGACATGGCGGCCAACTGCCCGCGGCTGCGCTGGGTGCAGGCGACCAGCGCCGGAATCGGCGGGTTCCTGGACCGGACCGGGCTGAGCGGGACCGCGCTCGTCTTCACCACGGCGGCCGGGGTGCACGGCGTTCCGCTGGCCGAGTTCACCCTGCTCGGCCTGCTCTACTTCGCCAAGTGCATGCCAGCTCTGGGCAGCGCCAAAGCGGCACGGCACTGGCAGCGGTACGCGGCCCGCCAGGTGGCCAGCAGCCGGGCACTGCTGGTCGGCCTCGGCGGCGCTGGGCGGCCGGTGGCGCGACTGCTCGCGGCCGCCGGGGTGGAGGTCTGCGGGGCGGGGCGTCCCGGTCACCGCTACGACGTGCCGGGCGTGGCCTCCTACGTGGCCTCGGACCAGATCCATCGGGTGCTGCCGGACGTGGACGCGCTGGTGCTGGCCTGCCCGCTGACCGAGCAGACCCGGGGGCTGATCGGCGCCGCGGAACTGGCGCTGCTGCGGCCGGGCTCGGTGCTGGTGAACATCTCCCGCGGCCCCGTGGTCGACCAGGAGGCGCTGATCGGCGCGCTGCGGTCGGGCCACCTCGGCGGCGCGTGCCTCGATGTGTTCACCACCGAGCCGCTGCCGCCCGGCTCACCGCTGTGGGAGATGCCGAACGTGATCGTCTCGCCGCACTCCGCCGCCACGGTGGCCGCGGAGAACGGCCTGCTCACCGACCTGTTCGTCGACAACCTGCGGCGCTGGCTGGCCGGGCGGCCGCTGCGCAACACCTACGACAGGGCGGCCGGCTACTAAAGCCGCCACCAGCCACGGGACCCGAGCGAAAGGGAGGCACCGAACATGACCGCAGAGGAGGCCATTCAGGCCGGCGGCGGGCCACGCCCCCCCGCTGGCAAGGTGCGGGTCGCCGTGGTCGGCACGGGGCGCTGGGCCCGGATGGCCCACATCCCCGGCTGGCAGCGGGACCCGCGGGCCGAGGTCGTCGCCCTCGCCGACGTCGACCCGGCGGCGCTCGCCGCGGCGGCCAGCGAGTCCGGCGTGCCGCGGGTGACCGCGGACTACACCGAACTGCTCGCGGACCGCGACATCGACGTGTTCGACGTGGTCACCGGCAACAACCCGCACTTCGGCGTGTCCTGGGACGCGCTGAGCGCCGGCAAGCACGTGCTCTGCGAGAAGCCCGTGCACACCGACTACCGCAAGACCCGGGAGGCGGCGGCGCTGGCCGCCGAGCGCGGGCTGCGGACCAAGGTCGGCTTCACCTTCCGGTACGCCCCGGCGATCCGGTACGCCAAGGAACTCATCGACTCGGGCTTCGTCGGCGAGCCGTTCATCTTCAACGGCTTCGAGCAGAACAGCCAGTGGCTCGACCCGGCCACGCCGCTGCGGCAGTTCGACCCGCAGGCCGATCCCGCCCAGATCGCCGTATCCTCGATCGAGGGCTACGGCGCGCCGATCATCGACATCATGCACTGGTGGGTCGGCGCGCCGCTGACCTCGGTGGTCGGCACCATGCGCAACTTCGTCCCGGACCGGATGATCCGCGACACCGGCCGGATGACCAGGGCGAACATCGACGACGGGGACATGTGGATCGCCGAGTTCTCCTCCGGCGCGCTGGCCTCCATCCAGTCGTCCTACGTCACCGTCGGCAACTACCCCGGCATCGAGGCGCGCATCTACGGCTCGGCCGGGGCCATCATCGTCCGGCTGGTGGACGAGTTCGGCCTCTGCCAGACGATCAAGACGGCGCGCGGCGACGCGGTCGAGTTCAGCGACGTGGAGATACCTGACCGGTTCTTCCCGCCCGGGGGCCACTCCGGCGAGCCCTGGGAGTACCTGTTCTACTCCAGCCTGGTGTCCGGCTTCCTCGACGAGATCTGCGACCCCGGCCGGCCCAGCCAGGGCGACTTCGCCCAGGGCGCGCTGGTGCAGGAGACGATCAACGCGTTCGAGGCGTCGTTCCGCAACCGGGCCTGGACCGGCTTCCCGCTGGACGCCGGGTGAACGTCACCACGAACGCCGCTGCCCTGGTGCGCCAGGTCCTCGCCGGTGAGGTCTGGCCGCCGCTCGGCGACCGGCACGTCTACCGGACCGGGCCGGACGGCCAGCCGTTCGCGCTGCCCGGCATGGGCGGGATGACGCTGGGCGTGCACTGCGGTGACCCGGCCACCGGCTACGCCTCCGACCACCTCGAGCCGGGGGCCTCGGTGCGGCACCGCGACCCGGGGGCCAACATGGCGCTGCAGTTCCTCACCTGCGTCGGCAACGAGGTGCGGGTCGAGTCCGGCCCGGCCGCCGGGGCGGTGGGCCACGTCGTCGGCCAGCACGCCTACGTGCTCGTGGACTTCGCCGACCCGGTGGCCGAGCAGGTGACCACCGGCGATGCGGTGACCGTGACGGCGGTGGGGCAGGGGCTCGCGCTCCCCGGTCACCCCGCCATCGTGGTCAAGAACTGCGCACCCGGGCTGCTGGCCGGGATGCCCGGCGGCACCCGGCCGGACGGCCGGCTCGAGGTGCACGTGGCGGCGCGGATTCCGGCGGAGGCGGTCGGGGCCGGGGCGGGGATGGTCTCGGAGTACGCCAACACCGACCTCATGGGCGCCTACGCGGGCCTCGGCGCGGACCTGTCCCTCGGCCTGGAGGGGCTGCGCATCGGTGACCTCGTCGCGGTCGCCGGCGCCGACCACCGGTTCGGCCGCGGGTACCGGCCGGGTTTCCTCACCATCGGGGTGATCTCGACCGGCCAGTGCATGCTGTTCGGCCATGGCCCGGGCCCCAGTTCGCTCATGAGCGGCCCGGAGGAGGCGTTCGCGCTGGTCGACAACCCGGACGCGAACCTGGCCAGCTGGCTGCACGGCGATGGGGAGCCGGGCCGGTGAGCGGCGTGCGGGCGGTGGCCATCAACATGCTCGGCGTCGTCGAGCATCCCGCGCTCGGCGACACCCCTTACCGGGTGGATGCCGGCGGGCATCCCTACGTGCCCGTCGGTGACGGCGGGCTGGTCCTTGGCGTGCGGCTGGGCGACCCGGTGTCCGCGCTGGCCGGCGACCACGTCGCGCCGGGGGCCTGCCTGGTGCACCCGGACCCGGCCGCCCGCCACGCGCTGGTCAGCTACGGGTGCATCGGCAACCCGGCGGAGGTGCGCACCGGACGCGCGGCAGGCGCGCGCGGCATGGTGCTCGGCAAGCGGGGCGAGGGCGGGCGGCTGATCACCGGGTTCCGCCAGGAGGACCTGGCCCGGATGCGGCCCGGTGACCAGGTGACGGTGCGCGCGTCCGGCCAGGGCTGGCGGCATCCGGGCGTGCCACCGGAGGTGGCGGTGCTGAACGCCGCCCCCGGGCTGCTCGCCGCCCTGCCGGTGTCGTGGCCGGGCCATGGGCCGATGACCGTGGGCGTGCGAGCGACCCTGCCCAGCAAGCTGGCCGGGAACGGCATCGGCAGGCCCGCCGCGGCCTGGGACCTGGACCTGCAACTTGGGTCCGGGGATGCCCGGTCTCCCGGAGCGGGCGGGCCTGCCGGGGAGGGCGGGCCCGCCACCGGGGAAAGCGGGCTGCTGCTCGGCGACCTGGTGGCGGTCGCGGACCTGGATGCCCGGTACAACATGGGCTACCGGCGCGGGTGGCTGACCGTCGGCGTGGTGGTGCACGGCGCGAGCCCGCTGCCGGGGCACGGGCCCGGCCTCACCCCGGTCCTCACCGGGCCAGGCGCCGCGCTCTCGGCGGTGCCGGATGCCGCTGGTCACCGCGGGTTGACCGAGTCGGGACTCGGGCTACAGTGACGGACGAGCGCGAATCGGGAGGCGCCCGTGGTTGAAATGCTTGAGCACGTCTCACTTCCAGAGGCGGTGGGCAAGGCTCTCCGGCGCCGGATCCTGAACAACGAACTGTCCGCGGAAACCCGGCTGGTCGAGGCGAATCTGGCGGCCGAGTTCGGGGTCAGCAGGGGCACCATCCGTGACGCCTTGCGCAGCCTGCACGCCGAGGGCCTGATCGCGATCGTGCCGCGCCGCTACAGCGTGGTGACCCGGATGTCGCCGGGCGACGCGGAGGACGTCTGCTTCGCGAGGTACGTGCTGGAGGACGGCAGCGTCCAGGCAGGTTTCGGGCCCGGCCGCAAGGAACTCGCGAGGGGGCTGCGGGTGGCGATGCAGCGCATGTCGGCCGCCGCCGTCACCGACGACATGGAGGCCCTGGTCGAGGGCGACACCCGGTTTCATGAACTGCTCATCGACGTTTCCCGGCGGCGCCGGCTGAAAGACCTGTGGAGCATGCTCAACAGCCAGATGGGCGCGCTGATGCGGGAAGAGATGGAACGCCAGGGCATTGATTTGTCCGAGGCCGTGCACCGCCACCGGCCCATCGTCGAGGCCGTCGAGGAAGGTGACCTGAACCGGCTCCGCGCGGCAATCCGCAACCACTACATGGTCGGCTTCCCCGTCAGGTAACCGGGCAGCCCGGCTAGCTGGCCGGCGGCTGCGCTGCCGCGGGCGGGCCGTGCAGGTGGCAGGCGACGCTGCGGCCGCCGGGCAGCAGGGTCAGCGCCGGTTCCTCCTCCCGGCACCGCGGCATGACCATGGGGCAGCGCGGGTGGAAGTGGCAGCCGGGCGGCCGGTCGATCGCGTTGGGCAGCTCGCCGCCCAGGGCCGGCTTGGCCGCCTTCCGCTTGGTGGTCAGCCGGGGTGCCGCGCGGACCAGCGCCTGGGTGTAGGGGTGCAGCGGCTCGGCGAAGATGTCCGCGGTGGGCGCCTCCTCGACCACCCGGCCCAGGTACAGCACCGCCGTGCGCTGGCTGATGTGGCTGGCCACGTCGAGGTCGTGGGTGACGAACAGGTAGGTGAGGCCCTTCTCGTCCTGCAGCCGGATCATCAGGTTGAGCACCTGGGCCTGGATCGACACATCCAGCGCGGACAGCGGCTCGTCGGCGATGATGACCTCGGGCTGCACCGCGAGCGCCCGGGCGATGCCCACCCGCTGCCGCTCGCCGCCGCTGAACGCGACCGGGCGGCGGGCCGCCTGCGCCGGGGACAGCCCGACCGTGCTGAGCAGTTCGGCCACCCGGTCGGCGCGGGCGCTGCGGTTCACCACGTGGTGCACCTTCAGCACCTCGGCGAGCGACTGGCCCACGGTCATCGTCGGGTTGAGCGAGGAATACGGGTCCTGGAACACCCCCTGCACCTGCCGGCGCACCGAGCGGGCCGCCTCGCTGCGGCGGTCGAGGATGCTGGTGCCCCGGTAGCGGATGTCGCCCGACGTCGGCCGGTACAGCCCCAGGATGAGCCGGCCGAACGTGGTCTTGCCGGACCCGGTCTCCCCCACCAGGGCGAGCGTCTCGCCGCGGTTGATGGCGAGCGAGATCCCGTCGACGGCCTTGAGGGTGGTCCGCCGGCCGGCCACGCCGTGGCCGGTGGCGAAGTGCTTTGTGACGTCGACCGTCTCGATGATCGGCACGCCGGCCGCGGCCGGGACCGGGGCGCCGCCGGCCGGGCTAGCCGCGGGCACCGCTGGCCGCCTCGCTCACGTGGTCGTGCAGCGCGAAGCGCCCGGCGTTCGAGCCGCCGTCGACCTCCAGCACCGTGCCGGTGATGTGGCCCGCCTCCGCCGAGGCGAGGAACAGGACCGCGTTCGCGATGTCCCTGGGATCGCCGGCCTGGCCGAGCGGTATCGAGCGCACCAGGGCGGCCCGCAGGTCCTCGGGCGCCCGGTCCGGGTGCGCGTCGCTCCAGCCCCGCACGTCGATGTAGCCGGGCGCGACCACGTTCACCCTGATGCCCAGCGGTCCCAGTTCCATGGCGAAGACCTTACTCATGATCTCGACCGCCGCTTTGGACGCGCTGTAGGCGGCACCGCCCGGGCGCGGGTTGCGCGCGGAGCCGGTGGAGATGCTGACCACCGCGGCATCGGCGGCGGCGCGGCCGGCGCAGTGCCGGGCGAAGGCCTGGGTCAGCATGAACGTCCCGGTGACGTTCACGTCGAAGACCCGCCGCCACGCCGCGGCGGGCATGTCCAGCAGCGTCCCGTCGGGGTATGCCGCCGCGTCGTTCACGAGCACGTCCGCCTGGCCGAACCGGCTGACCGCGGTGCCGAGCACGCGCTCGGCGAACCCGGGCTCGGCGATGTCCCCGGTGATACCCACCACCCGTGGGTCATCGGCGAAGAAGTCCGCGGGCACCAGGTCGGCGACCACCACGTTCGCGCCCGCACCGCAAAAGCCCGCGGCGATGGCCCGCCCGATGCCGTGGGAGCCGCCGCTGACGATGGCCACCTTGCCGGCGAAACGGCCCTCTCCCAAATGCTGCCTCCCTGGGATGACCCCGGGGCCGGGCGGGAATCGCCATGATCACCGCGCCGCCGGTCACACCGGATCAACAGGTGTATTGTCGATTGTCGACCAAGCTAGCACAAGCCCTGCCGCCCGCTGGAGTGCCGCCGGTGACCGAACGCCTCTTCCGCGCTATCGCGGTGCCCAATTTCGGCGAAGAGCCCACGGGCCTGATCGACCTGGGCGTCGCGGCCGAGGAGGCCGGGTTCGACGGGTTCTTCCTGTGGGACCACATCGTGTTCTCCAACAGCGGCGACGGGCCGCCGATCATCGACCCCTGGCTGGTGCTGGCCGTGGTGGCCGCGCGCACGTCCCGGATCAAGCTCGGCACCATGATCACCCCGGTGCCGCGGCGGCGGCCGTGGCAGCTGGCCCGGCAGACCGCGAGCCTGGACCGGCTCAGCGGCGGGCGCCTGATCCTCGGCGTCGGGATCGGTTCGCCGGCCTACGGCGACTTCGGCATCTTCCACGAGCCGACGGGGGACCGGGACCGCGCCGACCTGCTCGACGAGGGCCTGGACGTGCTCGCCGGGCTGTGGAGCGGTGAGCCGTTCAGCTACGCCGGCCAGCACTTCACCGTGGACCCGGTGCGGTTCACCCCGGCGCCGGTCCAGCGGCCGCGGGTGCCCGTCTGGGTGGGCGGCGTGCTGCCGGCCACCAGGCCCATCGACCGCGCGGCGCGGTGGGACGGGGTGGTCCCGATCCGGTTCGCCGACCGGTCGCTGGTCCGGCCCTCGGCGCAGGACATCGCCGGAGTGCGCCAGCGGGTGGCCGCCACGCGCGGCTCGGCGGCCGGTTACGACGTGGTGGTATGGGCCGAGGTGGCGGCCGACCCCGCGACGGTGCCCGGGGTGGCCGTTGCCTACCAGGAGGCGGGCGCGACCTGGTGGATCGAGACCGCCAAGCCCGAGCCGCGCTGGTGGGAGGGAATCACCCAGCGCGTGGCGGCCGGGGTCCTGGACAGCGCATAACGCAGCGAAAATAGCGGCGCCGCGACCCCTGCGGCGCTCCGGGCCGGCCGTCCCCCGGCCGGCTGTCCCCTTGCCCGGCTATCCCCTGGCCGGCCGTCCCCTGGCCGGCTATCCCCTGGCCGCGTCCTGAGCTCGGCCCGCTGCCCCTCATTTGTCCTCGTTGTGACAACGTATGGCTGCTTACCGACCAGCCGCGCCAGGACCTGCGGCGGACGCCGGCGCCTGAGGCTCAGCGAGGAAACGCCGGTGTCGAGGACTACCCGCTCCATGGCCGATCAGGCGAGGTCTGCGTGCCGCATCGCGGAAACATGAGCCAAGATCTCCGCGCCGGCCTCGCCGAGCCCGAGCACGGCCACCACCGGGCCGCCGTTCGCCGCACGCCCGCCGCGGAGAGGGCCTGCAGGGCTTCGATCACGCTCTGCAGGTGCTCGTGCATCGCCCGCTCGGCGGCGCCCGGATCCCGCGCCGTCACCGCGGCGACGATCGCCTCGTGCTGCGGCAGCGAGACCGCGGGCCGGCCCGGCATCAGGGACAGCGTGAACTGGTGCGCTGCGGTCTGGTCCCGCAACTGCCGCAGCAGACGGGCCGACGTCTCGTGCGCCGAGATGTCCCGGATCGCCGCGTGCAGCGACGCGTTGAGCTGGCTGTAGGTGAGCAGTTCGGCCCGTGCCACCGCGGCCCGCATGCCGGCGACGATGCGGCGCAGCGTGGCCGCCTCCGCCGTGGTGATCCGGGCCGCGGCGCGGGCCGCTCCGAGGCCTTCGAGCAGTTTGCGCACCTCGGTGATCTCGATCGCCTCGCCCAGCGATACCTCGCGCACCCGCGCGCCCCGGTTCCGCTGGACCTCCACCAGGCCCTGCGCGGAAAGCTCGCGCAGGGCGGCGCGCACGACGAACCTGGTCGTGCCGAAGCGCTCGCACAATGCGGCCTCGATCAGGCGCTGCCTGGGCGCGAACTCGCCCTGGAGGATGGCCGCGCGGAGCGCCCCAGCCACTGTGCGCCCGGCACCGGCCGGCGCTCCCGGTGCCCGGTCCTGCAAGGCACCCTCGCCCGCCCCTGCGTTCTGGTCCATCACGGCACCGGCGGGGTCCCGTGGGTGTGGAACGAGCCGATGGTGGCCAGCCCCCAGGCCTGGCCCTTCGCCCGTTCGGCCTCCGTCCAGCTAAGCGGGGCCCAGTCCGGTGCGAAGATCAGCCTGGCGCACGGGTTGCACAGCTCGATCCGGTTCCCGCCCGGCTCGTACACGTAGAGGAAGAACGTCTGCTGGATCGCGTGCTTGTGCGGCCCGGTCTCGATGAACACCCCCCGGTCCAGGCAGAGGTCCGCGGCCCGCAGGATGTCCTCCCGGGTGTCGGTGGCGAACGCGATGTGGTGCAGCCGCCCGTTCGAGCCGGTCCAGTCGTTGGTGTAGACGAGGTCGTAGGACTTCTGCGCGAAGTGCAGCCACTGCGCGGAGACGGTGCCGTCGTCGAGCACGATCTGCTCGGTGACCCGGCCGCCGAGGGCCCCGGCGACGAAGGCCCCGTTCGGCTCGGCCTGCGCGGCCAGGAAGTTCACGTGGTCGAGCCGGCGGACCGGCACGCCGCGCCCCGGGTAGGCCTGCGCCTGGTTCTTCAGCGCCGGCCTCAGCTCACCGGCCGGCCGGTACCACTCGGTCTCCCAGTACAGCTCGAACTCGTGCCCGTCCGGGTCGCGGAACAGGAACGTGGGCCCGATCCCGGCGTCGCCGTCCCGCCAGCCGATGCCCAGGCCAGCCGCCTCGATGCCGGCCACCCGCCGCTTCAGCGCCTCCGCGCTGCTGGCCCGCAGCCCGGTGCGGCGGATGCCCGAGGTGCCGGACGCGGTCAGCTTCAGGCTGTGGTGCTCGTAGTCGTCCCAGGTGCGCAGGTAGACCGAGTCGCCGCTGGCGCCGTTCTCGGTGAGCCCGAGCACCTGGGTGAAGAACCACAGGCTCTTGTCCGGCTCGGGGGTGAGCAGCTCGGCATGGCCGAGGTGCGCCACGTCGTGCAGCAGGGGCATCGCTCGCCTCCTATGGGGCGATCGGGGCGGGATAGATGGTCCCGTCGAACAGCTTGCGGGCGGTGCGGACGACCCCGGCGCGCAGCACCCGCGGCGGGTCGCCGGCGGCGTCGATCTCGACCTCGACCTCCAGGTGCCCGCTGGGGTGCTCGATGTCGATGACGTACCCGGACGCGGGGAGCCGGGCCAGTTCGGCGCCGGCCGCACCGGGCAGCAGCAGGGCGGTGGCGACGGTCACCGCGCCGAGCACCCCGATCGAGGTGTGGGGCCGCACCGGGATGAACGTCTGGGTGCCGATCGCCCCGCCGTCACGGGGCGCGCTGACCAGGGTGGTCTTGGGCACTGACAGGCCGGAGACGTCCCCGAGCCCCATCAGTTCCCCGGCGGCCAGCCGCAGCGCCTGGACCCTGGCGGCCAGGTCTTCGTTCCCGGCCAGTTCCTGATGCGGCTCCGCGCCGGTGAGCCCGAAATCGCTGGCCCGCGCCACGACCACCGGCATTCCGTTGTCCACGCAGCTGACCTCTACGCCGCCGATGACGTCGGACACGCGCCCTGTGGGCAGCAGGCTGCCGGTGGCCGATCCCGCGGTGCCGGCGAACCGCAGCAGGATCGGCGCGGCGGTGCCGGGCACGCCCGCGATCGCGGTGTCCCCGGCGTACCGCGGCACGCCCGCGGGCGTGGCGAACGTGGCGCTGACCACGGTGTGCGAGTTCACCATGTGGATCCGGGCCGTGGTGGACCGCGGTCCCGCGCGGATCAGCCCGCGCTCGACGGCGAACGGGCCGACCCCGGCGAGGATGTTCCCGCAGTTCTGCCGGTCGGTGATCGTCGGCTCGTCCACGCCCAGCTGCAGGAACAGGTAGTCCACGTCGGCGCCGGCGCGCCTCGACGGTGACACGACCGCGACCTTCGAGGCCAGCGGGTGCGCGCCGCCCACGCCGTCCACCTGCATCGGGTGGCCGCTGCCCATCATCGCGAGCAGCAGCGTGTCCCGCTCCCCCGCGTCGGCGGGCAGGTCGGCGGCGAGGAAGTACAGGCCCTTCGAGGTGCCGCCGCGCATCAGCATGCACCGCACGCCGTCCCCGGTCACCGGGGTGATTCCACGTGGCTCTGGCCCACCGCCTCGTGCACGGTCGCGGCGCCGGACCCTGCCGGGGCGCCGGACCCTGCCGGGGCGCCGGACCCTGCCGGGGCGCCGGACCCTGCCGGGGCGCCGGACCCTGCCGGGGCGCCGGACCCTGCCG
>Ga0207646_10001116_pt1 | contig 34263 bp, 25 predicted proteins | sample KBSK5502metaG_FD_184343 | JGI IMG/M metagenome (GOLD analysis project Ga0207646, IMG submission 184343) | Corn, switchgrass and miscanthus rhizosphere microbial communities from Kellogg Biological Station, Michigan, USA - KBS K5-50-2 metaG... | ecosystem: Host-associated > Plants > Roots >... | reverse complement strand
TCGCTGCTTTCTTCAAGCCGCAATCATTCTACCACAAAGCAAGACCGCGCCTGAGATAATTCACGGTGCGCTCGCCCACTCCACTACGCTGCCGTGGGCGGCGGGTCGCTCGCGTCCTGCTCGCTCCAAGGAGAAGTCGGCTATGAGCAGCAAGTTCGTGAAACTGTTTTTGCTTGGGGTGCTGATCTTCAGCACCCCTTTATCAATCAACTCGCAAGGCACTGCTGGGGGCACTTCGGCACAGGAGCAAGACCTCCAATACAGTTGCCCGATGCATCCAGAGGTCAAGTCAAAGGCTGCCGGCACCTGCTCGAAATGCGGAATGAGCCTCAAGCAGCAATCCAACTCACAAGCCTCAGGGGCCCGCCCGGCCTCTGGCTCGCGCTGGGGGGCAAACTATTTCCCCAACGTCACGCTGACGACCCAGGACGGAAGAATCGTGCATTTCTACGATGATCTGCTTAAGGACAAGGTCGTGGCGATCGAGCTCATCTACACCCACTGTATAGACAACTGCCCGCTCGAGACTGCGCGATTGGTCCAGGTGCAGAGACTGTTGGGCGACCAGATGGGGAAAGGTGTCTTCTTCTACTCGATCAGCATTGATCCGAAGCGGGATACGCCAGAGGTGCTCAAGGCCTATGCGGAGAAGTTTCACGTCGGACCCGGCTGGCTGTTCCTCACCGGGAAGGAGGAGGATATCGAGTTGATCAGCAAGAAGCTGGGGTTGTATTCCTATCCCGACCCATCCAACCGGGACGGCCACACCCCGAGCTTGTTGATCGGCAACGTGGCGGCCGGCCTTTGGATGAAGAACGCGGCCTTGGACAATCCGCGGTTCCTGGCCCGCAAGATCAGTGACATGGTGGATGATCGGCAGAACCGGAACGCGGAGGTGACCAAGGGTTACGCGGAGGCGCCCAAACTTACCATCGACAAGGGGCAGTACCTCTTCTCGACGCGATGCGCCGCCTGCCACACTATTGGACACGGGGACAAGGTGGGACCAGATCTGCTCGGCGTGACGAGCACGCGCGACCGGGCCTGGCTCCGCCGGTTTATCGCGGCGCCGGACCAAATGCTGGCGGAGAAAGACCCCCTCGCGATGGCCCTCTTCAAGAAGTACAAAGAGATTCCGATGCCTAGCCTGCGGCTGCACGAAGTAGACGTGGCTACCCTGATCGACTATATGGAGGCTCAAACCGCTGCCTGGCGTGCGACTGACTCGCCTGAAAGGAAGGCTGGAACGATGAAACAAAACCCGGAGAGATGATGAGGTGATCGAAGCCCGCCCCGACGGCAGAGCGCTCGGTGCTACGGGCCATGGCCCGGAAGCTGTGGCCTGCGCTGGAACCAATCTCTGGGTGGCGATCAGCGGCACTAACACCGTGGTGAAGCTGCTGCCGAGCAGTGGAATCGTTGCGGCCACATATTATCTGCGAGACGACAGTGCGCCACCACCTCACCTCAATCTTCGATAAGCTTGATGTCCCTAACCGCTTGGAGCTGGTGCTCTACGCTTACCGTCATAGACTCGCTAAGCCACTCTTCTATACCGAGGACGGTCACCAATTGAGCTTTCTCAACACCAAGGGGAACAGGTTCCAAGGGTCAAAGGAAATCCTTTGAAAGTCAATCTTTGAACCCTTGATCCTGTTCCCCTTGGTGTTGAGCTGTTCGTTGGCCAAAAGCTCAATTTGCTCCCGTGCAAAGTATAACTTCCCTCTCCCACAAAAGGATAAAGACCACAAGATTCAGCACTGAGGGCTGCGCACGGTAACTCAGTCCTCGTCCGTCACGCCACGAGATCAAGACAGCTAAAACCATCTAAGCTCGGGACGCTCAAGCCGGGCTGGCACAAGTGTGCCACTCTGAATAGGCGAGTCCGGCTCTGCCAGCCCCGACAAAAGTATTTCCCGCTGACATTCCTTGATAAAATCATTTGCCTCGGAGCCCTTGTCCGGCATATGATCAGCCGGTGCCTCTGGCCGGATGGTGTCGTCTCAGTCTCAATTATTAAATCTAGGTCCGCTCTGTTATCCCTGCAACCTGGAGAAAGGAATCTACCATGAAGCTCCCCCGCTCTTTCGCCCCCTCGCTCTTAGCCCTCGTCTGCCTGGTCACCGCCGCTGCACCCGTGCTGGCGGGCGAGGACTGGAAACCGGTTGACCCTGCGCACCTCGCCTTGAAAGCGCCGATGGTCGAAAAGGACGCCGACGCCGAGGCGATCTTTTGGGAAGTGCGCGTGCAGGACGAGGCCACCGGCGGCGACCCCCGCACGGTTCTCTCGCACTACGTCCGCATCAAGATCTTCACCGAGCGCGGCCGCGAGTCACAAAGTAAAATCGACATCTTCTTCCTCAACCGGGTTAAGATCAAAGATATCGCCGGCCGCACGATCAAGGCCGACGGGACGATCATCGAGCTGAAGAAGGACGCCGTCTTCGAGCGCGAAGTCATCCGCGTCAGCGGCCTCAAGATCAAAGCCAAGGCTTTCGCCATGCCGGGCGTCGAGCCGGGCTCGATCATCGAGTACCGCTGGCGTGAAGAGCGCGGAGACCACATCTCCTTTTACGACCGCCTCGAATTCCAGCGCGAGATCCCCGTGCAGCTCGTCAAGTATTACGTCAAACCGCTCTCCATCCCCGGCTTCCCTTACGGGATGCGGACGATGACTTTCCACGGGGAGAACACGCCGTTTGTCAAAGAGAAGGACGGGTTCTTTAGCACGACGATGACCAACGTGCCCGCCTTCCACGAGGAGCCGCGGATGCCGCCCGAGCACCAGGTGCGCCCCTGGATGCTCGTCTACTACGCCGAAGACAAAAAGCTCACGCCCGAGAAGTTCTGGAAGGAGCTCGGCAAGGAGGTCTACGACCGCTACAAGTCGAGCATGAAGGTGAATGACGAGGTGCGCAAAGCGGCAACGGAAGCCGTCGGCGACGCCTCGGCGCCCGAGCAGAAGCTCGAACGCCTCTACGATTATTGCCGCGCCAAGGTCAAGAACATCAATGACGACTCGCTCGGGCTGTCGCGCGAAGACCGGGCCAAGATGAAGGAGAACAAGTCGCCCGCCGACACGCTCAAGCGCGGGTGGGGCACCGGCAGGGACATCAACCTGCTGTTTGCCGCGCTCGCCACCGCCGTCGGTTTCGAGGCGCACTACGCCCGGATCGCCGACCGCAGTGACACCTTCTTCGACCCGAGCTTCCCCGATGACTACTTCCTGCGAGCCTACAATATCGCGGTGCGGGTCGGCCAGGAGTGGCGGTTCTTCGACCCCGGAAGCAAATACATCCCCTTCGGCATGCTGCGGTGGCAGGAGGAGGGGCAACAGGCTTTGATCACTGACCCGAAGGACGCGACCTTCGTGGCCACGCCGCTCTCGCCCGCCGAGAAGTCGCAGCAGAAGCGCACCGCCAAGCTCCGCCTGAGCGAGGACGGGACGCTCGAAGGCGACGTCCGCGTCGAGTATACCGGCCACTTCGCCGTCGAGCGGAAGAACGCGACCGACGATGAATCTCCCGACCGGCGCGAAGAGAACCTGCGCAATCAGCTCAAGTCGCAGATGAGCACGGCCGAGCTTTCCGACATCCGCATCGAGAATGTGACGGACTGGAAGAAGCCATTCGTCTACGCCTACCACGTGCGCATCCCCGGCTACGCCGAGCGCACCGGCAAGCGGCTCTTCCTGCAGCCGGCCTTCTTCCAACGGGGCGTGGCGGCGCTCTTCTCCACTAGCGGGCGCAAGCACCCGGTCTACTTCCACTACCCGTGGCTGGAGGAGGACGCCGTCTCGATCGACTTGCCCCCCGGCTTCGCGCTCGACAACGCCGAGGCGCCGGCCTCATTCACGATGGGCGAGGTGGGGAGCTACACCGTCAACGCCGCGATCACCAAGGATCAGCGCACGCTTGAGTACAAGCGCAGCTTCCGCTTCAACGGGCTGCTCTTTCCGCCCAATATCTACGCGCAACTGAAGCAAGCCTTTGATGCGATCCATCAGCAGGACAACCACACGATCACGCTCAAGCAGGGCGCGGCTACGGCGTCAAAGTAAAAACAGTGACGAGTGATGGGTGATGAGTGATGAGTTAAAAGTGCTGAGTAGAAAGTAGAAAGTTTTGGTGCTTTCTACTTTCTACTTTTTACTCTCCACTCATCACTCGTCACCGCCTTTGGAGGCTCACATGCGACAACCAATCATGATCGGATGCTGCTTCGCGCTCGCGCTGCTCGGCACGACTGTCTTCGCTGGCGACGACGTCCCGGCCTGGCTGCGGCAGGCGGCGGCGGCAGGCGTCCCGCCCTACGACAAGCAGGTGCCGGCCGTCGTCCTTCACCATGAGCAGCGGGTGACAGTCGGGGATGATGGGCGCATCACGACCGTCACCACTCAGGCAGTGCGCATCCTGACCCGCGAGGGGCGCGGCTCCGCTCACGCCAGTAAGCTCTACCACGCCGACACGGAGAAGGTGCGGGAAATACGTGCCTGGCTGATCCGGCCGTCAGGCGAAGTCAAGAAGTACGGCAAGGATCAGATCGCCGACCTCGCCTTAGACAATGACGTCTACAACGAATACCGCATTAGGGCGATCAACGCGAGCGACGACGCGGACGCCGGGGCGGTCTTCGGCTACGAGGTAACGAGCGAAGACCGCTCGATCTTTACCCAATTCGAGTGGGAGTTTCAGCATCGCTTCCCGACGCTCGTCTCACGCTTTGCGCTCGCCCTTCCCCCGGGCTGGCGTGCCGAGGGCGTCACCTTTAACCACACCAAAGTCGAACCAGCCGTCACCGGCTCGACCTACTCCTGGGAATTGCAGGCGCTCCCACCTATCCCCCCGGAGGCGGCCAGCCCGGAGGTGACCAACCTCGCGCCGCGCGTTGCGGTGAGCGTCTTCCCCCCGCCGGGCGCGAAGGCGAGCGCCAGCCGAACCTTCGATAGTTGGGCCGCGGTCTCGCGCTACATCAGCGAACTGAGCAACCCGCAGACCGAGTTGAATGATCCGCTCGCGGCAAAGGCGCGAGAACTGACCGCCAATGCCCAGACAGAGCTAGAGCGCATCCAAGCGATCGGCCGCTACGCACAGGGCATCAAATACATCTCGATCCAGACCGGAATCGGGCGCGGCGGCGGCTACCGCCCGCACTCGGCCATCGAGGTCTTCAACAAATCTTACGGCGACTGCAAGGACAAGGCGAATCTGATGCGGGCGATGCTCAAGGCCCTGCACATCGAAGCCTACCCCGTGAGCATCTATTCCGGCGACCCGACCTACGTGCGCGAGGAGTGGCCGTCGCCGCAGCAGTTCAATCACTGCATCATCGCCGTCAAGGTGAGTGACCAGACGCAGGCCGCCACAGTCATTAAGCACCCCAGCTTGGGCCGGCTGCTGATCTTCGACCCGACCGACGAAGAGACCCCGGTCGGCGACCTGCCCGACCACGAGCAGGGCAGCCTGGCCCTCATCGCCGCGGGTGACGCGGGCGCTCTGATGCGCATGCCGGTGACCCCTCCGGAGGCGAACCTCCTGGAGCGCACGGTGGAGGCCGTGCTCTCCCCCGACGGCTCACTCACGGCGACCCTGCGCGAGCGCTCGGCCGGGCAGGCGGCCGTGCATGAACGCCGCCCTTTCCGCCTCTACTCCCGCCCGCAGTACGTCAAGATGATCGAGCGGTGGGTCACGCGCGGGGCCACTGGAGCCAGCGTCACGAAGGTCGAGCCGTCAGACAACAGCGCCGAAGGCCGCTTCACGCTCGGCGTCGAATTCACGGCCCCGGCCTACGCGCAACTGATGCGCGGCCGGCTCATGGTCTTCAAGCCAGCCATCGTCTCGCGCCGCGAATCGCTGCTGCTGACCGAGCCCTCGCGCAGGCACCCGGTCGTGCTCGAATCGCAAGCTTACACCGAGACGGTGCGCGTCAAACTCCCCGCCGGATTCGAGGTCGACGAAGTGCCCGACGCCTCAAAACTCACGGCGCCCTTCGGGAGTTATGCCGCCAGCTATGAGGTCAAGGACGGCCAGCTTGTTTTTACGCGCACCCTCACCCTGCAAGCCGCGACGATTCCGGTCGAGCAATACGCGGCAGTGCGCGGCTTCTTCGAGCGCATCCGCGCGGCTGAGCAGGCTCCGGTAGTCTTAGCCAAAAAGTAATAACCATCGCGCCTCAAAAAGCCAGGCAGAGGTCAAGAGTATGGAGCGTCAACGGAGAAAATCTTTATTGCTCAACCGGCTGATCATTCGGCCAGGCAGTGCTCTGCTGTGCCTGCTGTGCGCACTGTCTGTGGCGCAAGCCGCACCGCAGCGCGAACCATTCTCCTTCGGCAAGGTTGATCTCGAGCTGTGGGAGCAGATCAACGAACTGGACAAGAAGTTCGAGCAGAGCGGTCTGGTCTATGAGGAGAAGGCGCTCGCGGCCTACCTCGATGAGGTCGGCCGGTCACTGCTTGGGCCCGCGGACCTGCAACTGGAGCACGTCCGCTGGCGTTTCCGCGCGTTGCGCAGCCCCGCCGTCAATGCCTTTGCGATGCCGAACGGCTCGATCTATGTCCATACGGGCTTGCTCGCGCGGCTGGAGAATGAGGCGCAACTGGCCGGCGTGCTGGCGCACGAGATCATCCACGTGCGCAACCGGCACAGCTACCTGGAATACCGCAGCGCCCGCAAGAAGAGTGTGGCGATCCATGTCATCGGCGCGGTTGAAGAGGCCTTCACCGGGTTGGGTGTGGTGACAATAGCTTCGGGCGTCTTCCTGCAACTGTCGATGTTTGGTTACAGCCGCGAGATGGAGAAAGAGGCGGACCTCGAAGGTTTGAAGCGGCTGCGCCCCGCGCGCTATGACCCGCGCGAGATGGCGGAAACCTTCCGGCTCATGCAGCAGGAATTCGAAGTTGAACTGTACAGAAAACTGCCGACCTTCTACAGCGATCATCCGAAGCTGAAGGATCGCGTCGACTACCTGAGCCGCGCCCTTGATCAGATGGGCGAGCAACCACCCCTTCCCACCGAAGAAACCGGCGGGCAAAGAAATCGTTATTTAAGCCGCTGCGCCGCGGTCACACGGCATAACGTCACACTGGCTATTGAGGCGGGGCTCTACCGCACCGCCCTGGCCCTGGCCCGGAAGAATTTGGAAGTTGAGGCTAACTCGGCTGACAACCTGGTGAGTCTGGCGCAGGCTTTTGCCGCGCTGGGGCCGCGCACCGCCGTGCCCACCGACGAAGAGCTGAGCGGGAAGGGGAAGGGCGAAACGCGCAAGTTGAAAAAGAAGACAACGCTCGATGAAGAGGAACAGGCCCTCGCCGCAACCTCGGCCGGGCAGGAGTTGCGGAAGCAGAACTTCGCCGAAGCTGAGAAGCTATACCTCCAGGCCGTCGAGCTGGACGCAAAGCATGCCGACGCGCAACGCGGGCTGGGATTTCTGTATGAAAAGATGAAGCGCCCTGAGCAGGCCGTCGCCGCTTATCGCAAGTATGTCGACATCAGGCCAGGCGCGATGGACCGCCTCCTGATCATGCGCCGCATCAGGACGCTCGAAAGCCAAAACGGCACCAATGCTCAGCCGGCTCCGCCGCAGTGAACCCTGTCAGCCGGCTTTATATCGTCACCCTTATCCAATCATCCGAATCAATCGAAGGAAGAGACCTGATGACCATCCGAAAAGTATTTTTCACGCTCCTGACCTTGAGTTTCGTGCTCCCCGCTTCGGCCGCCGCCCAGCGGCTCAACCCGAAGGTGAAGAAAGACCACGCCGTCCGCCGCCTGGTCTTGCTGCCGGCCAAAGTGCAACTGGTCAAGGTCGGCATCAAGGGCCGGGAGCCGATGGAGAAGGAGACCGCCGCCGCCACCCCGGTGATTGAAAAGGTCGTCGCCCAGGTGCTCCAGGAGAAGAAATTCATCGTCTCGGAAGACACCTTCCGGCCGGAAAAAATCCAGGACGACGAAAATCTGAAGTATGCGGTCGCCGACCTGCAGACCAAGTTCGATCAACTGGAAGCGAAGATCGCGAAGAAGTCCAAGGACATCGAGCAGGGCCGCTTCACGCTCGGCGATCAGGTGCTGCTGGTCAATCAGGATGACACCGCCGACGCCTTCGTCTTCATCCGCGCCTTCGGGCAGCAGTCGACGAAGGGCAAGAAGGCGTTCGCCCTGCTGACGCTCAACCCGGTGATGACGCTGCTCTCCTTCCCAATGTGTTTTGTCACCATCACGGTCGTGGATGCGCGCACCGGAGAGGTGCTGGCACAGTCACAGGCCATCACCGCGGGCGATGTCATCAAAGAGACGGACAAGGCGCTGACCAAGCCGGTGACCTCCTCTTTGAAGAAGCTGCCGTCGCCGTCCGAAAAGACCGAGCGTTGAACCTCCAATCCCGCTCAGACACTCGACGCCGATTACCGAGTGTCAGCGCAGTCTCCTGCTGAGTGCAGGGTAAAGCTCAGGTAACGACACCTCTGTTCAATTTTCACCCTCTTAGTGGTAAGCTGCTGGTTCCCTACCCGAGCAGTGATCAAGAACCACTAGGAGGAGATCCACCATGAAGATAATTTCGATCCTACTATTCGCCGCCGCCCTGGCGCTGATCGCGAGTTCCATCACAGAGGCTAAGAAGAAGGCGCCGAAGCTGCGCGTGCTGCTGTGGTCTGAGCAGACCGAGCCTCGCGACATTTATCCCCGCGGCATCAGCGGTGCGCTGGCCGAACACCTCAATAAACAGGCAGAGTTCGAGGCGAAGACGGCACAGTTGTCTGATCCGGAGGCGGGGCTGAGTGAGGCGGCGCTCGCCAGCACGGACGTGCTTATCTGGTTCGGCCACCGGAAGCACAACGACGTGCCCGACGAGGCCGTCCAGCGCGTGGTGCGCCACATCCGCGAGCGCGGCATGGGATTCATCGCGCTCCACTCGGCGCACTTCTCGAAGCCGCTCAAGGCCGCGCTCCAGGCGACCGGGGCGTGGAGCTCTTACCGGAACTGGGGCCAGGCTGAACGGGTCTGGGTGGTCTCGCCCGATCATCCGATAGCCAAGGGCCTCAAAGATTTCACCATCTCGAAGGAAGAGATCTACACCGAGCCGTTCGAGGTGCCGACGCCCGAGGCCGTTATCCTCGAGGCCACCTGGCCATCGGGGCACCGCACCCGCGAGTGTCTGGCCTGGACTCTCGACAAGGGGCGTTTCGTCTACATTCGCCCCGGCCACGAAGAGTACCCAACATATTTTATCCCTGAGATGCAGCGACTCGTGGTGAATGCCGCGCTGTGGGCCGGCAAGCGCACTCATGCGCCAGCCAAATTGACGAAGCGCGAGGCTGGACCAGCAGCCACAGCAACTGGGCCGCTGCCAGCGCAGATGCCGGCGCAGACGCCGCCCCCGAACCGGTAAGCATCAACGACCGTTTGTAGTCTGAGGCAGCGATAGACCGCGAATGATGCGGAAGAAACGGATCAGTGCGGATCAGTAATCCGCAGACATCCGCTTGTTCCGCGTCATCCGCGGTCCATTCCGGGTAGTCAACTCTGGCGGGTCTCCTCGAATGGCCGGAGGTTGCCCTGTGGATCAAAGCTCATTTCGCGGGCCTCCCCGAGCACCGTCAGGTCACTGCGCGCACCGATCTCGTCACGGTAAGCTTCGGACATCTCGATCTCAGCCAGTGAGAGCGTATTCTTGATCCTCACCACGCGCCCTGCCAGGAGGTCTTCAAGGCCGGCCGTCTTGAGCCCGGCCTCAATCGCCCTGCGGTCGGTGTCGAAGTAGACCGGGATCTTGGCATTGCCGGGCGAGAGCGCGGTGAGGCCGTTGATGACCGTCGCCTGGGGGTCAAGCTTGTCCATCAGGCGCGCGGTGGTGAAGTCGGCCAGTCCGATGCCGATGGCGTTGCCGCCACTGGCAGGCGTGAGGTCGCAGACGAGAATCCGCGTGATGCGTGGGGCCGTGTTATGGGCGGGCACGGCCGTGGTGTAGCCTTGGACGACGCGGCCGATGATGTTGGTGTCCATCCCGGTGCCGCTGAGGTCCTTGCCCATCTCGTCGATGATCAGCAGGTCGATCTGTTCGCACGGGAGGCGAGGCATCATGCGGCGGGCCTCTTCGAGCAACTGGTGATCTTCCGCGATCAGGTTATCCGCCGCCACGGCCGCGATCTTGGCCGTCTCGTGAACGGCGTTCTCAAGAATGGCCACGCCGCCCAGGACTCGCCCGGTGCCGAGGACCACGCCCGCGACCTCCCTGAAGACGCGCTCGTGACCGAGGTGGAACGCGGCGCGGTGGTACTCGCCAGCCCCCGCCAGTTTGCCGAAGCCGATGGCTGTCATCTTAACTACTCCACTCTCATTCTCACCCTTGAAGTCGGTGTGCGGCTTGACGCGATTGACCGGCAGAATGAAGTCCGCCTCAGAGGCGTTGCGGTCGAGAAAGACGCGGATGCCGCTCGCGGTACGGCCGAGTTCGATGACCTCCATCGAGGCCTTGATGGGCACACCCATCGCCTCTTCGGTGATGCCATAGCTCTCCAGGATGTGGCGCTGCCCTTCGGCCGTCGCGCCGCCGTGGCTGCCCATCGCCGGCACGATGAAGGGCGCGGCGCCGAACTCCCGGAGCTCCCGGCAGACGGCCTTGATGATGGCGGCGATGTTTGAGATGCCACGGCTGCCGGCGCCGACGGCGACGCTGGCGCCCGGCCGAGCCGCCAGCACGGGCTTGAATTGTTGTAGTGATGCGGCGACGGCGTTAGGGATATTGTCTAAGCCTTGCGTCCGAAAATTCTGACGCACACGAAAAACTTTGGGCAACGAGTTCATAATCGTCCTGATCATTGGTGTGGAAAGTGCTGGTGGCCGGGGAAGCGCTCCGCCTCCCGCTCACTTCTTCACCTTCAGTACTCTTAAGCGATGCAATGATTGTAGTCTCCTACCGCGCTGGCTTCAATGCGGCAGGCGTTGATTAAGGCGAGTCGCGCGGGCCGGGGCGCTCACTGCCCCGCTTCTTCCAGCCGGTGGAGTGCAAGCAGTGAGATGGTCGTAGGGATACCGTTCTCGACGCCCACCCTCAGGAGCGCCTGATAGTATTTGGGCGGCCCGGCGTTCCCGCCCGCTTGGCGCAGACGCTGATTGAGTTCGTTCAGATGGCCCTTGGCCGTAATGTACTCCACCGCCGCCTCCGTCCCTGGACTCCGGATGCCGGCCAGGATCATGACGACGTTCTCGCTGGTGATATTCGGCTTGACCGTGACGAGGGCGTAGTCTTCGAGCAGGTCTCCGGTCTGCTCGTCAAACTTGGATCGGTATTCGCGCTCCTCGCCTGGGAGCGGGTGATGGTTCTCAATCGTCGCGCCGGGACTGTAGACGAAGTCCTCTTGAATCGGCAGCTTCCCCGACCACTCATTAACCCAGACGCTGCCGAGGGTGATCACCTGATGATTCTTCAGATCCTCCGCGCTCAGGGTGCGGCTCTGCTTGAGCAGGGCGCTCTTACCGGCAGTGCGGAAAAGATCGGTGATCCGGTACAGCCCGATGGCCTCACCGATGCCCGTGTAAGTATTGGGGGCGAGGACGAGCCGGGGATTCGGCGTGTTCCTGACGATGAATTTATCTCTCAAGATCGTACTCAGCGTGCCGGCCTGCTGAGCAGTCAACCCAATGGATTTCCTAAATAAGATGTCCGGGTCGCCGGAATTCAAAAAGCAGTAGACCGGCGGGTTGCTCAGCACCAGCAGCGCCGGGTCGTCGCTTTGCAGGAAAGGCTCCCAGACCACCCCGTATGCCCTGTAGTCTTTGTGCGCGTTAGCCTCTTGAACTTGCTGCCGCAGGTCATGGTTGGAGAGGGCCAGCATCGCCGCAGTGACTAATAACACCAACACGGCCGCGCCCAGCGCCAATAACCATCCCCTCTCGGCGGGCGGGGCTGTGTGGACCGGTTCAGTTGAGGGCAGGACAGTAGTCTCAATCACCTCTTCGGCCGCCGGGCGCGAGTAGCGGGTGAAGTTGGGCTCGTAGCTGCCGATCGGGATTTCGAGCCGCACCTCGTCGGCCGCGCCCTCATTCTGGTAGTAGAGTTCCAGCTTCTTGCGCACGTCGTGCGCCCCGACGCGCACAATCGGGTCGGCCGCCGGGTTGTAAGCCTCATTACGGTCAAAGACCTCGCACCCGATCAGGTACTCGTTGAGTTCTCTCGCCCGCCCGCTCAGATGGAAGTCGCAAATGAGCTGTAAGAACTTCTGCTTCTTCGGCGCATGAACAAAGTACTTGCTGCTGAGGACTTGGTCCAGCGCTTGGCGGATCTCTTCCTGGCTCGCAGCGGTAGAGGTTCGTTCATTTCTGCTGGCCTGGGCTGCCATATGGTTACCTTTCAGACGGCAGATGACCGCCTGCTCTGCTCGCTGTCATTCAATCGGCCACTTAGCACAGGCAGGCTTGGGGAAGATAGAGGCTCTAATTCCGGTCTTTGATAATGGGACGACCTACAAACTCGCCCTCATTTTTCACGTTAGGAGCGAGACCTAACCGTTAGATAGCGGTAAAGAGATTGACTGCTCCGGAGCCCAAGCCTATGATCAATCCCGTTTTAGTTTACGCCGGGCATTATAATTCAAAAAATAGCTACTTACCAATCTTTGCTGGGATAAGTATCACTACTGGCCAATCATTAAATGTGGGTTGACCGACCTGGATTCAAGCCGTATGAGCTGCGCAGCGTTGGCTTAGGTCGGGTGTGACTATCAATCAAAGTTGGCACTCTCACTATTTGCCGGGACTTTGAGCCTGAATGACCAGGCTTTCCCGATGGCCGCTAGTCGTGTGGCACATTTCTGAAGTGTGCCTATTTACCTCGGATTGAGACAAAGAATAATCGAACTATTCCGCCAGACAAACTCTGTGGAGGATTCTTTTATGCAGACGAAAAGGCTACACAGGCGTCTACCTTCGGACAAGCGGCGACGGAGCGAGAGGGGACGCCGGCCGCTGCCGTACTTGCTCTGTTTCGCGCTCGGCCTGCTAGTCTCCCTTGCCATGACACCGGGCGCACTGGCTCAAACCACGGGCAGTGCGACGCTGCGTGGAACGGTGAAGGACCCGAACGGGGCGGTCGTCCCCAAGGCGACCGTCACGCTCACGTCGAACCGCACGGGAACCGAGCGTAAAGTTCAAACCAACCACGAAGGTGTCTTTACGATTGTGTCAATCGACCCGGGTCCCTATACGTTGACGGTCGAGGGAGCCAGCTTCAAAAAGTATGTCCAAAGCGACGTCGTGCTCAGCCCGAGCGAGACCAAGGGCGTGGAGGTCCCGATGGAGATCGGCGCCGCATCGGAAAGCGTCACCGTCACCGCCAGCGCCATCGAAGAGATCAAGACCGAGACCGGCGAGCGGTCAAACACCATCAAGGCCAGCCAGATCGAAAACCTCTCGATCATCAGCCGCAGCAGCATCGAGTTGCTGCGCATTCTCCCGGGCGTGGTGGCTCCTGATTCGTCAACCTATCAGATCTCGGGGTTTGGTGATGCCTCAGCTTACGCGGTCAATGGTCAGCGTGGATTTAACAACAATATCAGCGTTGATGGCTCGCGGGTCATCGATATCGGCTGCAACTGCGGCAGCATCGTCAGCCTGAACAACGACATGGTTCAGGAGGTGACCGTGCAGACCAGCAACTACGCCGCCGAGCACGGCAACAGCGGCGTGCAGATTATCGGGACGACCAAATCCGGTGGCCGCGACTACCATGGCTCGGCTTACACTTACGTGCGTCACGACGCCCTGGCTGCCAATGACCGTTTCCGGAACTACCTCAAGACGAATCAAGAGTTAGCTTCACCCGGTAGTTCTAACCTCCCTGGCTCTCCCTCACAAAAACCCCCGGGCCGCTTCTACTATCCGGGTGGCAACTTCAGCGGGCCCCTAACCCTTCCCAAGAAGGTCTTCGGGCCGCTTGGCATGGAGGGCCGCGACAAGCTCTTCTTCTTTGTCGGATTTGAGTATCAGAAGCAGGACTTCGCTGCTCAGCCCAAAATCTCTGTGGTGCCGACGCTGAAGCAGCGGCAGGGCGATTTCAGCGAACTTCTTAACAAGAGCATTCTCAACCAGGGTTCAACGGTTAAGATCCCTGGCGGGTTTCCGAATGCCGGGCAAGAGGCTCTTAACAATAACCTGGCTCCGTTTATCCATCCCTTCGGCAAGGCACTGATTAACCTCTACCCTGCGCCGAACTTCAACGATCCCTCGGGGCGGTACAATTACGTCGCCACCCCGGTTCAGTTCCAGAACCGTAAAGATTTGAAGATGCGCTTTGACTACAAGCACAGCGACACGACCAATCTTTACGTTCGCATCACCCGCGAAAGAGAGCTCCAGGATGGCGCTTATGGCATCTGGTGGGGGCCGTCAACCTACGAACTTCCAACTCATAACGTGAGTAGCAATCTGGGTCGCTCTGTGGCGGTCAACCTGACGAAAGTCATCAGTCCGACGATGACTAACGAGGTCGTCTTCAGCGGCAGCAAGCTCAAACTTGATAATAATTATGCTGATCCGACCAAAGTCCGTCTGAGCACTCTGGGGATGGACAACCTGCGGCTGCCATTTGACCAGCGGTTCGGCCGACAGAGCCAGAATGCCCCGCTTTCGATTATCAGTTGGGCACAAGGACAACTCTGGTCTCCGGGAACCAATCCGATCTTTGCCTGGAATGACAGTTTCTCGATCACTGACAACCTGAGCAAGATTGTGGGCGTCCACACGTTGAAGTTCGGCGCCCTGGTCGAGCAAGGCAACAAGCGGCAGAACTTCCAGGATACCTCGGAAGGCCAACTGGTATTGAACCAGTGGGCCAGTAACAGTACGGGCAACGATTGGGGTGATCTGCTCGTTGGCCAGTTTGGCGAGGTTGATCACAGCGTGAGGATCCCCACTGGCAACTTCCGTTTCTACAACTACGAATTCTACGGGCAGGATTCGTGGAAGCTCCGCCCGAACTTCACGCTGGAGTACGGGGCGCGGCTGTCGTATATGACGCTCAACAAGGAGCGCAAAGGGTTTGACATTCTCTTCAGCCCCAGCGCCTACAAGAGAGATGCCGGGTACTATCTCAACGGCGACCCGTTCAGGCCGAATGGGGTGTTGTCTGCAGCGCGTGGTGAGATTCCGAAGGGAGGGATTGATAATCCTCCGCTGCTCTTTGCGCCTCGTTTGAACTTCGCCTGGGATGTCTTCAAAAATGCCAATCTGGTGGTTCGTGGCGGCGCTGGCGTCTTCTACAACCGGGTGATGGGGAACTTCCAGTACGATGCCACGCTACGCAGTCCGGTCAATGGTAATGTCTCTGCCGCCATTACCTCGGGAACAACCATCCAGAGCCTCGGCAAGAGTTACGACCAGATCGGCGGGCTGACCTATGATAATATCTCTTTGGCTGATCCGTTGAAGCTGGCCAGCGGTGGTGGTGACATCATTTCACCCGATCCTAATTCCAACAGCGTTCAGACCACCTATACGATGAGTCTGAGCATCGCCAAGCGGCTGTGGCACCAGACTGTCCTCGAAGTCGGGTATGTCAGCACCCTGGGCAGACACCTGGCGGCGCGCCTCCCCATCAACAAAGTTCCACTCGGAGCTTTATCGAAGGGGAATGTTCCAGGAGATCCTGGCAGCGCGATTAGCTTCCTGGCCAACCCGAACTGCGATCCCACGAAACCCGGCGATTGTCAGGTGATGACTCAGACGGGTGTCAAGGCCGATCTGACCAATCCGCTCCATCGCCTGGCTTTGGATGGAGGTGCGGTGAATAAGTTCCGCCCGTACCCGGATATGAGCTATATTCGGTATAACCAGTACACCGGAACATCGAATTATCACTCGCTCCAGGTCACGCTGAGCCGTCAGGTGGGCAAGACTCTCCAGTTCTTTGGCACCTACACTTTCTCCAAGGTGCTGGGCACCACGGCCCAGGATTATGCTGACCTTGACCCGCTAGATGTTCGCGGGCGCAGTTACGGAGTCCTGAATTACGACCGAACTCACATCTTTAACCTCTCTTACAACTACTTCGTCCCCGAGCTGGCACGTGGCCGCTTCAAGAATGCCTTCACGGGCGGCTTGCTCAACGGCTGGCAGATTTCAGGTATCACCACCTTCTCCAGCGGAACCCCTGTTAATCTCGTCTTCAGTGGGCGACTCGATGGGATGGCCATCGCTTATTTCGGATCGGATGCTTTCGCCCAATCCAGCGGCAGCACTACCGGGGCGATCGCCCCGATCTTCGCGAAGGATCCGCGGCTGGATGGTAACAAGGCTGGAGAGCGAGTTCTTGATCTAAACTCGATCGTCATTCCGAGTTTGGGCACGACGGGGCCGACGATCTCACCATTTTACTTCCGCACGCCGAGCCGGTCGAACTGGGATCTGAGCCTCTTCAAGAACTTCAAGGTCAGCGAGCGGAAGAATCTGCAGTTCCGTGCCGGATTCTTCAACCTCCTCAACCAGGCATTCCCGAAAATTATTGACAACCGCAACGCTGCCAACAGCGATATCTTCCTCACGCTCCAGACGGAGTGTGTGGCAAGTACGCCAGTCAATCTGGAAATCACGAATGCCGATGGTACGAAGACCACCTTCACCCAGACCTTCCCGAATGGTCTGGGTAAAACATCTCAGGGACTTTGTGACCCGTCCAAGGGGTTCAGGTTCACGACTGATACTCGGAATAATTTCGGGAAGATCACGACCAAGCGCGGTCAGCGCGTGATCGAACTGGCGCTGAAGTTCACCTTCTAGTTCCAGGTTCAACCGGTTACCCAATTCTGGTGCGGGGAGGATGATAGTTTCAATCTCCTCGCACCAGATTTTGTTTGTGCCAGCAGTGGCCTGAAACCGCGGTTCTCATCCATTGCCGCTCTTCTGATTGAGGAGACGCCCCCATGAAAAAAAACCTGGCTGCTCTCACTCTCGTCGCCGCCATCGCTTCCACTTTGGCCCTCGCGCAGAATTCGGCGCCGCGGCTCCTCTACGCCGACTTCGAACAACTCGATAAGGACAAACGTCCGATCAGCGCTCGCGGGGGCCGCATCAACTTCGGCGTGACGGCGCAAAATGCGAGCAACAAGCCATCCATCGCCCCCAAGATGTTTGGCCCCCAGCCGCCGCTCAGCCAGCGCCTGGCTTTTGAATTCGACCTCAAAAAGCCAAATGACTGGGCCACCGCTTATGTGAAGATCATGGGCTTCAAGGATAAAGGCTACACGGCCGGGGCGGAGTGGGAGCGGACGCTCATTGCTAAGGCGGAAGACCTCAGTGACTACACCTCCCTGTCGCTGGAGATCGGAGCCGTCGGAGTCAATCAAGTGCGGATCGATCTGATCAGCGAATCAAACGGGATCGACACGAACGCATACCCCAGCGCCAATCTCGACATCAACACCCAACTCCAGGCGTACCGGATTCCGACGAGCGGCTTCAAGCAAGCCGAGGGTGACTGGGTGAGGAGAAAAACCAGTGCACAAGAGGTCATGAAAAAGCTCACCGCCGTGCAGATCAATGTCACCAGCGTGCCGGCCAAAGGGATGGTCGTGATTGATAACCTCGCTTTCGAAAAGTAATCGAAGATAAAACGCGCGCAGGCTTTCGCGAGGCGCTCCCGCCGCATTTGTGGCCGCTCAAACGGCGATGCTATACTCCGAAGCGTTCAACTTGTATTTCGTTCCTTCTGCTCGCACGGCAGCCGAGGTCAGCTCAGATTTATTGTGGTCGATATGTTTTTGAGTCTCGCCTTATCCCTTTTACTCATCTCAGCGCCCGTTCAGGACCGCGAGGCGATCCGGCAATCCGAGCAGCACTTCGCGCGCGGAGTCGAGTTGCAGCAAAAGGGAGACCTGCCGGGAGCGCGAGAGGCTTATGAAGCGGCACTCAAACTGATCCCGCGCCGGATTGATGCGCTCTCCAACCTCGGCGTCGTGTTCGCCAGACTTGGCCAGTACGAGCCAGCCATCAACCGCTACAAGGAAGCGCTGGCGATTGACCCGCAGGAGCCCAGCATCCGCCTCAATCTCGGCATCGCCTACTACCAGATTGATCAGTACCGAGAGGCGCTCGGCGAATTCGAGCCGGTCGTCAAAGCGCAGCCTGAGAATCTGCAAGCCCGCTTCCTCGCGGGAATGTGCCTGTTTGAGCTGGGCAGATTGAAAGAGGCGGTCGCTGAACTGGAAAAGGTCTCTGCCGCTCAGCCCGACAATGTGTCTATCGCCTACGCCCTGGCCAACGCTTACATTCAGAATGAACAGATCGCTCAGGGCCAGGCGCTGGTGAATCGAGTCTTCAGAGAACTCAACTCGGCCGAAGCTCACCTGATCCTCGGCTCATTCAGCCTGGCGCAGAAAGCTCTCCAACCGGCGGTCGAAGAGCTGAAGCAAGCCGTGCAGCTCAACCCGAAATTGCCGACGGCCCATTCACAACTCGGTGTGGTCTACTTGATCACCGGCAACCGTGAGTTGGCGATCCAGGAATTCAAAGCGGAGCTGGAAGTCAACCCGCACGACTTCAATGCGAACACCCGACTCGGCTGGCTCTACCGCGAAGACGGCAAGTTGGATGAAGCGGCCCCGCTGCTCAGGCGTGCGCTGGAACTGAGGCCCAACGATCCGGGCGCGCTCTTCCAGTTAGCCCAACTGGTTCAAGCGCAGGGAAAATCCGAGGAGGCCGTGAAGCTGCTTGAGCAAGTAGTCAAAGTCCTGCCTGATTACAGCCCGGCTCACGTCCTGCTGGCGCGCTTGTACTTCAAACTCAAGCGGCCTGAAGAGGCGAGACGCGAACAGGCAATTATCGAGCGGTTGACGGCGGAGCAGCAGAAGAAGCAGCCGACGCCGGAGTCACAAAAACAGAATCCGCTGCTCCGTGACTCGCAGGATCGTTCCACCGGCACCGCCGTGCCCAAGCCATAGTCGAAGCCGTGTCAATGAAGCATTCGCGCCAAAACCGACAACTGATCCTCGCGGTGCTGCTCGTCTGGGCGGCCTCGGTCGCGTTTGGCTTTTCACGGCCGCCAGCGCTGCGCGAGGAGACTCAAAAGGGCCAGCATTGGAAGCCGACCAAAATACCTGCCGGCACCCATTTCGTCGGGCGTGAGACGTGCGCCGAGTGTCATCAAAGCAAGGTGGCGGTTCAGGCGAAAAGCTCGATGGGCCGCGCCTTGGAGCGCGTCGCCGAAGCGCCCATCCTCAACTCACATCGGCGGCTGACTTTTCAGCAGGGCCAGTTCCGTTACGAGATCCTGCGCCAAGGCAATCGAAGCATCTATACGGTGACTGACGGGACGAAGACCATTTCAGAGCCGATCCTCTACAGCTTCGGGCAAGGGAAGGCCGGACAGACTTACGTGCTCAGCCACGACGGCGACCTTTATGAAAGCCGCGTGAGCTTTTACACCGACACCCGGAACCTCGACCTGACTATCGGCCACCTCGAAAAGCGCCCTCAATCGGTGCTCGAAGCGCTTGGCCAGAAGCTTCCCCAGGACGAGATCAAGCAGTGCTTCAGTTGCCACTCGACCGGCGCAGTCAGCGGCAATCAGTTGCAGCTTGACAAGCTGACGCCCGGCATCAGTTGCGAAGTCTGTCATGGCCCCGGGGCCGAACACGTGGCGGCGGGCAAAGCCGGACAACCGAACAAGGAACAGATCTTCAATCCGGGAAAACTCAGCGGCGATGAGTTAACCCAGGATTTCTGCGGCTCTTGTCATCGCAGTGTCGAAGATATAGTCGAGCTGCCGAAGCGGATTGGCATGAACAATGTCCGCTTTCAGCCTTACCGCATCTTCAACAGCAGATGTTACTCCGATGATCGCCGGATCAGTTGCATCGCATGCCACGACCCGCATGAGTCAGTCAAGCCTGAGGCGGCTCATTACGACGCGAAATGCCTGGCCTGCCATCAGTCCGGGCGCAACTCAGGCGCCGTGGCTGTATCATCACCAGCCAGCGAGAAGCGCACGGCGCCGGGCTGCAAGGTTGCAACGAAGAACTGTGTCTCGTGCCATATGCCCAAGGTTGATCTGCCCGGCGCGCATTTCAAATTCACGGATCATCGCATTCGCATCGCGAGAGCCGGCGAGCCGTATCCATACTAATCGTCATTTACCAGCTTAGAGGAAGCAGTGAAATATCTATCCTTCGTTGCCGTCATCGCGCTCAGCCTCGCCATCCGGCCCTGGTCTATGCCGCAAGCTCAGGGCGGCTCGGCTACGCCGCCGGTGACTTTCATGGACGTGACCAAGGCGAGCGGCATCACCTGGACGCATGACAATGGGCGGTCAGAAGCGCGGCACCTGCCGGAGACTTGCGGCGGCGGGGGAGTATTTTTCGATTACAACAACGACGGATGGATGGACATCTACCTGGTCAACAGCGGCCCCTCGGATTTCTACTCGCCTAAGACCCCGATCCGGAATGCGCTCTACCGCAACAACGGCGACGGGACCTTTACCGACGTGACGGAGAAGGCCGGAGTGGCCTGCGGGCAGATGGGACAGTTCGGGATGGGCGCAGCGGCGGCTGATTTCGATGGCGACGGATGGGTTGATTTGTATGTCACCAACTACGGCCGCAACGTGCTGTTTCACAATAACGGCGACGGAACTTTTACCGACGTGACGGAGAAGGCCGGAGTAGCAGCACCGAACTGGTCGACTTGCGCGACGTGGTTTGATTACGACAACGACGGCAAGCTCGACCTGTTCGTCTCGAGCTTTGTGCAATACAGCGCATCGGGCAACGTCTTCTGCGGCGACAACCGGCTGGGCCGCCGCTACTACTGCATCCCGCGCGTCTTCAAGCCGCGGGCGAGCTTCCTCTTCCACAACAATGGCAACGGCACCTTCACCGACGTGAGCAAAGAGTCAGGCATCGCCAGCGTGCAGGGCAAGTCCTTCGGCGCCGTGGCGACGGACATCAACAACGACGGGTTGATGGACTTGTTCGTGGCCAATGACACGGTGGCGAACTTCCTCTTCATCAACAAAGGCCACGGCAAGTTCGAGGAGATCGGTTTGGCCTCAGGTGTCGGCTATAGCGAGGCGGGCGGTACGCGCTCTGGCATGGGTGTGGATGCGACCGATTACGACGGGGACGGCTGGCAGGATTTGTTCGTGGCCAATATCGATCAGGAGCTGTTCAGCCTCTATCACAACGAAAAGGATTTGACCTTCACGGATCAAGCCGGCGAGATCGGTCCGGCCACGCGGTTGCTGAGCGGCTGGGGCTTGAAGTTCTTCGATTATGACAACGACGGCGATCCGGACTTGATCCTCGCTAACGGCCATCCGGACGATATGGTCGAGGTGCAGGTCTCGCGGGTGAAGTATAAAGAGCCGCTGCTGCTGTTTGAGAACGTCAATGGCCAGTTCAAGAACGTGAGCATGCAGTCGGGTGAAATCTTCAAGAAAGATTTCCCGGCGCGCGGGCTGGCGGTGGCGGACATCGATAACGACGGCGATCTGGATGTGCTGGTGATCAACAATGGCGCCCCGCCGATCCTGCTACGCAACGAGGGCGGCAATCGGAATAACTGGTTGGGACTGCAACTGGTCGCGAAGCAGAGCAACCCCGCCGCGGTCGGTGCGATCATTACCTGGACGGCGGGCGGCGTGAAACACAGCCGCTTGAAGACGAGCGGTGGCAGCTATCTCGCCTCGCACGATCCACGCGAAATCTTGGGTCTGGGCAAGGCCGCGAAGATCGAGAGCGTCGAGATCAAATGGCCGAGCGGCAAGGTGGACAAGCTGACGAATCTGCCGATCAACACCTACGTCAAGGTCATCGAGGGCGAAGGCGTCGTGAAGGGTGTGGCCGCGGCCAAGGTCAAGTGAGGCTGATGACGGAGAAGTTATGATGTGGCTTAACAGTATCGATGCTGAGAGCAAGCTGATCCCTTTTCTTTCTTACCCAGTGACCGCTTTGGCGCTGATCCTTGGCTTGGCCGTGTTCTGTTCTCTTCCGGCGAGAGCGCAGCAGCGCCGGACGAGACCTACAACACAAACGCCCGGCGCGCAGCAGAGTTTCGACCAGCTGAAGAGTCAAGCCGATCAGGCCCGCGAAGCTGGGCGCCTGGAAGAAGCCATCGCGCTCTACCGCAAAGCTGTGGCCTTGCGACCCAAATGGGTCGAAGGCTGGTGGTATCTGGCGACCTTGCTTTACGATCAGGATCAGTATGCCGAAGCTGCCCGCACCTTCAAACAGGCAGCGGCTCTGCAACCGAATGTCGGCGCTCCCTCGGTGATGCTCGGATTGTGTGAGTTCCGGCTCGGCGATTACGACAACGCGATGAAGCACATTCGGCAGGGGCGACAGCTTGGCGTCGGCAATAACGAGGAGCTGAGCCGCGTCATGCGCTTTCACGAAGGACTGCTGCTGTTGCTCAAAGGTGATTTCGAGACCGCGCAGGGCGTCTTCAATGGGCTGAGCTACGACAACGTGAATCACGAAGACCTGATTATCGCGCACGGCCTGGCGAGTCTGAGGATCCCGATGCTCCCGGCGCAGGTGACGCGGGATTACCGCGACCGCGAGCTGATCCGGCGGGCCGGCTTGGCCGAGCATCAGGCAGCGCAGAAGAACATGAGCGACGCGCAGACGGAATATGATCGGCTGGTGGCTGATTATCCGAAATCACCCGGTGTGCAGTACGCCTACGGCCGATTCCTGCTCGCCCGGCGCAACGACGAAGGCGCCGTGGCGGCATTTCAAAAGGAGATCGAGAACTCGCCCACGCACGCGTTGGCGCGGCTGCAGATTGCTTACCTCAAGTTGAGAGACAAGGAAGCGGCCGCCGGACTCAAGCTGGCCGAGGAGGCGGTCAATCTTCATCCGCGCCTGCCGCTGGGGCATTACATCTTAGGCCGGATCCTGTTTGATACGGGCGAAACGGCGAAGGCCATCGAGGAGTTGGAAACGGCGCGGCGTCTGGCTCCGAATGAGCCGCGAGTTCATTTCGCGCTCTCACGCGCTTACATCCGAGCCGGGCGCAAAGCCGAAGCTGAGCAGGCGCGTGAGACTTTTGCTCGGCTGAATAAGATGGCCGAAGAAGCTGCCGCTCAGGGAGTCACGCGTGGCGAGGCGATCGATGAGAACACCGAGAAGGCTAAACCCGATTCGCCACGGCAGTAGTTTCGTGAGCCTATCTCAACACAGGTCACGGTTGAGTATATGACTAACTGATTGGCACTTCGTGAGCCAAGAGAAGCGTAACCTCGAAAGCCATGAGTCTTGACAGCTATGTTCCTCCACAAAACGCGACAGAACTTCTCAATCGCTACCGAATGGGTGAACGATACTTGGTAAAATCAGAACTCGACGACAAGGTTAATGACCTTCGTGATGTTGTTCTTACTGAGGCTGATTTATCTCATTCCTTCATTGTTGCCGATTTCCGTGGGGCCGACCTCCGCGGGGTAAACTTTAGCCATTGCAATGTCAAAACCTGTGATTTCAGGAAGGCCGATCTGCGCGATGCAAATTTCTCAGGAGCCGCGCTTGAGTCCACTTTGTTTGAGGGGGCCAAGCTCGAAGGGGCAAACTTCACCGGGGCTTCTTGTTACAGCCGGATCTTCAAGAAGGGGGAGCAGCCTGACTGGTAGGAGCTGAATCGCTTACGCCGGCTTTGATTATAAAGCGGATGCCATTAAGGTTTCTTGGTTGGACGTCGCCTTACTTCTGATTGGGCGCGAGTATGATCAGGCTCTGAGTTATGTGCGGCAGGAGAGTGAGCTTCCTTCGCTCCTTCGCCCATCTTGAAAGAGCGCAGCGAGCGTAACTGATAATTCTCTTCAGCCTCTTTGATTTCGATAAACTGGTTGGCATTAACATTACGAAACACCTGACGTGTGTTGCTCGCCGGCCACCAGGCTTCGAGCGTATCAACCCGCGCTGCCTTGCCCAGCCCGATCACTTGCCTTAATGATGAGGCCCCGAATGATCCGCCGCTGCTCACTTCACGATAACGCAGCGACTTCTGCCCGTTGGCGTCGGTGAGCGTCAGCTTGAGCTTGGCGCCAATAGCTGCGCGATTTGATTTGGTACCTGTCAGCTTGATTGAAATCCAGTTGTTGCCCTGTCCCGGATTGGCGAAGAGCACTTTGTTGTAGGAGTCTCCCGGGATGAAGCCACCGACGTTGACGTAGAGGTCTTGACTGCCGTCATTGTTCACATCGCCGAACGCGACGCCGTGGCCTTTCTGCAAATGCCCTGTTCCAGTGGCCGCAGTCACATCAACGAAACTCTTGCCGGCGCGATTGCGGAACATAAAGTTCGGCACGAGCGCCGCATATGAAGGCGCTCCCGTGCCCAAGTAAAAATCAAGGAAGCCATCATTATCGAGATCGCCGAAGTTCGCGCCCATCGTCGGTACCACGCGGTCCAAACCGACTTGCTTCGTCACGTCCTGAAAACCGCCCTTGCCATCGTTGCGATAAAGCTTCATCGTCTCAGCCTGCGGCTGAAGCCCCAGAAAGCCGCGGGCGACTTCAGTCACTGAAGGCACGAAGCTCGCCACGAACAGATCGAGCCAGCCGTCGTTGTCGTAATCGAAGAACCACACCGGGAAGCTCATCAGCGGCTTTTCGACGTGAAGCTGTTTGCCGACCTCGGTGAACGTCCCATCTCGATTATTGTGGTAGAGAAAGTTCTCTTCGCCGTAGTTGGAGACGTACAGATCGGGATAGCCGTCGTTATCGTAATCGCCCCACACCGCGCCTTTGGTGAAGGCCGTGCGCCCGACTCCGGCTGTCTGCGTGACGTCTTCAAAAGTTCCGTCGCCGCGATTGTGGAACAACTGGCTCGGCGTCTGTTCGTGCCCGATGAAGAGATCGAGCCAACCGTCATTGTCGAAGTCGGCCCAGGCCACCGTGTGAGTGCGATGCTCGCCGCTCAGCAGGCCGCTTGACTGCGTGACATCGGTGAAGGTCCCGTCACCATTGTTGCGCAGCAGCGAATTGCGCATCGGGAACTCCCAGCCGCCGCGCATGACGAAGATGTCCAGCCAGCCGTCGTTGTTGTAGTCCGTCTGAACGCAGTTGATGCCTCCGAGCTGATCCGCGAGCTTCGCCTTCTCCGTCCAATCGCTGAAGGTCCCGTCGCCGTTATTGTGAAAGTAACGCAGCGAATCGCAGGCGCTGACGGTGGAGATCACCAGGTCGAGAAAACCGTCATTGTCGAAGTCGTCCATAATCGCTCCGCCAGCGCCGCCCACCGCGTCAACGCCGAGCGTAGCGGCGACATCAGGAAAGCGCCCGATCTTGTCTTTGGACGCGAACGCGGAAGGCGGAATCAAGTAAGCGGGCGGCACTGCCTGCGGGTACTTGCCGAGCGTCTGGTAAACCAGATTCAGCAGCCAGCGCACTTCGAGATTATCAGGCTTCTGCGCGAGGTGTTTCTTGAAATACTCGATGGCCCTCTCAGAGCCGGTAGTCAGCTTGTGCTGCGCGGCCTTGCTCAAGGGGAAGATGCAGGTCTCGGCCTGGTGATTGTGGAGGCAGTTTTCAAGCTCACCGCTCCGCATCCAGGCCACGCCGAGCAGCTCTTCCATAAAAACTTTGTCGTTGGCGAATTCGGGATGCCTCGGCAGGCTGCTCAGGAGCAGTTGATAAGCCGCCTCGAAATGCTCCACGGCTTTCGCCATCTCGCCGCGATAGGCGGACAACTGCCCCAGCTCATTGTGCAGTTGGACCGTTTGAATCTCGAACTGGCGGCGGTCGCCGGCCTCGACGAGCGAGTTGAGATAGCCCTCAGCCGAAACGAAGGCCCGGCGCTCTGCTTCACGCTTCGCCTCGCAGATCGAGCGCAGGTCAAGCGCGTCGGGCGGCTTGAAGAAGCGGCTCACTTCCACGCGCCCGGAGACTTCCAGCACGATCTGGTAATCGCCGGCTCCAGGCGGTCGGCGATTCCAGCTTTGATCCGGCGGAGTGTTCTGGACACTCTGCATCAGAGCCGGGCCGGCAAGCAACCCGATCAGCAGAACCAAAAGCAAGATCCGGAGCGCCATATCAAGGTTCGAGGATGAATGAAGCTGAACGGCTGACGGTTCCCTTTGCGTCGCTGACAGAGACCTTCAATTCATAATTCCCCGGACTTAGGCTGTCGAGCGGCAGCGCGCTGGCGTACTGAATGCGCCCTTGCTGGTCGGGCGCCGTGAGTTTGAGCGGGACACGCCCCACCGACTTGCGGTTCTGGAGCACTTCGAGCGTGAGCTTGGGGATCTCGGTCGAACCTTTGGCCGGATAGATGTTGAAATAAAAGCCCATCTGTTTGGCCGATTGATGAACCGGCACGCCGAGGTTGGGATAGACCATCACCTGGTCCCCGACCAGAAACGGGCTGTCCGACTTTTCCTTGACCTGCTCGACGTGGTCGATGATGGTCACACTGCTCAAGCGCAGTTTGCTTTCATCAGCGTCAGTGACTTCGAGGCTGGATTGATTGACGGAAGCCTTTTTCCCCAGCGCGTCATAGGCGACCGCTTCGACATCGTATTTGCCCGGCGGCAGGTTGGTCTCGCGGTAGAAGAGCACCTTGCCCTTCTGCGCCGCGGTGAGCGAGTTGAGCGGACCGAGGAGCACGTAGTGATAGCTGAGCTTGTCGACGACCTGTTTCGACTGATCCTTGACGAGCACCACGAAACTGAAGTCGGTGCTGTAGACCTTCTTTTCGTTGTCCGGGGCGAAGGTGAAGGCGCTGGCCGGGGCTTCGACCTCGACCGCCGTGCGTCCGAGCTTGCCCGCTTCCGGAAAGTGCAGGCTGCTTAAGAGCAGCGGAAAATCCTTCGGCTTCGCGGGATTGTTGAGCGCCGCGAGCGGCGGAGCTTCGTAATAGAAGAGCGGCGAAGAGCCGGTCGGGGTGACGGCGAAATAGCCTTTGCGAGATTGAACGTCAACGCCCGATCTTTTGACTTTGACCGAGATGTTCCTGAACTTTCCGTCATAGCTCTGATTGGTCGGCGCGTAGGTGAGCAAGTAGTAAGTGTTCAGTTCCTCATCAATCTGTTTCAGCTTGGGCCCGATCTTGTTGGTGTCGCCGATGAACTCGCCGCCGGTTTGCTGCGCGAGCTGAGTCAGACCGCTTTGCGGATTGAGGGTCAGCAGGTCTTCGTTGCGCTCCAGCCCTTTGGTCAACGGGCCGGAGGTGTCGCGGAAGGTCTTATCGAGATTGTCCATTCGCCTTTGGGCGCGAGCGCGTATCTCCTTGCTCGTCTCCTGCAACGGGCTATCAGTCCGCAGCCCGGCCGCGTCAACCGCATAAACGCTCACGTTGGCGCGATTGGCTGAGTGGATGACCGAGCGGAAATGCTGGATCACGTTTGGCGGGAGCGCTAGACCTTCGGAGAAGAAGATGACGGCCTTGCGGCCAGGCAACCGCTGCATCGAGTTCACCAGCGCCATCAAGCTGTTGGTCGTCGCATACCCTTGCTGATCGCGTTGCAGCACCTCGAAAGTTTCCCGCATTCGTTCCTGCATAGCTGCGAACTGCTGATCGACGCTCGCCTCGCCAGCCGCGCTGCCTGCCGCTGCCGCCGCCGCGCCATTACCTCCAGCGCCAGCGGCTTGCGCAGAAGCGGTGGCCGCATTGATGGCGGCTTCCCGCTGAGCGGCGGCATTGGCTTCTAGTCCTGGTTGCGAGGCGCTGGCCTCGAACGAAGCCGAGGCTAAGGAGCCGGCCTTCTCAATGGCCTTTTTTACCAACCCCAGATTGGTAGTGTAATTCTGGACGATGTTCAGAGAAAGATTGATCGCAAACACGCCGACGAAACTGTTCAGTCCACCGCCATCACTGAGATAGCTCATCGCAGCATCGTGAGCGCGCTTGCGCGCATCGGGTGAGAGACGATCAAAGACCAGCGCCATCACACTCACCCCGATTTCGGGATCCATCCGTTTTTCTACCGGGATCGAGGGACGTGCTTCAGCGGGCCGGGCGTTGGCGGCCCCGCTTTCCTCTATCTTGTCTGGTTTGCCAGTTAGGCCGCGGGTGATGAGTTTGAAGGACGCCATCGGCTGTCTTACTCCGTCTTCGAAAACTTCAAAATCATCGGCGGTCAAGTCGGCCACCAGGCGGCCTTTTTTGTCTTTGACCACCACGTCAAGCGCGACCTCGGTCGAACTGACGCGGATTCTCTGGTTGTCCTGTTGGGCGAGCGCGGGCGGCGTCTGGCCGTGGACGGGGAGAGCGGGCGAAACGGTCAGGGCAATGATGAGTAAGGCGTCAACCAGGAATTTCATGGTTTTTATCTCCGCCGGCGATGAATTAGCGGCAATGGTAATGATACGTGGTTCCGACCGGATTGTCACTTCTTGCGGCGCATTCGGCGCCCTTGTATCAGTGGGTAAGACGCGGGTCGACGAAGATCAGGCGCCGGCCTAAAATTCGCCACCGGATCTGACTTAGGGCGAAGATTGTGATAACGTGCCGCCGTACGGGTTAGGCACGGCGGCGAAGTCAACGAACAAAACCAATCGCTCTACGCCGCAGCCGATGTGGGGACAGGGTGCGAAGTCATGTGCCTAAAAATGCAATTGCCCTTCACGAACACAAGTCGGCCGGTCCGACTCGGAGTGGTCCTCGCCCCGATGGACAACCCCCTGGGACAGGAGATCAATCAATACGTCTGCCGCATCGTGCGCCGGTTGAGCGGTAAGGAAGGGGGCGGCAAAGTGGACGAGCCACTGGCTCGACTCAACCGCCTGCTGGCCGGAGGAAGGTAAGATTTTAGTTTCGGGTTTTAAGCCCTTGATCTCGCCGCTCGGAACTTGAAACTCGAAACCCGAAACTCGAAATCCAAAGATGCAATTCTCAGAAGCAGCCCAATGCATCGCGAACGCTAGTCGCATCGTCGGCTTCTCGGGCGCCGGCATCTCGACCGAGTCCGGCATCCCTGACTTCCGCAGCCCGAACGGCATCTGGGCGACGAACCGGATGATCGAGTTCGATGAATTTATCACCAGCCGTCCGGCGCGCGTCGAATACTGGCGCCAGAAAGCCGCCGTCTGGCCGGAGATGCGCGACGCCGTGCCGAACGCCGGGCACCGCGCCTTCGTCGAACTGGAGCGCCGCGGCAAGCTGCGCGCGATGATCACGCAAAACATCGACGGGCTGCACCAACGCGCTGGCCAAGACCCGCGCTTGGTGATTGAGTTGCACGGGACGATGGCCGAAGCCTGCTGCCTCTCGTGTAACGGGCGTATCAGCATGGACGAGGCGTTGCGGCGGGTGGCCGGGGGCGAGGCGGCGCCGGAGTGCGAAGGCTGCGGGGGGCTGCTCAAACCGGCCACGATCTCATTCGGCCAAGCCATGCCGGCCCGGGAGATGGAATGCGCCATCCACGCCTGCCGAGAGTGCGAGGTCTTCTTGGCCGTCGGCTCGTCGTTAGTCGTCCACCCGGCCGCGTCGCTGCCGCTGTTGGCCAAGCAGAGCGGCGCCCGCCTGATCATCATCAACCGCACTCCAACGCCGCTCGATGAGGTCGCCGACTTGGTCTTGCACGAAGAGATCGGCACGGCACTGCCGAAGCTGATTGACTGACGCAGTCAGATTGAAAACTGCGACCCAGTCTTACGGCTCGTCACCTCTATCACCCCGCCGTGCCCTGGCCATATTCAGTTCTTGAGCTTCGCGAAGTTCTTTAGCGAACTCCTCGCGCTCGCGAGCCGCCTGCGCTGCCTGCCGTGTCTTGTCAGTCAGGTAACGCTGGCCTTTGATTTCAGAGTTTTGCAGCGAGTCAGCCCAACCGCGCAATTGCCGTGAGATGCTCTCCGCCAATGATCTCAAATTTGAGATTTCAGATTTGAGATCCTCATAGCCGGGCAGCCGCTCGATCAGACAAAGCATGGATCGCGTCTCGCCGGCCGATCCGCGGGCGATGTAGATGAATGTCAGCAGCTCTTGCGTCGTCCCGCGCTCGAAGCCCTCGGCAATGTTGTTGGAGATGGAGACGGCCGCCCGCTCGATTTGATCGCGCAAGCTGCCTTGGCCTTTGAAATTCGGCTTCGCCGTCAGCGCGTAGACTCGCACCGCCAAGTCAATCGCCGCACGCCAGACTGGCAACTCCTCGAAGCGTTGGTACTTCATTTCACTCTCCTTTCAGATCAAATCTGAAATCTGAAATTTGAGATTTGAGATTTGAAAGTTTAGTCGGTGGCTGAAGAATCTTCTTCGATCTCATCCAGGCGGCTCACCTCCCACACTTTGCGCCGCACCAAGTCGTATCCGAAGCCGAGACGCAGCAGGTGATCAAACAACTTCTTCGCTTCCTCGCGCGTAGCGGGAGTGCCCTTGAGGCGTAGCCGCTTGGCGATGGCACGCGAAATCAGCTCCTCCTCATCCCGCTCGGCATAAGCCTCGTCAAGGGCGTTTTCGGCAATTGGCGGTGGCACTTTCTTGCGGTGCAGATCGCGGCGCAGGCGGGTGCGGCCGACGGGCTTAGTCGTTAGGCGCGAGGCGGCGTAATTGGCGGCAAACTGCTCATCGTTGAGATAACCCAGCTCTTCCAGCCGGGCCAGGACGCGGGCCACGATTTCGGCATCGGCCCAGTTTTTTTCGAGCAGCCGCCCACGCAGCTCGGCCACACTGCGCGGCTTGACCGAGATCAGCTTGAGCGCGCGGGCCATCGTCTTCTCGTACGGCGTTTGCTCCATGCCTCAATCGTGGAGCGCGCACCGTGAATAGTCAAGCAGGCAGTGTTAAGGACAAAGTGATGAGTGATGCGTAATGAGTGATGAGTAGTAAGGCTCTCTTTCTCATCACTCATTACGCATCACTCATCACTATTTTTAGTGTCGCCGCGCGGTCTGCGGCGCCTGCTCGGCGAGCGGGGTGATGGTCTTCTCCATCTCCTCGCGCTGCACGTCGGCGGTCGAGCGCACGCCCTGGACTTGGAGCTTGAAGTCGTCGGGGTTGGAGGCGCCGCGCAGGGCGTCATCGTAGCTGATCAGGTCGCGCGAATAGAGGTCGAAGAGCGATTGGTCGAAGGTCTGCATGCCGTACTGGGAGCGCCCCTGCGCGATGGCTTCGCGGATGTTGGAAGTCTTCTCCGGGTGGATGATGCAATCGCGGATGAAGCTGGTGGAGATCAGAATTTCGACGGCCGGCACGCGCGCCGCGCCGTCGACCGAGCGCACCAGGCGCATCGAGATGACGGCCTTGAGCACGCTCGCCAGTTGCAGGCGAGTGCCTTGCTGCTGGTGGGGGGGGAAGATCGAGACGATGCGCTGGATGGTCTCGGTCGCGTCCAGCGTGTGCAGCGTCGAGAGCACGAGGTGGCCGGTCTCGGCCGCCGTGAGCGCCGTCTCGATGGTTTCGTAGTCACGCATCTCGCCCACCAGGATCACGTCCGGGTCCTGCCGTAGCGCCCCGCGCAGCGCCCCGCCGAAGCTCAGGGCGTCGACGTCGATCTCGCGCTGGCTGATGAACGACTTCTTGTCGCGGTGGAGGAACTCGATCGGGTCTTCGATGGTGATGATGTGGCCGCTGCGCGTCGAGTTGATGTGATCGATGATCGCGGCGAGCGTGGTCGACTTGCCCGAGCCGGTCGTGCCCGTCACCAGGATCAGGCCGCGGCGCTCCTCGGCGATGCGCTCGATCACGGCGGGGAGCCCGAGGTCGCGTACCGTCCTGACGGTCGTCGGGATGACGCGGAAGACCAGGCCGACGCTGCCGCGCTGCTGAAAGACGTTGCAGCGGAAGCGCCCGAGCCCTGAGACCCCGTAGGCCACGTCGATCTCGGCTTGCTCTTTAAAGCGCTGCTTCTGGCGGTTCGACATGATGGCGAAGGCCATCGTCAGCGTGTCTTCCTGGGTCAGCCGCTTCCAATCCACCACCGGCTTCATCTCGCCGTTGACGCGGATGAAAGGATAGCTGCCGGCTTTGAGGTGGAGGTCTGACGCGCCCTCGCGGCAGGCGATCGCCAGCAACTCATCGATGTGTGCCATAGGACAACTACTCTCGTTAGTGGGGCGCTGAAGTTGGAACGGCTGCCGGGGCGACGGCGGCGGAGAACTACGGGAGGGGCCGTAAACGCCGTGAATCTAGCACGGGCGCTCAAGCGGTGTCAATCAAACAATCTCCGTGGTCCGTGGTCCGTGGTTCGTTGTTTTTGCCCTCGTTGCAATTAACCACTGACCACTGACCACTGACCACTGGGATTTACGAGTTCGCGACGGGCGTGCTATATTAAGGCCCTTGACATCCCTAACACTTTCCTGCATTTGAGGTATCAATTATGTCTGGGCATTCAAAATGGCATTCGATCAAGCACAAGAAAGGCGCGCTCGATGCCAAGCGCGGGAAGCTCTTCACCAAGTTGATCAAGGAAATTGCGATTGCGGCGCGCACTGGCGGCAGCGGCGACATCAATCAAAATGCGCGGCTGCGCAAGGCGGTCACCGATGCCAAGGCCGCCAACATGCCGAACGATACGATTGATCGCGCGATCAAACGTGGCACAGGTGAATTGGAAGGGGCGGCCTATGAAGAGATCACCTATGAGGGCTACGGGCCGGGGGGTGTGGCGATCATTCTCAACGCGACGACCGATAACCGCAACCGCACGGTCTCGGAGTTGCGCCACCTCTTCTCCAAAAACGGCGGCAACCTCGGCGAGTCCGGTTCGGTCGCCTGGATGTTCCACAAGAAGGGGTCGATTGTAGTGGATCGCCACGCCAAGGGCGAAGACGAGATGATGGAGGTGGCGATCGAGGCCGGCGCCGAGGATATGCAGACCGACGAGGACAGCTATCAAATCCTCACGGTCCCCGAAGACTTCCACGCCGTGCTCGAAGCGGTCAAGAAGGCGGGCGTCGAGCCGGCCTCGGCCGAAATCACCATGATCCCGCAGAACTACATCCACCTCGAAGGCCGCGAGGCCGACCAGATGCTCAAGCTCTACGAGGCCCTCGATGACCACGAGGACGTCCAGAACGTCTCGGCCAATTTCGACATCGATACAGCGGCGATGGAGCAGCAAGCGTGAAACCAGTAGGCAGTAGGCGGTAGGCAGTAGGCAGTGGCCGGTACGGGGTTGCTACCTACTGCCTACTGCCTACTGCCTACTGCCTACTGATATGAATTTCAAGCACCGCGGCGCCGAGACCGGCAGCGGGTTCCAAGAGGCGGTCAATCGCACCAATGAGAGCTACGAGCGGACCGGGCGCGCTTACATCACTCGCAAAGCGATCCCAGGCAAGTATCTGATCGAGCGCGGCGAATCGCGGCGCGGCTTGACCCTGCCCTCGCTCAGCCTGCCTGATGGCGGCGCGCAGCCCCGCCTCGCGGCGACTGACCTCAGTCGCATCATCAAGGAGCGCAAGCTGCAAGACTGGCGCCGCTTCATCCCGGAATCGAAGGCGGAGCCGGATTATGGCGGGGCGCTGGCGCCGGACGGGCGGGCGATCTTCTACGACGCGAAGACGACGCGGCGTGATGCGCTTGACTTCGATAACCTGCACGCGCATCAGGTCCTGTTCCTCGAACGGATGGCGCGCTTCGGCGCGGTCGCCGGGTTCCTCGTCGAATTCAATCGCTACCGGGAGGTCTACTTTCTTCCGATCCAGGTGCTCACCCGGTGGCGCGAGCAGAGCGAACGCAAGAGTCTGCCTTACCGATTTTTTGTTGACTATCTGGTGCCAGCGCCGGCGGGCAAGGGCCTGCTCATCTTCGACTATCTCTCAGCCGTCGAAGAGCAGGAGCAACGCTACGACCGAACCTTCTCCCGCCTGCAGATCACGCTGCCGCGTACACGGGTACGCGCTTAACAACTCGCTCCTAGCCGAGCGCCCTTCCGCTTCAGCTCAGCCCGGCGCTCGGAATGAAATTAAACCCCGAACTTCAGAGAAAGCGAGGCCCGCATGTTCTTCCGCACATCTTCACGCCCCTCTCCATTAGCCCGATGGCTGCACCTCGCGGCGCTCGTGGCGCTGCTCGTTTCAACTCACTTCGGCTCGTTAAGTGCTCAGGCTCAATCGCCGGCCCAAGTGAAGCGGTCCCGCAACGTGCCTGGCCAGCGTGCGGTGGTGATTGATGAGCGACTCTCCGCGCTGCGGACACGACCTGATATTAAAGCGCCGCTCACGCAGCGGCTCCGTCGCGGCCGGGTGGTGGGCCTGCTCGGCCTGTCACGCGGTAAGCAAGGCGGCCCCCGCTTCCAATACATTGCCGTCACTCGCAATACCCGCGGCTGGATTCTGGCCGAGGCATTAGTCAGGCCAGAATCCAGCCGCGGGTATTGCGAGTGACGGCAATGTATT